>Ga0066710_100001397_pt1 | contig 17965 bp, 14 predicted proteins | sample GraSoiAngelo_159_FD_79666 | JGI IMG/M metagenome (GOLD analysis project Ga0066710, IMG submission 79666) | Grasslands soil microbial communities from the Angelo Coastal Reserve, California, USA - 14_1009_16_40cm | ecosystem: Environmental > Terrestrial > Soil > Grasslands | place: USA... | reverse complement strand
GACGGTGGCTTTTCTGGCCTGCGTCTTCAGATCGATTTCGTCTTTAATCGTCACGGCCACACGACGACCGACCTTCAGCTCGTTGCTTTGGAGCTTCTTTCCATCAGTGGTTACGATAGCAGTCTCTTTATCTATGACAAAAGACTGGGATAAGGTCACGCTCTCGGAACTCACCTGCTCGATGATTCCTTCTAGATCGCCGGGCAAGAAACGAGGCAGGTGCGAGGTCCGTGCGTTTTGCAACCCACCGGGGGAACCCCGATTACCTCCCCTTGGAGTTCCTGGAGGAGGCACCCGCGAGTCACCGCCAGGATAACCTCCACGGCCGCGGCCTTCAAGAGTTGGATCTCCATAGCCCGGAATACGCGGATATCTACTTTCCGGCCTCCCATGATCATCACCCAGAACGATGGTCTTACCCCCGTCGGCTTGGCGATGGGATTTTGACGGCGAGACCATGTAAATCCGCTTCGTTTCAAAAGTTCCGTCGGACAGTGTCTTGCCTCTGGCCATAATCTGATCGCCGTTTTGTAGCTGGGAGGCCTGAGACACCGCCGCAGGTTCCAGGCTCCAACTCGAATCAGAAATTCTCAAGGTCCGCTGGATAGAGAAAGTTTTCCCTGAAATTTTTGTGATCTCTCCCACGTTTTCCCAGGTGTAGACCTTGGGCTGTTTGGGCGCAAAGGAATCTTGTTCCTGGATTGCAGAAAGAGAAACCCCTGTCCCTACCACGTAAATCATCGAGATGACGAGGGGCTTTGACGCTACGAAATTTTTCATTCTCTCACTCCTTTTTCTCTCTGTGCCGCAAAAAAATCCGACTTCTGCTTTCCTCAGTTTCGAGAAAGAGCACGGATCAGAATAGTATTTGCCCTCAAATAGATCAATCCTAGAATTAGAGATGTTCCTCTACATCTCCAATACCACAATCGTGTCTATCGGGTCAATGGCTCCCTCTGGAATGAGGAGCACAAGGCCATATCCGGTGTCGATGAGGTCCGCTTTACGCCCGGTCTTCATGAATTTGGCGCTTCGAATTATGCCGCGCAGGGGGGGTATAGGGAGCTGTGTATCCTGCCAATCCAGGATGTGCAAATAGACCTTGTTCCCTTTATGGGTTGTGACTCCCCAGGGTCGAGGGGCAATCGGACCTCCCCGTGTGCCATAGATGCTATCGCCGTTCTTACTTATCCATTGCCCCATGGCTTTAAGCTGTGTCACAAACTCGGGCTGAATCGTTCCTGTGGGCAAGGGCCGATGTTCAGCAGGCAGTTGGCGTTGTGTCCGGCCCGAATCAGGTAATGAAGAAGTTCTCTTTCACTCTTGAAAGATTTATCATTTTTGTTATACCCCCAAGACTTATTGATGGTCTCGCAGGTTTCCAAGGGTAGATCGCCAATCTCGGCGTCTTTGTTGAACTCCGCTGTCTTTCCTCCGGGCAAGTCCTTTTCAAACATTTGGAAATCCTCGCCGGCAAAGGGTTTTCGGTGATGATTGTTGCCCACTAGGGCTTGCGGCTGTAGCTCGTGAATCAGTTTGTAAGTCTTATCCAGCCGCCAATCGGCGTCTGGCTTGTCCCACCAGCCATCGAACCAGATCCCTCCAATTTCCCCATAATTGCTGCAGAGCTCACGGAGTTCATCATCCATGTAGTCTAAGTACTTATACCAATCTCCCTGGGCAGCGCGTCCGGAATAGTGTCCTGTGCGTCCTAGTGGAAAGTAATCGGGATGATGCCAATCCAGGTGGGAGTGATAGAAGAAAAGCTTAATCCCCTGCTTCTTACATTCTTCTGCCAGCATTTTAAGCACATCCTTCTTGTAGGGAGTGCGATCCACTATGTCATAGTCAGACACCTTGGAATCGAACATGCCAAAGCCATCATGATGTTTGCTGGTAATGGTGATGTATTTCATTCCCGCCGCTTTGGCCAAGGCAACCCATTCGGCGGGATTGAACTCGGTCGGATTGAATTGGGGGGGCAGATTTTCGTACTCTGAAATAGGAATCCTTTTCTCATTCATTACCCACTCGCCTTCACCCAAGACGCTATAAACTCCCCAATGGATGAACAATCCGAACTTCGCATCTTGAAACCATTTGCGAGCGGCCAGGTTGACTGCATTAGGGGTGTAGGTTGAATTGCTAGTAGTGGATCGCGGATTGCTGCTTGGGCCCGGAGTTGTGTGAGCAGAGATGCTACCCGCCTGTGCCAGCCCCCCCGTCTCCAGTTTCAGTGGCGAACAGGAGAAGCAAGTGAGAAAACCTAGAAGGCACTGGCCGGAACTTTGCAGAATCTTCACAAGCCATTTTGAGACCATACACTTTTTCCTTTCAATGAACTGGGAAGAGCCATTTTAAAAGTAGTCTATTAAATACTGCGCAGGGCACAAATTCAAGGCGATTTTTGTTGTGCGGATCGGGCGAGTTGGTTAAATATCTTCAGTCCGCGTCCACTATTGGGAGGCAGGAACGGGTCCTGCAAGCGGGGGGCGGACCACTCAGTGACAACAGCGCGAATATGACTTCTTCAGGTTTTCTTGTTTTATCTGCTTCGAAGCCCCTAGCCATTTTCAGCGATTTTGACGGGACCATAGCGTGTCCTGACACCCTGAACTTTCTGGCAGAAACCTTTGCCGGCCCGGAGTTTCGTCAAGGGATTGGGAAAAGGATTGCTTCGGGTGAACTCTCGCTGCGTGACGGCATCCAGCAGGAGGTAGCATTGATACAAGGAACTCTCGAAGAGATCTTGTCCTATCTAAGAAAACATGTGGAAATCGACAAGGCGTTTCCTGCCTTTGCTGCATGGTGTTGCAAAGAGAATATCCCATTAACCATCTTAAGTGCTGGGATTAAGGATATAATCGAAGATCTCTTGCGGCCTTACAGGCTCAAGCAAGTTAAGGTTCTGGCTAATCCATTGCGGATTGACCAGGGCAAGTGGAGCTTGCAATTCCTGGATGAGACTCCCTGGGGGCATGACAAATCCCGCGCCGTGCGCCAAGCCAAAGCTGAGGGGTATTGCGTGGTCTATCTGGGGGATGGATTGTCTGACAGAGGAGCTGCACGTATTGCCGATTTAGTTTTTGCCAAGGCAGGATTGGCCCGTTATTGCGCGGAACAGCAGATTCCGCACAAGGCATTTGCAGACTTTCATGAGGTGCAGAGGGAACTGGTCCTGTTCCTTCGTCCTTAGATCGAACGTATTGTAGGAGGTGTCTGGAAAATGCGTTCCTTTTCGAACCCGTCTCTTTTACTGGTGTCGTTCTTCTTGTTGTTGTTTCTGGTCGATATTGACGGTTCACAGGCTTTAAGTCCTCAGCAGTCTCTCTCCAACCATGAAATTCATTTGCTGGCAGAACGGGAATACAATTCGCTGTTTCAACTCTACCGGCATCTTCATGCCAACCCGGAATTATCTTTCCATGAGACCCGAACCGCCGAACGAATCCAGAACGAACTGGAGAATATCGGCTTTGAAGTCACGGCTAATTTCGGCGGACTGGGACTGGTGGGTGTGATGAAGAATGGCGAAGGGCCAACGGTAATGGTGCGCACCGACTTGGATGGGCTGCCAGTAACTGAAGAAACCAACATCGAATATGCCAGCCGTGTCCGCGTTAAAAATGATCAGGGTCAGGAAGTGGGAGTAATGCACGCCTGCGGTCATGACATCCACATGACCTGTTTCATTGGCACAGCCCGATTGCTAAACCAAATGAAAACCCGTTGGCATGGGACTCTGGTAATGATCGGTCAACCCGCTGAGGAACGGGGTGGCGGCGCCAAAGCCATGCTGGCCGAAGGTCTCTACCAAAAGTTTCCCCGGCCCGACTGTGTGTTGGCCTTGCATGACGACGCTGGCCTAGAGGCAGGTAAGGTCGGACTGTGTCAAGGAAACGCTTTGGCAGGAGTGGATTCGGTGGATTTAACCATTCGCGGAATCTCGGGCCATGGTGCTTACCCCTATACGACCAAGGATCCCATTGTTCTTGCGGCTCAAACTATCATGGCCTTGCAGACCATTGTCAGCCGGGAAATCCCAGCCATTGAACCAGCGGTGATTACGGTCGGTTCTATTCACGGCGGAACTAAGCACAATATCATTCCGAATGAGGTTCAACTTCAGCTCACGGTTCGCCACTACTCCGATGCTACGCGCGCTCACCTTCTAGGAAGCATTGAGCGCATCGCCAAAGGCGTGGCCCAGGCAGGTGGCGTACCGAAAGACCGAGAGCCCATCATGAAAGTCCTGGAGCCTGAGTCGATTCCCCCCACTTACAACAATCCAGAACTAACCCGCCGTGCTGTTCGGGCCATGGAGGCCGTCCTGGGTAAGGACAGTGTCGTGACCCGAGAGCCAGTCATGGGCGGCGAAGACTTCGGTTATTTTGGAAGGACCGCGGAGAAAGTTCCGATCTGCATTTTTTGGGTAGGTGCTGTGAGCCCTCAAAGGATTGAAGAAAGTCTGCAGAAAGGTGGCAAGCCCCTGCCCTCGCTACATTCGAGCCTCTTTGCTCCAGTTCCTGAACCCACCATAAAAACCGGCGTCAAAGCCATGGCGGCCGCGCTTCTGGAGCTGTTTAAGAAGCAGTGAAGGGGTAACCTTTGCCGATTAGGAATTACCTATCGCTTTGGGCTGAAGCCTGTGGATCGTAATATGGGATGCGTGATCCCGGTGAACCTTTCTGCCTTATGTATCACGGTCCGACATTCCATCTTCACCACAATCCACCTCGGACGAGCCCTCGCATCTCCCAATCAGTTCCTCTCAGGTTGACGTCTCGGAAACGGTTCTACATGAATCAGCACCTCGGCGACTTTGGGAATTTGTTCTCGGATGATATCTTTGACCCGATGCGCGATGTCATGCGCGTGCTCCACAGTCATGGCCTTATCTACGTCGATATGCATATCGACCAAATAGCTAAAACCCGCCTTCCGAGCGAGGACTTTTTCAACTGCCAGGACTCCCTGGCACTGGATAGCCAAGGCTGTTATCTGCTGCTGCAACTCTTCCGAAGGAGAAGAGTCCATCAACTCATCGACGGCTGGTTTGAGTAAACGGAGACCGTTGTATGCAATGATACAACTGGCGAACAGAGCCGCCCAATCGTCAGCTGATTCATAGCCGCTGCCTCCCCAAAGCGCAATGCCAATACCTACGGCGGCCGCCGCGGACGTAATAGCATCACTACGATGATGCCAGGCGTCGCTGCGAACCGCAGTGCTGGTGAGTTTACTCCCAACGCTGAAGACAAAGCGATACAGGCTTTCCTTGGTGATGACCACGATCAAGAGTAACCAAATCGTGAAAGGTCTGGGTGAATGATGTGAAGTGAGAATTTCGCGAATCGCCTGAATAGCAATCCCTATGGCTGCAGCCACAAGCGTGAGAGACACAAAAGAGGCCGCCAGCGGTTCCGCCTTGCCGTGTCCGTAAGGATGGTTGGCATCCGGTGGCTGTGTCGCAACCGCCAGCCCACGCCACACCACAAACGAGCTGAAGATGTCGATCATGGACTCAACAGCATCAGCTACCAGAACATAGGCATTTCCCAAAATTCCGCCGATCAGCTTGGCGGTTGCCAGCACACCGTTGACAAAGATTCCCAAGATAGCAGTCCGAATGGCGTCTCTTTCGCTAACCGTTTGCAAAGGTGCTTCTCCTTTGATTTCGGTTGATTCCGTTATTCGCCTCAATGGATTCACCTCAAGCAGGATTGGCAGGATCCTTTTTCACCACTGGATCTACACTAAGGTGGATGCCCTTTTCCTTGGGAGGCCATGCAATTGAAGCAATCACGGAAACTGCCAGGATGCTTGCAACCACACCGAGAGCAATGGTCACTGGTATCTTATAGACATCGGCCAGCAACATTTTCACCCCCACAAAGACCAGGATGGCTGCAAGCCCGTACTGCAGATACTGAAACAGTTGAATAATTCCCGAGAGCGCAAAGAAAATCGAACGCAATCCCAAGATTGCGAAGATATTGGAGGTATAAACAATAAACGGATCGTGAGTGATGGCCAGGACGGCAGGGATCGAATCCACCGCAAACATCAGATCGGTGGCCTCAACTAACAATAAAACCACGAACAGCGGCGTGGCCATCGTCCTTCCCTTTCGTCCCACAAAAAACTTGCCGTCTACATAACTCTCTGTCACAGGCGTGTAGCGCCGGAACAACTTCAACAGCGGATTTTTCTCAGGGTGAAGCTCCTTATCCTTTTGCAAGGCCATCTTGACTCCGGTGAAAACCAGGAATCCTCCAAAGAGATAGATCACCCAGTGGAACTGCTTTATTAATGTAACCCCCATGGCAATGAAGAATGCCCGCATAATAATCGCGCCCAGTATCCCCCAAAAAAGTACGCGGTGCTGATAAAGAGGCTCAACCCGGAAATAGGAAAATATCACCACAAAAACAAATAGATTGTCGACGCTCAAAGCCTCTTCGATTAAATAGCCGGTCAGAAATTCAAGAGCCTTCACCGGCCCCTGCCAGAAATAGATCCCAGCATTGAAGGCGAGCGCCAGGGCAATCCAAAGAGCAGACCACAGGAGCGCCTCCTTGATCTTAACCACATGGGCGGTGCGGTGAAACACGCCGAGGTCAAGTATCAGCATCGTCAACACGAAGAGGCTAAAGCCACCCCACAGCAATACCTCACTCAACATCAAGCTCTCTCTTTCCCATCATGAAGGCCAGAAGTGACATTATGCAGACTGGGCTACTTGTTCAAGACAGCCGGTTTCAACGTCCATGCCTGTAATTGGGCCAGGTCCATGATCTTTGGAGAATGGAAACCGTCAGGGAAGATAGGCCACTTCCAAATCTCCAGACAATCTCGCGCCACGTATTGTTCGGCGGTAAAATTTCCGTGTCGAACCGAAAGAGTCATTTTAGGCTTGCCAAGGGTTACCAATTGTTGAATCGCTTCCCCCAAGGTTGCCAGGTAGTCAGCCGGACTGAGCGGATGCGAACCAACCCAGATCTCACTGGGAATTTGTTGGTTTTTCTTCAAGGCCGACTGCACATCAAGACAAGCAGCCGCAAGTTGGTTCCAGGAAAGCGAACCGCTTTGCTGGCCAGTTTCGATCCTTCGGATGGGGCCGTAAACAAACTCGCACCCGGCACTGGCAGGAGCTTGTTGCGTCTTTAAATAAGCGGCTAAGTAGGAATTCAAAAGAAAGAAAATTTCGGCAGGTGAAATTGAAAATCCCGGCCAGGCCTGGTAGTTAATCTCCCGTTGCACGGCCCCGGCTGTTTTCAGGATGTCTTCCTTGGAGAATGCCTTCCGAGGGGCATCATCCTTGTAAAGCTCCAGCACTTCGCTTCCCGTGACAAACTTCACATCGCAGTGACTCTTTAAATAAGCAATATAGTCCTCAAAATTCCTGTAGCCTTGCTCAATTTCTTGAGCAGTTTTTATTCTTGGTTTTTTCCATTCTTCCGCAGGCGGGTTGGCCCCGTGCGCGAAATTGACTACATCCCAGAATTCTTGGTGCACAAATTCACAGGGATGATAATAAATGCTGACTAACCCGCCTTCACTATTCTTGAGTCTTAGATAGATCTTCTCAAACTCATTTTTGGCTTCATCAACGTCAGCCGCTTTGTGGAGTTGGACTCGGGTCTGGTTTTTGCCCATGTTGAACACATTTAACATTCCACCGTACCAAAAAGGTTGACCATCGATGCCGACGTGTTCCCCTTCATCTAGATAAAGAGGAACTCCCCACCTTTTCAAGGCCAGGTAGCTTTGAGGTGCCCAAGAGGCTCCCGGTTGGCCGTAGCAGACAGGTGTTATTCCAAAGATGCGGTGGACCTCGTCGAAGCCTACTCTTTCGGTGCGATCGAATTCTTGGACCCCCTCTTCCCAACCCATGTTGCTCAAACGTAATGCCGGGGAAGGTTGCTGGCTGTGGAGATTTGAATGATACCCGATATTATGGCGGCTTAGAGCCGCGATGACATCCTGTCGCCCGCGTTTCTCGAGGGTCCGGGCTTTCTCGCCAACTATTTTGAAAGTAGCCCTGACTCCTTGCTGAGTGAGAATCTCCGCCACGCGCAGAGCCGCATCATCGCTCTGCGGCAATATGTAATCTTCGGTATCAAACCAGAGGATTACATAGATAGTCTTAACGCGAGTTTTTGAATGGGGATCGGGCAAGTGATCGGATGTGACTGGCTTTGCCAATAAAAAGAAGAAAGTCAAGAAAGATAAGATTCCAATCAGTCGCAGGAAGGTTAGCTTAGGCATGGCCTTCAACCAGTGCTGTGGGGGGATCTTGAGAGAAAAACCATTCATGACTGATGTGAGCTTGGATCGTAACCTGCTTCAATCAGGAGTAAAGCTTTGTGACCCTTGGTGCATGAGTATTCTTTACGCCGGATTGTGAATCCATGGTCTTTCAGGTTCCCAAGAACTTGGGTTTCCCTTGCCGCCAGGTGAACAAAACAGAATCGACCGTCAGGTTTGAGGAATTGTTGGCAGGCTTTGATTAGCTGTGGAAATGTCAATTGGATTTCATGTCGAGCCAGTGCCCTTTGAGAATTGGGACTCATTCGACCGCTGCCTGCCGCCCGGTAGGGTGGATTAGCGGAGATAACATCGAATCGATCGACCGTCGGAAATCTCTGTGGGAGGTCAAGACTGTCGAACCTGAAAACGCGAAGGTCTTCTTGAACAATCAAGATCTTTTCTGTCAGATGATTCTGCCTTACGTTCTTGGCCGCCAGCTCAGCGAGTTCTTTCTGCAGTTCGATCCCTACGGCATACCAAAACGGGTTCCGCTCCCACACCAGCAGCGGGATTATCCCTACGCCGGTACAAAGATCCAATAACGATTCCGAGGGAGATATTCGAATGAACCTCGCCAGGGCAACCGAGTCGGAAGTAAAACGATAACCCCGGGGCGGCTGAGAGATCCTCAGATTCGAAGGGCAAGAAGTATCTGGGGTCTTTTGCAGCGTGGGCTGAATCATCCTTCAACCCTCAAGGCTTTTAATGCCTCTGAGAATTTCGTTCGATCAAAGGGACTGCAAGTTATAAAGGAACCCTCAATATCGAAGGTGGGCACCGATCTTCTTCCCCCGGTGGCCCGCTTTAGAATCTCGGCAGCGCCCGGAACCTTTTCAATATTGATCTCTTCGTAGTCAATGGCTTTTTCGACCAGAAATCGTTTGGCTGCACGGCAATCGCCACACCAGGAGGTTGTGTATATTTTTATCTTAGACATCAACAGATCCTTTTTCAAAGGTGTAAGGATAGGCCCCAATATCCTCCCTAATGCTTTGCCATTGTAACATCATGCGATTATAATTTTTTTGTTTTCACTGGATCCTGTTCGGCTGAGGACGATACATGTGCACACACAATAAGACTATTACCATTCCATTGAATGCGATCGTACCGTATGAATTGCTTCATGGGGTGGGAATCCTGGAAGGATCATTTAATCGAAAAATGTCCTTGGCTGTGATCGACAGGGAGCATGCTAATTTATTTGTGATGTGATTCAATCCTCAGGTTAAAAAAATCCCAGCGATCAACCCAGGCGCAAATAGCTGCACCACCAACTAAGCCTGTTGCCTTAGGAGCAAGGATGTCCTTTAGAAATACCAAAATTGTGGCCACTTTGGGACCTGCCAGTTCCTCGCCAAAAATTGTCAGGAGCATGGTGGAAGCTGGCATGAACGTCGCCAGACTCAATTTTTCTCATGGGAGCCATCCGCAGCACCACGAGACCATTCAGATGGTACGCCAAGTTTCCCAAGAGACGGGAACGCCATTGGCCGTGCTGCAGGATCTGTGTGGTCCCAAGTTGCGAATTGGTGAAATTCCACAAGGATCTGTGCGGCTTGAACCCGGCAGTGACGTGAGGCTTTCCGTTCGGGTGGATGATGGCAAGACAGATCAATTGCCAATTCCTTCCTGTCCCTGGCTTCCCCGCGAAGTGAAAGAAGGACAAAGGATTCTTCTGGATGACGGTTCCATCGAGCTTCGCGTCAAACACATTGAAACCGACGGAGTCATTGGTTCAGTGGTGGTTGGAGGTTCAGTCTCTTCTCATAAAGGAATTAATCTGCCGGACACGATTCTCCGCGAGCTAAAGATTCCAACCGAAAAGGACCAGATAGATCTCGCTTTTGGTATTCGGGAAGGGGTTGATTTTGTGGCCCTCTCCTTTGTGCGAACCGCCGAAGATGTCCGTGCTCTAAAGGAATTGATCCTTCGGACAGGTGCCAAGACTCGGGTAATCGCTAAAATTGAAAAGCGTGAAGCCTTGACCCACATCGAAGGGATCGTCGAGGAGTCGGATGGCCTAATGGTCGCGAGAGGAGATTTAGGCGTCGAGACCGATCTCGAGACGGTCACGCTGCAGCAGAAAGAGATCATTGCGTTGTGTAATCAACGCGGTAAGGTAGTTATCACAGCCACGCAAATGCTGCAATCAATGATTGAGAACCCCACGCCAACACGCGCGGAAGTTTCCGACGTAACCAATGCCATTTTGGACGGCACCGATGCGGTCATGCTTAGCGGAGAGACAGCCATAGGCAAGTACCCCGTCGAGGCGGTACACGTCATGGCCAACATCGCCAACAAGACCGAACAGGTCTTCGACACCGACCGTTTTCTGCATCGACGAGAACTCAGTGAAGCCTCGATGTCAGCCGCCGTGGCTCACGCCGCGTGTCTCCTGGCCAAAGAACTTTGTGCCTCGGCCATTATCGCCAACACGGAGTCCGGGCATACGGCCCTGATGGTGTCTCGTTATCGGCCACACCCGCCGATACTGGGAATGAGCCGTCATGAGACCACCGTGCGCCAATTGGCCTTGGTGTGGGGCGTCTATCCTTTCTTGATTGACAATGTTTCCAGTACTGACGAGCTATTGGAGAAAGCCCTAGAGATGACCCGACGCTCCGAGCTGGCGCGCAAGGGAGATCATGTTGTCATCACGGCCGGTGTTCCGGTGGGGCGGACTGGAAGTACAAATTTGATCAAGACCGCTGTGCTTTAGCACTCGATTTTCATAAATGCTTTACGAAGCCTTTTCCGTTTCCAGGCCGATCATTTGCCAAAATATCATCTTGCTCTTGCTCGTGCTCTTACTCGATTAGTCGGCAGAAAGCTGACCCAGAGCAGGAGCAAGAGTAGGAGCACGAATGGAAACGAAATACGTTAGCGTATTTCTGAATGGCGGATTTAGTAAAGAGGAAAAGGAGCCTAAAGGACGTCCCTAAGAAGCCGGCCTTAGATAAGGTCGCCCTCTCTGGAAAGCCGTGGTGCCCGGCGTGTTGGCGGTTATTCTTTTTGGCTTTATTAGTCCAGCAGCCCATGACATTAATCAACGCAGCCCTTCCTGCCTCAAGCACTCGCATCGCCATCATTGGTGCTGGCGCGGTGGGCTCCACCATTGCCTATGCAACCATGCTCAACGGCTTGGCCCATGAGATAGTACTCTCTGATGTCGTGGCCCGAAAAGCGGAGGCAGAAGCTAAGGACCTGATGCACGGTTCGATGTTTGTTCCATCGGTCAATATAGCTGCAGGCTCGGTTCCCGATTGCAAAGGATCTGCCATTGTCGTCATTACCGCCGGTGCCAAACAAAACCCTGGACAGACCCGTCTTGAACTGGCTGCCACCAACGCGAATGTCTTTCGCGAACTGATTCCCCAGGTATTGGATGCGGCTCCTGGGGCATTACTTCTGATTGTCTCCAACCCCGTAGACGTGCTCACTTATATCTCCGTGAAGCTTTCTGGTTTGCCCTGGGCCCGCGTGCTTGGATCAGGAACGGTTCTTGACACATCTCGGTTTAGATCGCTGTTGTCCCGACGATTGAATGTGGCGGTCAGCAACGTTCATGCCTACGTGGTGGGGGAGCACGGAGACAGTGAAGTTCCCCTCTGGTCCAGCGCTCAAGTGGCCAATGTGCCGCTCCAGTCTTTCTCTTCCCCGAGCTGCCTGCCATTGACAGAGTTGGATCGGCACGAGATTTTCCATAACGTGCGAGATGCCGCGGCCCAAGTCATTGCGGCTAAAGGGGCCACCAACTGGGCCGTGGGCCTGGCAGTGGTGCGAATTCTGGAGGCAATACTTCGCGATGAGCAGGCCATTCTTACGGTGAGTAGCTTGTTATCGGGTTATCATGGCATTGAGGATGTTTGTATTTCGGTTCCTTCACTTGTCGGCAGAAACGGCATCGGCGCAGCGCTTCCACTGCCATACGCTGAAGAAGAATTAGCAGCCCTCAAGCGTTCTGCCGAGCTTTTGCGAGGCGTTTTAAAGCAACTGGCATTTTAGTCTCATTTCTTTCTTATGTTTTTGGTTAGAATGTAGACGAGTGAGGTAGCGAAAAGCGCGGGGTCGACTTTTGACCCCTATGAAAATTGTCCGCGTCGTCATCCGCTTGCACTCGTGATCTCCTTTTCAAAGACCGACGACAAGAACGAGGAGGGGACGGTCATTTTCGCGCTCATTGGTGTCGCCAATGTGGCATGGATAACTGCCTTGAAAATAGTGTCTCGGTAGCCACGGCGAGCACTTTTAGAGCTGTTGGTCCCCACTCAGAGTGGCTATCTCTGCTGGTTTTCGTCGGCGGCGGTGCCATTCAACGGGAGATGAGCGGTGCTTAATCCGTTGTCATCATAAATAAGGAGAAAAACATGACTCACAAAATCGGCATCAATGGCTTTGGCCGCATTGGGCGGCAGGTGCTGCGTGCCATTAAAGAGCGGCATTCTGAGACTCTGGAGGTCGTCGCCATCAACGACCTCTTTGACGCTGCCACCAATGCGCACTTGTTTAAGTATGATTCAACCTACGGTCCTTATCGTGGGACCGTCGAAGTGAAGGACGGTCATCTGCTGGTGGATGGAAAAAAGATTTCGGTCACTGCTGAAAGGGATCCTGGAACGATTAAATGGAAGGAGATGGGGGTTGAACTGGTGATTGAATCCACCGGCCTGTTTACCGATGCCACTAAGGCCAAGGCACATATCAGTTCCGGCGGAGCCAAGAAGGTGATTATTTCTGCTCCTGCCAAGAACGAGGATATCACCATTGTATTAGGAGTGAATGCTGTTAAGTATGACCCTGCCAAACATCATATTGTTTCCAATGCCTCCTGCACCACCAATGGCTTGGCTCCCGTGGCCAAGGTACTTAATGACAAGTTCGGCATTCAAAAAGGCCTCCTCACCACTGTTCACGCCTATACCAACACGCAGAAGCTGCAGGATCTCGCTGCCAAGGACATGCGCGATGCCCGTGCGGCCGGCCAAAACATTGTTCCCTCGGAAACGGGTGCAGCTCGGGCTGTGGGATTGGTGATCCCGGAATTAAAAGGCAAGTTCGGCGGTATGGCTTTTCGTGTACCCACTCCTACTGTATCAGTGATCGATTTCACGGCTACCCTGGATAAGGAAGCCAGCAAGGAACAGATTCGCCAAGTCATGTTGGAATATGCCCAGGGACCCATGAAAGGGATATTGGCCGTGACCGATGAACCACTGGTATCTACCGATCTAAAGGGAAGCACCTACTCTTCAATCTACAGCGCCATCGACACTCTGGTCTTAGGCAACATGGTAAAGGTGGTAGCCTGGTACGACAACGAGTGGGGATACGCCTGTCGAACCGCCGACCTGGCAGCCATGATGGCGAGCAGACTTTAGGGCGAATGGTCACAGCGTCCAATGAATTCTCTAAATTGTTCTCGGCTTCGCTTCACCTGGACTCAGATTAGAGGCCAATCTATTTCACTTGGAATTAGGGTTAAATCCTCAGAGCTGACAAAGGAGGTTAACAGAACCATGTGCCAGTCGTTTCGTTACAAATTGTTGGTTGTCGGACTACTCGTTTTCACTTTAGAGAGCTGGGGTCAATCTCCCGAGGCCCAAAGCTCTTCCAGCGCTGATCCTAAGGCCCTCGAGGTCGCTGACCGGCTTCTGCAAGCTTTGGGAGGAAAGGAGAATTGGGAGAAAGCACGCTATTTGCGTTTCGATTTTGTGGTCGAGCAGAATGGCAAGGAGGTGGGCGACTTCAAACATCTGTGGGACCGTTACACAGGACGCTATCGCGTGGAGGGCACAACCGAAAAAGGGCAGAAATACGTGGTACTCTTTCAGGACATTAATGCCAAAAAGGGAGACGTCTTCGTTAATGGGAAACCTGCTCCAGCAGAAGCAAGTCAAAAGTTCCTGGACACAGGCTATGAGCGATTCATCAATGACTCTTATTGGCTGTTAATGCCTTATAAATGGAAAGATCGCGGGGTTCATCTGAAATACGAAGGAACCTCCAAGGGCGATCAGGGTCAAGTTTGGGACAAGGTGTTGCTGACCTTTGAGAATGTGGGGCTAACGCCGAAGGACAAATACTGGGCCTTTGTCAACCAAAAGACCGGGCTGATGGACAAGTGGGAATTTATTCTTAAGGGAGGGAAGGGCCCTGCCACGGCCTTTGATTGGCTGAATTGGCAACAGTACGGCGGCATCATGCTCTCGACGGAAATGAAAATGAAGGGGAAGCCCATGCGCATCCTTTTCAAGAACGTGGCCGTCTCCAGTTCGATGGATGAGAAGTCCTTCACTTCACTGGAAGCCAACTTGTAGCCAATTCTCCGGGGCGTTCACTCAGATCGCGTGAGAAGATTTTGCTTGAGTTCGGAATGATCTGTGGGCTGTGCTCTCCTCACCCAAACTCAGGAATGCGTCTCACGCGTTCTCGACGGCTGCCCGCTCTCTTAGGCCTCCAGCGCGCTGAAATTCTACAACGTGACAAAGTCGCGATCCGCAACCCGACGTGGTCAACTCTGTCATCGCCAACTGTGACCGCGCCAGCAGCCTCGTATGACAAGACCGTCCAAGCCATGACACTCCGCAGGGCGTGGAACCCGAAGCTGAAAAAATTCTCCGAGGCGCGGTCCTGTTTCCGCTTGCAAGCTGCGGATTCTTCTTCCAGAATATTATTTGTCAGTTCGGATTGACACCCCAGTCGATTTGACCATACAGTCCGGTATCGCAGGCTTCCTCACAGCATTCAGTCGCACGAAAAAATTCTAAAAACCTACTAAATCCGACAACGGCTGTAGTAGAAGGTTCGTGAAACGACGAATGGACACGAATAGCCACAGATGCCCTCTATTCAAACGGAGGGCGGCCTGCCCACTCGACCGAGGCCCTCCGGAATTTATACTCGTTTGTTTCCATTCCTGCTTCAACTGCTGCTTTTAGGACTAATCAATGGAAAGGAGTCTCATCATGCAAAGCCATCGTTTGAAAGTACCTTCTTCGGATTTTCGACGGAAGTTTGGGGCCGCAGTAAGGGCTTTAGGCTTTTGGGCGGTGCTCAGTTGCCCGCTGCTGGCCGATGACGTGCTCCATATCAGCCGAACCCAACTCGACCGTCCAACTTTAAGCGCCTTAGGTGTCAAGCAGCCGATCACTGGCGATGACAACTTGAATGCTTCAGTGACGGTGAAGTACCGCGTTTCAGGCAGCCACACGAGTTGGGCGCAAGCTCCTGAAGCACTCCCTTTGTTCCGAGTCCATCCGGAGGTGGTTACGCAGGAGGTCGTGACCCCCAATTTTGCCGGGAGCATTTTCGACCTTCGGGCAAATACGGCGTATGACATTCAATTGGTCGTCTCCGATCCCGATGGGATTGTGGATGAGACCAATGTCAACCTCGGGACGCAGACAATGCTAACTCTCACGGGGGTAACGCGAGCCGTTCCTGGCGACCCGGTTACTCCACGGATTGTTAATGTGAACACCGCGGCGCAATTGACCAGCGCCCTTAGCGCGGCACAGGCCGGGGATATCATTACACTGGCCGCAGGCACTTACAGCAGCGGAAACTGGCAAATTGCTAGCAGCGGCACACTTGAGAACCCAATTGTGATCCGCGGGGCTAACACTTTCGTCAATGGCACCTATACTGACCTCACGATTCTGGACGGTAGGAACTGCCAAAGGTGTAACGTCCTGGAAGTTTACGGCAGCTATATCCATGTGGAATACCTGACCATCCAGAACGCGGTTCGCGCCATTCGGACCTTTAATCCGACAACCGCCAATGTGTTCCGCCGTCTCCATTTCCGCGACACCGATTATGGCATTATGGGTTCTAACTCCAGCGTGTCGGTGCAGACCGATTTCTATATCGCCGACAACATCATGGAGGGCCGAATCGCCTGGCCGAAGACGTGCCTTACCGATAAGACTTGTCGATTGTCGAGCGTCGACGGCATTGGCATTTACGGCCATGGGCACGTTGTGGCGCATAACCGGGTGTCTGGATACGGCGATGCCATCGCGAACTGGCTGGTAGGCGCTCGCGCGAACGACTTCTATGGGAACGATATCCTTTGGACTTACGACGACACGAGCGAGATGGATGGATCCGAAGGCAATGTCCGCTATTCCCGAAACCGGCTTACCAATATGTGGGAAGGGCCAAGCCTCCAGCCCATCAATGGTGGCCCGCTTTACATCTTCCGGAACGTAGTCGTGAATGTCCAAAATGAGCAACTGAAGATGCATCCGAACGGCTCCAACCCGCCCAGCGGCATGCTCGCTTTCAATAACACGTTCGTCTCAGCCGGCAAGGCCTGGAACAACCAAACCAGTGCGACCTGCCACTACTTCGTGATCGAGAATAATCTTTTTGTCGGACCTTCGCCGCAATCTGACAGAGAGGTAGATGTGACCTGCAACCAGGACCACTGGACGCTCGACTACGACAGCTACAACACAGACGGGAAATTCTCGTTCGTGCTCGGCGGGGTTTACACCACCTTTGACAACTTCCGCAACCTGCAGACCACGAGCCCCTTGGAACACAACGGGCAGCTTCTCACAGCCGTATGCGCGAACGGCAGCGTATTCGCGAACTGCCTGATACCTCCCGCCGACTCTAAGACATTCATGCAGCCGCAGGACGTCACACCCGGCGCCGGTTCAAGAGCGATTGACAGGGCGCTACTCTTGCCGAACGTGAATGATCATTTCGTGGGTGCCGGACCCGACGTAGGGGCTGTTGAGGTCGGCTGCGCGCAACCGATCTATGGTCCGCGACCGGAGGGCACGGATGAGAACAAAGTTTTTGGCTGCAACGGCTACCAGTAGGCGAGGGGGTGAATGATTCGTGCCTCCGTAATCATCCGGGTAGGGACCGAAGCAGTTTTGTCCGTTTAGCTTTGGTTTTGTGATGACCCGCTGTACGGGAGTGTTCTCCGTATTCGCCGCTCCGCGGTGTGGTGTTTCCGCAATAGCCCATCGGGGACGGTCCCCTCACTCCACAGGTTATGTTAAGGAGTGGGAAAGCAAACGAAGAGACAATGGATACAGCGTGGGAGGCTATGAGGTTACTTGGTGGCGAAGAAGGTCAAACTTCGGTCAAATTTGTTAAGCTGCCGTCCCCTCACCCCCAGCCCGCGCCTGGCCTCGCTCTCCCAATGGGAGAGGGTGGCCGAAGCGACGGCGGTCGCGGAGGCCGCGTGAGGGGTCCGTGGCCGATAGAGCCGCACTCCTCGGCGGTCTGAGGTTGCTCGCTAGAGGTAGGTTCTGTCCGTATTCCCTTTAAATTCGCCGGCTCAGGTCTGTAAAGGAGACTTCAATGGCAAAAAAAATTGGATTCATTGGACTCGGGATCATGGGGAAACCAATGGCAAGGAACTTGATGAAAGCCGGCTACTCTTTGGTGGTTTACAATCGAACAGCCAGTAAAGGGCACGAACTGGTCCATGCTGGCGCGCAACAGGCCGGCTCTCCCAAAGAAGTGGCTGAGAATTCGCATATCATCATCACCATGGTTTCAGATTCTCCGGAAGTGGAAGAGGTCATTCTCGGTCCCAAGGGCGTGATTGAGGGCCTAAAAGCGGGAAGTGTGGTCATTGATATGAGCTCAATCTCTCCGGTGGTTACCCAAAGCATTGCTG
>Ga0066710_100001393_pt1 | contig 17989 bp, 15 predicted proteins | sample GraSoiAngelo_159_FD_79666 | JGI IMG/M metagenome (GOLD analysis project Ga0066710, IMG submission 79666) | Grasslands soil microbial communities from the Angelo Coastal Reserve, California, USA - 14_1009_16_40cm | ecosystem: Environmental > Terrestrial > Soil > Grasslands | place: USA... | reverse complement strand
TCCTCGTCGCACAGGGCGGTCCGAAAGAGAAGCAGGACGTCGTCGTTCTCCGACAGATCCCGTAGGTCAGAGCGAAGATGGTCGACGGGGATGAGTCGCTCGTCCCGCATGGCAACGTGGAACGACCAGTCGTCGTGTTCGACGGCGACTGCGGTTTCTGCCGGCTCTGGATCGTCAGGTGGCGTCAACGGACGGCCGACCGCGTCCAGTATGAGCCGTTCCAAAGCCCCGAGGTCTCAGCGCGCTTTCCGCAGATTCCCCTCGACGACTTCAAACGGGCCGTCCATCTGATTGAGCCCGGCGGCCGCCTTTCCTCCGGCGCGCTGGCCGTGTTTCGGCTCCTGACGCTTGGCCGGGGACCGCATCCGTCGCGCGCGTCGCGGGCGCTCGGCACCGCACTCGTCGGCGCCTATGAACGCACACCGGGCGTTGCTCATCTGGCCGAAACGGGCTACCGCTTCGTCGCGGCCCACCGGCCAGCCTTCATGTCGATGACCCGCATTCTCTGGGGGCCGTCGACCGGGCGACCCACCTTTGCGCTCTCTGCATGGTGCTTTCGGCGCCTTCTGGGAGTGGTCTACCTGGCGGCATTCTGGTCGCTGGGCGTTCAGGTGATCGGGTTGTTTGGGCACGACGGCATACTTCCAGCGAGTGACTACATGGAGCAGGTTCGAGCCTGGGCGACGGAAGGCCATGTGGGTCTCGACCGGTTTCGTGAAGCGCCGACCCTCTTCTGGTTGGGCGCGAGCGACGCCTGGCTGCGTGGGCTTTGTCTGGGGGGCGTCGGTGTGGCGGTGCTGTTGATCCTCGGTCTTGCGCCGCTCGTCATGCTGCCGCTGCTGTGGCTGTTCTACCTCTCGCTCAATGTGGTTGGCCGCGATTTTCTCTCGTTTCAATGGGACGCACTGTTGCTCGAGGCCGGATTTCTGGCCATCTTCATCGCTCCCGCCGTCATTCGCGATCGACTCCGGACGGCCGCCGACCCGCCGCGACTGGGAATCTGGCTGCTGCTGTGGCTCCTCGTTCGCCTCATGATCGGATCGGGCATCGTCAAGCTGACGAGCGGCGACCCCACCTGGCGAAACCTGACGGCACTGTCGTTTCACTACGAGACCCAGCCGATTCCCACGCCGGTCGCCTGGTATGTGCACCACCTTCCGCTCTGGCTCCACAAAGCGTCCGTTGTCGCGCTCTTCGCCGTGGAGACTATCGTGCCGCTGTTCGTCCTCGGCCCAAGACGACCTCGTCTCGTCGCGTGCCTGCTGCTCGTGGCGCTGCAGACGATGTTCGCAGTGACGGGCAACTTCGCGTTCTTCAACCTCCTGACGATTGTGCTGTGCGTGCTCCTGCTCGACGACGTGCTGCTTGCCCGCCTGCTGCCGACGAAGTTCGGCGCCCGCGGGCCTCTTCCGGACCGCGAGCCGGACCGGATCGGCGCGGGCGGATACTCGGGTTGCTATCGAAGAGCCCTGCTGGTCGGCGTGGCGGTCGTGACGCTGCCCGTGTCGGTCGGCGCGTTCGGCCGCAGCGCAGGCATCGACCTGGCCGGGCTGCCTCTTGTTGCGGATCTCGGCGCATTCGTGTCGCCGTTTCGCAGTGTAAACTCGTACGGCCTTTTCGCGGTGATGACGACGACCCGTCCGGAGATCATCATCGAAGGTTCCGACGACGGCGAGACGTGGAAGGCGTACGAGTTCAAGTACAAGGTTGGCGATGTCGGTCGGCGGCCCCCGTGGGTCGCGCCGCACCAGCCGCGCGTCGATTGGCAGCTGTGGTTTGCCGCGCTCGGCGACTATTCGAGCGAGCGGTGGTTTCAGCGCTTCTATGGTCGGCTGCTCGAGGGGTCGCCGGCCGTGCTCTCTCTTCTTGCCCGCGATCCGTTCGAGGGCCGCCCGCCGCGCTACGTGCGCGGCGTGCTGTACCGCTATCGATTCACGGATCCACCGACACGCCATGCGACCGGCGCGTGGTGGACCCGTGAGCGGCTGGGCGACTATTCACCGGCGTTGTCGCTTGGTCGCCCTGTTGTGAAGCCCGATCCGTAGACCGCTGAACGCTGCACATGGAGACTGCCATGCCGCCACGTCGCTTCCTGATACCTGCAGTTCTTCTGCTTGCCGTCTGGGCGGTGGCCGGTGCCGGTCAAACCGGCTCCAATCGTCCCGCGACCACGCTTTTCGAAGACGCCCGGATCATCGTCGGCGACGGCACTCCCGCCATCGACAGCGGCGCGTTCGTGGTCTCGAGCGGGGTGTTCGGCGCTGTCGGAAAGAAGGGTCAGGTGAAGGCCCCGGCCGGCGCACGCCGCGTCAGCCTGAGCGGCAAGACGGTCATGCCCGCCATCATCGACGGGCATGTGCACCTGGGCTATCGGAAAGGCCTGACCTTCTCGGCCGACAACTACACCCGCGAGACGCTTCTCGACACGCTCGACCGCTTCGCATATTACGGCGTCGCCGCCGTCTTGGAGGCGGGCACGGGGCGGGGGCAGCTGCCGTTCACGATCCGCCCGGAGGCCACGCGGGGTGCGCGTTACCTGACGGCCGGCAGTGGTTTCGCCATGCCGAATGGTGGTCCCGGCGTGCCGATGCGCGATGCCGCGTATGGGTTCACGAGCGAGGCCGACGCCCGTCGCGCCGTTCGCGAGCTTCGGTCCCGCCACGCCGACATGGTGAAGATCTGGGTTGACGACCGGAACGGCACCGTCGAAAAGCTTCGTCCCGATCTCTACCGCGCCATCATTGATGAAGCTCACAAGTCCGGCTTGCGTGTGATGGCGCACATCTCGAAGCTGGACGACGCCAAGGATCTGTTGCGCGCCGGTGTTGACGGCTTCGCGCACCAGGTCCGCGACAAGGACGTCGACCAGGAGCTGCTGGACCTGCTCAAGCAGCGGCCGCACGTGTTCTTCATGGCCACGCTCTGGAGCGAGAGGCGAGCGATGTACACCAGCAGACCGCGCTGGCTCGACGAGCCCCTCATGAGCGGCACGCTCACTCAAGAAGAAGTGAAGCGCCTGGCCGACACGTTTTCCGATCGAGGAGCCTCGCCTGGTGACGAAGCACGTGAGAGCGTTCAGAGGTTACTGCGAAACGTTGCGGCGCTCAGCCGCGTCAGCGTGACTCTGGCCCTCGGCACCGATTCGGGAGGTGTGTCGGGTGGCCAGTACTTTGGCCTCGCCTCCCATGTCGAGATGGAGCAGCTGACGAAAGCGGGGCTGTCACCCGCTCAGGTCATCGTCATTGCGACGCGCAACACGGCGCAGGTGCTCGCACTCGACTCGCTCGGCACGATTGGTGCCGGCAAGAGCGCCGACTTTCTGGTGCTCGACGCCAACCCTCTCGACGATATCGGCAACACGCGGTAGATTTCGAAAGTGTATTTGCGGGGCGCGGAACTGGACCGGGCGTTGCTCCGAGCGAAATGGGCCCGCGAGGCGACCAACTGACCAACGCCCAAAACCTGGCCTAAACGCCTGTGGCTGACGAGATTTTCGCCTGAAGGGACGCGAAGAAGCGGTCCATCATCATCTTGCCGACGCTGCCGAGCAGCCGTTGGCCGACGCGGGCAATGGTGCCTCCCACCTCGACAACCGCCGACACCTCGACGGCTGTGCCCGTCCCTTCCGTGCGCAGAGTGATGTGCGTGTCGCCCTTGACGAATCCCACTCGTCCCTGACCATCGACGATCAGCCGGAACGCCGACGTAGGCACTTTGTCGGCAATCGTCACGGTTCCGCGATAAGTGCCCGTGATGGCGGCTACGGCCACGGTGAGCGTGGCGGCGTAGCAGTCCTCACCGACCGGCTCGAACCCGTCGCAGCCCGGCACACACGAGGACACCGCTGCGGGGTCCATCAGGAGGTCCCAGACCTGATCGCGCGGCGCGGTGAACGTATACGTGGCGTGCAAATCCATCAGGGGCCACCCACGACAAACTGACGCCGCGGTCGTCGGCGCGGCGCCAGCGTGCTCAGATGCCGGGCGAGGTCCTCGAGGTTCGCGAGCGTCCGGGCAGGCAGAAAGTCGTCCACGAAGGGCAGCGCGGCCACCAGACCGCGCGTGAGCGGGGCGTAGTCGGCCGTGCCGAGCAGCGGGCTCAGCCAGACCAGGCGATGGCAACTGCGCTGCAGCCGTGCCACCTGATTGCGAAGCTCCACAGGGTCGCCCCGGTCCCATCCGTCGGACACGACGAGCACCACCGCCTGGTCACGGAACACCGAACGCGCCCAGCGCTGGTTGAGCGTTCGCATGGCGTCGCCAATCCTGGTGCCGCCCGACCAGTCGGGCACGCTGCGCGCGACGGCCGCCGTGGCTTCATCGATACGATTGGCTCTGAGCTGGAGTGTGACGCGCGTCAGGCGCGTCGAAAACAGAAAGGCCTCGACGCGCTCACGCGTCCGCGTCAGCGTGTGCGCGAACTGCAGGAGCATGCGTGAGTATCGCTCCATCGACCCGCTGACGTCGCACAGAATCACCAGCGGCCGGGGCCGCGTGCGGCGTACTCGCCGGGGGAGACGAAGAATCTCGCCGGTGCGTACCGTGTGGCGGAAGGCGCGGCGGAGATCGATTCGGGGTCCTCGCCCGGCTCGCCAGCGGCGGGTTCGGCGGCTGCCGGGATCCCACTGCAGCCCGGCCAACGCGGTTCTCGCCAGCGCGAGCTCGTCCGGCGTGAACTCGGCGAAATCCTGATTGCGCAGCGTTTCAATCGAGCTGGCGGTGCGGATCGGTGCCTCCGGCAGCGTCACATGCTCGGCGGCCGCCTCATCGGCGTCCGGCGGCGCATCGGGTCCTTCCGGCGTGACGACATCAATCTGGACCCTGACCGATCCACGCGGCTCACCGATCGCATGAAGATCCCGGCGCCCCCATCGTTCCCCGTGGTCGCTCCAGAACGCGTCGAACGCCCGGTCGAAGAGCCCCAGGTGCTCACGGCGACGAACCAGAAGGGCTCGCATCGTGTGATAGACGTCCTCGCGGTGGCCGATGTCCATCCTTCCGAGGGCCTGTATGACGTCGACGATCTGGCCCACCGTGACATCCAGGCCAAGCGAGCGGAGCAGGCGACCGAATACCAGCAGGTTCGGGACAAGTGATCCGAGACCCACGTGTGATCCGCCATCCTCGCTACCCACTCGCCCATACTCCTCTCAGCATGGCACGCGACAGCAGCCCGCCGAGGCGTTCGCCGCGCAAGGACTCGACGTCCTCACGGGCCTTGAGAATCACCCCGAGCGTCTCCTCCACGGTCTCCGGGTCCAGGTTCTCGCGTCCGAGCGCGACGAGCGCTGCGGTCCAATCGAGCGTCTCAGAAACGCCTGGCACTTTGTACAATTCTGCCGTGCGAAGCTCCTGGATGACGGCCGTGACCTGTTCGGCGAGCCTGGCGGAGGCGCCCGGCACCTTGCGCTCGACGATGGCCAGCTCTTTCTCGAAGCTCGGATAGTCAATCCACTGATAGAGGCATCGTCGTTTGAGCGCGTCGTGGACCTCGCGCGTCCGGTTCGACGTCAGGATCACAATCGGCGGCTCGACGGCCCGGATGGTGCCGAGCTCGGGAATCGTCACCTGAAACTCGGAGAGGAGCTCGAGCAGGAAGCCCTCGAATTCCTCGTCTGCACGATCGATTTCGTCGATCAGGAGCACCGGCGGCCGCCCGCTGACACCCTCGAGGGCCCTCAGCAGAGGACGCTTGATGAGGAAGTTCTCGCTGAAAATCTCCCGCCGAGCCTCACGCCGGTCGACCACGTGTGCTGCCTCGAGCATTCGCAGCTCGAGCAACTGTCGCGCGTAGTCCCACTCGTAGACCGCGTGGTTGATGTCGAGCCCTTCGTAACACTGAAGCCGAATCAACTCGGCATCGAGGCTCGCGGCGAGCGCAGAGGTGACGGCGGTCTTGCCGACGCCCGCCTCGCCTTCGAGGAAGAGGGGACGGCGCAGGGTGAGCGCGAGAAAGATCGACACGGCGAGGCCCCGTTCCGCCACGTACGACTGGCGGGCGAGGCCTTCCTGCAGCGCTTCGATCGAGTCGTAGGTCGTCGCCGGCGTCACCGCGCACGTTCAATCGCCGCGGCGACGGCGCGCTGGACATAGGCGGCCACCACACCGCGCCGGTAGTCGGCCGAGGCGAAGATATCGCCGATGACGTCGCCACCGAGGTCGGACGCCGCGCCCGCAGCCGCCTTCGACGCCAGGTCGGCCGACAGCGCTTTCCCCTCCAGCGCGGACTCAACCGAACGTAGACGGGTGGGCTTGGGGACCAGGCCCCCGACGGCGACACGCGCCCGGACGCACGATCCGTCCCGCGCCTCAATCGAGGCGGCTGCGCCGATGACCGCGTAGCGCGAGGCCGGGTGCGGGAATTTCTCGTAAGCGGCTCCGCGTCCCTCCCCAAGCGAGGGCACCCAGATTGCCGTAAGCAGATCCGACGGCCCGAGCGCCGTCGTCATGAGGCCCTGGAAAAACGTATCGACGACCAGCGTCTTCACCCCTCCCTCGCCCTCGACCATCAAGCGCGCGTCGAGCGCCGTCAGAACGGTTGGCAAATCGGAGCCCGGGTCGGCGTGGGCGAGGCTGCCACCGATCGTTCCTCGATTGCGAACCGCAGGGTCGCCGATGCGTGCGGCCGCCTCCGCCAGCACGGGGCAGGAGCCCTGAACGAGCGCCGACGCGGCGATCTCCGCATGAGTGGTCAGCGCCCCGATCCGCAGGCCGCCGTATTCGGCTGTCAGCAGTTTGAGCTCGGCGATCCGGCCGATGTCGACGAGCGCAGCGGGCGCCGTCAAGCGGAGCCTGAGGAGCGGGATGAGGCTGTGGCCCCCGGCGATGAGCTTGGCGCCTGGACGGGCGGCAAGGAGTCGCCGGGCGTCGGCAACCGATGACGCGCGGTAGTAGTCGAATTGGGGCGCGTACATCTCAGGCTCCCTTTCTGGCGGCGCGCACAGCGTGCCACACGCGCTCGGGTTTGAGCGGCATCGGAACTTCATTCACTCCGAGTGGCCGAAGGGCGTCGATTACCGCGTTGTACACAGTGCAGGTCGAGGCGATGGTCCCGGCCTCGCCGATGCCCTTGACTCCCAACGGATGGTGGGGCGAGGGCGTCACCGTCGACAGCACCTCGATGTCAGGCAGCAGATCCGCACGCGGAATGGCGTAATCCATCAGCGATCCGGTCAGCAACTGTCCTCGGTCGTCGTAGACCGCCTCTTCCCAGAGCGCCTGACCGATGCCCTGGACGACGCCTCCGTGAACCTGTCCCTCGACGATCATCGGATTGATCTGCGGTCCGCAGTCGTCAACGGCTACGTAACGCTTGAGCACCACGCGACCGGTGTCTGGCTCCACCTCGACCACCGCCACGTGCGCGCCGAAGGGATACACGAAGTTCGGCGGATCGTAGAAGCTCGAGGCTTCGAGGCCGGCTTCCATCCCGGCCGGCATGTTCCACGCGACGTTGGCCATCAGCGCGATGTCTTGAATGGTTTTCGCCTTCGCGGGCGCCCCCTTCACGAAGAAGCGGCCGTCGGCGTAGTCCATGTCCTCGACCGACGCTTCGAGCAGGTGAGCGGCGAGTGCTTTCGCCTTGTCCTTGATCTTCCGAACGGCCAGGACCAGGGCCGCCCCGCCGACGGCGGTCGTCCGGCTGCCGTAGGTGCCCCACCCCATCGGCGTCTTGTCGGTGTCACCGTGCACCACCTTGATGTCGTTGACGTCGACGCCGAGCTCATCTGACACGATCTGCGCGAACGTGGTCTCTTCGCCCTGCCCGTGGGGCTTAGTGCCGATGAAGACGTTGACCTTCCCCGACGGGTGGAAGCGGACGATCGCGCTTTCCCACAGGCCGCCCTGGAACCCGACGGCGCCCGCGACCTGCGAGGGGCCAAGGCCGCATATCTCCACATAGGTCGTGACGCCGATGCCGAGATAGCGTCCCTGCTTCCGCAACGTCTCCTGCTCCTTTCGGAGCGCCGGATATCCGATATGCGAGAGGGCTTTGTCGAGCGCCGCCGAGTAGTTGCCGCTGTCGTAGGCAAGTCCGGTCGATACGGTATGGCCGTTCGTGAACGGGGGGATGAGATTGGTCCGTCTCACCTCTACCGGATCTTTCCCGACGGCCTGCGCGAAACGGTCGATCAACCGCTCGAGCATGTATGTCGCCTCGGGTCGGCCGGCGCCCCGATAGGCCTCGACCGGCGTCGTGTTGGTATACATCCCGTACACGTCTTCGTGGACGGCGGGAATCTGGTAGGGGCCGCTCAGCATGAGGCCGTGGAGGATGGTGGGGATGCCCGGCGCGGCGGCCGACAGATAGGCGCCCATACCGGCCCAGACCGTCGCGCGCACGCCCGTGATGCGGCCGTCGCGGGTGCCGGCCATCTCGACTTCCTGTACGTGGTCACGTCCATGCGTGGTGGCGACGAAGTTCTCGCTGCGCGTCTCGGTCCACTTGACCGGGCGATTGAGTTTCATGGCCGCGAAGGCAGTGAGAAACTCGCCCGGGTACTGCGGAATCTTGCTGCCGAAGCCTCCACCGACCTCCGGCGCGACGACCCGCAGCTTGTCCTCGGGCACCCCGGTCACAATCGATCCAATGAACCGGACGATATGCGGGTTCTGTGTGGTGTTCCACAACGTCAGCTCTCCCGACGCCGCCGTCCACTGCGCGACGGCGGACCGCGTTTCCATGGCCGTCGGAATCAGCCGCTGCTGAACGATTCGATCCTTGACGACGACATCAGCCTTCTTGAAAGCGGCGTCGGTGTCGCCGCCGGCGACCGTCCAGTGAAAGGCCACGTTGCCCGGCGCGCTCTCGTGCAACTGGACGGCGCCGGACGCGGCGGCTTTCTGCGGATCCACGACGGCATCGAGCGGCGTGTAATCGACGTCGATCTGCTCGACCGCGTCGAAGGCCTGGTAGGCCGTTTTCGCCACGACAACCGCGACCACATCGCCGACGTAGTGGACGACGTCCCGGGCCATCACGGGATACTCGGCGACCTTCAGGTTCGAGTTGGGGATCAGCCAGGCGCAGGGCATCGGCTTGAGGACGCCGGCCGTGTCCGCACCGGTGTAGACGGCGAGGACGCCCGGCGCGCCCTTTGCGCGTGTCGTGTCGATGCGCTTGATGCGGGCGTGCGCATGAGGGCTGCGAAGCATCGCGGCGTAGACCATCCCGGGCAGCGAGATGTCGTCGGTGAATGTGCCCGTCCCGGTCAGAAGACGCGGGTCTTCGCGGCGGCGGATCGCGGAGCCGAAAATTCTGGCGCTCATCGGCGGCCTCCCATCGCGGCCGCCGCTGTCTGCACGGCGCGCACGATGTTCTGATACCCGGTGCACCGGCACAGGTTGCCTTCGAGCCCGTGGCGGATGGCGTCGGCGCTGGGGTTGGGGTTCTGCCGCAGCAGCTCGTGTGTCGCGAACACCATGCCGGGGGTGCAGAACCCGCACTGCAGGCCGTGCTTGTTCCAGAAGGCTTCCTGGATGGGATGCAGCGTGCCAGGCGCGGCGAGTCCTTCGATGGTCGTCACCGCCGCGCCGTCGGCCTGGACGGCCAAACACGTGCATGACTTCACCGCGACGCCGTCGAGCAGCACCGTGCACGCGCCGCACTGGCTGGTGTCGCACGCGATCTTGGTGCCCGTCAGACCGAGGTGGTCTCGAAGATAGTGGACCAGCAGCAGCCGCGGCTCGAGCTGGTCCTTGTACGGCTGACCGTTGACGCTCACCGACACGGAAACGACCATGAAATCCTCCGGAAGGACCGATGTGTGGAGCGGGGCGGATGATACTTGACCCGCGGGCTGGGAAACAAGGTCGTGTGGCACGGGTAGCGACCAACCATGGACTGTGACACACTACCGCCGACGGGGTTCAGGAAGGGGCGAAATGAGCACGATCGCTCTGAAGGTCAACGGCCGCTCCCACGCCGTTGACGTCGATCCGACGACACCCCTCCTCTACGTCCTCTCGGACGACCTCGCGCTCCGTGGTCCCAAGTTCGGCTGCGGCCTCGGACAATGTGGCGCCTGTACCGTCATCATCGGTGCTCGGGCGGTCCGATCGTGTATTACCGCGGTCGGGACGCTGAACGGCGCTGAGGTCACGACGCTCGAGGGGCTCGGCACTCCTCAAGCGCCGCATCCCATTCAGAGGGCGTTCATCGACGAGCAGGCCGCACAGTGTGGGTTCTGCCTGAGCGGCGTCATCCTGACGGCGAAAGCGTTTCTGGATGGGCAACCCCGCGCTTCGGACGCCGAGATCCAGCGGGCGCTTTCCTCGGTGCTCTGCCGCTGCTTCGCCCACACGCGGATGCTCAGGGCCATCAAGCGCTACGCCCGCGAGAGGCGTGCATGAGCGGGACGCCCTCACGCCGGGTCTTCCTCAAGCGCTCCGGGGCCCTCATCGTCTCTTTCGGGTCCTCCGCCCTCGTCGAGCGCCTTGCGCTCGCCCAAGGACCCTTCGGGACGAGGATGTCCCATGTCGATCCGCGCCAGCTCGACTCGTGGGTCGCCGTGAACGCCGACGGCAGCGTGACCGCCCGCACCGGGAAGTGCGAGCTCGGTCAGGGGATCTACACCGCGCAGCTCCAGTTGATCGCCGAGGAGCTCTCGGTGCCGCTCGCTCGTGTGAAGCTGATCGAATGCGACACGGACGTGACGCCGGACCAGGGAACCACCTCGGGCAGTCAGTCCACACCGACCAACTTCAACCAGCGCAATCTCGCCCAGGCCGCCGCGACCGCGCGGGAGCACCTGATCGGCCTCGCTTCGCAACGCCTGGGCCTGCCGGCGTCCGAGCTGGAGGCTGTCGACGGCGTCGTCAGGTCGAAAGCCGACGACGCGAAGCGTGTTGGTTACGGCGAGCTCGTTGCTGGGCGACGGCTGAATGTTCCGCTCAGCGCTACGGCCCGACGAAAAGCGCCGGGCGAATGGACGGTGCTCGGCAAGCCTGTTCCCCGCGTCGATCTCGCCGAGCTTGCGACCGGACAATTCGAGTTCGTCCATAACGTCCGCGTGCCCGGGATGCTTCATGGTCGCGTGGTCAGACCGCAGGAGCCTGGGGCGACGGTTGCCGCCGTTGACGAGTCGTCTCTTCGCGGTCTACAGGGTGTTGTGAAGGTGGTCGTCCGCCGGAGCTTTGTCGGCGTCGTCGCCGAGAAGCCCTGGCAGGCCGTGCGGGCAGTCGGTCAACTGCGCGTCACCTGGGCCAAGGGCGCCGGTCTGCCCCCGCAGGACGACTTCTACAACCATCTCCGCAGGCAGCCTGCGCGCGATGCGTTGCTCGTCGATTCGCGCGATGTGGACGATACGCTGGCGCGCGCCGCCCAGGTGGTCAAGGCCACCTACGTGCACCCTTATCAGATGCACGGATCGGTGGGCACATCCTGCGCAGTGGCTGACGTGTCAGGTGACAAGGCCACTGTGTGGTCGGCCACGCAGTCGGCCTACCCGACTCGAAGCGGTATCGCGCTGCTACTCGGCCTGCCGGCCGACAACGTCAGGGTCGTCTTCGTGCGGGGCTCCGGATGCTATGGGATCAACGGCGCCGACACGGTGTCCTACGACGCCGCGCTCCTGTCCCACGCCGTCGGGAGGCCGGTGCGCGTGCAGTTGAATCGGCAGGACGAGATGGCGTGGGAGAACTACGGGTCGGCCTACGTGATTGATCAGCGCGTCGGCCTGGACGGGACCGGCCGGATCACGACGTGGGACTACGAGGCGTGGTCGCCGACGCTTGGCGGCCGGCCCGGATACGATCGGCCGGGCAACGTCGTCACCGGTTGGACGGCCGGTTACGAGCCGCTGTCGGTGACGCCGGCGCGGGCGACGGGGTCAGCACGGTCGTTCAACAACGGGAGCAACGCCGCGCCGTCGTATGTGACGGGTTGCACCGGCGGCGCCTGCGGCGGGGCCGGAACGGTCAGGAGCGAACGCGTGCTCACCCACGCGGTCCCGTCGCCCTTCTTTACTGGACCGTTACGGTCGCCTTCACGGCTGCAGAATACGTTCGCTCACGAATGTCTGATGGACGAGGTGGCGGCGCTTGTCAAAGCCGATCCGATTGCCTATCGCTTGCGCCATCTCAAAGACCAGAGGTTGATGGAGGTCCTCCGCGCGGCGGCGAAGGCAGCCGGATGGGAGGCGCGACCGTCGCCCGGTCCTGATAGTCGCCGGCGAGCGGGCGTGGTCCGTGGTCGCGGCTGCGCCTGTGTGATCTATGAGGGCGACAACGGACATGTCGCGATCGTTGCCGAGGTGGAGGTGAACCGGACGAGCGGCAGGATCGGCGCCAAGAGGTTGATCGTCGCCCAGGATTGCGGGCCCATCTCCAACCCGGAGGGTATGCGCCATCAGATCGAGGGCGGAGCGCTCCAGGGGTTGAGCCGGGCTCTCGGGGAAGAAGTCACGTGGGACGATCGGCGCGTGACCTCGGTCGACTGGCAGACCTACCACAGCCTGCCGCTTGGTTTCGATGTGCCGGTGGTCGAAAGCGTGCTGATCGATCGTCCTGGGGTTGAAGCAGCCGGCGCTGGCGAGACGGCCATCACGGTGGTCGCAGCAGCGGTTGGTAACGCTCTGTTCGATGCGACTGGCGTGCGAATTCGTGAAGTGCCTTTCACGCCCGAGCGAATCAAGGCAGCCCTCAGCACGCGAGGGTGACTGGACCGTGAAGGTGAAAGGCGGTGGTGATTGCAGCGCCCGCATGCTCGGCGCCCGTATACTCAACGTGGAGGTTCCCGTGCGCACGGTACTCGCATTTGTGGCCGTTCTCGCCATCACGTCAACCGCGCAGGGACAGCAGTCGCCCTCCGGCTCCGAGCCTCCAGGCAGAGTCGCGAAGTCGGACGCGTCTCAGAAAAACGACAAGACAGAGAAGACGGACAAAGGGGACAAGGTCAGCACGAAGATCGGGAGTCTGGTCGGTTGCATCGAACAGGGCAGCGCGCCGAACCGCTTCACGCTCCTCGATCCCGCGAGCGGCAAGTACCAGCTGACCGGGTCCGGGTTGAACCGTTATGTCGGCCAGCGTGTCCAGATCCTGGGCACCACCGACACCGCACGATTGCGGATTGTAGGCGGCCTCCTGCCGTCGCCGAACGTCGCCGCCCAGGCCGGGTCGATTGACCCCGTGGAAGCGGCGATCGCCGCCCAACCGGGCGGTCCCGCGTCCGGTACCGGTGACGGCTCGCTGCCCCGGTTCAAGGTGAAGTCGGTGCAGAGTGTCAGCGGCGCCTGCCGGTAGCTTCCCGCTCTGCCGGGAGGCCCACCTGTGGCACTCAAACTGGCCATCGCTGTCGAACCGCTAAGGTGCGTCAGCCTACCTTCTTGACCTCCACCGCCGTTCCATAAGCCAGGACTTCGGTGACGCCGTTCATGACCTCGTTCGCGTCGTAACGCATCGCGATGATGGCGTTGGCACCCCGCTCGGCAGCGTGAGCCAACAGCAACCCGAAGGCTTCTTCGCGCGTCGTCTCACAAAGCTCCGTGAACAGGGTGATGTTGCCGCCGACCAGCGTCTGGAGCGATGCCCCGATGGTCCCGACCACGCTTCGGGAGCGGACGACAATCCCGCGCACCATTCCCAGGTTGCGAACGATGCGGTAGCCCGGCAGGTCGAGTCCGGTTGTCACGAGCGTCGGATCAATGACCATGTTGGTCCAAGGATACCGCGCGAAGCGGGCTGGCTTCGAACTATCATGAGACGTCGTCGCGAACCGGCGGAGCATGTCACTCATCGTTCAAAAGTACGGCGGGACCTCGGTTGGAGATGCGGGTCGGATCAAGAACGTCGCCCAGCGTGTCGCGGCCAGCCGCAAGCAGGGGGACCATATCGTCGTTGTCGTGTCGGCCATTAGCGGCGTGACCGACCGCCTGATCAAGCTCGCGAGAGACGTGACGCCCACGCCGCCGGAACGTGAGATGGACGTGCTGCTCGCCACGGGCGAACAGACGACGATCGCGCTGACCGCGATGGCGCTCGACGCGATCGGCGTGGCCGCCGTCTCGCTCACCGGTGCTCAGGCGGGCATCGTGACCGACGGCGTCCACACGAAGGCGAAAATTCGCAATATCACGCCCAGAGAAGTGCACCGGCTGCTCAACGCCGGGAATGTCGTCATCGTGGCCGGTTTCCAGGGGCAGACGCCCGCCGGTCAGATCACGACGCTCGGACGGGGCGGCTCCGATCTGACAGCCATCGCGCTCGCCGCCGCGCTCAAGGCCGACCTCTGCCAGATCTACACCGACGTGGAGGGTGTGTTCACCGCCGACCCGCGTATCGTGCCCGATGCCCACAAGCTCGACGAAGTCGCGTACGACGAGATGCTGGAGCTGGCCGGTTCTGGGGCCAAGGTCATGCAGCTCCGGTCTGTCGAAATCGCCAAGAAGTTCGGGGTGGTCTTCGAAGTCCGCTCCAGCCTGTCCGACAACCCGGGGACGATTGTGAAAGAAGAAACTCGCAGCATGGAAGACATCGTGGTGCGCGGTGTGGCGCTCAACAAGAACCAGGCCAAGATCACCCTCGTTGGTGTCCCCGACCGGCCCGGCATCGCCGCACACGTCTTTCGCGCGCTCGCCGACGCCGCGATCAACGTGGATGTGATCGTCCAGAACATCAGCCACGGTGCAAAAGCGCCGCTGACCGACCTGTCGTTCACCGTGGAGAAGCCGGACCTGCCCAAGGCGAAGGGCGTCATCACGGGCCAGGCTGCAGATATCGGATTTCAGGAGGTCAGCACCGACGAGAACATCGCCGCCCTGTCCATAGTCGGCGTCGGGATGCGCAGTCACGCGGGCGTCGCGGCGAGGATGTTCGAGGCCCTCGCGGCCGAGGGCATCAACATCGGCATGATCTCGACGAGCGAGATCAAGATTTCAGTGGTGATCGATCTCGGACGGGGAGAAGACGCGCTTCGAGCCGTCCACAAAGCCTTCCTCGCCACGGGCTCGTGAATCCGGCGGCGCGTCAGCTGCTCATCTGGTCATTCGGTGACGCCGGCCGTTCGCCCGTGGGCGGAGGCTGACCCGCCGAGGTGCGTGCCACGCACGAGAACGTCAACCGGTCGGCCTCGAGGTCGATCGTTACTGTTCCCCCCTGTTCCAGCTTACCGAAGAGAATCTCGTCGGTCAGCGGATCGCGCACTTCCTGCTGGACGACGCGTGCGAGCGGCCTCGCGCCCAGCTTCGGGTCGAAGCCTTTCCGTGCGAGCCAGGCGCGGGCGTCGGGCATCAGGCTGATGGCGATGTGCCGTTCGGCCAGCTGTGCCTCCAGCTGCAGGATGAACTTGTCCACGATGGTTTCCATGACCGCTGGCGTGAGCGGCTGGAAAGTGACGATCGCGTCCAGCCGATTCCGGAACTCCGGGCTGAAGACGCGTTCGATGGCGGCCTTCGACTTGCCCGCCGCGACCCGGCGCACGTGATCGACCTGCTGCTGACTGCCCGTGCCGTCGTCGGCGAAGCCGATGGTCTTCGTGTTCATCTCACGCGAGCCGGCGTTGGACGTCAGGATCAGCACCACGTTCCGGAAGTCTGCCTTTCGCCCGCTGTTGTCGGTCAGGGTCGCATGATCCATCACCTGCAGCAGGACGTTGTAGATGTCCTCGTGCGCCTTCTCGATCTCGTCGAGCAGCACGACGCTGTAGGGGTTGGTGCGGACGGCGTCCACGAGCTGCCCGCCCTGCTCGAAGCCTACGTACCCGGGCGGCGCGCCGATGAGCCGCGCCACGGCATGCTTCTCCATGTACTCGCTCATGTCGAAGCGGATGAATTCGTTGCCCAGCTGAAGCGCCAGCTGTTTGGCGAGCTCCGTCTTGCCGACACCGGTCGGTCCGGCGAACAGGAAGCAGCCGGTCGGCCGGTCAGGCTGGCCGAGCCCCGCCCGCGACCGCTTGATGGCGCGTGCGACCAGGCTGACGGCCTCGTGCTGCCCGAAGACGACGCGCTCGAGCGACGCCTCGAGTCCGCGGAGGCGTTCACGATCGGACGAGGAGGCCTGCCGCGCCGGAATGCGGGCCATCCGCGCGACCACCCGTTCGATGTCGGCGGTGTCGACGATCAAGGGCTCCTCGGCGCCGCCGGCTGAGGGCCGTGCGCCCAGGCGTGCCACGGCCCCCGCTTCGTCGATGAGGTCGATCGCGCTGTCGGGCAAACGGTAATCGCGAAGGTGTCGGGCGGCCAGCTTCGCGGCGGCCTCGATCGCCCGGTCCGAGTACTTCACCCGGTGGTGTTCCTCGTAGCGGCTGCGCAGGCCGCTCAGAATGCGCACGGTTTCGTCGAGGGGTGGCTCGTCAATCACGATCTTCTGCAGGCGGCGGGCCAGCGCCCGGTCCTTCTCGACGTGCTTGAACTCCTCGAACGTCGTCGAGCCGATGACGCGGAGGTCGCCGGCTGTCAACACCGGCTTGATGAGCGTGGCGAGATCCATGGTGCCGCCGGTCGTCGCGCCGGCGCCGACGGTCGAGTGGATCTCGTCGATGAAGAGAATGGCCCTCGAGCGGGCGCTCAATGCCTTGACGACAGCCTTGAAGCGTTCTTCGAAGTCGCCTCGGAACCGGGTCCCGGCCAGAAGCGCCGCCGTGTCGAGAGCATAGACCTCTGAGGCCTTCAACGCTTCGGGCACATCCTCCTCGAGCAGCCGAGCCGCCAGCCCCTCGGCCATGGCGGTCTTGCCGACACCGGCGTCGCCGACGAAAACCGGATTGTTCTTGCGGCGGCGGCACAGGACTTCGAGCGTGCGCTGCAGCTCGGCGGTCCGTCCGATGAGGGGATCGAGCGCACCCTGACGGGCGCGATCGGTCAAGCTGACGCAGTACGTCGTGAGCGGCGTGCGCGAGGTCGCCGACCCCTGGTCGCCGATGCCCGCCGCGGCATCTGGCTCGGGGCCGGTCCCAGGGTCGCGCGCGGGCGTCTTCGTAATCCCGTGCGAGATGTACTCCAAGATGTCGAGCCGGGTAATCCCCTGATCGGCGAGGAGCTGAGCCGCGTGCGTCTTCGGGTTCTGGAGCATGGCCGCGAAGATGTCGCCCGCCTTTACTTCCTCACGCTGCGCGGACTGCACGTGCAGCACGGCCGCCTGAAGGGTCCGGCGCAGCGCTGCGGTCTGCTCCGGCTCGCGTTCCTGTCCACGTTTGAACTGCTCGACGGAATCGTCCAGGTATGCGTTCAGCTCGCGTCGGAGCTTGCCGAGGTCGGCGCCGCACGCGGCGAGAATGCGCTCACCGTCAGGATCATGCGCGAGGGCGAACAGGACGTGCTCGAGCGTCAAATAGACATGGCGGCGGGCGACGGCTTCCCGAAACGCGATGGTGAGGACGACCTCCAGCGAGGCGGAGAACATGACGGTCAGCTCTCCTCGATGGTGGCCTTCAACGGAAAGCCCTCGTCGCGCGCCATGGTCGCGACGGTGTCCACTTTCGTTTCGGCGATCTCGAACGGGTAGACTCCGGCAATGCCCCTGCCGTTGACGTGCACGTGCATCATCACGCGGTAGGCCTCGACCGGCGACTTCTGGAATACCGTCTCGAGCACGCGGATGACGAAATCCATGGTCGTGTAATCGTCGTTCAGCAGCACCACCGTGTACTCCGTCGGCTCGCGTTTCTGCACGCGAACGCGTTCCTTGACGGCGCCGTCGGTGCGGTCCTTATCGCTCGCCACCCTCGTCTCTCTCTCCTACATCCTAACCCGCGTATGCTTGTTTCATACCAGATGGCACGCGTGCTTCACGTTCCTTCCTGGCCGGCGGCAGCAGCCGTCGTGGCGCTCACGGCGGGCTGCGGTCCCGCCGCGCCACCGCCATCCCGAGGAGGCGCCCGCACCGTCGAGCGGGTGCGTAGTGCCATGGGCTCGGAACTGCGGCTGACGGCCTGGACGGCGGACGAGGCGGCCGCCGACGCGGCTTTCGAGAAGGTCTTCGCCGAGTTCGAACGGCTGGAGGCACTGCTCAGTGTGTGGCGCGAGGGCAGCGACATCCAGCGCTTGAATCGGGCG
>Ga0066710_100001392_pt1 | contig 17992 bp, 15 predicted proteins | sample GraSoiAngelo_159_FD_79666 | JGI IMG/M metagenome (GOLD analysis project Ga0066710, IMG submission 79666) | Grasslands soil microbial communities from the Angelo Coastal Reserve, California, USA - 14_1009_16_40cm | ecosystem: Environmental > Terrestrial > Soil > Grasslands | place: USA... | reverse complement strand
GCAGGCTTGATGGAATTCCGCGCTCACCAGGAAAGCGGTGAGATCCCCGGTGAAACCATTGAAGCCTCCAAGCGGGCGTTAGAGCGCACCGAAGCCATTGTTCACGCCGAGTTAAAGCGCGGACTGGGTGGCCTGGCAACGGTGGGCTCGACAGCTCCATTCGTCGGGTTGTTCGGCACCGTGGTCGGCATTTTGAACGCCTTCCGGGAAATTGCCAACCAGAAGCAAACCGGCCTGGGCGCAGTGGCGGGCGGTATTTCAGAGGCGCTGGTCACGACCGCTCTCGGACTATTGGTTGCCATTCCTGCCGTCATGATGTTTAACTACCTGACCGGCCGTGTGGAAGCCTTCGACGTGGAGATGGACAACTCCTCGAGCGAACTGATTGATTACTTCCTGAAGCGACGTGGAATGCGCCGCTCCTAAGCAGTAAGTGGTTGGCCTTGAGTTGCTTCGGCGTTGGGGTTTCCTCGGCGCCGCATGCGAACACAATTTGATACGCACTTACTTTCAAGGCGAGTGAGTGCAAATCAGAGCGAGAGGTAAGCCTATGGCAATTTCAAGCCGCGATGAAGGGGCGAAAGTCAACGCCAATATCAACGTCACCCCCATGGTGGATGTGATGCTGGTGCTGCTGATCATCTTTATGGTGATCACGCCGATGTTGCAAAAAGGCGTAAGCGTGGATTTAGCCAAAGTGAATAATCCAGCACAGATGCCGGACGCGGACAAGGAAGACGCCTTGTTGGTGGCGGTCATGCGGGATGGGAAAGTTTTTTTCGGCAATGACCAAATTCCGCCGGATCAGTTGACCAACAAAATTAAGGACCGCATCGCGAACAGGGTAGACAAGCGGGTCTATATCCGCGCCGATGCCCGCGCCAAGTTCGGAACTGTGGTGGACGTAGTCGACAACGTCCGCGCGGCGGGAGTGGATCAATTGGGGTTGCTGACCGAGCAGCGGAAGGCTACTCCTGGACAGACCCCGCCGGCCAACCCAGCAACTCCACCGAGCGGTGGGCAATAGACAAGTTTAGAGGAGAACGAATATGTCAATGGCAATGGGTACAGGCGGTGGCCCGAATGCAGACATCAACGTCACACCGTTGATTGATGTGCTCCTGGTAATGCTGATCATTTTTATGGTGATCACGCCCTTGACCCCGAAGGGATTGGACGCGCTGGTACCGCAGCCGCCACCGCCAAATCAGCCTAAGACTTCCACTCCGGACCGCACCATCGTGGTGCAGTTGATCGATCGCGGTGCTGGACAGGAGCCTGGTTTGAAGATCAACAACGAGGATACGACCTGGGAGAACCTCCAGGGACGCCTGACCGATATTTTCAAGACTCGCGCGGAAAAAGTCATGTTCGTTAAGGGTGACAGCAACGTTCCATTTGCCGACGTCGCCAACGTGATTGACATAGCCCATGCTTCCGGCGTAGACAAGGTGGGGCTAATTACCGCCAAGATCGAAGCGGGCGGATAACGATTGGCCTTTAGCCGTTGCGCTTAGCCAATCCCAAGAGGCCAAGTGCCAATTGCTAATTGCATCTGCGCGGGATCTCGGGATTCTGTGGCAAGGGGGCTTTCAGCGCAATGAAGACAAGCGTACGAGTGCTTGCAATAATCGCGGTTGGCCTGGTGATGCTTTCAACCGTTGCCTGCAACAAGCTGCAGGCGCGCGACCAGCTCAATAAAGGCGTTCAGTCCTACAAGAGCGCAAAATACGAAGAAGCAATTGACCACTTTCAGAAGGCCGTGACACTCGACCCTGGCCTGATTAATGCTCGCCTATACCTGGCGACTGCCTACGCCCAGCAATACATCCCCGGCGCCGATACCGAGGATAACAATCGCATGGCCCAACAAGCCATCGACCAGTACAAAGCAGTGCTGGAGCGGGATCCCAAAAATGTCAACAGCGTCAAAGGGATTGCCTACCTGTATCTGCAGATGAAAAAGTTTGAGGAAGCCAAGCAGTATTATCGCAAGGCCAGTGAACTTGACCCCAACGACCCCGAAGCCTACTACTCAATCGGTGTGATCGATTGGACCCAGTCTTACCAGCCCCGCATGGAAGAACGCGCCAAGCTGGGATTGAAGCCTGAAGAGCCGATGAAGGATAAGAAAGTTTGTACGATGCTCCGGCAAAAGGTCACGGACGTTATTCAAGATGGAATCTCAATGCTGGAAAAGGCGCTGCAGTTAAGGCCGGATTACGACGACGCGATGGCGTATATGAACCTGTTGTACCGCGAACGGGCAGATTTGCAGTGCGATAATCCTGCAGCCCGGGCTGCTGACCTCAAAACCGCCGATGAATGGGTAGACAAGACCATGGCCATTAAGAAGGCTAAAGCTGAAAAGCAGCCGAGCAACACTGGCATCACCATGGAGCAGAACAAGTAGGTTTTTCCTCCTCAGAATAAGAAGAGCCTCTTCCACGGAAGAGGCTCCTCTTGTTTCAGCTTGCAACCAGCCTGCATTCACGATCATGGCCCTGGTTCAGGTTTGGCAAACAGACAAACGTCTACGCCGATGAAGTGATACTCCTCGTATCCGGGATATTCAGTGCGCAGAAGTGCCACCATCGATGAAGCGTTTGGCTCCAGACCGGATGGGGTCTCAACATAGCTGAGCACCAGCCACACTCGCGGATACTGAGAAGTTGAGTGCTTCAATTGTGCGTAGTCCGGTTTCCCCACAAAGTCCAGAAACGTCATCTGAGCTCCGTGATTCGGGTAAAGGACAGCCGGACGCGCGGAACCGGGATTGAGAAGGGAACGATAGTACTCGTAAGGCATTCGTCCCATCGCTATGTCGAATACGATGGCATCGCCGTGTGCGTTTGAGAGCAGAAATTGCGAAGCGTCGGCCCAGTTGTCTCGACGCAGATCAAAATCGTGCTCATAGTAGGAAACCGTTCCGCGCAATGACAAAACTACAAAAATCAGCAGCGCCGGGGTCAATAGCCAAAGCGAACGAAGGCGCGCCAGCCCAGCAGCAACCAGTAGATTGAGCGCGGGCAGGCAGAGAACAAAATACCGTGCCAGGAACAGCGGCCTGGCGAACGATACCGCCACCGTGGCCAGCACGGGAAAGAAAAGCCACAGCGTCAGGAACCAGTATCGCCAGCGGTTCCATGAAGATTGAGGGGTCGGCTTACTGCGAAATACTGGGAACAGGGCGGCCCCGCATGCAATCACGCTGGCGATGAGCAGAGGTGGTCCCCCGTTTCCTGCCAGGTGGCTTGCAAAACCCCACAACTCTCGCAGACTGGGCCGCTTAATCCAACTCAGCGGACCGGTTCCGGTGGTGACCACAAAGATTGCAACCGGCACGACACCCAGCGCAATCCGGCGCCAACTTTTCCGTATATGTTCGGGAATCTTTGTGGGTTCGAGGAAGTGCAAAGAAAGATACTGCGCCAGTATGAGCAGCGCAGCGAAGAAATGAGCGTAGACGGCCAGACTGCTGGTTAAGACATGAGCCAGGCGCGCGCGGCGCGAAGGGTTTTCAAGGCTTTCCACGAAAAACAAGCTGGAGAGCACACACAGAAGCACGGTGAGAGCGTAGCTTCGTGCCTCCTGCGAGTAACGGATATGGTAGGCATTCCATGCCAGGAGAACCGCTGCGATAAGCCCGGTGCGTGAATCAAAGAGTCGGCGACCTAACAGATAAAGAGCCGGAATCGTTGCCAGCGCGAAAATCACAGAAAGGCTGCGGATGAAGGCTGGGGTGTCTCCGAGACACAACCAGAATCTGAGAAACAGGTAATACAAGGACATGTTCGCTTCGCGCCGCCACAGAATGCGGGCGAAATTGAACCAGTCGAGACGAGCGATCTCAACGCCTACACATTCATCGAACCAGAAAATCTTTGCTCCCAAAAGGTAAAAGCGAAGCGCGGCTGCGATGGCAATGATCAAGGCAAGGGCTGACAGTTCCACAGGCGAGAGAACGCGAGTGCGAGCGAAAGATACCGGCGTGAAAGTCGGCGAAGCTACGCCGGCACCGACATTTTCTGCACTCTTCACAATGGAGTAATCATGGTATCCGAAACTTCTCGCCAATGACGCAGCCGTATCAAGGGATGGCAGCCCAGCGAAACTTCGGTAGAATGAACCGATTGTTCAGGAACTCCGGGCCTACCGCGAATGTTCAAGAAAATCCTGATTGCCAATCGAGGAGAAATCGCGGTGCGGGTAATCCGCGCCTGCCGCGAGCTGGGCATCACCTCGGTAGCTGTTTATTCGGATGTGGACCGGGCTGCTCTGCATGTTCGCCAAGCAGATGAGGCATACCACGTTGGTCCCCCGGCAGCGACGGAATCCTACCTCAATATTCAGAAAATTCTGAACGTTGCGAAACGCTGTGGCGCGGATGCCATTCATCCGGGCTACGGTTTTCTTTCAGAAAACGCGGCATTTGCCCGGGCCTGCGAGGACGCAAACTTCAAGTTCATCGGGCCATCCGCCGCTTCGATCGAGATGATGGGCTCAAAGACTCGCGCCCGGAAGGCAATGGAGAAGGCAGGCGTCCCGTTTGTGCCCGGCACTTCCAGCGGATTGGACTCGGCCGCACAAGCTGGGCAAGTTGCTGCGAAAATCGGCTATCCGGTGATGCTCAAGGCGGCGGCAGGGGGCGGGGGTAAAGGCATGCGTTTGGTGCAAACCAAAGAAGGGTTGGGGTCCGTGCTGGAAGCGGCACAAAGCGAAGCTCGGCGATCTTTTGGAGATGGCGAAGTCTATATCGAGAAGGCGCTTATCAATCCTCGTCATATTGAAATGCAAATTTTGGCCGACGAACATGGCAACACGGTTTATCTCGGAGAACGCGAGTGCTCCATCCAAAGGCGTCACCAGAAGGTGTTGGAGGAGTCGCCATCGCCAATCGTTAGCCCTGCAATGCGCCGTCAGATGGGCGACATCGCGGTCCGTGTAGCCAAAACAGCCGCCTATAGCAACGCCGGAACGGTCGAATTCCTGGTTGATGAGAACGCGAATTTCTATTTCCTCGAAATGAACACAAGGTTGCAGGTTGAACATCCGGTGACTGAGCTGACCAGCGGACTTGACCTGGTGCATCTCCAGATCCGCATTGCTGCCGGTGAACCATTGCCCTTCACGCAAAAAGACATCAGTCTTCGCGGGCATGCGATAGAGTGCCGTATTTACGCCGAGGATCCCGACAACAATTATTTCCCCAGCCCGGGAACAATTAGCCTGCTGCTGGATCCTTCCGGCCCGGGAATCCGCCTGGATAGCAGCGTGTATGAAGGCTGGACGGTACCCATTGACTATGATCCGCTGCTGGCCAAGTTGATCGGCCATGGCGCAGACCGGCCCCAGGCCATTTCGCGGCTGGTGCGCGCCTTGAATGAATCCTTCGTGGGCGGCGTCAAGACGAATCTTCCGCTGCTCCGTCGCATTTTGGGCGAGCTGGATTTTCAGGCTGGTAAAGTGGACACGGGATACCTGGACCGGCTGCTGAGGTCCAAACCTGCAGAAGTAAAGCATGACGAGAAGGTCGCGGCCATTGCGGCCGGCCTTTTCGCGATTCTGGAACATCCGTCCACCGTTGCGAACGATGGGCCAGACGCGTCAGGCTGGAAGAAAGTGGCAAGGGCCGACGCACTCCGAGGAACCACTTGAGAACCAGGAACAGACAACCAGGAACTGGTTTTCGATACACGAGATGCTCTACGAAGTAACTATTGACGGAAAGAATCATCAGCTGCAACTGGAGCCCGCGGAGGGAGGCTGGCAATGCCGCCTCGACGGCCTTCCGGTTAAGGTAGACGCCGTGCTCAACCGCCGCAACGTGCTTTCCCTACTGATGAACGGAAAGGCCTATGACATCAAGCGCGAGCTCACCACGACTGGCATGAACATTTGGGTGGGGACAACGCGTTATGCGGCCCAAATCCGCGATCCGCGGTCGCTGCGACGCCGTAAGGATGGCGCCGGCGATGATCTGAGCCCAAAGGAACTGGTGGCACCCATGCCCGGCAAAGTGGTTCGGATATTGGTCAGCGAAATGACGGAAGTCGAGGCCGGGCAAGGCATCGTGATCGTGGAAGCGATGAAGATGCAAAACGAGATCAAATCACCGAAGAAGGGCATCGTACAGAAACTGGTGGCCGCAGAAGGCGCCAATGTGAATGCCGGCGACGTGCTGGCGATTGTGGAGTGACTAACCGGACTTAGAACCAGTCCGTCCCATTCATTTCCTGGAATTCAGCTTTCACTGTGCGACCGCATTACTATCCAATACCTTCTGAGCGTAATAGTTCTCCACTTTGGCCTGATCGCGCAGCACTTCGTAATACGCTGCTTTTAAGAGTTGCTCCCGCCGGTCGCGAAGCTGCGTGCGAACCGCCTGCTGCACGCGAGGATCGCCTAATTCGCGTTGCCCCGCCGGCTCCTTGGCGACCAGCTTGACGATGCGAAAGCCAAACAACTGCTTGCTCGCCGGATTGGTTACCGGGATGACTGGGCTGTACTGGCCGGGCTTCAATTTAGTGACGGTATCGCGGGTAGCTGGATCGGTATTGCGCAGTGAAGATTCTGGGGTGAATCCCAAATCACCACCGTTGCCGGAAGTATCCGTATCTTCGGAATAGTTCATGGCTAACGTGGCAAAATCATCGCCACTATCGAGGCGGTTGATGATCATCTGAATTTTCTTGCGGGCATCGGCTTCGTTCTGTGCCTTATCGTTTTTCAGATTGTGCACCTGGGGATTGGGAGTAGCGGTAACCACAATCTGCGCCAGATGGTATTGCGGCTCAATCAGGTTGAATTCGGCCTTGTGTGCGTTGTAATAATTGGCAATATCCTGATCGGAAACGTTGATCTTGGACGTGACTTCCTTGTTCAGTACTTTGTCCACGGTGAGCGAGCGCCGAAGGTCGCGTTTGAAATCGTCGAGAGTAATCTTCTTTTCCTTCAAACGCGCGTCGAATTCCTCTTTGGTGTAGGGAGACCGGATCTCGTTCAGCTTGCGCTCAACGTCCTCGTCGGTAGCCAGCAAGCCCAGCTTTTCTGCCCGCCGCATGAGGATCTCGTTATCGATCAACTCGCGCAGGATGCTGAGACGAAGACTAGTGGCCTGCTCGCCGACCGGTTGCTGATCCGAGCCGGAAGTCTGGTTTTGATAATATTTTTCTATGTCCGCCCGATAGATCTTGCGGCCACCAACTGTGGCTGCGACTTCGTCGCTGCCAGGCTTGGAGGCACAGCCAATTGAGACGGCAAAAATCGACAGCGTGATTAACGCCAGCACTCCGGCGCTGATTAGCCTCTTTCTCAATTGATCCTCCGCACTCAACAGTGGCTGCATTTCTCAGGTCCTCTACACACTACCCTGGGGTCAGCGCGAGCGGGATCATCTGCTGGGCGGCTGCGATTCGATAGGCGACGGTGAAGCTGCAGGGTGCGCGGGCACGGGCACGCCTGCCTGTTCCAGGGCGCGATCCAGGGTGGCGCGCAGTTCCGTGATAGGCAATGCGCCGTCCAGTTGTTCCCCATTGATGAACAGTGTCGGGGTGGCGCTGACGCCGGCCAGTTCACCTTCACGAACGGAAGCTTTGACCAACTCATCATTCTGTGCCTTGATGCACGCCTGGAGTTTTGGGAGATCCACCTTATGTTTTTCGCCCTGGGTCACGGCGATCCGGTCCAGTGCGGCAAACTGGCTATCGCGGCCTTTTTCAGAATTTACATCTTTCTGATTGGCATGGATGTAGTCGGCGAAATCCCAGTACGCGTCGTTGTCTTGAGAAGCCAGGCAGTTGGCGTCCACGGCAGCTCGGGTAGCCCAGGCATGGATCTCGGACAAAGGAAAATCCTTATAGATGAAGGCGACGCGATCACCATATTCCTTGAGCAATTCCGGGAAAAGAGTCTGGTGCATGCGGGAGCAGAACGGGCACTGGAAATCGTCGAAGTTGACGACCACGACTTTGGCATCCTTTTTTCCCCGCGTGGGCCGGCCACTGAGGTTGATCTTCTTCATGACTTCAGCGTACGGATCTTTGCTCAGATCGAGCTTGGTCAGGCGAATCAGAGTTTTGCGATCTTTGGAAAGCAGGAAATCATAGTCTTGCTTCTTGTCGCCGCCGTCGAAAGTGATAGTGAGAGCGTCATAAGCCGGGAATTCACTGGGCTTCATCGGACCCAAAATTATCTTTACATGAGCCGGAATATTATAGAAACTCCGCACTTGCCGCTCCACACGATGAGCCACGTCGGAAGGGGCAGACTGAGCGGAACAGCCCAGGCACACAAGCACGAGCACAAGGATAGAACGTCGAAGGATCGTCACTAGATACCGCCTGCACATTGGGGGATTATCAATTATCTCACACTGTGCGCGATGGAGATTGGTCCCAGGCGCGGCCAATGCGGAAGTCGAATCGTTGTGACCTCTTCAATCCTGATTGCTTGGAACACAAGAATCGAAGCCAGCCGCGAAGCGGCGCAAGAATGCAGCCCACGGCGCTAGCCATGGGTAATGTTGTGAGGAAGACAAAGCCCCGAGGGCGACAGAACTAGCCCCAAGAACATATCCCAGCTATTTACGCCAACGTGGAAGAGCGGCCCTTTCAGGGCCGCGTTACGCATGGAGTGAAGATGGGCTCTAGCCCCCGTGGTCGCCTCGGGGTGTGCACTGGGGCTAAAGCCCATGTCACAAGCCGACTGACGCGGCGCTAAAGCGCCGCTCTTCCACGTTGCCACTTGCAGCGGGAATGGCCGACACGACAGCATTTTTCACAACGCCGAGCTGCTTTTCCACGCCGCCATAGTGCGACATCGCATGTCGCAATGGGGCGACGGGCGGCGCGATTCCACACTACTCACCGCGAGTGAGTTGATCGGTGGTGAGCAACGAATTCATTGACCCGGAACGGAACCCTTCCAGGTCAAGCGTAACGAACTTGAAGCCCAAAGATTTGAAAATGCGGGCAAATTCGGTTGCCATTTCCGAAGCCAGGGCCCGGCTCAGTTCATCCCGCGCAATTTCAATGCGGACAATGTCACCGTGATGGCGGACGCGAAACTGGCGAAAGCCGAGATCACGCAATGCATCCTCGCCTTGTTCAATGACGTCGAGGACTTCCCGCGTGATCGCACGTCCATACTCCACTCGCGAAGACAAGCATGCCGATGCAGGCTTATTCCAGATTCGAAGGCCGGCATTACGGGCAAGCTCTCGAATTTCCTGTTTGGTTAGCCCGGCTTCGAGTAGAGGGGCAGCAACATGATGCTGCGTTGCCGCAGCCTGGCCAGGGCGAAAATCTCCCTGATCATCCACATTTACGCCGTACGCAATAGAGTGAAAATCATGCGACAGACGGAAATTCTCCATTATGGTGAACAGTTCATCTTTGCAATGAAAACAGCGCGAGGCATCGTTGCGGGTGTATTCCGGACGATCGAGTTCGGAAGTGGTGATGACCTCAAGTGGAATTCCCTGTTCGCGGGCGAAAGCGATGGCGTCTGCCAGATGGCTGCGCGCGAGGCTGGGAGAATCGGCGATCACCGCCAGCATATCTTTACCCAAAACCTGATAGGCAGCCCAAGCCAGGAATGCGGAATCCACTCCGCCGGAGTAAGCTGCCAGCGTGCGGCCAAGGCTACGCAGTCGCGAATCGAGGGCGTCGCGCTTCGAGCCGGGATTGGCGCCGGTCAGCATGCAACTATCCTAATACGACAGCACCCGATGCGAGGTTAAAACAATCGCTCTTGCCGTCTCAAGTTCCCGACGGCTCCAATATTCGACAATGCGAAGGTGAAGCGAAACTGATTCTCGTTCCGCACCGAGCCCAAGGCGAAGCGGCGGTATTCCAGGCTAACCCCGCAGCAATCCCAGTTGTACGTTGTCTGAAGAGCGGAATATTGGAGGAAGCCAAGATTGGCATCAAAGCCGAGATTGGTAGCGCCGCTGAACCCACGCTTGTTGGGATAGCCGTAGCCGAGCAGCACCCGGAATTGATTGAAGCGCTCCGGTCCAGCGATGGTATTGGAAACCAGAGTTTCACCCGGGGCCCTGAGATAAGCGTCGCCGCCACCCAGAGTAAATTGGCCAATGCGATAGTTCACGAACGCCATACTGGAATTGATCAGGCCTTTCTTGAAATCGTAATCGATGTCCCACTCGGCATCGGTGCGGGCAGTGGTCTGAATGCGAAGGCGAGATATGAGTGGAGAAAGCCGCCGAGCATCGGTCAGGAAAGCGATTCCGGTGAAGTCCGCAGTGGTAGTGAAAACATTGCGACGTCCCGGCACCAGCGCTCCCCCGAAGGTCGGATCCAGAAAATACTTCTGCGCCAGCTCCCAAGTAACGATCTCTCGCACCGGCGGGCCAGTCTCACACGGGGCTTCTTGAGGTCCCCCCTGTCGTTCCCACGGGATTCGATTGGCTGATGTTGGTCTGCCAACATTGAGGGATGGCATTCCCGCGGATCCACAATCCTCCGGCTGCTCGGACGTGTGCTTGGCGTACAGGCGGTTGACGACCGCGTACTCGACCTCGTTGGTATTGCTGAGAATATCGCGGGCGTCAAAGCGCAGGATGTTGGGAAAGTTATTCACACCGGTTACGTTATTGCGGGGATGGTCATTGCGCCCGGAGATTGCGCTTCGCACTACGCTGTATACACAACAACTGGCGCCCTCGAGTGGAGTAGGTGTGGCCATCAACGAGCGGCAGAGACAGAGTGGGAGCCAGATCGAAACGTCCCACCAGCGGGGCAGTGCGGAACGAAGGCTCGATGCGCGATAGTCCCTCCAGCGCGACGTCATAAGACCAATACAAAGGTGATTTTCCGAGTTGCCGATCCACGCTGGAAGACTGAAAGCTGGGCGCATGCAGAATGGTGATGACATCTCCAGGCGTAGTGCTTTCGAAGTTCTGATAACGCTGGGTTAGGGCATTGTAGGAAAACCACGCGTGGTGTTGGCGAGAAAGACCTGTGATTTCACTTCTGAGTACACGGCTTGACTGAATATCTCATTGAAAGCCAGGCGGAAGACAAACGAACTCAAATAATCAATGTTCGCCACCCCACGGAAATTATGCCCAAACGCGCCCTCCCCGTCGAGCCGGATGTTATGACCTCCCTGATCTACTTTGGGATCGCCAAAGCCACGATCAAGCACCCCAAAATAATTCAGGTCGACAAATGATGTATCGCTGGGACGAATGCGAAACTCGCCTTGGGGGGCCCATCCACGGCTGGAGAAGTACTCGGTGCCGAAAGTGACATCCGTACTGCGATTGATGGCCCAAAATATCGATTCGCCCAGAATCGTGCCCTTGCGGCAGGAACGTCCGACATTCGGAATAAGAAACCCCGACTGCCGCGGCAAGCGCTGAACCGGATGAGTCGCAAAGGGAAAATACAGGATGGGAACGCCTTTGATTCGAAATGTACTGCGATAGATCTTCGCATTGCCTCCCACATCCACTACTACCTTGTGTGCGTTGAACTCCCACTTGGGATGGGGCAATTCGCAGGTCGTGATGGTGCCATCGTAGACACGATAATGGTCGGGCCCGGTCTTCTCGACCACTTTTCCAGTGAAATAGAAAGGGCTCGAAGAAGTCAGCGTTAGACGTGTTCCACGGAGGCGTATGCCGGTGGTGCCGGTTACATTTTCGAAGCGCCCAGCTTCACTGCGGAGATTGTAGGTCCCACGATTGGCCTCAATATGTTCGTCATTCGGCCCGCCGTCGATAATCACATGGCCATCCACTGCGACGTCACCAGACTTAGAGTTGTAATTAATGTCATCTGCTTGAAGAACGCGGTCGAGGTAGCGGATCTCCACATTTCCATGCAACTTGAAAACCGGCCGTCTTTCTCCTGTTGGAGCGCTCGGATGGTGACCTCCTCTTCCTTCACTACCGAGGGAGAGTTGGGCGGAATTTGCGGCAAACCAGATTGTTGAGAAGAAGAAAGCAACTGGCTGGTAACTAACGAAGGCGCGACTAGCAGATGACAAACGAACGCCGCCGTGATAAGGAATCGAGTGCGGGAGGTCATCGGAAGCGCACGAAACTCCGCGTGAAGGGTCCGCGCTGGAGTATTCGTGACGTTAGCACGGCGCTGGCCGAAGTGGCAAAAGTGCCAGGACTCCGGCCTTCGCGGGTGTTCTGTTTCAAATGAGCTCAAGATTCGAACCCGGTGAAGCGGAGTCGGACCCGCGTCGGTCGCTGCTGGTTGACCCGGAAGCCTATGACGCCAGCGAACAGGAATTTTCGGCCAGCCTGGAAGAGTTGTCCCCACGCCCACGCTTTGTGGTGAAGCCAGAACACGCGCCCTCCCGCGAGGCGCAGAGTCCACGCGGACTTGAACCTTCCGAAACAGCCTTGGAGCAGCCTGCGAACGCACCCGAGCGCTCCAATCGTGAGTCGAAGCAGGAAATCGATGCATCAGATCGCGAAGCGACCGAGGCCGCTACGCCTGAGATGGCCGCTGCGCCGTTTCAGCCGGATCTTCTCGGAGGAGAGGGATCTTCGTCCTGGCGGGACGAAGTGGCGGCAAGGCTAAATAATTATCGAGCGCGCCGGACTCCGCGAGGGCCACGTTATCCGTCTATGCGACTGAAGTTCGGACCGGCCGATTCCCCTGCGGTTACCCTGGCGCGCCGGCAGTCAGTCGCCGTGGAAAGTTCCATGTGTACTGATTCAGCGGTGACCACGGCCGCGCCGATGGCTTACGCGGCACTCGCGTTAACGTCGGTCGAGCCCATTGCCAAAATCATTGAGTTTCCCCGTCCCTCAGCGATTAGTCAGAGACAGTTTGACGAACTGGCGGAACCGGTTCTGGACCGTCCACGAATTCTGGAAGCGCCCGAGCTTGTGCCCGCTCCGCCCGCATTAGGCGGCATTCTGCTGGAAGCACCAGCGGTGCAGGCAGATGAGAGGCGCCCGGGTTTCGAAATGCCGTTGCAGCCAGCTCCCATGATAAGGCGCGTGTTGGCCGTTACGACGGATGCAGTCCTAGTAATCTTGGCCTTCACCGCGTTTGCGTACATTTTCTTAAGAGTCACGCCTATGGTGCCGCAACTGACGCAAGCAGCAGGAATTTCGATCGTCCTGCTGGGCTTGTTCTGGACGGGTTATCAATACCTGCTCCTGGTGCACACGGGTTCGACCCCAGGGCTGAAACTGGCAAAGCTTGAGTTGAGCCGATTTGATGGTGCCCCCGTTCCCCGAAACATTCGGCGGTGGCGGGTATTGGCATCGGTGTTGTCCGGAGTCTCAATCGGGTTGGGCTATGCCTGGTGCTTCCTCGACGAAGATGAGCTCTGCTGGCATGATCGAATTACGCGGACCTACATGGCGCCGAGGAAGTGAGTTTCATCCCACTATTAAGCCAATATCCCTGCAGGGAACTTCATCACGATTGAAGAAGTAGTGCAAGACCCGCACTATTCATTGCTTCTTGAACGACCTATTTAATCCCGACATATATATCCACCTCGGCATTCTGTGGGTCCGCTGCTCGTTGATCATAGACTTCAAAATCGGCTCGGTAGGCCCTGTTTCCTCCGGGTGAGGACTTCGGTATTGCCCAGATACGGCCCCAGGTCTGAGGAACAACCTCCCCGACAAATCCTTTCTCAGAGATAAACACAGCATATCTCCCGGCTGGAACTTTCTTGGCAACCATCCCAAGAGGAACATCCTTCGCCGAGCTTACTCTCGCGCCTATCATGAAGGTGTACGCGCCATTCGCGTCGCTCTCATAATCGATATAGACTGCCAGGATGTTCGAATTAACCTTGTTGGCAATCTTGCCCAGCAGGCCTTCTTTCATGAAGCGATCCCATTGTTGTGGAATGACACCCTTCCCAGACATCTCGTTTGCGTTACTGGTACGGATTGAGATTCCGACCACGGTAAATCCCGTTTCTTCAACTACTCTTGGAATCAACTGAAATCTCCTGAGGCCGACACGGCTACCTGATCTTGGGGACCTCTACTGCAATATGGCTTCCAGCGCCGGCTTCAAATCTGCATGTTGGAAGGAATACCCGGTCGCAATAAGTTTCGCAGGTTCCACATGTTGACTGGCCAGTAGGAGTTCGTCAGCCATTTGGCCCAAGGCCAGACGCGCGGCGAATGCGGGCATGGGGAAAATCGACGGGCGCGACAGCACTGTTGCCAGGATCTTTGAGAACTCGTCGTTCCTCACTGGTTTCGGAGCGACCAGATTTACCGGACCTCGCAGCAGGTCGCTCCTCAGAACGTGATGAATCGCACCAACCAGGTCCTTCACGTCAATCCAACTCCACCACTGCCGGCCACTGCCTATTTTTCCGCCCAACCCCATGCGAAAAGGCAGAAGCATTTTCTGCAAGGCACCCCCAGTTGGGCTCAAAGCCAGTCCAAATCGCGTTTGGACGGTGCGTATCCCGGCGTCCACTGCAGGTTGAGAAGCAGCTTCCCACTCGCGGCACACTTCTGATAGGAAGTCTGTGCCTGACCGACTATCTTCCTGCAGAATTTCCTCTCCTCGATCGCCGTAGTACCCGATGGCGGAGGCTGAAATCAGCACTCGCGGAGGTTGCGTCGCTTTAGCCAGCGCCTCGGCCAGATGACGTGTACCCAGGACGCGGCTGTCACGAATTCGAGCCTTCTTCGCTTTCGTCCAACGGCCAACAATGGTTTCTCCGGCCAGGTGAATGACCGCTTCGAAACCCGAAACTGATTGCGGTGAAAGCGGCTGTGCCGGATTCCAGAAGACTTGGCCATCGCCGGCTGGTTGGTCGCGAACCAGCCTCGTAATCGTGTACCCGCGAGCCTTCAAAGAAGGCAGGAGAGCTTCCCCGATCGGCCCGGAGACTCCACTCACAAGAATACGTGAAGAATTTACGGCAGCCATGTCAGGATAAATGTAGCAGATCACCATCCTCGCTGATCATCAGCAGCGACGCCACAGACTGCTGGCGGATTTCGCCTGATTTTTCGCACACGCTATAATCTGTCATGGCGACTCTGCGCCAACAGATCGCGACCAACGTGCTCACGGTGACCAAGTTTCGTGAGCTGTTGCGTCGAATGAAGGCCAACCGGCCCACCGAAGATCTGGAACTGGTGCGCAAAGCATACGAGTTTTCCCAGAAGCATCATGCCGGCCAGAGCCGAGCGTCCGGCGAACCCTACTTGGTACATCCCCTCGAAGTTGCACTGGTTCTGGCGGAGATGAAAATGGACCCAGTGTCCGTCGCCGCCGGTCTGTTGCATGATTCGGTGGAAGACACGTCCGTGACTGTGGTCGATATCCGCAAAGAATTTGGCGAGCAGGTAGCGCACATTGTCGAGGGCGTTACCAAGATAAGCCAGATTGATTTTCACTCGCGCGAAGAGCAACAAGCCGAGAATCTCCGCAAGATGATGCTGGCGATGGTGGACGACATCCGTGTGGTCCTCATCAAGCTGGCTGACCGCCTGCACAATATGCGGACGCTCGAGCATCTTCCCCCTGATCGACAGCAGAAAATCGCCCAGGAGACGTTAGATATCTATGCGCCTATCGCGCACCGGTTGGGCATGGGGAAAATCCGCGGCGAACTGGAGGATCTAGGTTTCCGCCACGTAGATGCCATTGGCTACCAGCAAGTCCATGACACAGTCGAAGCGAAACGCAAGGCAGGCGAGGCCTTCCTGGCTCGCGTGGAAGGAATATTCCGGGACAAGCTGAAGGAAGCGGGGATTACGGCGAAAGTAGAAAGCCGTATCAAGCGCCTCTATAGCATTCACAAAAAGTTGCAGCGGCAACATATCGCAGTCGAACAGGTCTACGACCTCTTCGCCATGCGCGTCATCACGCAGTCCGTGCAAGACTGCTATGCCGTGCTGGGAATCATTCACAATCTGTGGCGGCCGGTGCCGGGTCGTATTAAAGATTTCATCGCTATGCCGCGGCCGAATTTTTACCAATCGCTTCACACCTCAGTGATCACGGAGGAAGGCACGCCCTTTGAAGTGCAAATCCGCACCGAGGAGATGCACAAGATGGCGGAAGAGGGCATCGCGGCGCATTGGAAATACAAAGATGGCCCGGTCTCGGCGCAGGACGAGCAGCGGCTTGCCTGGTTGCGGCAAGTAGTGGAATGGCAACGCGACGTCTCCGATCCTACCGAGTTTCTTTCCACCCTGAAGATCGATCTTTATCCGGAGGAGGTTTACACCTTCACTCCCAAGGGCAAAGTGGTAGTTTTGCCACGAGATTCCACACCCATCGACTTCGCCTATTCAGTGCACACCGAAGTAGGTCACAGCTGCGTTGGCGCCAAGGTAAACGGACGCATGATTCCGCTGCGCTACAAGCTTCACAGCGGCGATATCGTGGAAATTCTTACCCAGCCCGGCCACAAGCCGAGTCGTGACTGGTTGTCCGTGGCGAAGTCCTCGCGCGCACGCAACAAGATCAAGCACTGGCTGAATTTGCATCAGCGTGAGCGTGCCATTGAAATCGGCCGCAAGCTGATTGAAAAAGAAGCTCGCAAATACCGCGTCGCGCTGAAAGAGATCAAGGACGAAGAACTGCAGAAGATTGCGGCCGATTATGGCGTGGGACGACCTGATGATTTGATGGCCGGCATCGGCTACGGCAAGTACTCGGCGCGGCAGGTGCTGGCACGCCTGGCCCCGGCAGGAGTTGGCCCGGTAACCGAGGAGGACGCCGAGAAGTCCGGCGGAATCGCCAGCGTGGTTCGGCGAGTCTTTGGTGGCGACAATAACAACGCCATCCGAGTCAAAGGTCACGGCGACCTGCTGGTATATCGCGCTCGATGTTGCAACCCGATTCGTGGCGAAACCGTCGTTGGTTACGTCACTCGAGGCAAAGGTGTTGCCGTGCACGCGGCCAACTGCCCCAACGTCGTAAATTTGATGTATGAGCCGGAGCGGAAGATTGATGTGGAATGGGCGCGCGAGGAAGGCGCGCCGAGCGCTTATCCAGTAAAGCTGACGGTATTTTGCGATGACCGCTTCGGAATGCTGAAGCAGATCACCGCCGTGATCAGTGACACCAAGACCAATATCCGCAATATTGAAGCGCGGACCTCCAACGGGGAGGCCAATATTGATATCATCCTGGACATCGCGGACCTCAAGCATCTGGAAAACATTATTAATGGTGTACGCAAGATTCCTGGCGTACACGATGTGCAAAGGCTGCAGAAAATCTAAGAGCAGTGGCTAGTGATTAGTGACTAGTGGCCAGTAAGACCAACCAGGAACTGAGAATCGGAAACTGACTACTGAAATTATCTTTTTCGCAGGAGTCCCTTGTAGAAAGACTTTTAGCGAGTTGACTCCAGCGGCCGTGATCTGCATTAATTCTGACCACTAGCCACTGACCGCTAGCCACCGGTTTTGGAGACCTGATGCGCGACGTGATTGCGACCAAGGACGCCCCGCAGGCGATTGGCCCGTATTCACAAGCGATTCGCGCCAAAGGATTCGTTTTTGTCTCGGGCCAGGTGGCGATTGATCCTTCGACCCAGCAAATTATCAGTGGGGACGTGGCGGCGCAGACCGATCGCGTGTTGAGAAACTTGTCAGCGATCTTAAAAGCGGCTGGAAGCGGCTTGGAGAAAGTTGTGCGCTGCGGTGTTTTTCTGAAGAATATGGGTGACTTCGCCGCCATGAATGAAATTTATGGCCGCTATTTCAGCACAGCGCCTCCCGCGCGATCGACGGTGGAAGTCGCCCGATTGCCCAAAGATGTTTTGGTGGAGATTGATGTGATCGCGTTGGCTTAGAAATCCTGGTTTCGAAAGTTTCGACATTCGGTTTCGTTCGCTGATTTCAAATTCAAAACCGTTTGCTTGGCAATTGGAAATTAGCAAGCGGAAATCTGGAGATTATCCATGCCCAAGAGCACGCTTTTGATAGCCCTCGCACTGGTTGCCACTTTTGTCCTGGCGCAGAGTAGTACCAGAAAGAAAGCGTCCCCGGCGCGTC
>Ga0066710_100001389_pt1 | contig 18000 bp, 15 predicted proteins | sample GraSoiAngelo_159_FD_79666 | JGI IMG/M metagenome (GOLD analysis project Ga0066710, IMG submission 79666) | Grasslands soil microbial communities from the Angelo Coastal Reserve, California, USA - 14_1009_16_40cm | ecosystem: Environmental > Terrestrial > Soil > Grasslands | place: USA... | reverse complement strand
CGAGCATAAGAATAATGACCAGGCGTCAGCTCATTGCGTTGGTTGGCTCCCTCGCAATTGCGGGCGTCGACCTGCGCGCGACGGCCGACCGCGTCGTCAAGAAGGGACGCCTGAAACAGTCCGTCAGCCGGTGGCCCTACGCGAAGATTCCGCTGCCGGAATTCTGCCGCGCAATCGCCGAAATGGGATTGCCGGCAATCGATCTCCTCGAAGAGCCCGACTGGCAGGTCGCGCGCGATCACGGCCTCGTCGTCTCGATGGCGTATGCGGGCGGCGGTTCGATTCCCGACGGGTTGAACGTGACGGCCAACCACGACGCCATCGTCCGCAACTTCGAGCAGAAGATTCCGCGCGCGGCGGCGATCAAGATCCCCAACGTCATCACCTTCTTCGGCAACAGGCGCGGCATGAGCGACGAGGAGGCCACGGCCAACTGCGTTACCGGTCTGAATCGCGTCAAGAAGATCGCCGAGGATCACGACGTCACGATCTGCGTCGAGCTGCTGAACAGCCGCGTCAACCACAAGGACTATCAGGGCGATCGAACGAAGTTCGGCGTGGACATCGTCAAGGCCGTGGACTCGCCGCGCGTGAAGCTGCTCTACGACATCTACCACATGCAGATCATGGAAGGCGATCTGATCGCGACGATCCGCGCGAACCATCAGCACATCGCGCACTACCATACCGGCGGCGTCCCCGGCCGTCACGAGCTCGACGACACGCAGGAAGTGAACTGGGCGGCCGTCGCGCGCGCGATCGTCGAGACCGGCTTCACCGGCTACGTCGCGCACGAGTTCGTTCCGACGCGCGATCCGCTGACATCACTTCGGGAAGCCGTCGCGCTGTGTGACGTGTGATTTGGATAATTGGATAATCGGGTAATTGGGTAATTGGGTAATTGGATAACTGAGGCGCAGTGATTGTTCAATTACGCGATTACCCAATTACCCAATTACCCAATTACCCAATTACCCGATTACCCGATTACCCGATTATCAAATTCTGATAGGTGATTTTTTCAAACCCGCGCAGTACGCCCAGCGCCTTCTGGTCGTAGTACGGCAACACTTGCATCAGGACGGCGGCGGCGATCCCCTTCTGCGGATCGATCCAGAAGTGCGTGTTGTAGATGCCGCCCCAGCTGACGCTTCCCGGACTGCGCATCGACGGATCGGACGGCTCGGTCTCGATCTGAAAGCCGAAGCCGAACTTGTCTTTTCCCGCGCCGATCGGAAAGGGCTTCGCGCGCGCGGGATCGGCGGTCGGCTGCTGCACGACGGTCAGCCGTCCGATCTGATTCGACATCATCGTCGCGAGCGTGCGCTCGCCGACGATGCGCCGCTCGCCGTGCCGCCCGCCGTTGAGGAACAGCTGCATGAACGCCGCATAATCGACCACGTCCGAGAACAACCCGCCGTCGCCGCGGATCGGTGACCGGATATCCGCCGGGTTCGGGCGCTCGGTCAGCACGCCGTCGCCTCCGCGGTTGTGCTGCGTGACGAGGCGATCGCGCTGATCGGCCGGCACGACGTAGGAGGTGTCGCGCATGCCGAGCGGATCGAAAATTCTCGCTTTGAGAAATGCGTCGAGCGACTGACCCGATACCTTCTCGACAATCTGTCCGAGCACCGCCGTGTTCTGACCGTACGTGAACTTCGCTCCCGGTTCGTGGAGGAGCGGCAGTTCGACGACTGGCTTGCCGCCAGTGTCGAGCTTCGCCAGACGCTCGTCCGAGAACGCGTACCCAATCCCCGACGTGTGCGTCAGCAGATCGCGCACCGTGACGGGACGCTTCGGCGGCCGGCCGGCGAGCGTTCGAATGTTGGCGAACTCGGGCAGGTACTTCGTGACGGGATCGTCGAGCCCGACCTTGCCTTCCTCGTTCAGCATCATGATCGCCAGCGACGTCACCGGTTTGGTCATCGACGCGATGCGGAAGATCGTCTGCGGCGTCGCCGGCTTGTTGCCGGCCGCGTCGCGCTTGCCGAACGCGCCGCCATACAGCGTCGAGTCGCGATTGACGACGATTGCCGCCACCGCCGGCACGTCGCCGCGATCGACGCTGGCCGCCAGGAAGCGCGCCAGCGCGACCTTGCCGCTGTCCGGAATCGACGGCGCCGATCCAACCGCGCCGATCGGTACGGCGATCGGCAGAGCAAGCGTGAAAGCGCGAAGCAGCGTCTGCATGGCGCGAAAGTATACTGGCTCGCCAGGAGGGGAGACGATGCGCCAGCACGTGCGTTCTGCCCTGTTCGCCGCCATCTTTGCGGCTTTTGCGCCGTCCGCGTTCGCGCAGAGCGCGATCGCGGGCCTCGTGCGCGACGCGTCGGGCGCGGTGCTGCCCGGCGTCACCGTCGAAGCGTCGAGCCCCGCGCTCATCGAAGGCGCGCGCACGACGGTTACCGACGCGACCGGCCAGTATTCCATTGTCGATCTGCGACCCGGCACGTACGCCGTCACCTTCACGCTCACCGGCTTCCGCACCGTCAAGCGCGAGGGGATCGTCCTGCCGACGTCGTTCACGGCGGCGATCAACGCCGACCTTGCCGTCGGGACGCTCGAAGAAGCGATTACCGTGACGGGCGCGTCGCCGCTCGTCGACGTCCAGCGATCGGTCTCGCAGTCGGTGATGACGCGCGAGACCCTCGACACGATTCCCACCGGCAAGGATCCGTTCGCCGTCGGCCAGCTGATTGCCGGCGTCACCACAACGACGCCCGACGTCGGCGGGACGCAGATCATGCAGCAGCCGACGCTGCAGGTGCACGGCTCGTCGAACAACGACAATGTCTTCATGGTCGACGGCGTGCAGATTCAGCACATGGGATTCGGCGGCAACCAGACCGGCTTCTACTTCAACGACGGGTTGATGGAGGAGATCGGCTATCAGACCAGCTCGCTGCCGGCCGAGGCGCCCGTCGGCGGCGTGCAGATCAACATGATCCCGCACGACGGCGGCAACACGTTTCACGGCTCGTTGTTCGCCACCGGCGCGAACGACGGCATGCAGGCGAACAACCTCGACGACGATCTCATCGCGCTGGGCTTCCGCGCGCAGAACCGCGTGCAGAGCGTCTACGACGTCAACGCGACGCTCGGCGGTCCGATCCGCCGCGACCGCTTGTGGTTCTTCGGGACCTTCCGGCGCTGGAGCGCGAACAATTTCCTTGGAAACACGTTCACGTCCACGGGCGACCAGGCGGTCGACGATCAGCACATCAGCGACGCGACCGGCCGCGTCACGTGGCAGGCGTCCAAGCGGAACAAGGTGTCGGCGCACTACGACCGCAGCATCAAGTGGCGCGGCCATCGTCCCAACAACTGGCTCTCGGCCAGCATCAACGATCCGATTTCCGACGTCGTCCAGACGACGCAGCTCAATTACATCGGCGAGGTGAAGTGGTCGTCGCCGATCAACAACCGCGTCTTCGCCGACGCCGCCCTGTTCTCGCTCCCGATCAACTACACGCTCGGCTTCGAGCCCGACGCCGCGCCGAACGCGATTGCCACCTTCGATCAGATCCGTTCGACGATCGGCGGCGTGTCGCCGCGCATGGACACCAACAGCGCGCGCATGAACACATGGGCGGGCAGCGCGTCGTTCCTCACCGGCGCGCACAGCGTGAAGGCCGGCGCGCAGGTGCGCACCGGCTGGTCGCAGGAGCTGTTCACGATCCGCGGCGACATCCTGCAGATCACGAGCAACGGCGTGCCGAATTCCGTCCGCCTCGTCAACACGCCGAGCGGGCACAAGGAAACCGGCGTCAACGCCGCCGTGTACATGCAGGACTCGTGGCGGCTCAATCGCGTGACGATCAATCCCGGCGTCCGCTACGAGCGCTTCGTCATGTCGATTCCGGCGCAGAGCGCTCCCGCCGGCACCTGGATCGGTCCCCGCGACTTCGCCGCGCAGGACGGCATCGTCAACTGGAACACCGTCTCGCCGCGTGTCGGCGCGTCGTGGGACGTCCGCGGCGACGGCCGCACCGCCGTGAAGGGCGGCGTCAGCCGCTACGATCGGCTCGAGGGGATCACGATCATCCAGCCGCTCAATCAGCGGAACATCTCGTTTCAGCTGTGCCCGTGGAGCGATGCGAACAACGATCTGACGGCGCAGCTCGGCGAGATTGCCCGCGATCGCTGTTCTGGATCGCTGCAGCCGACGCTGGGCAACGTGGATCCGAATCTCAAGCGGCCGCACCAGTGGGAATACACGGTGATGGTGCAGCGGCAGATCGGCGCGAACACCGCGGTGAGCGTCGGCTACTACGGACGCCGCTTCGGCGATCTGTACACGACGGTGAACGCCGCCGTGCCATCCTCGGCGTACTCACCGGTCACGATCACCAATCCGCTGACGAATCAGCCGTTGACCGTCTACAACCAGGATCCGGCGACGCGCGGCCTCGTTCGCAACGTGGTGGCCACGGTGCCGAATCTCGAGCAGCACTACAACGGCGTCGAGTTCCAGATGAACACCCGCATGCGTCAGGCGACGGTGTTCGGCGGGCTGACCATCGGCAGCGACTACGGCGATCAGGACACGTTCCCGGCGCCGCTCACCGGCGATCTGAACAATCCGAACGTGAGCATCGACAACCGCGGCGCCGTCGGCTTCGATTCCACCTACCAGGTACGCGGCGGCTTCAGCTATCGGCTGCCGGCGAACGTGCAGCTGTCGGGATCGATCCGCGAGGCGACGGGCCTGCCGCAGTCGCGCGTGTATCCGGTGACGACCTCGATCGTGCCGGGCCTGACGCAGGTGACGCAGAACATTCAGGTTGCTTCGCGCGGCGACTTCCGCTATCCGTGGGTGAACCTCGTCGATCTGCGACTGGCGTGGAGCGTCAGGAGCGGCAGCACGCGCTTCGAGCCGACGGTTGATCTCTTCAACGTGTTCAACAACGACGCGGTGACGAGCGCCGTCACGACCATCGGCTCATCGCTCGGGCGCCCGTCGGCGATCGTGATGGGCAGGCTCGTGCGCGTCGGCGGCCGGATTACCTTCTGAACTTGAGTATCGTCGCGGCGGCGACGAGCGGGAGCTTCACATCGCTCCCTCTCGCCGCCGCGCCGTCGGCCTTCGGACCGACCAGCCACGCCAGCCCGATGCTGATCACGTACAGCGCGATCATCGGCGCGGCGAACATGGTCTGATTCCAGGGATCGGCCGACGGCGTGAGCACCGCCGCCACGATGAAGCTGATCAGCACGGCGTACTTGATCTGCCGCCACAGAAACCGCGCCGTGACGAGACGCACCTTCGCCAGGAAGAACACCAGCGTCGGAATCTGAAAGACCGCCACCATCCCGATCAGCAGGTTCTTGTACAGATCGAACGTGTCTTCGAGCCGCGGCGTGAACCGAATCCGCGGCGAATCGAAGCTGCGGAAGAACGCCATCATCGCCGGATAGAGCACGTAATGACTGAACGCGGCGCCGGCGAGCGTGCCGACTGCCGCCAGCAGGACGATCGGAACGACGAACTTCTTCTCCCGAGCGTAGAGCCCCGGGGCAACGAAGCGCCACACCTGATACGTGACGAAAGGCGCCGCGAGAATCAATCCGCCGATCAGCGCGATGTCGAGATCGAAGGAGAATCCTTCGCCCGGTCTGAGGAACACGAGCGTGGCGCCGTCCGGCAGCGCGCGAATCGTCGGCGCGAGCACGAAGTCGGCGATGCGGTCGACGAAGAAGAACGCGACCGCCATACCGGCGGCGATCGCGATGCACGAGCGGATGATGCGCGTGCGCAGCTCGTCGAGATGCTCGAGGAACCCCATCCGGCCTTCGCGCGGGTCGCCGTCTTCGATTTCGTCGTCTCGAGGCGATTTGACCGGCCCGGTTGCAGCTGCAGCCATGTCGAGGTCGGCTCCTCTCTCTCATCCCCAGATGTCGAGCGCGCGGCGGACGAGGATCAGCTGGCCGACATGATACGCCGTGTGGTCGGCGACGAGCAGGATCTCGCGCAGATAGGTCTGGCCGTCACCGTGAGGAACCGCCGCGAACAGATCGATCGCGCGATCGCGGGCCAGCCGCCGCAGCGCTTTGAGGTCATTGCGGTACGCCGCGATCGACGCCGTCCACGCCGCCGCGTTCTTCGGCCGCGCGTCACGAGGCCAGTAGTCGTCGGGCCACTTCTTTTCCGTGTACTTCGGATTGACGCAGAACTCGAGGATGTCGGCCTGCGCGAGGCGGATGTGCTCGACCAGCTGCCACGCCGAGTGCTCCAGGCGATCCGGCACGACGCCGCGCAGGCGCGGCGGAATACCTTTCACTGCTCTGTCGAAGCCGACGTGCGCGTCGCCCCAGTCGAGCAGCGTTCCGAGGTGGTCGCGTAGAGGCTTGTCGTCAGCCATATCACACCGGTATAGAACGCAGAGATCGCTGAGGTCGCAATCTCTGCGTTCTGTCACAAGACACGAATCAGGTCGCTCCTCGTGATGATGAACGTCTTGTCGGTCTTGAAATCGCGGACGAGGACCGCCGGGCTTTCGGGCGTGATCATCGGCGAGAGCAGATCGACCGGCGTCGAGATGTCGACGAAGGGAAACGCGGGCTGCATGATCGACTCGACCGGCTTCGTCTTGACACCCGGATTCTTCACGAGCTGCGTGTAGAGCTGCGTCTCGTTAAGCGATCCGATCAGCCGGTTGTCGCGTGTGACGGAGATCTGCGAGAAGTCGTGCTCGGCCATCACGCGGACCGCGTTCTCGACCGGCTCGCTGAACTCGACCGCGCACAGCTCGCCGGCCATCCGCGTCGCAACCAGATCGCGCGCGGTCAGCCCGTACTTCTCGATGAACCCCTTCTCCCGCATCCAGTCGTCGTTGAACATCTTGCCCAGGTAGCGCGAGCCGTGGTCGTGGAAGATGACGACGATCACGTCGCGGTCGGTGAATTGATCCTTGAGCTGCATCAGCCCCGCCATCGCGGCGCCGCCCGAGTTGCCGACCCAGATGCCTTCTTCGCGCGCGATCCGGCGCGTCATCACCGCCGCGTCCTTGTCGGTCACCTTTTCGAAGTGATCGATGAGGCCGAAGTCGACGTTGCGCGGCAGGAAGTCCTCGCCGATGCCTTCGGTGATGTACGGGTAGATTTCGTGTTTGTCGAAGACGCCGGTCTCCTTGTACTTCTTGAACACGGAGCCGTACGTATCGATGCCCCATACCTTGATCGTCGGATTCTTCTCCTTCAGGAACTTGCTGACGCCGGAGACCGTGCCTCCCGTGCCGACGCCGACCACGAGCTGCGTGATCGCGCCGTCGGTCTGATCCCAAATCTCAGGACCCGTCTGCTCGTAGTGAGCGGCCGAGTTCGACAGGTTGTCGTACTGATTCGCCTTCCACGCGTTGGGCACTTCTTTTTCGAGGCGCGACGACACGGAATAGTAGGACCGTGGATCCTCGGGATCGACGTTGGTGGGACAGACGATGACCTCGGCGCCGAACGCCTTCAGCGCGTCGATCTTCTCCTTGGATTGCTTGTCGGTGGTCGTGAAGACGCACTTGTAGCCCCTGACGACGGCGGCGATCGCGAGGCCCATGCCGGTGTTGCCGGACGTTCCCTCGACGATCGTTCCGCCGGGTTTCAACAGACCGGCACGCTCGGCGTCCTCGATCATCTTCACCGCCATGCGGTCCTTGATCGAGTTGCCGGGGTTGAACGTCTCGACCTTCGCCAGCACCGTGCCTTTCACGACGCCTTTCGTCAACCGATTGATGCGGATCATCGGCGTGTCGCCGATCGCGTCGAGCACGGTGTCGCAGATCTTCTTCCGCACAGGTGTAGGGCGGGCCTTTCAGGCCCGCGCGTCCAGTCTATACCGTGGCTGCAGCAATGAACCCGTGAACGAAGCGCGCAGAGCTCGCACGGTCCGCAGAGAAAATTAGCTCGTCGACTTCGCCTGAGTCTTCAGCAGCTCGCTGAACGGCACCACTGTTCCATGAATCGGCACGACGCGATCGACGTCCAGCTTCCGCTTGCGGATGTTCTCGAGCAGGTTCGCGGCATAGGGCTGAACCGCGGAGGCTGGCGAGTACACGTCGGCTTCGACGAGGAGGCGCTGTTTCGGGAAGTACGCCATCAGCAGCGTGTCTGCATGAGGGCTGCCGGCGATTGGATAGAGATCGACCGCCATCGTGTCATCTTTCAAGTGCATCACGTCGTCGACGGTTTCGATTTTGATCGGCTTCGGCTTTTTCGCGAGGGCATCGGGCGCCAGCGTGTGCGCGCGGCTGACGGCGTCCTGATAGAACGCCGCGTTCGCCTTGTGCGTGATGACCGTGAGCCCCTCCGACACCGCCGCGCGGACGCCGCCCGAATGATCGAAATGGTGATGCGTGCTCACGACGTGCGTCAGCGGCTTGTTGGGCCGCAGCTCCCGCGCCTTCGCGATGACGGCGAGGGCGCGCGTATCGTTCTGCGGCGCCTCGATGAGCATCAGATGATCGGCGAACTCCACGAGAACGCTGTGGTGCGACTGCCCCGCCAGGAGCCAGATGCCGCTGGCCAGCTCTTCGGCGGTGACCGTTGCCGGCGGCGGACCGGCAATGGCGGCCGCCGACGCGACCGCGGCCGGCGCCGCGAGGTTTCCGGTATCGGCGTCGACGCTCTGTTTCGTCACGCGGATGTCCGCGGTCGTGAACTTGTCGGTCTTCGTTGTCAGGTGCGACGGCAACTTCAGGCCGGCGAGGTCCTGATAGTCCGAGAAGCTCGTCTCGACGGCGACGTCGCCGAGATTCGGATTGTCGGTCATCGAGACGACGCGTGTCGGCAGCTTGGTCGTCTCGTCGATCGCCAGCGTCAACGTCAAGCCGGCGGCCGTCGTCACGTCGACGGCGCGCTGCCCGTTCGCCGTGCGCGGGTTCGCGAGCTTCGCGCCCGGATCGAGCGCCGCGCGCACGATGGTCACCGGATGGTGGTACATCTCCGCGCGGCGATCCTTTGCCACGGCGTTCGACACGCGCGTGGCGGTGCCGTTCGGCGCGACGTTGTATCCGACGTCGCCGTCGACGCCGAATACCTGCGTCTGCGGCTGCTGTCCCTGGAAGTACGCGAAGTTCGGCGTCCGCGTCTGCTCGACGCGCACGGCTCCGCCGGCGACGTCGATTGCGCGTTTGTAGCCCTTCAGGACGAAGGCCTGGCCAGTCGCCTCGGGCGTCACGTCCTGCCCGAGGTTGCCGTTCGTTCCTTCGCCTTCGATGACGAGCGTCTTGATGGCGAGCAGGCGATCGCGACCGCCGAGCGCGACCGCGGCATCGTCGACGGTCTGCTGTTCGGGCGTGCCGCGCGAGCAGCCGCCGATGGCGACTGCCGCCACGAATACGACGAGCGAGGTTGTACGTGTCATAAGGCGCCAATTATCCATCAGCGCCGTTCTGGATTACGCGCGAGCGCGCCCACGCGCAAAGATTAAGCCAGCGGCAACTCGATCGCGCCTTTCGCGATCTCGCCCGGCTTGACGATCACGACCGTCGAATCGGCAACGGCCCCTGCCGGCGCCGCGGCGCCTGCGAGGCTGGTTGCCGACACCCTGACGTTGTACTGACCCGGCTTGACGTTGGCGCGCGACCATTTCCTGCTGCTGGCGACCTGCTCGTCCTTGACGATGACACCGTCGGCGCCTTCAACCGTGATCATGAACGTGAAGCCCTGCGTTCTGTCGGCGTTGGCGACGGTCACTTCCATCGATCCGACGCCGGTCGCAGCGCGCTGCGCCTCGAGCGCTCTCGCCGCCTCCGCTTTCAGCTGCTCGACCTGCGCCTTCACCTCTTTCTCGAGCTGCGAGATGCTGCTCTGGAACTCGGTGACCCAATCCCTGGTCTCCTGCTGCACGATCGTCTCGATGCCGACACGAAAATCCTTTGCCTTCTGCAGCATGGCCGCCACCTGCTCGGGTGTCGGGGTGGGACACGCGGCGCCGGCGGTAAGCGCAACCCAGTCCATCCGGAACTCTTCGTAACTCTTGCGAATGGCGGTCGCGGCGAGCACGTACCGCGCCCAGCCGGTCGAATAGCCGAACGCGCGATCGACTCCGAGCAGCGCCGCGGCGATGCCGACGAGCAGCGACGACCACAACGGCGAGATCGGAGTGACGTTCGCGTCCTTCAGCAGCGCGCTCGCGACCGGCACGATGCCGGCGAGCGCCGTCAGGACAACGGCCAGGAACTGGACCGCGCGCGAGAGCCACGCCTTCGATTTCTTGCGCTGCCAGTACCACGCGATCGCCTTGTCGGCTTCGCTTTCGACGTACTGCAGCAGGCGCTTCAGCGATTCGGCCGGATCCTGGCACGTCCACTCGAGCGCGCCCGGCGCCTCCGGCGAGATGTTCTTGCCGCCGCGCTGTGGATTCTGCCGGTCTCTGCTCTCGTCGTCGTCGGCCATGGCGCCGAGATTATACGAAGGACGGCGTCAGCGTCCCCCGCTGACGTCGATGAAGCTGCCGGTCGTGTACGACGCGTCATCCGAGAGCAGCCAGAGGATCGCGCGCGCAACTTCCACGGCGTGGCCGCCACGCTTCATCGGCAGCGTGGGGCCGAGGCGATCGACGCGGCCCGGCTCGCCACCGCTCGCGTGGATGTCCGTGTAGATGATGCCGGCGCGCACGCCGTTCACGCGGATCCCTTCGGCCGCCACTTCGCGCGCGAGGCCGACGGTGAGCACGTCGAGCGCGCCTTTCGACGCCGCGTAGTCCACGTACTCGCCCGGCGCGCCGAGCACTGCCGCGCGCGACGACACGTTGACGATCGCGCCGCCTGCGCCGCCGTGCGCGGTCGACATCCGCTTCACGGCTTCGCGCGCGCAAACGAACGCGCCGGTCACGTTAGTCGCGAAGATTCGCGCCTGGCGTGCCGCGTCGATCTGCTCGACGCGTGCCTGGGTCTCGAGGATGCCGGCGTTGTTGACGAGCGCGCTCAGCGCACCGAAGTCGCGATCGATGGTGGCGAACAGGCGCTCGACGTCCCGCTCGGACGACACGTCGGCCTGAATGGCGATGGCGCGCGGCCCGGCGCGCCGGACGTCGCGAACGACGGCTTCCGCGGCGTCGCGGTCGCGCCGGTAGTTCACGCAGACGGTGTATCCGCACCCGGCCGCGAGACGCGCCGTCTCGGCGCCGATCCCGCGGCTTCCGCCGGTGACGAGGAGGGTTTTGTCCGCCATACCGTGGCAGCCCTGAAGGGCTGCGCTACCGGTGCACGCTACAAGCGACCGCGCCGCGCCGTGCGCCGCGACGCGCGCCGCGGCCGCGGATCGACGGGCGTCGGCAGCTCGTACCAGATCTCGAATTCGTAGCCGTCGGGATCGATCGCGAAGAGGTACGGCTCGCCCGGAACGAACTCGCCGTGCTCCCTGACGCGGCCGCCGGCCTTCTTCACCGCCCGCACGGCCGCGTCGATGTCCTTCGGCCGTTGCAGGCGGAAACCAAAGTGGGCGATGCCGCCGCGCGTCCCCGCGCGCTTCACGTCCCGCTCGAGGACGATCACGTCGCGGGCGCCCGGCGTCTGCAGCTGCGCGAACGTGTCGTGTCGGTACACTTCGACGGCGCCGAGGATCCGCTGGTAGAACGCCGATGCGCGTTCGACGTCGCGCACCGCGAGCGCCACGTGCGTCAGGCCGAAGGTTTTGATCATTTGAGCCGCCGCGCGATGTAAATCAGCAGGACGGCGCCGGCAGTCGCGACGACGAGGCGCCCGATGAGGCCCGCCGCGTACAAGCCGAGAATCCCGAACACAATCCCGCCGAGGATCGATCCGACGATGCCGAGCAGCAAATCGATCAGTACTCCGTAGCCGCGGCCCCGCATGATTTTGCCGGCGAGATAGCCGGCGAGGATACCGATGACGATCTGCCAGAAGAGGTACATCACCGCGGGATGATACTTGAGAGACTGGTTGCTGGTTGCTGGGGGCTGGGGCTGGAGGCTCGGGACGCAGCGCTACTCGGATCGGAGCGCTTCGAGCGGGTTGATTGCCGTTGCGCGACGCGCGGGAAGCCAGCATGCAGCGACGGCGGCGACGGCAATCGCGACAACGGCGACGCCGTAGCTGGTCGCATCGCGCGGCGTGATGGCGAAGAGCTGGCTCGCCAGCGTCCGCGCCGCGATGGCGGCGCAGACGAGGCCGACGCGCACCCGTGTTACTTGCACACGAAGCTTCTCTCGTCGTCCGTGCTGCCGGTGCCGGTGTACTCCGCGTGCTGCGGGTACGGGCACAGCGGACGCGTGCGCTCGATCGCGCCACCGGCGGTGGCGGCCTTTCGCGCCACGAGGCGATCGGGCGCCTTGCCATGCTCCACCCAGTCGACGATCGCGGAGACCCAATCAACGGTGTCGGGGCCGCGACCGCCGCCGCAGTGCAGCACGCCGGGCAGCATGAACAGGCGGAAGAAGTCGCGCGCGTTCGGATCGCGCGCCTCGACCTGCTCGTAGAACTCTGTCGTGCCGAGCGGCGAGAGACCCGCGTCCGCCCAGCCGTGCCACATGATCACTTTGTGATTTTTCGCCTTGAACGCGTCGAGTTTCGGATCGTTCGAGTTGAGATAGCTGGCGGTCAGCTCGGTGTCCTTCCTGAAGTTCGCGAACTGGTACTTCGTGTAATCCCACGCCGGATCGTTGAACACGAAATACTTGAACAGCTCGGTACCGAAGCCGACCCGGAGGCTCGGCGCCGTCTGTCCCGGCAGCGGCGCGCCGGTGATCCACGCGGGCCATCCCTGCAGCTCCCCTTCGCCGCCGTACGGCTGGCCGGGAAACAGGACGCCGTCCCGCGCGCGCGTCTCCGAGTAGATCTTCTTCAGCGCGATCCGCTGCGCGTCGGTGAGGCCGGTCATCTTGTCGACCGACAGGGTGCAGCGCCGCGGATCCTCCATCGTCCCGTCTTTCACGCCGTCGAGCGCATCGCACGCAGCCATGATCTGCGCGTCGATCGATTTGAGCACATCGGGCGTGACGAGCGGCGCCGAGGCGCCGGCGGGAAACGCCGCCTGCGCGTCCTTGATGAACTGCGCGCCGATGCCCGTCCAGTCCATCGCCGGCGCGCCTGCCACGACCCCGTCGAAATCGTCGGGATAGCGCAGCGCTTCCATCATCGCCTGACCGCCGCCGCGCGAACAGCCGCTGAAATAGCTGCGGGTGGACGCGGATCCGTAGTAGCTAAGGACGATGGATTTCGCGACGTCGGCCGTGCGGTGCACGGCGAGGTAGCCGAAGTTGACGCGGCGCTCGATGTTGTTGAGCGCCCACCCGGCGTCGACGGCGCCGCCCTGATGGCCGGTATCGGTGCCCGCCGTCGCGTAGCCGAGATTGACCGTCGACTGCGCCGAGTTCTGCACCGTGCCGACGAATCCGCCGCCGCCGCCCATGAAGAACTTCCCGTTCCACTCGTTTGGCAGCAGCAGCGTGAACTTGATCTCGGCGCCGATGACGCCGCTCACCTTGCAGTGCGCGGCGCGGATCGCGCCGGTCGTTGCCCCCTGGGCGGCGGGGACCGCCGTCGCTTCGGTGACCTTGACGTCGGGAAATTTCAGCATCACGAGATGCGAGCATTCGGCGTGGTCCGGTGGGGCGGGCCTTTCGGGCCCGCCGATCGCGCGGCCCTGAAAGGGCCGCGCCACCAAGACAACGGTCAGTGCGACCAGGAAGCGTTTCTTCATGGCGCCATGATAGACGAGACGTCGTCGGCGCGAAGGTCTCGCGGTTCTGGAATCAGCCCCGCAAGATACGCCGCCTGACCGATGACGCGCGGCGCGCTCCACCCCTGCGCGCGCAGGTCGCGGACGCCGGTGTCGCGGTCCGATTTGCTCAGTTTCTGTCCCGGTCGCTTCATTATCAATAGGTGATGCAGGAAGGACGGCGGCTCGGTGCGTCCAAGAAGCCGCGCGAGCTGAATCTGGCGTCCGGTCGACGGCAGCAGATCATCTCCGCGCACGACGAGCGTGACGCCCTGCTCGAAATCGTCGACGGTCGCCGCGAACTGATACGTCCAGTTGCCCTCGCGATCGCGGACGAGCAGATCGCCGCATTGCTCGTGCGGCCGCTGCTCCTGCAGGCCATGGCGCAAATCGACGAAGCGTTCGACCGAAGGCTCGAGTTGCACGCGGATGCCGACGCCGGGTCCTTCAATGACGCCGCGATCGCGACACGTGCCAGGGTACGGTGGGGCGGGCTTTTCAGGCCCGCCGGCGCGGCCCTGAAAGGGCCGCGCCACATCTGCCGCGATCTCCGCGCGCGAACAATTGCACGCGTACACCAGACCCGAACGTCTGAGCCGATCGAGCGATTGTGAATAGATGTCACTGCGTTCGCTCTGGCGCACGATGGGTCCGTCCCACGTCAACCCGAGCCAGTCGAGATCGGCGACGATGGCCGCCTCGAATTCCGGGCGGCTCCGCTGCCGATCGTGGTCCTCGATCCGAAGAAGAATCCGCCGAGCGTTGCCCCAGACGTGAATCGCGTTCACGACGTGACCGAGGTGCAGGAACCCGGTCGGCGCCGGCGCGAAACGCGATATCATGGCGCGCATTATGCGAAAGTCAGCCCTGTTCGCGCTCGCGTTCGCGCTCGTCGGGATGAATGCCGACGTCCTCGGTCAGGTGAAACCGAAACCTGGCGAATGGTGGACCTACGGCGGCGATCTGGCGAGCACGCGTTACTCGCCGCTCGATCAGATTAACAAGGACAACTTCAAGACCCTCGAGGTCGCCTGGCGCTTCAAGACGGACTTCCTCGGACCGCGTCCCGAGTTCAATCTGCAGGGGACGCCGTTGATGATCGACGGCATTCTCTACGCGACCGCCGGCACGCGCCGCGCCGTCGTCGCGCTCGACGCGGCCACCGGCGAGCTGTTGTGGATGCACAGCGAGAACGAGGGGAAGCGCGGCGAGTCGGCGCCGCGTCAGCTCTCGGGACGCGGGCTCGCGTACTGGACCGACGGCGCTGGAGGAAAAGATTCGCGGATCGTGTACGTGACGCCCGGCTACCGCATGGTCGCGCTCGACACGAAGACGGGCGTGCCGGTCAAAGGGTTCGGCGAGAACGGCGTCGTCGATCTGAAAATGGACGACGACCAGAAAGTCGATCCGGTGACGGGTGAAATCGGTCTGCACGCGACGCCGATCATCGCCAAGGACGTCATCGTCGTCGGCGCCGCGCACCTGCCCGGCGGATCGCCGAAGAGCCGCATTCACGAAAAAGGATTCATCCGCGGCTACGACGCGCGCACCGGCAAGCGTTTGTGGATCTTCCACACGATTCCGCAGGCCGGCGAGTTCGGCAACGACTCGTGGGAAAAAGATTCGTGGGCCTACACCGGCAACGCGGGCGTGTGGGCACAGATGACCGTCGACGAAGAGACGAACACGGTGTTCCTGCCTGTGGAGCTGCCGACGGGCGACTACTACGGCGGTCATCGTCCCGGCAACGGACTGTTCGGCGAGAGCCTCGTCGCGCTCGATCTGAAGACGGGTCAGCGCAAGTGGCACTTCCAGCTCGTGCACCACGGCATCTGGGACATGGACATCCCGTGCGCGCCGATTCTGGCCGACATCACCGTGAACGGCCGGCAAATCAAAGCGGTCGCGCAACCGACGAAGCAAGGATGGCTGTACGTGTTCGATCGCACCAACGGCAAGCCCGTGTGGCCGATCGAGGAACGCCCCGTTGAGAAAGGCACGGTGCCGAGCGAGTGGTATTCGCCGACCCAGCCATTCGTGACCAGGCCGCCGGCGTACGAACGTCAGGGCGTGTCGGTCGACGATCTCATCGACTTCACACCGGAGCTGCACCAGGAAGCGCTGAAGCTCGCGTCGCGCTACAAGCTGGGACCAATCTTCACGCCGCCGGTGGTGAGCACGTGGCCGAGTCCGCTCGCGACGCTGATGCTGCCGTCGGCGACAGGCGGCGCCAACTGGGAGGGCGGCGCGTTCGATCCCGAAACGAAAATCTTCTACATCTTCACGAACACGAACGTGACGGCGCTTGGTCTGGTGAAAGCGGATCCGGCGAAGCAGGATTTCGATTACACGCAGGGGACGGCGCGCGATCCGAATGCGCCCGTCCCTAGTCCGGCCGCAGGGGCTGGAGGCGCGGGACGGGCAGGAGGCGGCGGCCGCGGCGGTCCCGCCTTGAGTGAAGCCGGCGCGCCGGGACAAGGCGGCGGCGGGCGCGGTGGTGAAGGCGGCGGCGGTCTCACGATCCAGGGACTACCGTTGATCAAGCCGCCGTACGGCCGCATCACCGCGATCGATCTCAACAAAGGCGAAATCGTCTGGCAGATCGCACACGGTGATACGCCCGACAACATCAGGAATCATCCGGCGCTGAAGGGCGTCAACATCCCGAAGACGGGCCGTCAGGGACGCATCGGTGTGCTCGTCACCAAGACGCTGGCCATCGCGGGCGAAGGCGGATTCGCGACGCAGGCCAACGGGCAGCGCGGCGCGAAGCTGATCGCCTACGACAAGGCAACCGGGAACGAAATCGGATCGGTGTCCATGCCGGCGCCGCAAAGCGGATCGCCGATGACCTACCTGCTGAACGGCAAGCAGTATCTCGTGCTCGCGATCAGCGGCGGGAATTACAGCGGCGAGCTGATCGCATTCCGGCTGCCCGGCGACGGACGAAGCACTCAACACTGAACTGAGTGGCGATGGGTCCAGCTGATCGGCCGTCGGGTGGAGTCCGTGCACGTGCGGAGGTATGGCAAATCATTCTGTGTCGTGCGAGCGGCGGACTTATAATGTCCGCCTTGCGTTTGGCCATCCTGCTCATCGCACTGATCGCCGCGTCCTGCGGGGCGCGCGCGGATCAGCCGCCGAAGGCGTCGGAGCCCAACGTCGCGTGGCGTCCGCTCGGATCGTGGTCGGGCCACGGCAATCGGCAGACCGAATCGTTTACGAGCGACACCGGCACGCTGCGCGTGCGCTGGGAAACGACGGCCGAGTCGACCGACCCCGGCGCGTTTCGTCTGACCGCCCACAGCGCGATCAGCGGCCGGCCGCTGCAGCAGGTCGTCGATCATCCCGGCGCCGGCAGCGGCATCGGCTACGTTCAGCAGGATCCCCACGTCTTTTATGTCGTGGTCGAATCGAGCCACGTGAATTGGAAGTTCACCGTCGAAGAGGCCGTCGGGTATGGAGGGTAGTGCGATGAGCGAAGAGACACCCACAGGGTTCTCGCGGCGCAATTTCATCAAAGGGGTCGTGGCCGCGGGCGCGGTCGCGTCATCGTCCGCGTACTTGTTCCGCTCGACGCTGCTCCACGGCCAGCCCGCGGCGGGTGGCGTCGAGCGTCTCATCACGCTCAACGTCAACGGCCAGGATCGCCGCGTCGACGTGATGCCGCAGGAAACGCTGGCGATGGTGCTCCGCTACAAGCTGGGGCTGACCGGCACGAAGATCGGCTGCGACCGCGCCGAGTGCGGCGCCTGCACGGTGCTCGTCGACGACGTGCCGCACTATTCGTGCTCGTATCTGGCGCATCGCGCGCGCGGCAAGAAGGTCGTCACGATCGAAGGCCTCGCCGATCCGGCGACCGGCAAGCTGAGCGCGGTGCAGCAGGGGGTCGTCGAGGAGCAGGGCTTCCAGTGCGCGTTCTGCATGCCCGGCTTCGTGATGGCCGCGACCGGTTATCTGAAGACGAACCCGAACCCGACGCGCCAGGAGCTCGCGCACGGCGTCTCGGGCAATCTGTGCCGCTGCCAGGACTACGACAAGATTCTCACCGCGCTGATGCGCGGCGCAGAGCTGATGCGAGGCTGACATCATGGCGAACAAACTGATCGGCCAGAACTACGTCACACCCGATCTCGTCGCGAAGGTCACCGGGCAGGCCAAGTACGCGGAAGATTTCCGCGCCGACGGCATGCTGTTCTGCAAGCTGCTGCTCAGCCCGTATCCTCACGCGCGCGTGAGAAGCATCGACACGAGCAAGGCGCTCGCGATGCCCGGCGTGAAAGGCATCCTCACCGCCGACGAACTGCCGGCGCCCGCCGACGTCGT
>Ga0066710_100001388_pt1 | contig 18000 bp, 29 predicted proteins | sample GraSoiAngelo_159_FD_79666 | JGI IMG/M metagenome (GOLD analysis project Ga0066710, IMG submission 79666) | Grasslands soil microbial communities from the Angelo Coastal Reserve, California, USA - 14_1009_16_40cm | ecosystem: Environmental > Terrestrial > Soil > Grasslands | place: USA... | reverse complement strand
GCCTTCGTCGCGCCGTAGGCCGCGCCGCCCACGATCCCGACGCCGCCGGCCATGCTGCTGACGCTGACGATGCTGCCGTGGCCCCTCGCAGCCATTCCCGGAGCGAACGCCGCGACAAGGAAGAACGGCGCCCGAACGTTGCTGGCGAACATCTTGTCGAACGCGGAGACGTCGAACTCTGCGGTCGGACCGAAGAGCGCGATCCCGGCGTTGTTGACCAGGATGTCGACGTCGCCTACCTCCCTTGCCAGGCGCTGCACATCGGCGGCGTCGCCGAGGTCGGCAGCGACAAAGCTGGCCTTGCCGCCGGCGGCAGTGATTTCCTCGACCGTCTCCGCGCCGCGCGCGGCGTCGCGGCCGTGAACCAGGACCTCTGCTCCGTCCCGGGCCAGCTGGAGCGCGACCGCGCGACCGATGCCGGACGTTGCGCCCGTCACCAGCGCCCGTTGTCCTGCGAGGTTGTTTCGACTCATGGTCGACATTGCCGCTCCTTCGTGGGAGGCGATGACAGTCGTCATCGGTTGTACTACCGTAGCAGATGCGATGACGGTCGTCATCGGCAAGCGCTACGATGGCGCCATGCAGGCAAAGAACGAAAGGCGGCGATCACCAGCCCGTGCGCGCATGGTGCGCAGCGCCGCAACGCTCATGCGCGAGCGCGGCATCCACGGCGTCGGGCTCCGGGAGATCGTCACCCACTCCGGCGGGCCGCGCGGCTCGCTCGGCCGCTACTTCCCGGGCGGCAAGACACAACTCATGACCGAAGCGATCGATGTCGCCCTCGCCGAGCTCTTCGACGAAGTCGACCGGGCGCTCACCGAAGTCGAGACCTTCGCTGACGCGATCGGCGCGATCGTCGCACCGTGGCGGCGGCTGCTCGTCGATCACGATTTCGCCTTGGGCTGTCCACTGGCTGCAACCGTCGTCGACGCCGCCGACAACGACTACCTCCGCGTCCACGTCAGCGAGCTGCTCGCCCGGTGGCAAGCCTCAGTCGCCGACGTCTACGTCAAGTTTGGAGATCCGCCGGCGGTAGCGGACGAGCAGTCGACGCTCCTACTGACTGCACTCGAGGGCGCCCTAATTCTCGCCCGCGCACGACGCAGCACCGAGCCGCTTGACACAGTGGAGCGCTACTTCGCGTCTCGAGCTTCGGCTCGAAAGCCGGAAACCGGTCCGTCCCGGAACTCGTAAAGCTCCGAAAGCTCACCGAAGAGGGGCGCGATGCTCGCTATCCGGCACGTTCGAAGGGGTTTCTCGTATTCGCAGCGCTTGCCGGCCTGGCAGTGCCTGCCGCCGCGTCGGGCGACGACGGTGGGGGCGGCGGACGCGGTGGAACTCCACCCCCGCCGGCCGCGGCACCCGCGGTCACGTTCACGCCGACGTCGCTGACCTTCGCCGCCCAGGCAATCGGCACGACGAGGCCGCCGCAGTCGATCACGGTCGCCAACACCGGCAACGTGCCGTTGTTCATCAACAGCGCGGCGACGCGCGGGGCGAACCCGCTCGACTTCACGCAAGTGAGCGACGGCTGCTCCGGCCTGACGCTCGCCGCCGGGACGAGCTGCAGCGTGTCGATCGCGTTCTCGGCGACGGCGTCCGGCGCACGGTCGGCGACGTTCATCCTCACCGACAACGCCGCCGGCAGCCCGCAGACCGTGCCGATCAGTGCGACCGGCACGGGTCAGAACGCAGCGCTTGCGATCGACAACCGCTTCTTCACGTGCGCGAACGGCGTCTGCGACATCGGTGCGGGCCACAACGTGTTCGTCAACAATTTCTTCTCGACGAGCTTCCTCGCGAGCGGCGGCACGGCGCCGTACACGTGGTCGGGCCAGGTTCCGGCGGGGTTGACACTGCGATCGTCGGGCCTCCTAGGCGCGCCGAGCGTCAAGGGCGCCTCCACGTTCACGGTGACCGTCACCGATGCGACCGGAGCAACGGCGACGGGCACGTTCTCGCTCACCGCCACCGACGCGCCGCCGCCGACCCCGCCTGGCTGCCAGACCGGACGGGTCCTGAAGGAGTCCTTGACCGGCGCCGCGTTCAACGGCCGACGCCGAGCGGTCAGGCCGCCGCTGACGAAACGCGGTTCAGCGGCTGCGGCGGCTACAGCCTCCTGTCCGCTCAGGTCAAGGATGTGAACCTCCCGGAGGGCACGCAGCTCTGGGTGACGCTCGCTTCGGCGCCGTGGGAACGATCACGCTTCGCGGGGATCCGGAACGATGGCGACCTACAACATGGGTCGCTTCGGGTCTCGCGCGACGCGGTCCGCGTCTACAGCGCACTGCCGGACATCAGCAGCTCCCAACAGATCCTGATCGGCGGAGCGTTCCAATGAACCGCGGGTGACGCTGGTGTTACTTAGTTAGATAGACGCGTCGCCGAAGATGGGCAGCCATCCCGATGACGGGCGGCCCCGGCGCGCGTAACGTCGATCTGATTCGGCTCGGCGACAACTGCGAGCTCCAGACGACGAAACCTAGCGAAGGAGACGAACGAGATGATGATGGCTGAGAACACCGTCTTGATCTCGCACCGGTCAAGCAGCGGCAACAAAATATGTGGGCGAGCGGCGACTTTCACGCCGTCGCGATGCTGATCCAGCGGTCGCCGAGACGCTCTGCGAGGCTGTCGACCTCCAGCCAGGCTGGCGCGTTCTCGACGTCGCCTGTGGCAGTAGCAACGCGGCGATCGCCGTGGCGCGGTGCGGCTGCGACGTTGTGGGCATCGACCATGTCCCGGCGTTGCTCGCGCGCGGCCGCCGCCAAGTCGAGGCCGAAGGCGTCTCGGTTGAGCTGCTGGAAGGGGACGCCGGAGGCGATTCCGTTTCCGGACGGCAGCTTCGATGCGGTGCTGTCGGTCTACGCCGAGGGATCGGTAGCGGGCGCGTCGCGAGCGTGCGACGATGGGTGCAATGCGCGTCGTCGCGCTCGCGGTCGTCGCCGCCGCGGTGGTAGCGGCCTTCGCCGCCTCGCCCGCGCCGGTCGCCTTGCGCACGCAGCTGCTCGCCTACGAGGCACCGGACGGGATCCACATTGTCGCCGTCGACGGCAGCGGTGACCGGCTGCTGCGAGGCACCGAGCCGCGCGACCAGAACCCGGAGTGGTCGCCGCAGGGCGACCGCGTCGTGCTCTGGACTGACGCCGACGGCGCCGGCGACGTAGTCGTGATCGATGCCGGCAGCGGCCGCCGTACGCGGTTGACCGAGAGCGCCGAGCAGGACGTCAACACCGACTGGTTCCCGAGCTGGTCGCCCGACGGCTCGACGATCGTGTTCAACAGCGACCGCGACGGCGGCAACGAGTGGACGATCTACGCCATGCCGGCCGTCGGCGGCCCGCTGCGGCGCGTGACCACGGGTTGGGGGCCGCGCTTCTCGCCCGGCGGGCGGCTCACCTTCCAGCTCGACGGCCGACTCGTGACCGCAGACGCCGACGGCCGCGATCGCCGCGAGTTCCCGACGCGCAACGGCCGCTCCTGGGCGCCCGCCTGGTCGCCCGACGGCAGTGGGCTCGCTTTCATCACCAACGAGCCCTTCACCTCAGCGCCGGGCCAGACAAGCCGCAACCCGACCTACGAAATCGGCCGAATGAACGCGGACGGCGGGAGCTACCGGCGGCTCACTGCCAACCGCATCCGCGACGGCGACCCGGCGATCTCGCCCGACGGCCGCACGATCGCCTTCGACAGTGGGCGCTTCGGCTGGAGCGAGGTGCTGCTGATGGACGCGAGCGGCCGGCACCAGCGCCGGCTGACGCACGAGCTCGAGGGAGACGCCTGCTGCCCGAGCTGGCGCCCGTAGCTGCGGCTCGTTTGAGCCGTTTTTTGGGCGTCTACCCAGTTGCGCCGGCTGCGACCGATTGCGCCCGCTTGGGGATCGATCGCGTCAGTTCACCAGCAGGGAGACTGAGAGAGCCCGCGCCGCTCGAGACGTTGAGGACCACGGGCGCGGGGGACTTCTCGAGCAGCGGGAGGAATGCGCGTAGGACGCGGACGGGTCCGAACACGTTCGCCTCATCGACGTCACGAGCACGTCCAATGCTCCGGCGGTCTCGACCGCGGCGGCCACTGATGCGTCATCGGTCAGGTCGAGTTGACGAATCTGGCGCCGACCATGTCGGCCGCCTGCTGGCCGCGTGCGTCGTCGCGCGCGCCGATCCAGACCTGATGGCCAGCGGCCACGAGCCGACGAGCGACCTCAAAGCCAAGCCCCCTGTTCGCTCCGGTGATGAGTGTGGCGGCGGCGCGCTCGCGCGCGACCGGGCGCCGACGCGGGTCGGCCGCCGGTCCCCACGCTCCGCTCACTGCGGGCCGGACGTCGACTGCGCGTAGAGCCGCATGCGCTCGAGCGTCGCCGCCGCCATCTGGGCGAGGTGGAGGATCGTGGCCTCGTCGACGTCGGTGAACCCCCCGTCCTTGTCGAACAGCTGAATCGAGCCGAGCTCACTTCCGTCGAGCGCCGCGACGCGCACTGCGAGCCGGCCGTCGAGCGGGCGATCGAGGCCGAGCAATCGCGCGAGCGCCGCCGATGCGGGGTCGGCCGCCAGCTCTTCGGCGCCCATGCGGGTTGCGTGGCCCGGCGGCAGACGTGACAGCTTGTGGACCGAGCTCGCATTCGCGCCCGTGCCCTGATCGGCGGCCGCGAGCGCCGTGAGCGGCTCCGACGATTCGTCGAGCGCGAGCGTGGCGAGGCACCAGCCCGCGCCCACGAGCTCGCGCGCGTGTTCGGCCACGAGCTGAAGCACCTCGTAGAACGCGTCGGACCCTTCGAACGCCAGCGAGGCGTCCGCGAGGAACGCGGAGAGGCTTCGCAGCATTGTCGTCTGTCGCTTCTCGGCGAGCGCCGCCTCACGAGCCTCGCGAAAGCCGCGCTGGACCATCTCGTATGCGGACAAGCTCTCGAGAAAGAAGTCGCCGGCCGCCGCCGCGACGCGCTCCGCCTCGCCTGCCGGCACCCCGCGGAGAGCGGCAACCAGGATCGCGTTCTGGATCGCGACGAGGTCGAGGATGCCGAGCCCTGCGGCCACGGCGTCGCGCCCGAGCGCGTATGCGACGCCGAGCGCCGCCTCACCGCGTTCGTCGACATACGCCCGGAACGCCGATGTGTAGACCACGCGGAAGTCGGCCGCAGCCGCCGTCATGCGTCCGCTCCGAGCAGCCGCGCCGCAAGTACGAGTGCGTCGTCCGACTCGCGCCCGTCGCGAACGAGTATGCGGTCGACGACCTGCTGCGGGGAGCCTGACGTGTCGAGCCAGTCGGCGAAGCCGGAATCGATCCCGTCGGTCGCGACCAGCAGCACGTCGCCGCGCCGGACGCGGAAGCGCGCTGAACGCAGGCGGGGCAGCCCCGCGCCTACCGTCCCCGGCTGCAACAGAAGCGCCTCGCTCGGGCGCGTCCGTGGTCCGACGCCCCGGAAGAGCAGGGCCTCGACGTTTCCGACCCCCGCCCAGGCCAACTCGGCGCTCGTCGGCGAGTAGCGGGCGGCGCTGACCGCGGCGCCACGGGTGCCGCGGAGCCGCTCGTGGCAGCGCTCGAGCGCTGCGGTGACCTCCTCGCCGGCGAAGGCGTGGAGCGCCGAGCAGGCGACCACGGCGGTCGCAGCGGCCTCCGGCCCGTGACCGAGTGCGTCGACCACGGCGACGAGGAACACGTCTTCCGCGGACGACACGACCGCCGCGTCGCCCGACACGTCCTCGCCGGCGCGCGGGCGCGAGGCGACCGCCCATTCGAATGGCGCCGTCCCCGTGCTCACGCCCACACCTGCTCCCTCTGTTCGCGCTCCCGCCGCAGCCGCTCGAGCGGATCGCGGGCGCGCCACTTCTTCATCGTCACCGTCGTTCCGTCGCCCGGCACCGACTCGATCGTGAACTCGTCCATCAGCCGGCGTGCGCCCGGCAGGCCGAGGCCGAGCCCACCCGACGAGCCCCACCCGTCTTGCAGCGCCAGCTCGACGCTCTGGATCCCGGGGCCGCAGTCGCGGGCGACGACAACGATGCCGTGGCGGTCGCGCTCGTGCACGTCGTGCAGCAGGATCTCGCCGCACCCCGCATGGACGAGGATGTTCCGCGCGACCTCTGAGATCGCCGTCGCGATCAGCGTCCCATCCGTACGCGAGAAGCCTAGCCGCTCCGCAAGCGCTCGACCGGCCGCCCGCGCCGCGACCATATCCGCGTCGCTCTCGATCTCGACACAGGTCTCATGGTCCATCGTCGTCGCCTCCACGGGCGGTCCGCCGCAGCACCGCAAGACCCTCCTCGAGGTCGAGGGCCGTGTGCAGCGGTTGGAGGTCGAGCTCGAATTGCACCATCGCCATCGCGACGTCCGGCTGGATGCCGACGAGCACGGTCTCGGCGCCGCGCAGCTTCGCGGTCGAGCCGATCGTCCGCAGCGCACGCGCGGCGAACGAGTCGATCACGTCCAGCGCCGTGACATCGACGACGATCCCACGCGCCCTGAACTGTCCCACTCGCTCCGCGAGGTCGTCCCGCAACTCGAGCACCTCGCTGTCCGAGAGCGCCGACTGGATCGAGGCGATCAGGTAATCGCCCTGCTTGAGGATCGGCACGGACACGATCCGCTACGCCAGCCGATCCGGCGGTGCCGGGTCCGAGTGGAGCACCTTGTAGCCGAGCAGCCGCTCGGCCTCCTCGAGCCCGCCTTGCAGGTCGCCGACGGTGTTCATCGTGCTCAGGTCGACGCGAAGATCGACGAGCGTCTGCGCGATCCCGGACGAGAGCCCCGTGATGATCGCGCTCGCGCCCATCAGGCGCGCCGCATTCACCGTCTGAACGAGGTGGTTCGCGACGGTCATGTCGATGCTCGCGACGCCGGTGATATCGATGACGACGACCTTGGCTCGATTCGCCTGGATCGCGTTTAGGAGCTGTTCGGTCAGCTGCCGGGCTCGCTGCGAGTCGATCGCGCCGATGATCGGGAGGATCACGAGCCGGTCGCGCACCTGGAGCACCGGCGTGGAGAGCTCGCGGATCGCGGCCTGCTGCTCGCGGATGACGCGCTCGCGCTCTTCGACGAAGCTGACCCCGACGGTGACCGCGATCCGGTTCGCCGCCGGCTCGTAGGAGTCGAGAATCCGATCGAGCAGCTCCGGATCGTCCTGGTAGCGGAGGAAGAGCGACCGCGCCAGCACGTCGCGGAGGAGCAGGACGATCCCCAGCACCTCGTGGGTCTCGACACCGCGGTGGATGATGCGCTCCGAGAGGTCGCGCGCGTACGCCTGCAGAGACTCGACGCTGCCCGTCTCGAGCGCATCGACGTAGTTGTCGTAGACGGCCTTGACCTCGGAGAAGATCTCCTCGGGCGACATCACGCCCAACAGCTGCGCTTCCGAGATCCGGCTAACCCACTTCTCGCGGAGCTCGACGCTCATCTGGCGGAGATAGGCGACCAGCTTCGGGAGCAGCTCGGCGTCGATCTCGTGCGTTTCGAGCGGCGGCGTCGGAAGCGACGGCTTTTGTCCATTCATTGCGTGGCTCCTCTTATTGTTTTGGCGGCTGCTTTCCCGTTCGCACCGTCGCGAAGCACCTACCCCGGATGGGCGGCGGCGCCACGTGTCCGCGCGCCGTCGAGGAAGAGGCTCGTGACGACCGCGGTAGTCCCCTCGACGCCGAGCGTCGGCGTCGAGCGAAGGATCCCCATGACGAGGCCGACGAGGGACTCGGTCAACGAGACCGGGGACATGTCGGTCCGGATATCGCCGTCCGTCTGTCCCCGCTCGAACAGTCGCCGCAGCGGTTGCGCGACGGCGGCGTCGAACTGGCCGGCGTCCGGGCGAACGCGCTCACGCTCCAGGACGACGAGGTGGTTGCCTACTCCGACGAGCGCGCGAACTGCGCGTTCGAGTGCCTCCGGAGCTGCCACGTCGTCGAGCCGCGCCTCCCTCAGTCGTGCCTCCGCATCGCGGACAGCCAGCCCGGCGAGAGCGTCGAGCAGGGCCTGGCGGTTCGGGAAATAGCGGTAGACGGTCGCGCGCGCGACGCCCGCGGCGGCGGCGACGTCGGCGATGCTGGCCTGCTCGCCGTGCGTCGCCAAGGCGTCGGCGGCCGCTTCCAAGATCGCGGCCGCCACGCGCTCGCGCAGGCTCGGAGGCGCTGTGGACATCAATGTCTCATCCGAAGTTTAGTCCTCCAGAAAATGAGACATAACTGTCTTGAGAATAAGCGGTGATGTATCAAGAACGGAAGGAGGTGTCACATATGGAGATTCGTTCGACCACACGCGCTTTCCTCTGGTGCAGCGAGTTGGAAGCGCAGGTGGTCGAGATCCTGCCGGACCGCACGGCGCTGTCGATCGTGGGCGGCCTCGCGTCAATTCCGACGGCGTCGAGCATCGGCGGTCTCGTGTCGGGTGCCGGCACCGCGTCGGGGGCAGCCGACCAGACGGCACCGATCGTCCAGGGGCTCAGCAGCCCACCGGCCATCCCGAGCTTCTAGAGGAGGTGAACGCATGTCAGCAAGCACGGATCGCGGGCTCGACCTGAGCGAGCTCCGCCACGAGTCAATCGAGACGCTGCCCGACCGCACCGCGATGTCGCTCGTCAACGCGAACCTCGCGCTGCCCATCAACCTCGGGCTCGCGGCCAACGTCCTCTCCGACGGATCGATCGCCGCGGCCGGCGCAACGCAGAACGCGCCGATCGACCAGGGGATGCTCGGCAGCACGCCGACCCTCTGACCCGAGCGCAAACGACACAAGGAGGTACAGACGATGATCAAGAACGAGCTGACCCAGGCCGAGCTGGAGGCCGAGCGCGCCGAGGCGCTGCCCGATCGGGCCGTCCTCTCGCTCGTGAACGCCAACGTCGCGGCGCCGATCAACGCGGCCCTCGCGTTGAACGTCGCCAGCGACAACTCGGTCGCGTACGCTAGCGCCACCCAGTACGCGCCGATCACCCAGGGCATCTAGGAGGTGAAGACGATGAAGCATGGTCTCACGAACGAGGAGTTGCAGGAGCAGGTTGGCGAGACGCTGCCCGATCGCGCTGTCCTGTCACTCGTGAACGCGAACATCGCGGCGCCGATCAACGCAGCGCTCGCGCTGAACGTGCTCAGCGACAGCTCCGTCGCGTACGCGAACGCCGACCAGTACGCGCCGGTGGTCCAGGGCATCTGACCGGACCCAAAGGAGGGCGGGGGCCGCCCCGCCCTCCTGCGTCCTCGTATCCCGACTTTGTGGCTGTGAGCCACTAGCGGCACCCGACCGGAGGTGAATTCGACGCTCGAGAAGATGGTCACGTCGATTTGGAGCTGCGTGGGCCGGCGTGGACGGCCGCCTGCGCCCGCGCCGAGGCTGGCCGCGGGCACGGAGCTGCTCGGTCGGTACAAGGACTCCGGGCTACGCGAGCCGCCGTGGCTCGTCCGCCGCGCCGACGGACGGGTCGTCCAGCTGACGGAGCTCCTCTATGCGGTCGCGGGATCGCTCGACGGCGCCTCGAGCCTGAAGACCGTCGCGACGCGCGTCAGCGCGGCCATCGGCCGCACCGTCACGTCCGAGAACGTCCTGTTCCTCCTCGAGAACAAGCTCTGCCCGCTCGGGCTCGTTGCCGGAACGGCCCCTATGGCCCCGGGCCCCATGGATGCCGGGCCGCTCCAGTTGACGATGCGCGGGCGCCTCCTGCCGGCATCGGTCGTCGGCGCCGTCGCCAGGCTGTTCCAGCCGCTCTTCGCCGCCGGCGCGGTCGGGGGCGTGCTCGGCCTCGTTGCCGCGGCTGACCTCTGGCTCTTTGCGCACCACGGGCTCACACGCGCGTTCCACCAGCTGATCGTGCGTCCGGAGCTCGTCGTGGTCGTGTTCGGGCTCGTCGTCGCGTCGGTCCTGTTCCACGAGCTCGGGCACGCGGCAGCCTGCCGCTACGGCGGCGCGCGTCCGGGCGTGATCGGCATCGGCCTCTACCTGATCTACCCGGCCTTCTACACCGACGTGACCGACGTCTACCGCCTCGGGCGCGGCGGACGCATCCGGACCGACCTCGGCGGCATCTATTTCAATCTCGTCTTCGTCGTCGGGCTCTACGCGGCCTACGCGGCAACCGGGTTCGAACCGCTCCTGGCGGTCGTGGCGATCGAGCACGCGCTCGTCGCCAACCAGTTCTGGCCATGGCTTCGCCTCGACGGCTACTACGTGCTCAACGACCTCACCGGCGTCCCGGACGTCTTGTCACGCGTGGGGCCCGTGCTCCGGAGCCTGGTCCCGGGCCGCGCGGTCGACCCGCGCGCCGGCGAGCTGAAGCCGTGGGTGCGGTGGGTTCTGACCGCATACGCGCTCGTGCTGGTGCCGGTCCTGGTCGGCCTGCTAGTTCTCGTGGCGCGTGCTGCGCCGCAGCTGCTTGGGGCGGCGTGGACTGCGCTGCATGTCGAGCGCGCGGCCGGTGCGGCCGCCGCCGCTGCGGGGGATTGGGGCGCAGTCGGGCTCGCCGCGCTTCGCGCGCTGCTACTGGTCCTACCGGCTTGCGGTCTGCTGCTTGGACTGTCACGGCTCGCTCTGCGCCTACTCGGAGCCGCCACGGCCCGCGCCGGGCGGCGCGTCTCTTTCGGGCCGGCGCTCGCGTTTGCGGCCGGTGCCGCCGTCGCGATCGCATTCGCCGGCAGCTCGCAGCATCCGGCAACCGCGGTCCGTCCGGACGACCGCGGCGGGGCCTCGGCGCCGATCCTCTCGACGGCCCGCGGCCGCGGGACGATCGCCACTCCGGCGCCGTTCGGCCGGCCCGCCCCGCTGCGGCAGGTCCAGCCGGTGAGCTCGGGACAGGCGCCCCGGGTCGCCCGGAGTACGTCGGCCTCGCCGACTGCGAACAGGGCACCTACGCGTGTGGCGGCGAGGACGACCGCCCCGTCGGCGGCGTCCGCCCCGGTGACGACGACGATGGGGCCGGACACCACGAGCACCGCGACGACTACCGATCCGGCCACGACCACGATCGATACGACCCCGACCGCTCCGACGACGACGGTCGGACCCGACACCACGACCACCCCGACGAGTACCGATCCGGCCACGACCACGGTCGACACGACCACCAGTGCGCCCACGACGACCGTGACCACAACCGCAACCACTATGACCACACAGACAGCGACCTCTGCACAGGGGTAACCGTCCGGGCGGATTCTGCGTTGAAAAAGATATGCGAACGATCTGCGTGACTCTCCTGTTGGCTCTTGCAGCCTTCGCCGCCTCGGCAGATGCGGACACGAGCGGGGCCCAAGGCGGCGGCGCGAACAACGTGGTCATCGTCCGGTCGACCGCGGATCAGTCCTGGCATGCGCGCGCACACCTCGAGGTTGCGAGCGTTGCCGGAGGTACCGTCGCCAGCACGAACCTCGCCGACGCGCAAGCGGCCGCGTGCACGGGGTGCCGCGCCAGCGCGGTCGCAGTGCAAGTGCTCTTCGTGACCGGCGACCCGAACGTCTACACGCCGGCGAACGTTGCCACCGCCACGAACGGCGGCTGCGACGCCTGCGGAACCTATGCCTACGCCTGGCAATATCTCCTCCAGACGAGCGGGCCCGTCTACCTGAGTGCGGCCGGCCGGCTCGCGGTCGCGCAGCTCGAGAATGAGATCGCCGACGCCGTCGCCTCGAACGATCCGACGAGCCTCGCTGGGGACGAGGAGCTCACAAGGGAGCTCGACACGCTGACAACGCAGCTCAAGTCAGCCGTGGACAGCGAGGTGCAGTCGGCAGGAGTCCATGCGACCAGCACGCCCGTCAGGCAGGTCAGTCAGGGCTGATCGCACCGCGACCGCCGAGAGCCTGCGACCGCCGTCGACGGAGGGGGCTGCCGATGAGGATGGACTTGCCGCTCGACTGACGGCGGGTTTACACGGCCGCGGTTCTGCGCATCTTCTCTCGGCAACCGACCGACCCGTGCGACGAAGGAGACGCTCGTGAGCCCACGGCTTCGCAGTTTGATCGCAGCCGGCGCAACTGCGGCTGCGCTTGCATTACCGGGGAGCGGTGTCGCCGCCCCGGCCTCGACGAGCTTCACGATCACGGGTTACGAGTACGCGTTCACCCAGACCGCCGGTTCGTTCGCGGGCCCCGGCGTCGGGAACATGGGCGACATGATCGGCTGGAACGCGCTGGTCGAGCACGATCCGCTCGGATCGAGCCCGACATACGTGAACGGCGGTTTCTTCGAGATCGTCTCCCATAGTCCGGATGGCTCCTTCGACGCGGTGCTGGGCTCGATCGTCTACCACAGCGGCACGATCACGACGCTCGACACCGGTGCCGGCTGCACGAACCAGCAGTACCTCGTCACCGGCGCGTTGAACGACGTCACGACCACCACGAGTTCCGGCGGCTCGGGAATGTTCAGCGTGACACTGACCCATTACCGCGTATCGCTGTTCGGGAGGTGCGTGATCTACAAGGCGCGGGTGGCCGGAACGGTCGGCTTCACGTACTGATCCGGCCGCGCCACGGCTTCGCTGCGGGGCGGGGGCGCAACGGCATTCCCGGCCGCGCTTCCACGCGCCCCCGCCCCGAAGCCCAACCCGCTATCGGGTCTTCTTCTTGACCGTGCCGCGTGCCTTGCCGACCGCCTGCTGGGTTTTGCCCTTGAGAGTTTGGGCGGCGCCTTTGGCCTCGGTTGCGGTATCGCCCCTCTGGTAGCCGGCTGCGCGCTTGGTCTTTCCCGTGACTTCGTTGATCTTGCCTTTCACACGTTGCGTGCGGTCTCCCATCGTTGCTCCTAGTGGATGTGTAGGTTCACGCCGACCAGTAGAAGTGGCCAGAGCACCGTGGCAATCAGTGCCGATGCGACTGCCTTCAACGTGTGAAGGTTCGACCAGTAGTGGTGTGTTGCGGCGACGATCGCGCCGATAATCAGGTACAGCGCCGCCAGCCAGCTGATCCCGATACGCGGGCCGACGGTTGCAGTCGATGCATAGCGCATACTTCCACCTCCCTACACGAGCAACGAAGTAGCGGCCCGCACGGGTGCGCTCGTTGCGGCCCGCACGGGTGCGCTCGTCGACGTCCGCGAACCGGCGCTCGGGTGGCGGCGAAACGGGCCGTCTGAGCTACGCATTTCGCCCAGTAGACCACGCGGGTTTGGGCGACGACGAAACCGGACATCCTCGAACCGAGGAACCCCCTTCGACCGGCCTGCGGCTGCCGGACGGCGGGGGTTTCCGATTTAAGCTCTCGCCAGCGACGGCGCGAATCCGTTTCTACCGGATTGAAGGTCCTCGGATTGAGACGGCGCCGACTGGGTAACGCTGTCGTTGCAAACGAGAAAGGAGGCCCTTTATGAGCGTCCTTACCTTTGTTCGCAAGGTCTGGTGGCGTAAGAAGAAGGCTGGCTGGTTGCTGCGTTCCGCGCAGTTTCTCGGTCGCAGCCGAAGGCTCGCCTTGTTCGGGGGAGCAGTCGCGGTTCTCGGTGGAGCGCTTGAAGCACAGAAGCGCCTCTCGCACAGATGAGACCGCTGCTTGGTTCACCGTTCGGCTTGCGCGGAGTGCCGCGGCTCCGGCGCGGAAGTGGGGTCGAAATGAGACGCGTCTTGATCGGTCTGATATTCGCCGCAGCCGCGGCCGCGCTCGGCAGGCGGTTCTTGCCCGTTCGCCTTCGCCCTTCGACGAGCGAGGAGCTTTCGAACCTGACCAAGGATGAGCTCTACAAGCGGGCACAAGCCGCCGACATCCCCCATCGTTCGGAGATGACGAAGGAAGAATTGATCGACTCCTTGGCGAGGAGGTGAGATGACAAGCCAGACGAAGGGTGAGCTCGTCGAGGAACTCGCCTCACATGTGACGAAGGACGATCTCGTCAAACTGCTCGGATCGCGGCTCAAGAAAGACGAACTAGCGCAGGTGCTCGACGACGAGGACGGTGACGCGACGAAGGAACAGTTGGTGCGCCGGCTCGCGTCGCGTACAAAGGATGTGCTCGTCCAGGCGCTGGGGGCGCACCTGACAAAGGAGGAGCTGCAACGGATCGTCGACGCACACACTCCGAGCGAGTCTGACCAGCGAGACGGCAAGGAGGAGCAATCTGACGGCGCCGAGCAGCAGCGTTCGCAGAGTCGCAGCGAGAGGCGTGGAGCGCGCGAAGGCGACGGCGACGCTCGAGAGCGTGGTCGTGCCCGGCAGGGCGACGCCGAGGGGGAGAGCGACACCGAGCTCGACTGGAATGCAGAGCTTGCCTGGGCGCCGGCTCCTCGGCCGACCCCCGCGCCCGTGGCGTATGCAGGAGCCGCTCCATTCATGCCAAGCCAGCGCGTGCGCGTCGATCTCTCCGGGCTCCCGTTTCTCGGCGTTTTCGCGGGCACAGGGACGTCGGCTGCCGGAACTATCGTGGGCGTGAACGCGCAGCAGCGCGCGGTGCGGGTCTACCTCGACGCGTCGTTCGACGGCAAGAAGGAGATTGTCGTCCCGCCCGAACGGATCGTGCCGGACGGATGAGACGCGCGTCGAATGCATTGGGGGCTGCGGCGGTGCTCGGGCTCGTCGTTGCGCTGCGGCGCCGCCGCGAGAATCCGACGCAGTCGCTCCGGCGTTATTACGAAGCTTGGGCGCAAGGCGACAGCAAGGCGCTCCGAAGCCTCCTAGCCGACGACTACCGCGGGCACGTTCACACGCTTGCGGGCACCGAGGAGCGTGACGCCGAGCAGCTGGCGGACCTGCTCGAAAACCATGCCGAGGCATTCGAATGGACGAACTTCGATGTGCGCGACGTCCTTCGAGACGGCGATCGCCTTGCGGCGCGGGTGACGATGCGGGCCCGTCATCGCGAGACGGGGCGCGAGGCCGAGATCGACGGGCTCGTCATTCTCCGCCTCGTCGGCGGCCGGATTGCCGAGGAGTGGTCGAGTTGGGACTACCTCGGTCTGGCAGAACAACTCGGCCTTGCGAAGGTGGCGTAGGGGGTTTGCAGACGTTTCGTGAGGGCACCGCCTAGGCGGTCAGGGACCCGACCAGGACGGAAGGAGGCCGGTTGTGGCCGTAATGCAGCGAGAGTCAGCCGGATACGTCGCCCGCCCACCGCGGTCGAGCGGGCTTGCGGATGTGCTCGAGATCCTGCTCGATCGGGGGCTCGTGATCGATGCCTATGTGCGTGTGTCGCTGGTCGGCATCGAGCTATTGACGATCGACCTGCGGGTCGTCGTCGCGAGCGTCGACACGTACTTGCGCTTCGCGGAAGCCACCAACCGGCTCGACCTGAGGGCCGCCGACGAATCGAAGAGCGTGCCCGACCTCTTCGAGCGGGGTGGAGAAGAAATGGCCGAGACGAAGAGCAAGGGAGCGATCGAAGGCGGGATGGACGCGATCAAGGAGAAGGTCGGCCTCGGCGGTCGCGGTGACGATGAGGAGAAGGGCGAGCGCAGCCGTTCGAGCCGCGGCGGGAACGACGACGACAAGTGAGTGCGCTCTATCTGTACGGCGTCACGCGGCCACGCCGACTGCCGCCGCGACTGAGCGAGAAAGGGATCGCCCTCATCCGCTCCGGCGACCGTGCTGCGATCGTCTCGCCTGTCGACGCGAACAGCCCGGTCGAGGCGACCAGGACGAACCTCCTCGCACATGCCGACGTCGTCGAAGAACTCCACGAGCGCGCGGTTGTCCTACCGACGCGATTCGGAATCGTGCTCCCTGACCAGGCGGCGGTTGTCGAACTGCTCGCCGCTCCTGAGCTCGTGACGCTACTGCAGCTGCACCGCGACACTGCGGAGCTGACGCTGAAGGGCGCCTACGAGGAAACCGTGATCGGCGAGCTGCCAGGTCTTGGGCGACTGCGCGCTGCGTACCGACGCTCGCCGAGTTTCGAGAACGGTTTCGCGCTGGGCGAAGCTGTAGCAGGGGAGCTTGCTCGGCGCCGGTCGCACGACTTGGCACGGGTGCTGTCGAGCGTCGAGCCACTGGCGCTCGAGGTGCGCGTCGGAGAGCCCTCGGGCGAGTACGGGGCGCTGAATCTGGCCCTCCTCGTCAAGCGAAGCGGCGTCGCAGCGGTCTCGGCCGCGCTCGACGAGCTAGCGGCCGAGCTTTCGCCACCGCTGCGCTTCACGCTCGTCGGCCCGCTTCCCCCATACAGCTTCGTAAGTCTCGAGTCTCAGGTGGCCGCGTGATGGGCCTGGTCAGCGGACTGCTCACGCTTCCGCTCGCGCCGGCGCGCGGGCTCGTCTGGGTGCTCGAGCAGGTGGGGGAGGAGGCTGACGCACAGCTCCACGACCCGAGCCGGATCCGCCAGGAGCTCGTGGAGGCGGAGGCGGCGCTCGAGCGGGGTGAGCTCGACGAGGCCGAGTACGAGATGATCGAGCAGGACCTACTCGGAAGGCTCCGTGGCTAGTTCCACGCGATCGAAGAAGCTCTCGCCCGCCGAGGTCGCGCAGAGGGCGCGTCAGCAGGTTTCCGAGCTGTTCGGCAAACCTGTCGACTCGATCGTCGGGATCGCGCCCGACGGGACGCGCGGCTGGACCGTGACGCTCGAGCTCGTCGAGCTCGAGCGCATCCCGGAGACGACGAGTCTGATCGGCAGTTACGAGGTCAAGCTCGACGCCGACGGCAACCTCGTCGAGGCGCGCCGGCTGCGACGCTACCCGCGCAATCAGTCGGATCCGATCCAGCGGGAGGACGAGTCGTGAGCTCGCTCGAGCCACGTGCGATGCACCCGAGCAACGCCTCGCTCGCCGACATCCTCGAGCGGGTGCTCGACAAAGGCGTCGTGATCGCCGGCGACATCACCGTGCAGCTACTCGACATCGAGCTCCTGACGTTGAAGCTGCGGCTGCTGATCGCCTCCGCCGATACCGCCCGCTCGATGGGGATCGACTGGTGGGAGCACGACCCGGCCCTGAGCTCGTCCGCCCGCGCACGGGAAGCCGACGACGACCTGAGAGCCCGGCTCGAACGGCTCGAGCGGATGCTCGAGAGCGGGGGCGACGGCCGTGGGCGCCGCTGACGAGCTCGCCCGCGCGCTCGCCGCGCGCGACGTGAACGTCGGGGAGCTCATCCGTCAAGCGGAGGCGGATGCGCGCGCGGAAGTGGCGGAGACGCTGCGCGGGCTCTTCGCCGACGATCTGCTCCGCCGGGTGCTGGCACATGTCGCAGACCGCCCTATGTTCGCGCTTGTCGGTATCGACGAACGCGTCATTCCACTCGTCCGGAAGCTGGACGACTCGGCCATGCGCGACGAAGCGCAACTCGAGTCAGAGGTGCGCGCTCACAACGAGATGCTGCTGGACGCGATGGGGAAGGGGACGGTGATTCCGTTCCGATTCGGAACGGCGTTCCCGACACGTAGCGCCCTGGATGAGTGGGTTTCCAACCATCGGGACGAGCTCGAGCGCGAGCTCGTACGCCTACGTGGGAAGGCGGAGTGGGCAGTCGAGATCGTTGCGCGCCCGCCCGAAGGCGAGCCCGGCCGGTATCTGGAGGAGCGGCTCGCGACCGCCGTCCGCCCGGATGTCCGTGGGCGGCTCGCCGCCGTTGCGGCTGAGGTCGCGGGCAACGCCTGTCTCGTGGCTGCGTCGAACGAGGAGGCGTTCCACGCAACCCTGAACGAACTCGAGGAGGAAGGCTACGAACTGAGAGTCACCGGGCCGTGGCCGGCCTACTCGTTTGCGAGGCTGCCATGAGCGACGGCCTCGTTGACCTGCTCGATCGGCTCATCGATACCGGCATCGGCGCGGCCGGCGACGTCACACTTTCCGTCGCCGGGGTCGAGTTGATCACGCTCCGCCTGCAGGCACTCCTCAGCTCGGTCGGCACGGAGGGCGCCGACGAGCTGTCGTTCCCGCCGCGGGCGCGCCCGCGGCGGTTGCCGGCACGATTTGATGCGGACCCGGATTCACTGCAGCGTGGCCTCGCGCAACTCGTACTCGTCCTGGTCGAGCTCCTGGGCGAGCTGATGGAACGCCAGGCGCTACGCCGGATGGCCGCCGGAACCCTCGCCGACGACGAGGTACGGCGCCTCGGCGAGGCGTTCGTCGCGCTCCACCGGCGCATCGAGGAACTCACCGAGGACCTCGTGGTCGGCCCGGAG
>Ga0066710_100001386_pt1 | contig 18014 bp, 19 predicted proteins | sample GraSoiAngelo_159_FD_79666 | JGI IMG/M metagenome (GOLD analysis project Ga0066710, IMG submission 79666) | Grasslands soil microbial communities from the Angelo Coastal Reserve, California, USA - 14_1009_16_40cm | ecosystem: Environmental > Terrestrial > Soil > Grasslands | place: USA... | reverse complement strand
CTTGGTGCCCATTCGGTTTAGCAAAGCCGAGGCATTGCGAATGTGGACTGAGGGGTGGACACGCACCCAGGACTACATCGCCGAGCTCGAGCGCAATGTCGGCCCAGCGGCGGCACAAGCAATCCGCGATGACTTCGCGCAGCAGCGTCGGAACATCGAAGCGATGCCGGACGGCGAGCAGATTCGCGTGCTTCCGGCAATACACGCCGGCTTCGGCAGCATTTCCTACACGCAGTACACGTACCAGAGCGACGGCGTGACTATCAGCGATCCGATTTCCGTTGTCTTCTACGGCCTTGGTTCGAGCAACAACGTGGCGTGGTGGATGCAAAACTCGACCACGTTGCTCTGGGGGACCGGTTGCGGCAGTTCGCAATGGATTTATACGTGGGACGCGATGCACGGCGGCACTGACGGTTGGACTGATCGGGACTACGACCTTGAGCGCGAGACCGGAGCCTGCGGAGTGCCGCGTTACCACATGCGGCTGTTCGATCGGCACTTCAGGGACACTCACAACGAATACGATTACTGGAGTATCAGCGAGCCACATCACGACAATCTTGGCCACAGCTGCGCTGACGATTGGGAGACAGCGCAACAGAAAGTCCACGACTCGTTCGTCGATGGTTCGGGGACGCCACTTTACTTCGTTGGCACACTTTACACAGTGAACTTCTTCAACGCGGGAACCTTTGGAAGCTGCGGCGCCTATAACAACGGCATCGGCTGGTACATCTCGATCGTCAACTAGACAGACAACCGCGACAAACCGCGATGAAGGTGAGTCGACTCCCTCCACTTCTGTGGGTTGTTGTGATCGCGGCCTGTGCCGGGACGGCGGTAGCTCCGGTGGCATCTGCCCCGGACCCGGTCGAGTTGTCGGAACTGCACGCCAACCAAACGTTCGTGATCTCCGGTGGCCTCGCCGAAGTTCACGGCGTCGTCGCGAACACCGGCGCCACTCCAATCCACGGGCTGCGTCTCGGAGTGGCGGTCGCCCAAGACAGCGGAGGTGGCAGTGTACGTTGGCGCGAGCGTGGTGAGTTGAGCCGGGTGATTCCAGAGCTACGTCCAGGCGAGCGCGTCGCGGTGAGTACAAGGGTGGAAGTCACCGGAGACGGTTGGCTGCGGTTGGGGTTCGCAGGTCAATACAACGAGGGAATGCTCTTTCCACGCGGCGAGCGGATTCGTGTCGTGGATCCAGCCATGAGTGCGCTCGAGCTCGTGGCATTGGTCGCTGCGCTAACAGGCATTTTGGCGATCGCGACTGCGGCGCTCAGTGCCTTTTCTCGAGCGTGCCGCAAACCTCGCACCATGGCGCGAGCATGGTTGCGACTGGCTGGGGTGTGCCTGGGGGTCGCCATCATCGGCTGGCAGCAGCTTCCCTTTGTCCTCTATGGAAGATCATCGCTTGTAGAACCGATCGCGGACGCCGGACTCGTGATATTTGCCTTCGGCTGGTACCTGGCGACCGTCCATTACGTTGGCTCGTTGCGTACAGGTCTGGGAATTGCCGGTTCCAGCTACGCAGTGGTTGGACTTCTTTGGGCGATCATGCTGCCGCTGTTAATCGGCACATTGCCCACCCAAATACTGCGCGACCCGGCTACCGCGAGTACGGCACTGTCTTGGCCGTTTCAGGTCGTCCAAATCGTCTTCGGGATTCGCTTCTGATGGCTGTCGTGGCCTCGGGACCCCGCCGGCGTGCTTGGGCCGCGAAGCATCTTGGGCTGGTCGCTTCAAGCTTGAGCGTGCTCGTCTCGATGGCGTTTCCGTGGGCTTTCTATCGCACGCCTTCCATGGACTCATGGGTGCCGCAGCCTCACCCACCTGTCATCGGCCTCATGGTCGAGAGCGAGATACTTGTGCTCGCGGGAGCTGCCGCAGTCCTGCTTGCGGCCCTGCCCGGCCGCCAATCCAGAATTCTTCTCCTAATCGGTGCGTTGGTGATCAGCTTTGTCTGGCTGGAGGAAACCATCCCCCTCATTGACCAACGCCTCCTGGGTGGCTCGCCCTTACCCGGGTCGAGGTTCTCGCCGGGCTTCGGCTACTGGCTATTGTCGCTTGGGCTCGCGCTGACGCTGCGGAGCGCCTGGGATCGCGGTCACGCTCCGCATATCCGCCGCTTCGCCGACCAGTGACCAAATCTCCGACCCCGGCGATCCGGGGCTGTGGGCGAGTCGAAAGGCGAGGCGGACTAGGCAGCGCGCCAGCGCTTCTAGGCGAGACGTCGGCATTGTCAGCGTGGACGATGCGCCGTCCTGCTACGGAGGGCTCTGGAAGTACGCTACCGAGGAGTTTCTGCCGGCTCTCCTCGCGGGACCGGGGGACCGGGGAACCGGGAAGGTTGGGCCCTCGACGAACGCTAGCGGATGCTCCAGGAGCTCGCGTTCGGTGAGTTCCCCGGTGCGAGATGGTTCCGCCGGTCAAGGAAGCGATTCGCTCGTTCTCCCGGCTCAGCGAAATAGTCCCATACCTCATCGGCATGCCAGCTGATGGGACGACCGAATGAATTCTCCAGCGACTCGAGGCGGAAGCATCAACCTATTCGCGTCGTCACTCGCAACTAGGCACGTTGCGGTGGTATCTCCACCTCGTTTTCCAAGGCGCGCCCGATTGGCCGTGCTGTCGTCCACACAACAGTGCAGATCACGATGGTCGTGGTCGGATGGCTCGCGCTCGCCCATGGTGAGTGCGGCGCAGCGATTGGGGCCCTGGCTGGATCGGGCCTCGCGTCCCGCCGGTAGGTGGGGGGAGTCATTGGTCCGGGGTGTGTCGCGCGAGAAAGGGCCAAGTAGGCGCGCAAGCTACCGGGCCTGCGGGCGCGCGCATCATGACCATGCCGCCGTCCGCGACGCCGGCCGCGGTCTGGCGACAAGTCGGTACACGCGCGCGCACTATCGATCGTGATCCCGGACGACTACGTCAGACGGATGGTGTCCCGTCCGATCTTCTTACACATGGTCGAATTCATTCCTTTGGCCCGCGAAGTACGGAACGACGCGGCACGGACCCCCGGCCGCTCTAGGCTATCAGGCTCGCGCCCATCCGGCCGCGACTAAACAGGCTCGCGGATCGCGACTGGGGCTCCATACGCGCCCCTGCGCGACCGTCTCGCCGCGCTCCGTCAACCGCTCGCCGACGACGATCCGACTTCGTGGGCAGCGGCTCCCGTCTGTGGAGCGAGATCGATTCGGCGCTCGTCGGAGTCCTCGTTGACGACGTGCTCGCCGTCTGGAACGATCTCGCGCCGATCGTCGGTGAGTTGCCCGTCGTCACGCCCGTCATCAATCCGGCAATCGCGTTGGGCGTGGGTTCGGCGATTCTTCCACCGGGGCCTGGACTAGGCGTCGCCTCAGGCGGCCTTGACATGACTCGTCGCGAGACCGTCGGATTCATCCAGGGCGGGCCTATCGGCGAGCGCCAACGCGAGATCAACGAAACAGTCCAAACCGCCAGACTGTATTCGGTGGGATCCTCGTCGAGGGCATTGAGGATCTCATCGATCTTGCTGCCTCGGTTGCCTAAGGGCCTGGTCATCGCCTGCGAGAGCGGCGGTTTGTAAAAGGGCTCGCCCCCTCCGCCAAGGGAATCGGTCGGTTGCTGTCGCCAAACCGCTGGGATGATGTGGTCAAACTAATACTCAACAAGGCTACCGTTCAGGCATTCTGCCTTCATTCCCTTCGGTGCTGGAGGATCGCCATGGTTTCTCTCACCAGTGTTGCGCGTCTATTCGTCATCTTCGCGCTCGTGGTCGCGAGTGTCGGGGGCTTGGCCCACCCGGCCGCGGCGCAGCCGACTACGGGGGTCGGACTAGCCCTGGTTCACGGCGATGTGCGGGATGCGCGGGCGAAGACGCTGCAAACCGTCGTGCCGAACGATCTGCCTGGGGTTGCCAATGCCAAGCTGGAGATTCCAACGCTCGGAATCACGACCCAGACCGATAGTCGTGGTCGGTTCGTCCTCAACGGTCTCAGCGCGTCTAGTCAACTGCTTCCAACGGCGGGGGCAAAGTACGTGAAGGTCGCGGTCCGCGTCACCGCGCCCGGTTTCGGCGACTGGAACGCGACTGGCATTCCGCTCAATCTTGGGACGAATGCGACGCGCCTCTACATCGAACTCAACAACACCCCTACGTCGATGGCCTACGTTCCCGCGGAAGAGCGCCCGAGGCCGCTGCGCGCGGGAACCACGCCGAAGGCGGGTCCGGGGTTCGCGAGTCTCGGCGCTAGCCCGTCGGGTACGTCCGGCTGCACGGGATACGGATCGCAATACATGCCGACGGGGCAGGTGCGCCTGTACCGCACCGCAACCAACCAGCTCGAGACGGTCAATTTCAACTTCTACGTTCGCGGCGTCTTGCCGCGCGAATGGTTTCCGACCGATCCGCTTGAGGCCCTGAAAGCCGGAGCTCTCGCCATCCGCGAATACAGCTGGTACTGGACCAATAACTGGCGCGGCGGCGTCGTGCCGAGCGGACCGTACGCCGGTCAGTGCTATGACCTCAGCGACGACCCGGGCTCGTACCAGGCATACGACCCGACCCGGGCGAGTGCCAGCAGCGATACCGCGGTGTCGGCGGTGTGGGATTGGAAGATGACCGACGCGAGCGGGATTTTCGACGCCCAGTACGCGTCCGGGTTTTCCGGTGAGGCGTGTGGGGCCAATGCAACCGGCGTGAAGATGTTCTCATACGGAACGGTCACCTGCGCCAACCAGGGTTATAGATGGGATCGGATCGTGGACACCTATTACTACTCTGGGATCTCGCGATCCACGATGGGTGCCGGCCCGGCAGCGACCGCCACGGCCGGCAGTCCGAACAACTGGTTGGACGTAGTGGTCCGTGGGGCCAACGGAGACATCTATCAGACGGGTCGTCGCGGCCCCCGCGGCACCGCGTGGTTTCCTTGGTTCGACCTGGGACAGCCGCCGGTGGGTAGCCTGTCGGACCCGGGTGCGGCTTGGTCCAGCAGCAGCAACCGCCTCGATGTGGCCGTACGTGGCAATGACGATGGACTTTGGGTGACAACGTGGACTCCGAGTACCGGCTGGGGCGCTTGGACCACGCGAGCCTCGAACGTGACTCAGGCTCCGGGCGGAGCGGCCCAACGCAATGGTGTTCCCGTGGACTTCTTCACTCGCGACGCGGGATTCCAGGAAACTTTGAACCGCTACGACGGATTCAATTGGAGCACGACGAGTTCGATGGGTGCCCCGACGGGGATTCATGACGCCACCTTGCCGTGGCGACCGAGTGGTGTGTGGTGGGCTCCGTTCGGATCGGCACGACTCGACACCTTTGTGACTTCAAACGATGTTGACAATGGGCTTTATCAGAACTTCAGCAGCGACTTCGGCGCGAGCTGGGGCGGCTGGATCTCAATAGCTGACGAGAACGGGGTGAAAGCAAAGACCAGCTCAGCTCCGTCCGTCGCGGCACTGACCTCGGGCAACCGAATCGACGCGCTGGTGCGGGGACTCGATAACACCATCTACCGGATCTACTGGGATGGGATCGCCTGGCGGCCGTGGATCACGATCGGCGCTCCCGCCGGCAGCGGATCCGGACCGGGCGCGACCTATGCGGATCTCGACCAGGAGCTGGACGTGTTCGTGCGCGGCGACGACAACCACCTGTACTGGCGCTCGGAGATCGCGGGGAACTGGACGAGCTGGTCGGATCTGGGGGGGTATCCGTAACCGAACGGCAGGGTGGCCTGCGAGTTCGGACGACCCCTGAAGGGCAGGTTGTGCGAATGGTCAGGGAAGGACTCCCCGGCCGGGGGTCTCGGTGTAACAGGCCTCCCGGCCAGACCGCGAACGGTTTGGCGGTTTCGAGCGTCTTATTAGCGTGGTCATCGGTGTAGCGACGCGCGCGGCTGTCACACCCGATCTTGTCGAGCGGGCGCAAAACGGCGACACCGTCGCCCTTGAGAAGGTTATTGAAGGGCTCGCTCGGGACCTCCTGCCGCTTGCGACTGCGCTGGAGGGACCGGTCGGGAGTCCCGACGTGCTACTGGGTGATGCGCTCTCGCGTGTCTACGAGCGGATTCACCAGGTGCGCTCATCAGCCGCGTTGCTCGGTTGGGCGCGCAAGATTCTGGTGCGGTTGTACCTCGACGAGAAGCGTCGCGGCACCCGCCATCAGATCGTCCGACTCGAAACCGTCAGCGCGCCAGCTCCGGCTGCCGACCTCGGCGCGATTGACCTGCACCAGGCACTTGGCCGCCTGCCCCGTGAACGCCGTTCGTTGCTCGTATTGCACTACTGGCTCGGACTGACACTGGCGGAGACGGGGACAACGCTGGGAATCCGCGAGGGAACGGTCAAATCGCGACTTCACGAGACTCTGCGATCTCTTCGAGGTGAGCTACGGCCATGAACACTCAGCATGACCTTCAACCTCAGATTCGGCGGGCGATCGATGACGAGGTCGCGTCCGTGAGGTTGAAGTCGGTGGAGATCGTTCCGCCGACACGCACCACGACCGTCGCGACCGCCGGCTTGATGCCGGGCTTCGCGTGGGTGGTCGCAGTAGTCGTCGTCGCGGCGATCGTGGGTGCGATCTGGCGGCAGGACGCTGGGCAGCGTGTAGCCGGTCCGTCCACGACCGTGGACTCGTCGCCGGCCGCCAGCGCCTCGGTCGGAGCCGTTACGTCCACGCCGACTATCTCGAGCGCGCCAGGTCCTTCCGGCGCCAGCGCATCCCCCGCTTGTGGCGCCGTCGAGGTTGGTGAGATCTCCGTGTGTCCGGGTGCCGGTCCGGTTGGGACCCGGGTGCGTATTGAGGGTCGCAACTGTGCGGATCCAGGCGCATACGTCCAGCTTGTGCTGGTGGGGAATCCGGGCGAAACCGACGGGACCGCGGGGTCGTATTCACCGCCCACGGTTGTCCCCGATGCCACTGGCCGCTTCGCGCTCGAGTTCACGGTGCCTGCCGTCCTTGACACCGTGCATGGCGAAGGGGGCGGTCCCACGCGCCCAGGAACCTACCGGATAATCAGCAAGCCGCTCTACTGCGGCGCGAAGTTTTCGGTGACGCGCACGTAGGCCCGGACGTCTTCGAGCGCTCGTCTTTGTAAACCACCGGTTCCGGGTTCGAGCCCGGGGGTCGGCTCAGTGCGAGTTTTCGAACAAAGTCGTTGACTGCGGAATCCCTGAGGGCGCTTGCAAAACCCACAAACCAGTCTGCGGTCCCGTGTCGATTGTTGTTCGGATGTTGACTGTTGGTCGTGCCAGCAGCGGCCGGGGTCACGAGATGCGTCGGCTCGATGAACGCGTACGCGGGAAGATCGCCGGCGGCAGCATGGGCGATAAAGTCGTCGCGCGGAAACCAATTCGCGATCGTGGGTCTTCGGCGCAGCATGCGATCCAGCCACGACCCTTCGCGCCAGAGGTGGCGGAAGCACCACGCCTGCGCTGGGCCGTCGTGGTAGATGCGCCAGCTCGCGCCGGCCGCATCCAATTGCTCGAAGATCGTGGGGTGGTAGTAAAAGCCGAGCTCGATGTCGCTCGCGTCGTCCGAGGTGGCCGCGTGTGCGAAGTTGCGGTTTGGCCAGGTCTCACCGGGCACCGAGCTAAACCAGGCATCGCAGACCGCGAACTCAAGGGCCAGTCGCGCGAGGATGGGGCTCACGGTCAACGGATCGAGGCAGCGCATGACCGCGCCACCGTCATCGGTCGGGAGGTACCCTCGTAGCTCCGGACAAATCCACCCATTTCGGGTACGTCGGCGAAGCCCGCGATTTGGGCGAGAACACCGGCGTTGCTGTGGTCGGGATCGGCGGTGTCCGGCCGCCCGTCGTTCGTGGCCCAGATCGGGACACCGGAAGCGCCGACGTTGTGGTGGGTGCGGGGTCCGAGTCCTGCGAATGTGGCGTCTGGATGGGGCAGAAAGCCGAGCATGTGATCAAAGGAGCGGTTCTCGAGCATGAGCACCACGACGTGCTCGATGCGCGGCTCAGTGCTCGACTTCATTTTCGTCCGAGTGTCCTGGTTGTGCCCTGCCGATGTCGCGTGTGGTCAGGAGGGCTGGGACGACGGACTTCCGCCGCCGGCACAGGCGTTCCACGGACCTCGGCTGGCTACGTACCACCGTAAGGCCCGGGCTGACGGCGGTGGTTCACCACGATCTGGACGTCGCGATGTCGCGTCAGCGTAAAGGGGATTTCTGCGGCGCCGTCGGAATTCGGCGGCGGCGCGAGCTCGCGGAGGACGAGCGACTGGTGCATCGGAATGTCGGGTGAGATTGCGAGCCCGTTCGAGCGAGTGATGAATGCCGGGCCGATCGCCTGCCCATCGGAGCTGAAGACTTGAAAGGCAATATTGCCGAGCTCGACGAGCGCCGGATTGCCCGCCGAATCGACAACTTTCTTATGCACGATCAGGCGGCCGATCTCGGGGACCGGAGGCCTGGCCGGATCGAACATCGGTGCGCCGACAAAGCGCTGGTCGGCGGGCGGAACGACGAAGAAGGCCGCTCGTTCGATCGTAGCGAGCCCACGCGCGAACAGCGCGTCGACGCCTGCGCCGGTCTTGGGGAAATCGGGATTGAGCATCCACCGATTGAGAATCACCTCGAAGTTCGCGAGCCGTGCTTGGAAAGAGACGAAGTGCAGGCCGGCGACCACCTTGCCGCTGCTGCTGAGCTGAAGGTACGGCACCCCCCGACGGAAAATCGCGACGTCGTCGTGATCACCGCGTGGTCCGGCTTTTGCGGCGTGGGCGTCGCCAGGCATCGCCGGGCCGATCGGGCCCTCGTCCTTCGGGGGAGTGCCGCCGGGGAGATCGAATCGCGAGCCATCCTCCTTGCGGCGGCCGAAGATCCTCTCTTGCTGTTCGAGCGGAAGCGCGGTCAGCGCCTCGACATCCTCGCGCACGCGGAGATACGCCATGTAGGTGCCGTCCTGTAGCCAGTCGGGTTCATCCGGAGCCTCCTCCCGATCGACGAAGACCACGGAAGCCCGATCAGTAGAGGTCGTGTTGCGCAGGCCGTCGCGGAAGCCGCCGAGCTCGCGTCCGTCGCCGCGCTGAAATCCGCTTGCCGTCGTCACCCCGGCGATCACGGGGACTGTGGCGGCGAGTCCCTGCAGAAAACGCGCGACGAGCGCCTGGGAGAGAGACATGACGTAGAAGACCACATCGGTGTGTAGCAACGGATCTGTGGCGCTGACAGTCGGGAGCTCGGAGAAGCCGGCGGGGACCCGGTCGGGGGCAAGGCCGAATCGTGGACCACCGGCGCCATTGAAGAACGAAGGGCCGAAGCCGACCGCCACTGAGGCCAGCCGTGCGATCTTCGCTGGCGCCGTGAGTTCTTGGACCAAGCCGGTCACGCTTCGGAGCCACGCGGTCACGCCTTCGCGTGCGAGCGTGGGATCCAGCTGGACGAAGACGAATGTGGCCTCCGATCGTTGGTCGCGGATCACCGGATCTGGAAGGACGCCGTGTGCGAGCGTGTTCGCCGCCGCGTCCGGCGCGCTCGGTTCTTCCGCCTTGTCTGACGGATTACGCCCGGAACGAGCGCTCAGTCAGGGAACCCAAGCGTCGTGCTTCGAGCGAGGTCTCCGGCCACCGCGGCGATCACGGGATCACGCTCACGAGCTGGTAATAGCCCACCGGATGTAGCGGAACTGCTGCGCTGCGCAGGGTGAGCTCGCCACGGAAGTAGTAGTCACCGAACGCCGCGTCGACCGGGACCTTGACGCCGAACGCAAATGTGGCCGTCGCTCCGGGTGCGACGACAGACTGCGACGTCGTGGCATAGATCCGCGGCGAGACCCAGCCGACGGCCCAGTCCGCGTATGGCGAGAGGACGTTGCAGCGGAACATCTGCGGCGGCGGGGTGTCGACGCAGACACTCAGCACGACCTCGGTCGCACTCGGTCGGACCCACGTGGTCGAGCCGGTGTTCCCGAAGAACACCTGGAATTGTCCGGAGTCGCCGCGGTGCATGGTCAGAAACGCGCTTTCGCCCTGATAGGAACTGTCGAAGCCGGCCGGCGCCTCGAGTGCTTCGGCCGAGACGACAGTCGCAGAGGACGACAGAGAGATGGCGATGATGAGGAATAGCCAAGGTCGCATCCGTTGTCTCCCCTTCTGCGCGCTGGCCCTCGATCGCGCCGCCATCCTAGCGCCTTGTCGAGCATTACTTGGTGTACATGGGGCGGCGGGACGTCAGCAGCGACGGACAAGATCAGCCCGCGGTGGCTGGGTGCTATGGCTCAGGTCTCGCTGAATTGGACGCGATGCTCGTTCTGGTGAGCCGCCAGCACCCGCATGAGCTGCAAGAGCGCCGGCTCGTCCCATTCGCGTCGGCTGCAGAGAATCGTGCCGCACTCGCCGCAGCGCATGCAGACGCGGCGATCGTCGCGTTCAGTCGGTCGTTCCACCCAACGAGATGCTAGTCAGTCGTCAAAGCGTGCCCGCCCTTTGGGGATTCCCTTCCCAGGAGAGCCCGGGGGGAAGGGCTTGACAACGGATAGTAATACTAGGCTTAGCGAGATCCGGCGCCGGGCAAATGGACGCCGCCAGCCAGAAGCCCACGGGACGCGGCGTGGTGTCTATCGCCAGGCCTCGACAAAATGGAGGGGGAGGACTCGATGCCTACGCGTCTGCAGGAGGAAACTCGCAAGCTGCTCCAGGGGGGGGCCGCCGCACCGGAGGCGGTGGTGCGTCGTGGGATGGCAGATATAACGCGCCGACTCCGGGTCGAATCGTCTGACCAGGCCGGCGAACAACGTGCCCACGGCCGGGCGCTCGATCCTTTGCGGCGAGCGGTGTTGTCGAGTCTCGGCGAATCAACCGATCTTCGTCGGGCGGTTGCTCAGCTGCGAACGCTCGACGCGGGCGCAGCGAAACAAAGACTCGCCCTACCGAAAGGGACGCGCGAGAACGCCCGGATCGCGATGAGCTCGATCGTCGTCACACGCGTGCCGCCCTATGACTATCCCTGGTCCTGGCAGTGGCAGGCGGGCGGGGCAAGCCTCAATGCGAGCGCGAACCGCAACACGGGCGGCATGTCGTTCTCGCTCTGGAACAACGGTAACGATGCGTCGGCCGCCGCCGCGGCGGCGCTTGGGATCTATTTCAGGCCTTCGGTTGAGAATGGCATCCTTCGTTTGTGGTCGAGTCCAGCGTTCAACTACTTCTGGTGGACGATATGCGCGTTCGCCTCGGCTCATTCGGACGGATGGATTGGGCTCTACGTGGGGCGCTACACGCTCGCCGGTGGTTTCGACGGGAGTCCTGTGAATCAGCGGATTTCGCTCTGGTCGGACGACTCATGGTGGTCCGGCGCAGGCAGCCACAGCGGCAGCACTTCGGCGTATCCACTGTTCGCCCAGTTCAATGTTGATTCCGCGCACTGGTACGCGCTGTGGGTCTGGTGCGGCGGATCGGTCCATGGGGCAGGGTGGGGTACCTTCTCGGGCAGTGGCGCGGGCGCGCGGATGAGCGTCGCCGTGCCGTCAATAACGTGGGAGCTGTTCTGAGGCTCTGGCGGCGTAGGCCATAGTCCAAGGCCGTGGCCGCTCAGAACTCAGGCGATCGAACGCGATGGTGACACGCCGGTTGTGGCGGACCGATTGTGCTGGACCGAAGGAGAGCGCGATCGCGAGGTCGCGCTCTTCTCTGCCCTGCCCTCGGCCGATGTACGCACGTGACGGTTGACGGTCGAGGGTTCCGTTGAATGGACCCCATAGCGAAGCGCGCGCAGGCTGGAACGGTCAGGCTCGATCACACGTCCGCGTAGTCGCCCCAGTTAAGGCGCACCATCCCACCGGCCGCGAAGGCCTTTGGCCCGAACAATTGCGGTTTCGGAGCGGCGAGGATCCGCAGCCCGGAAGACCAATCAAACTCGAAGACGTCGGAGAAGTATCGCGCCAATGCGGGGTATGTGATCAGAAGGCCGGCCTCGCGATTCTTGACGAGCGCAGAGTCCGACCAGTTCTGCGAGCTGCGGAGGACCTTCTCGGTGTCGACGATGATCAGTTTGTTGTCGCAATGGACGAAGTAGCGGGGATTCAGGATCCGCACGTGCGTGCCTAACCCTAGTCCGAAGTGGGGGCCGAGCTCGCGAATGGCGGCGGCCTCTTTCTCGAATCGGCTGCCTGGGAGCGGGCGGGCGAGAACAATACGGATCTCGAGCTTCCTGTTGCGGGAGCGAGCGCCGCGGATCGCCTCGAGTAGCTTGACAACTTCGGGTTGAGTGCCGCGGATGTACTGCTGTTCGATGACGATCGATTTGGTGGCGCTGGCGAGCAGACCCCGGGACAACATCCATGTAGTTATCGGGAGACAAGACCGGAATGACGCTGACGAGGCGCGTCGGGGTGAAGGTTTTCCAAGCCACCAATGGCGGAAGCTTGGAAGGCGCCGCGGCGACGAGGTCAGCCTCGGGTGCGGCGACGGGGATGAGCCCGGAAACGCCAGCTCCCGCCCGCTCGAGAGCCATATCCCCTCGCAGAACCTTATCGAAGAAGACAGCGAGCGCCTTCGATTGAACGGCGACTCCCATGTCGCGGTTGCCGGGCATGAAGCCGTGGGTACCTGGCGTGCCGTTGCCGTTCGGCGGGATGCTGTTGTCGGAGAAGTTGCCGCTCTGGACCAGGGTCAGGTTGCCGTCGATGACCGTGACCTTTTCGTGGGAAGAAGCGAAATACTGAGCGGAGTCGCTGGCGCAGGATGGGGCAGGCGAGGCATCGGCGCCAAACTTCTCGAGCTCGTCGAAAATGCCCTGCTCGCCGGTGCGGCCATCCAGATCGAGCATCAGGCCGAACGCAACACGTCTCTGCATCGCACGCAGGAAGAGGTCCTTGACGTAATCGGCAGTGAAATCGTAGATACCGACGAGGATGGACTTGCGCGCGGAGTCAACAAACATGCGCGTGAGATCGAAAGTTGAATCCGGCGACGCATACGCGGTGAAGTTGCTCTGGATCTCGAACGTCGGAACCTTGTATTTCGAATAAGCCTGAAGCTTGCAATTCCTGCCGACTAGAGCCGGTGACAAGCCATCGTCAAATGCGGTTAGAGCGGCGTCGGACGCGGGCGGGAGATCCGGCGCAACCGACCTGGGCGCCAGCGGGGCCCTGGAGATGCCCATTCCGCGCGGAGTCTAGTAGACATTAGTAGCACTAGACCAGAACCTCTCGCCACCTCATAAGGATGGCGTTGGTGCGACAACAGGTACCGAGCCGGTCTGAGGCCTTCGCCAAGGCGCTTGTCGCGGCCTCAGCGCCTCGGTTCCGCGCGTTCAGCGAGACGCTTAACCAAGGCCGCGACGTTCGGCGCCAGGTCCCTCTCCGACGCGTGGAAAGAGGTCGTGGTGCCACCGCGCGTCACGTGAACTTCGTATTGAAGGTCATCGCGGACTCTTGACGTTTCGGTCTTTGGAGGCGCCTCCGCTAGGGCAGCGTCAACTAGATGCTCGATCGAGGCCGTTTCGCTCGGGGGTAGTTGCGAGGTGTTGATCTCTGCGACCAGTTTCACGCCGCCAACGCCGCCGGTCTGGACGAAGCGCAGCTGCATGCCCGTGTTTCTCGGGGGCTTCGTCGATCCAGTCATAACACCTTTACCGCACTCCAGGCCTCGCGCACCGCGCTGACCTCAGCACTAGACGTGCCGTAGATGATGCCAGCCTGGCGGACAGTCGCGCTGGCGAAGGAGCGAAAACCACTGTTTGGTCGAAGCTTCGGGTCGCGGAGAGTTTCGTACCAGATTCGGCCCGCGCGTTCCCAGGCGTTACCGCCGAGCTTAATGGCCAGAAGATAAAAGGCGTGGTTGGGTATTCCGGAATTTGTATGAACTCCGCCGTGATCCTCCATTGTTTTGACATAGCCGTCCATATCGGCAGGCTGATTGTCGTAGGAGTTGGCGGTACCCGGCGCCTTCATCGAGCGCAAGGCGGGCTTGAGCTTCGGGCCCACGCAGTCCGGTCCAATCAACCAGTCGGCTTGCGGTGCCGTTTGCTTCAGCGCGTACTGCTTCACCAGCGAGCCCATTACGTCGGACATGGATTCGTTGAGAGCGCCCGCTTGGCTCGAGTAGACGAGATTGAGCTCGTACTGGGTGACGCCGTGGGTAAGCTCGTGGCCGATGACGTCGAGCGAAGCGGTGAAGCGGGTAAAGAGCAGTCCATCGCCGTCACCGAAAAGCATCTGGTCGCCGTCCCACATGGCGTTGTTGTAGTTGGTGCCGTAGTGAACGAGACCGTCCATCAACATTCCCGCGGCATCGATGGAGTCTCGGCGGCAGGCCTCCCAGTAGAACTTATACGTCGCACCCAGGCCGTCGTAGGCCTCGTTCACTGCGGAGTCTTTCGAGGCTGGCTGACCTTCGCCTCGCGCAACCGCACCTACCCCCGTTGTTGCCTGTGCCTGGTCGTGGATCACCCGGTTTGGCGTTCCACCGGCGTCTACGAGTGAGCCGAGTGGTCGAGTGTCGAAATCCCGCCGACCCGCAATCTCCGCGCGCGCCTGACGAACACTGATGTCGAGGCTGAGTGTCTCGAGCGCGCGGACCCGGACTTCACTGTCGCCTTCCAGGATGAGTCGTTTCAGTAGATCCGGCGGAACGATGCACGTAGGCCTCTGGGAGTAGATCGCCACTTGCACTGCCCTCCCCCAACCGTGCTCAGCGCCCGGGCCCACCGCTGACGAGCGGCACCGGGTCCAGTCGCAGCGCTGCGGCATAGTAATACTATTTCGCCGCATTGCCGGTGGCTGTCAACTCACGTGCAATGGGCGCTGTTAGAGGAAGAAGGGCCGTCTGAACGGGAAAAGAACATCCGCGCGGCCCGAAGGCGGCCGACGAGTCGGGATCGCACTCGTGGAACGCTTACTCGGGGATCTGACGCCGCCGCGTCGTGGCTGGTGGACGGCAACGCTCATTACAGCCGGGCTGCTAAGCACCTTTGAGCTTACGCACGGGGGTGACGGCAGCTTCACCTACAGTTTTCGGCTGACCCCGATCACTGCGCTCCTGATCGCTCTGCTCTGGCTGCCCACACTCATTCGGGTTGGTGCGCTCGGGGGCGGGAGCGTCAAGACGCCGGCGGGAGAGGCGACGCTGGCCGGCATTCCTCTCGAGCTGCTGCGGGAGTTGGATGTGGACACGCAGCGCGAGGCGTTGCCCGCCCTGATTGCGGTCGCCGACGCCGCCGAGGCGAAGGCGGACAGCGCTGCTGCGCCGGCGTTGCGGCAGGTGCGAGAGGATCTTCAGGATCAGCTGGCCGCCCTAACGCCCGACGCCAAGGCGGCTCGCCGCCAACTGGCCGAATATGCGCATCAGTACGACGAGATTCGTAAAACGAAGCCAGCAGGAAGCGTACGCACGTGGGAGATGACGCTACTCATCGGTGCCGCACGTGCGCTCGGACCGCAGGCCCGATATACCCCCGACGAGCTGGCAAGGATCTTTGCCTCAGGCTCGGAGGGTGAGCGCATTGTTGGACTTGCAACGATTCAAGCGAATCACGACCCTGCGACGTTTCATCTCGCGCTCGAGGCGCTCGATCATTCGCGTTCCGCGTTCGAGCAGTATCACGCCCTTGAGGCGATAGACGAAATGCTCGAATCCCTCATTCCGGCACAGAGACGCGACCTAGAGGCGACGTTGATTCGTCAACGGAGCGGCGCGCCGAAGACCTGGATCAACCGCGACGATCGGAGTCGTTGGGATTTGTCCACGACGATCATGCGGCGGTTGACCGAATTGAGCGCCAAGTGAAGGGCCCCATGGGCCAGTCGACTCATGTCGGCCGCGATCGCGGCACGTCAGAATCACACGTATCACGCTGGGCCCGGCGAGATGCGTTCTTCGCTCTTTGTTCGCGCAACGAGCCGGAACGGGTCAAGTGTGGCTTGGGTGTGCCTGCGGAGGCCTGGCTCGGGACGGCTCAGCGTCAGCTTTCCGACGTGCGGGCGCGCTTCGGATGCGCGGCGGACACCGAGTGAAACTCTCCATATCGGTTATCGGCTGGGGTTCTTTGATTTGGGATCCGGGCGAGCTCAGGATCGGAGATTCGGGTTGGCACCCAGATGGGCCGTTGCTACCGGTTGAGTATCTTCGCTTCTCAGGGCTGAACGCGGCGCCGAAGCGGCTAACTCTCGTGCTCACTGACAGGACTAATCATCCGTGGGCGGATCGCGACGTGCGCACACTGTGGGCGAGATCGGTCTACGAGGAACTCGATGAGGCGCGAGCGAATCTCGCGCGACGCGAACGGACGGCGGTCGGCCAGATTGGGTACGTTGTCGCCGATAGGGTCCAGCCGTTCCCTCAAGCACGCTCCGTGCTGACTGCCATTCGCGATGCGGGGTTGCAACGCGGTGTGCTGACTGAGATCGAGAAATGGCTTGACCTGATGGACCTCGACGCGGCGATCTGGACCGACCTGCCGGCGAGCACCGACGCGAACGGCGCGCCGCTCACAGCCGCGGCGGCCGTGGCGTTCGTCGAAGGTCTGCGTGAGAAGGACCGCGACGCAGCCGAGGCGTACGTCCGTCGGACGCCAATGCAGGTTCGGACAGTCGTTCGCGATTCTGTTGAGACAAGACTGAAGTGGTTGCCACAGTTCGTCCCCTCGCCGATCCGTTCGGCGGACGATCTGCGATTCAAGGACTGGGCCGAGGCGCGGGCAGCCATCGGCCGCTTCGACTCGATTCTTGTGGACCTGCGCAAAGTCGGCTTCTCCATAGCGACTGGCTTACTTGCAGCGACGACCTTGCTTGGCTTTCTCGGACTGCCGACGCCGGCGACGCCTTCAACATCTGGTGGAAGTGGTGCAACGTCACCATCCGCTTGGCCGATCGAGGCTCGAGCCGCGGTATGGGTCGCTCTCATCAGCCTCGTCGTATTGCTATTTCTCGTCGACATGTACTTCGAGGTACTGCTGAGTGGAGCGGTGGAACGCGCACTTGACTTGGAAGTACAGACAGATCCGCCGGTCCGCGTGACCAAATACATGAGCACAAATGTTCACCGGGTGTGGGGCGCCAAGCTTGTCTTCTACATGTACTTCGGACTCGTACTTCTGGTGGTGGCGTTCGCCCTACTCATGTTGTTCTTTGCGACCGAGGCGGACCGGGCCAGAGCGTGGTGGTGGATAGTGCCGATCGCGGTCAGTGCGGTTTTGTTCGTCTGGAATTACGGGAAGATCGGTCAAGGGCGCACGAAGCAGGAGACGCTGAAGGCACGGCAATGGCCGGAAGGAGACGAAAAGATCGGAACGCCGGACCTGAATTCGTGGCGCCGACGCCCTTAGCGAAGATCGCCAGCGGCTCGCTTGCGGTGTCCAAGCGAGGCCAGCGAATCAGCCCGCGGCCGCGCATGAGGACGGCCACTTGCCACAGATGCGATAGGGATCCTGGAGTTCGTTAGCGTCCGCGTCGACGCAACTCGGGACGCGAGAGGTCTAACGCCTGACGCGCTTGCTCGTATGCCGCGCGCCAATCTGCGCGCGTTGCGAGAATCTCGCCGTACGCCTCGTGGGCCTCGGCGCGGATTCGACCCGGCTCGTCACGAAGGGCCGCAATCGCCTCGTCGAAAACGGCGCGGAGTTGGGCGGGCGAGGCCTTCCGCGCTGCGAGCGCTCGGGCCTGGACGAAGAGACCACGGCTGCGGGTATAGGACGAGGCGCCGGGATGCTCCGCTCCCATTCGGCCGAGCCTCAGCGCTTCAGGCCATCGTTTCTGAGCGGCCGCAAGCTCCGCCCGTGTAGTGATGGTCCGGGCCTCAAGGGACGGGATCTTTCCCTCAGTAGCGATGTGCTCAGCCCGCTCGAGCGCTTGAATGGCTCGCGGATACTCCGAGCGATCGATGTACATGGCTGCAAGGTTCTGCCACGTCTGCCCGATTGAGCGTTCCCGGCCAAGCTCCTCATACAAACCCAGGCTCTTTCTCGCATACGCCACCGCCCCGTCAAGGTCGTTCTGGCGCTGTCGAGATAGCGAGATCGTCGAGTAGAGCGAGGCGAGGGCCTCTCGGTCGACGACGTCCTCGGCAAGTTG
>Ga0066710_100001384_pt1 | contig 18017 bp, 16 predicted proteins | sample GraSoiAngelo_159_FD_79666 | JGI IMG/M metagenome (GOLD analysis project Ga0066710, IMG submission 79666) | Grasslands soil microbial communities from the Angelo Coastal Reserve, California, USA - 14_1009_16_40cm | ecosystem: Environmental > Terrestrial > Soil > Grasslands | place: USA... | reverse complement strand
CGCCGGAGCTGTTGCAGCGAGCTCACGATCTGCTTGCCGCGCCGATTCTTTTCGGGCACGAAATCGGCATCAATGTGCCTGCCTTCATTATTGCGATGGTCATCACGACCATTTTGGCGATTGGAATCAAGGAGAGCGCGCGTTTCAATGCGACTATCGTCGTGATCAAAGTTTCGGTGGTGCTGTTTGTGATTGCCCTCGGCTTCGCGTACGTCAGCAAAGGAAACTGGGGCATGAGCTGGTCGAGCTTTGCTCCATATGGCTTCTCGGGCATCGGCGCTGGCGCCGCATACATTTTCTTTGCGTACATCGGATTCGACGCGGTCTCAACCACTGCGCAAGAAGCGAAGAACCCGCAGCGAGACCTGCCGATAGGAATCATTACTTCGCTGCTTGTCTGCACCGTGTTGTACATCCTGGTGTCGGCGGTCCTGACAGGGATGGTGCCCTGGCGCGACATCAACATCGAAGCTCCGATCGCACGTGCTTTCATGGATCGAGGTCTGACTACGGCGTCCCATATCATCACCCTCGGCGCTCTAGCCGGACTGACGAGCGTAATGCTGGTCATGCTTTTGGGACAGACGCGAGTGTTGTATGCCATGGCGAATGACGGTCTTCTTCCGAAGAAGTTCTTTGCTGCTGTTCACCCCAAGTTTCGCACCCCATGGAAAAACACGATTCTGGTCGGCTTGCTGGCAGCAACCGTAGGCAGCTTGACGCCGATTGACGACATCGGAAAGATGGTCAACATCGGTACGCTGCTCGCGTTCGTAATTGTTTCCATGGCGGTATTAGTGCTCCGGCGGACCAACCCCGGCCAGCCGCGCCCCTTCCGCACCCCCTGGGTTCCGTTTGTTCCGATCATGGGAGTTCTCTCCAACGGCTACATGATGTACAAGCTGGGAATCGTGAATTGGTTGCGTTTAATCATCTGGCTGATTATTGGATTAGTTATTTATTTCACGTATAGCCGCCACCACAGCCACGTTCAAGCACTGGAGCGCGAGGCGAACCGGTCACCAGCGCCCACCATGGCGGACTGAAATAGTTCTCAGCTTTCAGCTGTCAGCTCTCAGATTTGCACGGGCGGGGACGCCTGCGGCCCCAACAAATATGGGTGGGGGTACGGGCGTCCTGGCCCGTGGTTACGTTCAATTTCCCGCGCGGTTGATCGGCTGATTTGCTCCCGCTGTTATTTCTGTTGAAGTTTCCGTCTTTCGGGGCAACCGGTTTAAGCTGATGGCTGACAGCTGATAGCTGATAGCTTCCATGAAGATCGTTACCTCTGCCGAGATACGGGAGATTGATCGCGTAACCACCGAGAAGTTTGGGGTGCCCTCACTCACGCTGATGGAGAATGCCGGCTCGGCCGTCGCAGAGTTTGCCCTCAGCGTATATCCTTCCGCCAGAAGCTTCGGCGTGATTTGCGGCAAGGGAAATAACGGCGGTGATGGCTTTGTAGTCGCACGAAAGCTGCATGAAGCAGGCAAGGAAGTACGCGTCTTGTTGCTGGCTGATGGGAAGGATCTGCGTGGAGATGCTGCCGAGAATTACAACAAGCTGGCGTTACCATCAAAGTCCCCACCCTTTCGCAAAGAGCGCGAAAAGGGTGGGGCAACCTCCCCTGTAACGGCTGCCCCACCCTTTGCGGTTTTCAAAGGGTGGGAGGAACAAAAGTCGGCGCAAACTGTGTTCGCTTGCGATGTCCTGATTGACGCGATCCTGGGTAGCGGGTTCCGTCCACCTGTCAGTGGAGTCTACGCCGAGGCGATTGCCAAGATAAATGCATACACTGCCCCTGTGATTGCGGTGGACATTCCTTCGGGTGCGGATGCCGATGTCATGGGTGAGCAAACTGGAGCAGTTGCCCGGGCGGATGCAATTGTGACGTTCACCGTTCCTCGTCCGGCGCACATTTTCGGAAATCTGACGATCGGGCCGACGATTGTCGCGCCAATCGGATCGCCGGACGCGGTCATCCAGTCTTCGCTCAACCTAAACGTAATTACGCCAAAAGACATCGCACCTCTGATCGCGCCGCGCCCTCGCGATTCGAACAAAGGAATGTACGGGCATGTGCTTGTAATCGGCGGATCGGTCGGAAAGGCCGGTGCTGCGGCGATGGCAGGCTTCTCCGCATTGCGGGCAGGCGCGGGCTTGGTCACAGTGGCGACGCCAACATCTGTGCTGCCCACGGTCGCGGGGTTTCATCCCGAGCTGATGACCGAGCCACTTGCAAAAACCGACGCGGGTACTATTTCATTGCAGGCGCTTAAGGCGCTTGAGCGGGTTGCTGAGAAGAAAACCGTGCTGGCGATTGGGCCTGGCATATCACGGCACGAGGAAACGGCGGAGCTGGTGCGGACAATCGTGCTGCACTCTGAGATTCCAATTGTCCTCGATGCTGACGGATTGAATGCGTTTGAGGGACAAGCAAAAGATCTTAATCGCAGAGTTCGCGGAGAACGCACAGGGACCGCGGAGAAAAACGCAATCCTGGTTCTGACCCCACACCCCGGCGAGATGTCGCGATTGGCGGGGTTGCCAACAGCCGCAATTCAACGCGACCGAATCAACGTTGCCCGCTCGTTTGCAAAAGAGCATGGAGTGATTCTGGTCCTGAAAGGCGACCGCACCATCGTCGCCGATCCAAGTGGGGAAGCGTGGGTGAATGCAACCGGCAATCCCGGAATGGCAACTGGCGGGACCGGCGACATCCTTACTGGAATGGTTGCAGGCATGATTGCGCAAAATCCGGATCGCGCGTTCGAGGCGGTTCTGGCAGCCGTGTATCTGCATGGTTTGGCGGGCGATATTGCGAGTGAAAGTGTGGGCGAGCACTCCCTGGTAGGTACTGACTTGGTGCGGAGCCTGCCAGAGGCATTCGAAAGGGTTCGGGTGGACGCTGCTCAAGAAAGCTTAAGAGTAGGCGGTCGGAATCATGGAATTCTTTCTTGAGGGGACAATAGTTTCACGAACGGCAGCTGCGACTTTCGCCAGTACAGACTCGGTTTTATGTTCGCAAGAACTTCATCTGCGTCAGCCCTGGGTTTCGGCAGGACTCCTCGGTTTTTGTGTCAAAGAATTCAATCCCGCGAAACGATACATGCCTGTTCACTATTGGGCCCTCCTCACGAAAACCCCAACCCCACGCCGTCTGCACTTCGAACCGTAATTGAACTAGATGCCCCTTCTTGTCAAAGCAGTAATAAGTGTAGGCGGTAAAATCCTCACCGGGTTCTTCCGTAACAATCAGAGAGTTGCCATCAACTCCAGGAAGCAAGCCAGCGTATTTTCCGGCATCGTTCGCCAGTGTAGGGACTTCCTTCAGTGTTCCGTATTCCTTCCAATCTTTCTTACCTTCCGGATCGGCAAAAACTCGTTGTGGCATTTGATCGTGCCTCACTCCGCATCGGTGCCATGTCTCGTTCTGCGTGGCTGCCACAGAACGGACGCCTATGACGCACAGAGAAAACACGATAATCACGCGTTTCATTGCTAGGCATTCTAAGCCCTTCTAGGCTGAATGTGGCTCGCAGATGGCTGAAAATCGCCGGTTAAAGCACGAAAGGCCCACGAATCCGGACATTGGGCTTCGGTAATCTCGCCTCGCCTTCGGCCCGGTGCCATAGTGGTTTCGGCATGACACACTATCCCCAGCCTAACCCTACCCATCGTGCTAGTCGGGTTAAACTCACAACCACACCTGTAGTCGTTAAGCTCGGCGACGGCCAGCATACCAAGGGCAACATCCAGATTGTTTCCCTGAACGGCGGACTGTTGCAACTTGCGCGGAGCCTCTCGGAAGGCGATTTCGTGGAAGTTGCGTTTCAAACTCAGGCCGGCAATGTCCATGGCATGGCGGAAATGCTGCATCCGGTTGGAAAAGGTCAGGGAAGCGTGTTCCAGCCGTTTCGATTCGTAGCCCTCGATGACGATGCGCATCAGGCATTGCGAATGGCCATAGAGTCAGTTGGTGACCGCAGCTTTCTCGGGCTGCGCTCAAATCGGTTCTAAGACCTCAAACCATCCGGCTATACTTGCTGGAAACCGGATGACCCGCGAGTTCACCACAACTTCTCCTCAAGAAACAATTGCGTTGGGAAAAGAGCTTGCAGCTTCGCTTGCGCCTCCGAAGCTTGTATTGCTCCGAGGTGATCTGGGCGCCGGCAAGACAACGCTGGTGAAGGGAATCGCGGAGGGGTTCGAGGCTGCTTCACAAAACGACGTAACCAGCCCGACTTTTACTCTGATTCACGAATATCGCGGGCCGTCGGCGACCCTCTATCATATTGACTTATATCGCGTCGATACACCGCGAGAATTGGAGACCCTCGGACTCGATGACTTAATGGACGAGCGAAGTGTGCTGCTTATCGAGTGGGGAGACAAGTTTGAGCGGTTTGAGAGCGAAAGGGATGTCGAGATTTCACTCGACAGAGTCTCGGAGAATGAGCGATTGATCAAATTGATTTCAGATTTGAAATTGTAGATTGCATATTTGCTATCGCGACAGCAATCTGAAGTCTTCAATCTCAAATCTACAATCTCTTCAAAACCCCATGATGTTGTATCCGCAATCCACGTAGATCACTTCGCCGGTAATTCCTGAACTCGCATCCGAGGCCAAAAATACTCCCGTGGAGCCCACTTCGTGTACATCCACATTGCGCTTCAGCGGCGCGCGTTCTGCATGGAACCTCAGCATGTCCCCGAGTCCAGAAATGCCGCGAGCGGCCAGGGTCTTGATCGGTCCTGCGGAAATTGCATTGACGCGAATCTTCTTGGGTCCCAAATCATTCGCCAGATAGCGCACGCTACATTCCAGTGCCGCCTTGGCGACGCCCATCACGTTGTAGTGCGGCACAACTTTCTCAGCGCCGAAATATGTCATCGTAATAATGCTGCCGCCCTCTTCCATGAGCGGACCCGCTGCGCGCGATACGGCAATCAGCGAGTAGACACTCACGTCGTGGGCCACGCGGAACCCTTCGCGAGATGTACTTACAAAATCAGCCTTGAGTTCTTCGGCGGGTGCGTAAGCCACGCTGTGCACGAGGACGTGCAACTTTCCATAACGTTCCTTGAATTTCGCGAAGACCTGCTCGATGTCCTCGTCCTTGGAAACATCACACATGAAGGCTTCGGCGCCGGGCAGAGACAGAATCAGGTCTTTGGCCTCCTGCTCGAGACGCTCGTTCTGGTAGGTGATCGCCAGCCTAGCGCCGGCCTGATGCAGTCCCTGAGCGATAGACCAGGCAATGCTTCGTTTGTTGGCGACTCCGAAGACGACGGCCACACGGCCTTCGAGGCTGAAAGACATCGGTTCTCCTGGAGTGAATGATTTTCGATATAGAGATGTAGCTTGCTACCTCTCGCGAAGCAAGCAAGCTCTCTACAAGGGACATAAGGATATCAGTGGCGCAGCAAACCGCGCCACTTAGAGATGAAAAGGTGCGGCGGACGGTGGCAACAACAAGCCCATGCCGGCCGCGCTGCTTGGGGCGTGCTCGGGTCGAGCGGCCGGCGGGCTGTTTGGTTCTATGTGGGTTAACCCACCAGGGCTGGCCTGTGTTTCGGTGGAATTTAAAAAAAATTGGAGGTTTTCTAGTCCACCGATAAACACATTGCTTGCAACCTCTTACCGCGCTGCTGCGGCGTCCTCTTCAAGACCTGGCAAGCCTATGGATTGTTATTCAGGCAGCACCGGCGGTTTCTGCTTCATTAGGTCTGCAAACCTTGCGTCCTTGCGCAATTCGGCGAATTCCGGCGCAGTATTGGCTTCGCTGACGCCTTTGTACCCATCTTCCATCGCCTTGCGCAGAAATTCAATGGAGCGATCACTGTCGCCGACTTTTGCATAGAGCTTGGCGAGAACGTATTCGTAATGGGCGCGGTCTTCACTGCTCACCAGCTGGGCGGCAATTCCGGTGTGCGAACTGTGCTCAAAAACTTCCGGATCCAGCCGGATAGCCTCTGCATAGGCCTGACTGGCCTGCTCGAATTCCTTTTTTGCGAAATAAGCCGCTCCGAGATTCGAATAAAAAGAGGCCGAGTCGGGAACTAGTTCGATAGACTTCTTGTAGAGCTTGATGGCGGGACCGTACTTTTTGCGCTTATAGTCGACTACACCCAGGTTGTTGTAAGGTTCGGCGAATTTGCGATCCATCTTTAGTGCACGTTCGAAGTCGCGGCCGGCATCGCGATAACGCTCCAACATCAGTTCCGCAATTCCCAGCTTGTTGAGGAGTGAAGGGGTGGGCTGCTTTGCTATAGCGGCACGGTAATAGTCAATCGCATCCAGGTATTCCTTGCGTCCCCGCAGCGCATCACCCTGCTTTTCGAGGTCCTCCGGAGAAGCATCTTTCGATGGCGCCTGGATCTGCATGAGAGGAGGGGCAACTTGAATCCGTTCATTTTGCGGGGTCTGGGAAAGGCAAACGGATGAAATGCAGGCAACCGATATTACAACCAGGCGAGAGTAGGGAGGCAACATGGCCGCTCCTCCTAAGAGCAGACTATTCCTCACTACCTAAGACACTGTCAACCATGGATAAAGTTCCCTTAGTGGCCACTGCCGGTCGGTTCAGCCGGTTTCGGAGGAGGGTTTGACTGCTTCTCGTCCTTAAAAATACCAGCAATCTTGCCGAAAATGCCCTTTTTCTTTTGCGGGTTCTCTCCCGGGGCGCCGTTTGGTGGCGGTTCAACCTGCTGATTGCCCAACCCAAAGATTTTCGACAGGACGCCATGTATGCCAGTGCCTTGTTCACACGTATTGGTCGGCTCGGTGCCAACAATAAAGGCCGCCGAGTAGGTCTGCGGACAGGACGGAGTAGCAAGAAGGTTAGTCAGCTTATCGAGTTGGACATCCACCACGCCCGAAGGTTGCGAGAACGACCGCATGTCCGAGTAATGCGGAATCGCCGCAGCCTTCTTCATGAACTCGGTCCAGATTGGGGCAGCGGTTTGGGCACCGCTCAGGTGCAGATCGCTGTAGTCGTCGAATCCCACCCAGACGATGCAGACGAGATTTGAGGTGTAGCCGGCGAACCAGCCATCGTGAGAGCTGCCAGTTTTTCCGGCGGCGGGCTGCTGAAACCCGCGACCCCGCACAGCAGAGAATCCCAACCCGTAGTTGATTACGCCTTGCATCATGTCGGTCATGACATAAGCGACGCGAGGATCGAGCACCTGGCGTGAATCAGTATTGAAATTCATCACCGGATCGCCCGCTGCATTTCGGACGGATTTCACCATGAGCGGAGAGAGTCGCACGCCATTGTTGGCAAATGCCGTGTAAGCCGCAGTCATGTCGAGTGGAGTAGCGTCGTAGGCCCCTAAAGCCATGGCCGGTGTAGCCTTGACCGACGTAATCCCAGCAGATTTAGCCAAATCAGCGACCTTGTCATAGCCAACTTCCTCGGCGAGCTTCACGGTGGCATTGTTCAGCGACATCGCCAATGCATAGCGGGCGGTTACGTCACCGTGATACTCCTCTTTGTAGTTGCGAGGCTCATAGATCTGATCGCCGTAAGCAAACGTGCTTGGCTCGTCGGGCACAATGGAAGCGGGCGTTAGCACAGCCGTGCTGCCATCAATCGCGGTGTTCACAGCCGCGGCATAGACGAATGGTTTGAAAATTGATCCCGTCGGGCGCTTCGCGACAGCGTGATTTAGCTGGCTATACGCGTAATTGCGTCCACCGACGAGAGCCAGCACTTCCCCGGTATGGGGATCCATGGCAATGAGCGCGACTTGCGCCTGCGGGCCGGGTTCGACGTGTGTTTCGTATTTGCCCTTTCCAATTTTCACGCGCTTGATCCGGCGCTTGTTGACCTGTTCGTCCACTAGCTTGATTCCGCTCTCCACGGCTTGCGCTGCTGCACGCTGAAGATCAGGATCGAGCGTTGTATAGATGCGATACGCCTGCTCGTTCATCTCACGTTCAGGCACCTTGCTGCTTAACGCGTCACGAACGAGATCTATAAAGTACGGCGCGTCGCTAGCCTCGACGTTCGGAGGCGCCAATTTCAGGGGAGTCGCCTTGGCCTTCTCCGCCTGCTCTCTTGTGATGGCGCGAGTTTCAACCATGCTGTCGAGGACGAGATTGCGTCGCTCCGTTGCGCGTTCCGGATGACGATAGGGCGACAATCGGCTGGGACCCTGAATGATCCCAGCGAGCAATGCAGCTTCGGGCAGGCTGAGGTCTTTCATGTCCTTGTTGAAATAAGCGCGCGAGGCCTCAGCAAACCCGCTGATTGTGTATGATCCCCGCTGGCCCAGATCCACCCAGTTGGCATAAATTTCAAAAATCTGCTGCTTTGAGAACTTTTGTTCCAGTTCAGTGGCGATCAACATCTCCGTAAGCTTTCGCTTGATTGTCCGCTCCGGCGTCAGAAAGAAGCCGCGAGAAAGCTGCATGGTCAGTGTTGAACCGCCCTGCGGATGCTTCTGCCGTACCACATCAATCCACACCGCTTCGGCAAAGCGACCAAAATTGATGCCGTTGTGCTCGAAAAATTTACGGTCTTCGATGGCCAGCACCGCATCAATCAGGACCTTGGGGATATCGTTGTATTTGACCACCTGCCGCTTCGAGCGCTGGTCGCCCTCAGAGAGCGATGTGATCATCTCGGGTTCGAGCTCGTAAGCCTGTAGCTGGCTCCCGGAATTGCCGGCGATGCTTTCGACTTGCCCGTCATGAATCCGGATCGTCGCCGGTTCTGGGCTGTGGTAGGAACCGGGCCCGGGCTCAATTTGAATGCTTCCGCCGGTTACGCGGTAGCTCCCCATTGAAGACTGGCCTTCTTTGTCGGCATATCCGGTGTGACGCAGTTCCGCAGCTATTTCTTTTGCGTCTGCTTTTTCACCCACAGCGATTGACCGAGGGGCTGCATAAATACGCGCAGCGTTGGCGAACACGGGTCCCTTAAAACGCTCTTCGATTTTGCGGTCGTATTTGACGTAGAAGAACGAGAAAACCGCGACAAATACTGCGGCTGAGACGATGAATGTTACCGCAGCGAACCGGAGTATAGGGTCGTGGCGGGCGCTGGCATTGCCCTTCTGGCGCGGAATTCTCAGTTTGATGGCCACGTTTGAGGTGCCGGAGTTACCCCTCGCCTCCCGACGAATTCATAGCTGCTAATTGTGAGATGAGGCGGCGCGAGAATTCGTTTTCAGACCAACTACCCAACATACGAGGAGTAAAGAGTTCCTTTATTCTAACCGAATCCCGCGACGATTGTTGATGCATGGTTAGTGAGCAAGGTCTTGGATGCGGTCCGGGCTGGCGGGGCGTGGTTAGAAGACTCCCTTGTTCAACGTAGAAGCATCGAAGTGCAGGTCGAGTGGGTAGCCGGGCAGGTCGACATGGACCACATAAGGGGCGCGAATGATAATAGTCCCGCTAAATTGATTTCCCTGGTGCTCCACGTGAATTCCATCCAGCGTGATCGGGATGTCGTATTCCTGGGCTTTCTTGAACACGCTGGCCTGTATGTCGGCTTCACTCTTCGCGGCGTAGCTGTCGCGCGTCGCTTCGTCCTTGACGGCGTCCTGAAATTGATAATTCTCGAAGTAAGGCGGAATCACTTTCGCCGAAACGTACACTCCGGCGACTATCACAAAAATCCCTAAGAACATCTTGAAAGTGCCCATAAAGCCCACACTCCGCGGTTGCTCTCGCTATCGAGCAGTGCCCATAATTTGTTGAAAATACTCGGTTACAGCGGCGATGCTAACATCCTGGGATTGCCGTGTCGAGCGTTGAACCACCTCGACGGTGCCGTCGGTAACTTTCTTTCCGATATTGATTCGAAAGGGGATACCGACCAGATCAGCGTCTTTGAATTTGACGCCCGGCCTTTCGTCGCGGTCATCCAGGAGGACCTCGTACCCCTCGGACTCCAGTCGAGCGGCAACGTCTTCGGCGGTGGTCTTGAGTTTTGTGTCACCAACGTTTGTGGGCGTAACGATGATTTCAAATGGTGCGATTTCTGCCGGCAGCCAAAAGCCGTCTTCGTCATTGCTCTGCTCAATTGCAGCAGTGAGAATTCGTTCGATGCCGATACCATAGCTGCCCATGATCGGGGTAACTTCCTTGCCGTTCTTGTCCAGCACGCGGGCGCCCATGGATTCCGAGTACTTGTATCCAAGCTTAAAAATGTGGCCGATTTCCACCGCCGTATCCATGCGCAGCGAGGAGCCGCAGTTGGGGCATGGCTCGCCGCTAGCGATAGCGCGGAGATCGGCATAAGCAGTGGGCTGAAAATCTTTCTCCGGAGTGATGTTCTTGACGTGGTAATCCTCTTTGTTGGCGCCCGCTATGAGATTCGTGCGGCCTTCGAGTGCTTTGTCAACCAACAAGATTGGCCCCTCGCTCTTCAGATCCTTGGCCCATGTGATTCCCAGTGGTCCCAGGAATCCGGCAGGGGACTGGAATAGCTGCCGGATTTCTTCCTCTTGCATCGGACGAGTTTCTTTTCCAGCGATTGCGGTAGAGAGCTTCGCTTCGTTCAATTGATGATCGCCGCGTATGAGAACTACCACCGCACGGGACTTGGACTTTCCGGTCTTCCCGTCCTGAGTGTCAATCATCATTGCCAGCGTTTTTATCTTGTTTTTCGGCGAGACGCCGAGATAACGCGCAACGTCTTCGATCGTCTTCTGTCCTGGCGTGTGGACTTCCAGCGGCGTGCCATCGCCTTCGGGTGCGAGGTCTTGAACGGCGTCGAGCTTGGATGTGGCCTTGTCCAGGTTCGCAGAGTACTTGCAATTCCCGCAGCTGACGACCTGGTCTTCGCCAGCAGGCGTATAAACCATGAACTCTTCGGATTGTGACCCGCCCATCGCGCCTGAGTGGGCCTCAATAATCAAATACTTCAGGCCGCAGCGGTCGAAAATTCGACGATATGCATCGCGATGTTTTTGGTACGAAACGTCCAGTCCGGCAGCATCAATGTCGAAAGAATAAGAATCTTTCATCATGAACTGGCGCACTCGCAATAGGCCGGACTTGGGCCGCGGCTCGTCTCGAAACTTCGACTGAATCTGATACCAGATTTGCGGGAGCTGCTTGTAGCTGCGCAGCTCTTTGCGGGCGATCTCGGTCATGTTCTCTTCATGGGTCATGGCGAGGCAAAGTTCCGCGCCCTTTCGATCTTTCAAACGGAAGAGATTGTCACCCATGACCGACCAGCGTCCACTGGTCTCCCACAGTTCGCGCGGATGCAGAGCAGGCAGGTAAAACTCCTGCCCAATCTTGTCCATCTCCTGGCGAACGATAGCGGTGATCTTGTTGAACGATCGCTGCCCTAAGAAAAGGTACGAGTATATTCCGGCCGCAAGTTGGCGGATGTAACCCGCCCGCACCAGAAACTTGTGGCTGGCGACTTCGGCGTCAGCTGGAGCTTCGCGCAGAGTGGGAATGAAAAGCTGTGACCAGAGGTGCATAGCGAATTGGGTATTGTACAGTGACCGGGATTCGGAGCGAAGCCACCTCTGCGGATCTGATTCTGAGCTATGCGGTCAGCTGCTTCAGGATTTCCTTTCCCAGTTTCTGTGCTTCTCCGAAAAATTTCTGATATTCGAGAAACAACCGATTCAACTCCAGCGAGCGATCGGGTGTGAGGCGCTGCCGCAAAATCATGTCGCGGACGCGCACAGGATTGGGAAGGATTGCTTCTTCGCTGAGTTCATCGAGGGCGGTCGCGGGATCGTAGTGGTACATGCAGCAGATTGTAATGCAGCTGTGATGGCGATGGGGGCGCGGGTCCTCGCCCATGCTAGCGTTTGCATATGGACAGCAAGGGCGAGGACTCCCCTGCAAATCGTAATTAAGTTCGGCGCAGCCTCGCAAGCCCGACACCCGCTCCTATCAATAACGATCCTGCGATGCGATTCGTGAGCTTCTCAAATCGCGGACTTCGAGCGGTGACTACGAGGCGTCCAGCTAGCTGTCCGTAAGTAAAAAGAATCGCGAACTCAACCACGATCGAGCTGATCCCCAGAACGAAAATCTGGAAGGCGACGTTGTGCCGCGCGTCAATGAATTGCGGGAGAATAGCAGTGAAGAACAGAAGCGCTTTAGGATTCGCCGCCTGCAGAAAAAATCCATCGCGGAGAATACGCGAGCTACTGCGGAAGTTTGATCCGGCCTCAGGCAGCGGCATCACTGAAGACTTGCCTAAAAAGCTAGCGATCCCGAGATATACCAGGTACGCCGCTCCAAGCCATTTCATCAGGAAGAACAATTTGTAGGACGTCACGATGACCGCGCCCAGGCTGGTTGCGGAGAGAACGAAATACATCGCATTCGCGCTCAGGATTCCCCAGCTTCCCCACACCGATTTCGCCGGCCCGCGCCGGATCGCCTGCGACAATACGTACAACACCGCTGGGCCAGGCGTCATGCTGAGCACGGCTTCAGTCACGACGAATAGCAGCCACACTTCCCATTTCATTCCGTTCCTCCACTCTGCTTAAGAGAGGTGGCGCACCAATAAAATTGTCTGATCATCGTTTTGTGCGCCGAACGCCGTGGCAACCCCGCGCAGAGTCTTGAATAGATCTGATAGCGGTCGTTCAGCATTTTGATCAAAAACAGATTTGATCGGTTCGATGCCGAGCTCCTTGCCGTGCCGGTCGAAGACTTCGCTCAAACCGTCGGTCAAGATGAGGAAAACGTCTCCCGACGAGCTCTCAATCGTTGATTCGGAGAATTGCTGTCCATCGAGGAGTCCTAATGGAGGATCAGCCGGCGGGTACTCATCAACTCGATGCGACGCACAGCGATAGTGCAGTAGAGGCGGATGTGCGGCGGAAGTAAACTGAATCCTTTTGGCGCCGTCGCCTTGCAGGACCGCCACGGTTACATACATCTGTGGCGGCTTCAGAGAAAAAAGCGCCTGTTGAACGCCATTTAGCGCCTGTGCCGGAGAATCCCCTTCCTGCAGGCGCGTGCGCATTGCAGTTTTGAACATCGCCATCAATACGCCGGAGGACACTCCATGGCCAGAAACGTCGGCAATGTATCCGGTCCATTTGCCTTGAATTTCCGTAACGTCAACGAGATCTCCTCCCACCTCGCTGCTAGGTTGCGAGAGTCCATAGAATTCAAACTGGCCTATCCGTTTCTCAATCGCAGGAACCAGTGAGGCATGGATTTCGCCGGCGAGCTTGACCTCAGTCTGAACGCGGAAGTAGCTTTCACCGAGACGCCGAACGAAAACAATGAGGAGGAGATAGCCCACGAGAATGGAGAAGATTCCGCCAACACCCAGCCAAATTAGCTGATGCTGAAGCGCGCCAGGTTGCCCGACGAGGCTGCGCGGTGCGCCCATAAGTCTGTGACGCCAATACTCGACGAAGAAGTGGAGTACGCCGAGAACCGCAAAGCCCCAGTATTTCCGCGTAATCCCCGAGGCGGCGTAGCCAACGGCAAATGTTCCAGATACGGCGACTGCCAGCAACACTTGTCGAGTGGTGTGCTCGACTACGTCCATTTGTTGGGTGACGAAACCCATTGTGGCGAACAGAAAAAACACCACCGCGGCGCCAATGAGGCGGGAGCTCCTGGGTACGGCGGACCAGAACCCAATGGGAGCGGGTCGCGAAAAGATGTTTCGGATTCGGGAAATTTCTATCCTCCGAGGAAACCGCCACTACACCATTTCAGTACCCCATAAGTCGTGCAGGTGAACAATTCCTTCCAGGTTGCGGTTTGCATCCACAACCGCGAGCGAGGTAATTTTGCGTTCCTCCATGATCGCAAGGGCCGTGGCGGCGAATTCCTGGCGTGAAATCGTCTTTGGATCACGAGTCATGCACTCACCAGCGGTGAGATCTAGAGCATCCTTGCCGCGCTTTTCCAAAAGCCGGCGAAGGTCGCCGTCGCTGACGATGCCCAACAGTCGATCGCCATCTACCACCGCCGTCACGCCGAGTTTCTTGCGCGACATTTCATAGATCACGTCAGGCATTCTGGTCTCTGCGGTCACTCTGGGAATGGCGTCGCCCGAGTGCATCAGAGTCTCGACTTTAGCCAGGCGCTTGCCCAGCTTGCCACCGGGATGCAGATTGGCGAAATCTTCTTCCTTGAAACCTTTCTTTTCGGCAAGCGCAACAGCAAGGGCATCGCCTAGAGCCAGCATTGCCGTAGTGGAAGCTGTCGGCGCCAGGCCTAGTGTGCAGGCTTCTTCGGCGACAGTGCAGCTGAGCGAAACGTCAGCCGCGGAGGCGAGTGTGGATTGCTTCGCGGGTGAGGGTGCCCGCCCCACCCCCGCACCTTCATCGCAGGTGATCGCAATCAGCGGAAGTTGCAGTCGCTTGATTGTCGCCAGCAGTTGCAGAATTTCCTCGGTTTCGCCGCTCGCCGAGAGCGCGATCACGACGTCGCCCTTTGCAAGCATGCCAAGGTCCCCATGCAGCGCTTCTACCGGATGCATGAAAACTGCTGGCGTTCCAGTGGAGTTAAGAGTTGCGGCAATTTTGCGAGCGATCAGTCCACTCTTGCCCATGCCGGTTACAACTACTCGCCCCGTACAGGCATGAAGCAGTTCGATGCCATGATTGAAAGCCTGCGCCATGTGCCCGCCAAGGCGGTCAGCGAGATCCTGCAGAGCTCGGGCCTCTATCCGGACAACATTTTCCCCAATGCGGTGCATGGAAAAAGGATGGTAGCAGGAAATCGGAGAAAGTGATCAGTGGCTAGTGGTTAGTAACTAGTGGTTAGTGGCTAGCAACCGTGTTTCATTTCGAATGAATTGACCTCGGCACTGACAACTAGCTACTAGCAACTTGCTTTACTGATCCCTCGTTGTTGCCGGGCTTCGCTCTCCAATGTATTCATCAACGACCTGCTTCCACTTGCCCTGTGCTTTAAGGATGAATTCAATCGCGTCACGCAAGGCCCCGTCACCGCCGCTATGTTTAGTGACGTAATGAGAGTCACGTTTCACTTCGTCACGCGCGTTTGCGACAGCAATAGCCAAGCCGCAATTCCACATGACCGGAAGGTCAATAACGTCGTCTCCGACGAAACAGGCCTCCGCCGCGGTGATCTCCTCTTTTTTCAGGATCTCCTTGAATGAACCCAGCTTGTCCTGAATTCCCTGATACACGTATTCGAGCTTGAGATCGCGTGCCCGCAATGCAACCGTTTCGGAAATCCGCTTAGTAATTAGCCCAGTCTTCATTCCTGCTAACCGCGCCAGGGAAACTGCTGTGCCATCGTGGGCGTGAAACCCTTTTGCCTCGACGATGCTGGAGCTCGACAGGCCGAACCCTCCACGGCCTTCGTGCTGAGCGGCATGATTGCGAGTGGTTAGCTCCACCCCGGCTGGCGCGGGGAAAAAGAAAAGCTTGCCATCGGTTAGTACGCCATCCACATCGAAGAGAAGAAGTTTGATTTTCTTGGCGCGCGACTTGGGATCGGGCATGCGCGGATTGTAGCAAAAGAAGCTTTTAGCTATTGGCCGTTAGCTTTCTCAATTGTTCCGCGATTGGGAGTGTGCCGACAGCTGGCCTTCGGTTCGAGGCATGACCTGTTCTTGAAGACTCAAACTAAGAGGTAAGAACTGACTTGGCGCGGGCTGGTCTGAAAAACCATTGTGGTCATGGCAGGAGGTTGCGCGTTCCAAGCCAACCCGCATATTGTTCAGCCGCACGTGCTGGCTGTACCACGAAAACTGAAAATCCGGCGAGGCACGGGTTCGCGCCTTGCCGGAGCAGAAGATTTAAAACATGAAGCCGGCTTCAAGAACGCCGCGAGGCTGGTTCACGCTCGTACCTGATGTGCCGAAAGTGAATCCGGGTGTCGAGTCCGTTGCGTGGACAATTGCAAGGTCGCCCCGCAGGAAGAACGCGTCCTTGCGATACGTCGGGGTCACAGTGAATCCGAAAGCTCCGCTGCCTGGACCATAGAGTAAGTTGACCGATCCACTTGCCAGGTTGCCGCTCGACTTGATGTATTCAGGCCGAACCGCCAGCGAAAACCCGCGTTTGAAATTGTAGGTGGCCAGAACGGCACCGCCCCTTGTGCTCGCGCCTTGGAAGATTCCAATGCTCGGGTTCGTGGCCACATCCGTGTACTGGAAATATGGCTGGATGACCCAGGCGCCTTTGATGTAGCTGTAGATCAGGTTATAGATCTGTGAATTGTTCAGGGTCAGAGGTGTCGCGAGCGTGTTTTTTGCGTATGTCCCAGCGTTTCCCATGCCTATAAACGACACGGAATTTGCGGCATTGAACGCCCAACTCGCCGATCCCGAGAGCCATGTGTAGCGGTTGGAATAGAAACCGTCATTCCAGCTGAATGCCGTGGTGAGTTTCTTGTGGGTCCAATTGAGTTGGACGCCGCGATTGACTGCGTTCTCCTGATTCCAGAGCAAGCCACGCTCTATATTCATGTTTTCGAAGCTGAACGTGTATTCGGCCCCGATCAACGTCGGCAACGCACCCACTTCTACGTTGAAATTCCCTTTGACAAATTTGACGTACCCTTGCGGAAACGGCCCGTAAATGTTTTTGACGGTGTCTGCCGTTGAAAGGTAAGGCACCCCGATTGCAGGGAGGTTATAGGCGCCGCCCTGCAAATAGAATTGCCACCAGCCGGTCGTCTTCTGCACAAACACTTGAGCATTGCTTATGTCCCAATGCGATGAGTCGTCACCTGTAACGTGGTTGCCTTCGGTCCAGCCAATGCCGCTCAAGATGCCTGTAACCGCTAGCTTTCCACCTTCCATCTCACGAGGTGGAGCAGTTTGCAGCGGCCCTGACATTGAGGGCATGGGCAGAGGTTGCGGGTCGGCCGGCTTGGTGTCGGGAGCGGGGCTTGCAGCCGGCGCGGAACTCGGCGCAGCTTGGGGGCTTGAGGGAGCATCCTGCGCAAGAGACGGAAGCGCCACAAGCGCTAGAACCAAGAAGGGGAGGAAACGTAGAAATCGATTACGCAAAGTTAATCTCCTTTTTTCGAAAGCTTGACCACTGAGCGAACTGATCTTGCGCTTCAGCGTAGGCGTGCTCTTGATGATTTGACCTTCGCCCCGGCGCCACGTGTGTCGTGACTAGTGGTTGAAAGTTATTGCGTTCTCCGAGGAGTGTCCAATTGATTGTTTTTTTTGCTGCGATTAGAGAAATTTTGAAAAGAGAAATCTATCGAGGTGATAAGAAAATTTCTCTACGCGATGAAAACAAAGAGCAAGGGAAGATGGATGGCTGTCAGCTTCTAACGAATCATGAATTTGGCTCATCTGGTTTGTGGATGCGCAATTGTGTGCGGCTCATCAGTAAGAAGTCACAATCCATGCGCGGAGAGTACGAGCTGCGGACGCGGAAGCTGTTGCGGGCGATGCCGGTTATATCTTCGCTTACCTTCGCTGTTGATGGTTTTTATGGATAGTCGGGCGTCGGCGGATGACCATAGTAAATTTGCAACTATATGAGTCTATTAAGTTTAGGTGAAATTACCACCGTGGTTCAATTCCCCTTTGGGTGGTTGTTCCGCTTCGTCATCGAGCCTATACTTGGTGCACTCTGGTAGGAATTCTCCGTCAGGTTCCGGGAAGGTAGGGCAGAGGTGTGTTTGGCTCTGCGAAGCTTTGCCCGGTATGCATAAACGCCTGCAAATCGCCCTGATGGCCACAGCTGTCGCGACCCTTTCTCTCACCTCCTACGGGCAAGCGGCGTCGCGCGCCTCAATTACGCCTGCCACGGATGACACCGGGCACAAGGTGTACGTAAACGACATGGTGGCGCCGTCCGCACCCCGCCAAACCTTCCGAACGCAGCAGAATCACCTTGCATTTTGGAGTACCGCTGAACGCCGTTGGAAAACCGTCCCACATGCGAATGTCAAAGCGGCGCAGTCTGCTGCGGCTGAGGTGGATCAATACTTAGGCAAATCGCAATTCACCCAAAACTCTTTGTCCTCTGCTGGGTTCAGCCAATTGGAGGTCAATGCCGCTATTGACAAGGCCGCTGCTCGCCACAATGTGGATGCGAATTTGGTGCGG
>Ga0066710_100001383_pt1 | contig 18021 bp, 20 predicted proteins | sample GraSoiAngelo_159_FD_79666 | JGI IMG/M metagenome (GOLD analysis project Ga0066710, IMG submission 79666) | Grasslands soil microbial communities from the Angelo Coastal Reserve, California, USA - 14_1009_16_40cm | ecosystem: Environmental > Terrestrial > Soil > Grasslands | place: USA... | reverse complement strand
GCGCTGCCCCACACGGCGGCGCTGCCCCGTACCGCAGCGCTGCCCCACACGGCGGCGCTGCCCCGCGCCCAGCCCGAGCGCCGCACGGACGCCCCGATGCTCGCCCTGTACCTGTGGACGTACGGCGCCTCGGTGCTCGCCCACGCCGCGTTCCTGCACCTGCCCGCGTCGGCCGCGTGGGGCGCGCTCGGCATGGGGCTCGTCGCGATCCCCCTCGCGGTGCGGCTGTGTACTGGCTGGTGACGCTCGCCGTGGGGCTGCTGACCGCGCACACCGCGGTCAACGCGCTGCTGCTGCGCCGGCCGCCGGCCACACCGTCCACTGTGGACGTTGCGGTGTCGGTCCTGCTGCCGGTGCGCGACGAGGCGCACCGGGTGCAACCGTGCCTGCGCGCGCTGCTGGCCCAGCGCGGCGTGCCGCGGCTGCAGATCGTGGTGCTGGACGACGGTTCGCGCGACGGCACCGCCGCGCTCGTACGGCGGGTCGCCGGCGACCGTGTCCGGCTGGTGACCGGCGCGCCGCTGCCGCCCGGCTGGCTCGGCAAGCCGTACGCCTGCGAGCAACTGGCGCGGCTGGCGACCGGCGAGGTACTCGTCTTCGTCGACGCCGACGTGGTCCTCGCGCCCGACGCGGTGGCCGCTGCCGTGGCGCTGCTCGACGGCGTCGACCTGGTGTCGCCGTACCCCCGGCTGGTCGCCCGGACCTGGAGCGAACGGCTGGTCCAGCCGCTGCTGCAGTGGTCCTGGCTGACCTTCCTGCCGCTGCGGCTGGTGGAACGGTCCCGCCGGCCGTCGCTGGCCGCGGCCGGTGGCCAGTTCCTGGCCGTCGACCGGGCCGGCTACCGGCGCGCGGGCGGGCACGCCGCGGTACGCGACCAGGTGCTGGAGGACGTGGCACTCGCGCGGGCGGTCAAGCGGTCCGGTGGGCGGATCGCGCTGGCCGACGGGTCGCGGCTGGCCGCCTGCCGGATGTACACGTCCTGGGCGGAGCTGCGCGACGGGTATACCAAGTCCGCGTCCGCGGCGGCCGCCGCGGTGGTCCCGCTCCTGCTGTTGTACCTGCTGCCGCCGGCCCTCCTCGCCACGGCGCCCTGGCCGATGGCGGTCGCGGTCGCGCTCGGCATCGCCGGCCGGCTGGTCGCCGCCCGGGTGTCCGGCGCCCGGCTGCTGCCGGACTGCCTGCTGCATCCGGTGTCGATCGCGCTGTTCGCGTACCTGGTCGCGCGCTCGGTCGCGGGCCGCGGCCGGGTCACCTGGAAGGGCCGGCCGGTGCGGTGAGTCGCGTTGTCGTCATCGGCGCCGGTGTGGGCGGGCTGTCGGTCGCCGCGCGGCTGGCCGCGACCGGGCACCGGGTCACCGTCTTCGAGCAGGCCGGGGTGGTCGGCGGGAAGCTGGGCCGGTACGAGCGGCGGACCGCTGCCGGTACCTTCCGGTTCGACACCGGACCGGGGCTGCTCACGCTGCCCCAGGTGTTCGACGGGCTCGACCTGCGGCCGGTACCGCTGGATCCGGTGGTGCGGCACGTGTTCGCCGACGGTACCCGGCTGGACTCGGGTCCGGAGTTCGCTTCCCGGATCGAGGCCGCGCTCGGCCGGCGCAGCGCCGACCAGTGGCGGCGCATGTGGCACCGGGCGGCCCGGGTCTGGACGGCGTCCCGACGCGACATCCTGACGTCCACAGTGGACGGTCCGGGCGACCTGCTGCGGCTGGCGTGGCGGGTACCCGACCTCGCCGCGATCGCGCCGGGCCGGTCGCTGCGTTCGGTCAGCCGCCGCTTCGCCGATCCGCGGCTGCGGATACTGCTGGACCGGTACGCGACGTACGCGGGTGCCGACCCGCGGCGGGCACCGGCGGCCCTGGTCGCGATCCCGTACGCCGAGCTGACGTTCGGCGGGTGGTACCTGCCGGGCGGCCTGGGTACCCTCGCCGACGCGCTGGCGGCCCGGTGCGCGGCGGCCGGCGCGACCGTCCACTGTGGAGTACCGGTGGCCGGGATCGACACGGCCGGCGGTGCGGTGACGGGGGTTCGGCTGGCCAGCGGCGACCGGGTGCGCGCCGATGTCGTCGTGGCCACCGCCGATGCGCTGGCCGTGTACCGGGAACTGCTGCCTTCGCCCCGGCGCGCCACGGGCCTCGCGAGGGATCGCAGCCTCGCCGGTTTCGTGCTGCTGCTCGGGGTCCGCGGCCGTACCGACGGGCTCGCCCACCACACCGTGCTGTTCCCCGCCGACCACGACGCCGAGTTCGACGCGGTCTTCCGCGACCGGGTACCGGTGCCCGACCCGACGATCCTGGTGACCGTGGCCGACGATCCGGCGGTGCGGCCGGACGGATACGAGGCGTGGTTCGTGCTCGTCAACGCGCCGCCGCAGGGGCCGGTCGACTGGACGGTACCGGGACTGGCCGACCGGTACGCCGACCACGTGCTCGCCGTCCTCGCCCGGCGCGGTGTCGACGTGCGGGACCGGGTGCTGTTCCGCGAGGTGCGTACCCCGGCCGACCTCGCGGCCGCGACCCGTACCCCCGGCGGCGCGATCTACGGTACCGCCGCGCACCGCCTGCTCCGCCCGCCGAACGCCGGCCCGGTCCGCGGCCTGTACCTCGTCGGCGGCTCGGTGCACCCCGGCGGCGGCCTGCCGATGGTCGCGCTGTCCGCCCGGATCGTCGCGGACCGTATCGGCCCGGCCTGACCGCGCATCGGCCCGCCTGACCGCGCATCGGCCCGCCTGACCGCGCATCGGCCCGCCTGACCGCGGGTCGGCGCAGCGTGTCGGCGCCCCGCGCGGGCGTCGCGGCTATCCGTCGCCGGGCCGGTGCCCGAGTGCCGCGTGCACGGCAACCGTCAACTGGCCGAGCCCCACGACGCCGAGGAGCAGCCAGGCGGCCGCCGCCAGGGTCGCGGTACCGGTGCGCAGGGCCGGACCGGCCAGGCTCGCGAGGCCGGCGAGGACCAGCCCGACCGCCACGACGATCCCGCGCGTCGGCCGCTCGGCGACGGACACGACGCCGATCTCGCGCATCCCCGCGGCGGTGGCCCGCGCCCGCAGGTACTCGTGCAGCCAGCTCACCCCGCCGGCCGCGACGACCAGCCAGACCGGGGTGCCGAGCAGCCAGAACGCGACGAGCCAGGCGGCCTCGCCGAGCCGGTCGGCGACCGAGTCGTACACGTACCCGAGCCGGGTGACCCGGTTGGTGATCACCGCGACGGCGCCGTCGGCCGAGTCGGCGAGGCCGGAGAGCACCACGAGCCCGGCCGCGATGACCGGCCCGGGCCGCCCGGCGCGCACCGCCAGGGGTACCAGCGCACACAGCAGCAGCCCGAGCGCGGTGACGGCGGCCGGTCGGACGCCGACCCGGGCGAGCATCCGCCCGACCCCGTACGCCAGCCGCAGCCAGCCGCGGAAGAGTACCGAGCCGCGCCGCGGATCGACCCCACCGTGCAACCCCGACCAGCGCGTCGCGTACTGGTCCCAGCTCAGCAGCACTAGGTGCGCGCTTCCAGGGCGAGCTGCTGCCACACCTCCCGGGTGGCGGTGGACCGGTTGAGGGTGATGAAGTGGATCCCCGGTATCCCCTCGGCGAGCAACCGGTCGCACAGCAGGCCGCACTGCTCGATGCCGAGCCGGCGGACCGCCTTCGGGTCCTCGGCGATCCGCTCGAACTGCGCGGCCAGCTTCGCCGGGAACGGCGCGCCGGACAGCTGCTCGGACCGGCCGATGGTGCCCATGCTGGTCACCGGCATCACGCCGGGGACGATCGGGGTGTCGCACCCGGTCGCCGCGACCCGGTCGCGCAGCCGCAGGTAGTCGTCGGCGTCGAAGAACATCTGCGTGATCGCGAAGTCGGCACCGGCCCGGCACTTGCTCACGAAATAGGCGGTATCCGACTCGATGTCGGGTGAGCGGGGGTGCTTGTACGGGAACGCCGCCACCCCCACACAGAAGTCGCCGGCCTCCTTGACCAGCCGGACGAGATCCTCCGCGTAGAGCACGCCGCGCGGATGCGCTACCCAGTCCCCTTGCGGGTCGCCCGGCGGGTCGCCGCGGATCGCCAGGATGTTGCGGATGCCGGCGGCGGCGAACCGCCCGATCACGTTGCGCAGCTCGGCCACCGAGTGGTTCACCGCGGTCAGGTGGGCCATCGCCAGCAGCGTCGTCTCGGTCGCGATGCGCTCGGTGACGGCCACCGTGTTGTCCCGGGTCGACCCGCCCGCCCCGTAGGTCACCGACACGAACGACGGATGCAGCGGCTCCAGCTCCCGGATCGCCTGCCAGAGCTGGCGCTCCATCGCCGCGTCCTTCGGCGGGAAGAACTCGAACGAGAAGGTGGGCGCCGGCGCGCCGATGAGATCGCTGATGGACGGCTGTCCACCAGGCATCACGGAGGGAAGACCAAGCGCCACACACCGACTCTAGCCGGACAGCCGGTCGTGACCGGCCCCTGTCCCAGACGCTGGTGCTCATCCGGTCGCCTCGTGGGCGAATCCGATCAGCACCCGCCCGACCGCCCGGGCCAGCTCGACGTCCAGCGGGGTGACCAGCAGCTCGTCGTCGGCGTCACCCGTGGCCAGCGCCACGTACGGAAGGCCGGACCGGGGATACCCGGAGATCGCCGGTCCCTGCACGAGCGACACCTCGGCCACCATCGTCCCGGGCGGCTGCGGGCCGAGCCGGACCAGGCGGGAGCAGTGGGTACCGGCCGGCTGGCCGGCCCTGACGCCGCAGCGGTCGGGGTCGCACCACGGCGGATGGGAAACCGGGCCGGTCATCGTGACCTCCTTGGACGGTGCGGGGTCCACGCCCCTACAAGGCAACCGGAGAATCCGCCGTTTGGGAGGGGCCAGCGCCATCGAAAGGTGTCACCGGGTACCGGACGCCTTGTCGTACCCCGCTGGTACAAGAGAACGACGCGGGGCGCGCGTTGGGGGTCTTGGCGGCCGACACGTCGAGACGGAGCACCGCATGGAGGAGTCGTTCGGGGCGATGCTGACCCGGATCCGGCTGGCGCGCGGCTGGTCACAGCTGCGGGTCGCGGAGCGGCTGTGCGCCGCGTCCGGGGTCGCCACGGTCACGCGCAACGAGATGTCCCGGTGGGAGCGCGGGGACCGGATACCGTCCCGGTTCTGGCTCGACTGGCTGGCGCTGGTCCTGGAGGTACCGGTCGAGCAGCTGGCCGGTGCCGCCGCGCGCAGCCGCCGACGGCGCCCGGCCGTGGACGTGCCACCCCGGAGCGCGGCGGACGCTGGTTGACCCGCGGGGCCCGGGGCGGCGGCCGGCAGCCCGCCCGCTAGCGTCTGGGCTGTGGACACCGCCCCCGTGGACCGGGCCGACCTGCGGACCCGGCTGGAGAAGGCGCTGGCCGGGTTCCTCGCCCGGCAGCGCACCCGGCTCCTCGCGATCGAGCCGGCCCTGGCCCCGGTCGCCGACGCGCTGGCCGACTTCGTCCTGCAGGGCGGCAAGCGGCTGCGCCCGGCGTTCGCCTACTGGGGGTACCGCGGCGCCGGCGGCACCGATTCCGCGCAGCTGGTCGCCACCCTCGCCGCACTGGAGTTCGTGCAGGCCAGCGCGCTCATCCACGACGATGTCATGGACGACTCCGACACCCGGCGCGGGGAACCGGCCATCCACCGCCGGTTCGCCGCGACCCACACCGGCCACGGCTGGCAGGGCGACCCGGACGCGTTCGGCCGGGCCGCCGCCATCCTGCTCGGCGACCTCGCGCTGGTGTGGTCGGACGAGCTGCTGCACAGCGGCGGCCTCGATCCGGCGACGCTGGCCCGGGCCCGGCCGGTCTTCGACGAGATGCGCACCGAGGTCACCGCCGGGCAGTACCTCGACGTGCTCGGGCAGGCCGTCGGGGACGTGTCGGTCGGCTGGGCGGGTACCGTCGCGCGGTACAAGTCGGCGAAGTACACGGTGGAACGGCCGCTGCTGTTCGGTGCCGCGCTGGCCGGTGCCGATGCCGACCTGATGGCCGCCTACTCCGGGTACGGGCTGCCGCTGGGCGAGGCCTTCCAGCTGCGCGACGATCTCCTCGGCGTGTACGGCGACCCGGCGCGCACCGGCAAGCCGGCCGGTGACGACCTGCGCGAGGGCAAGCGCACGTTCCTCGTGGCGACCGCGCTCGCGGCCGCCGACCCGGCACAGCGGGCGGCGTTGCGGACCGGCCTGGGCGACCCGGACGCCGACGTCGACGCGCTGGGCGGGATCATCGCGGCGACCGGCGCGCTGGCGGCGACCGAGCGCCGGATCGAGGAACTCGCCGCGCAGGCCCTCGCCGTGCTGGACAAGGCCGACCTGCCGGCCGAGCCGCGCACCGCGCTCACCGAGCTCGCCGGGGCCGCGACGCGGCGGTCCCGCTGACCGCCGGGAGCACCGGGATCGGCGCGCCGTCCACCGGGGAGGTCGCCGGCCCGACCCCGCGTAGCAGCACGAACAGTGGCGACGCGTCCTCGCGCGCCCGCCTGCCGAGCGCGCGCTCCAGCGTCTCGTACGCGTGCCGCCACGCCGTACCGTCGCTGGCCGCCAGCGTGCCGTACCGCTCCCAGAGCAGCACGTGCCCCTGCGCCGGCAGCCAGCTCAGGTCGGCGAGCCCGTCGGTGACGGCCGCCCAGCTGTGCCCGACCCAGTCGGGGAACGCCAGCGCCGCGGCGCAGCCGTCGAAGAACCCGCCGGCGTCGGTGACCGGCCCGGCCAGCGGGTACCCGCTCCATCCGGCCCCGGTCAGCTCCCGCCGGACGGCGCCGGGGTGGGCACGCGAGCGCCACCGGTACAGTCCCGGCGCGACCACGCCTGCGACCAGCGCGCCCAGCCGGGGCGTCACGGTACGGTTTCCGGGGTGACCGACGAGCCGCACGCCACCGGGCCGGCGGCCGCGGAAAGCACCGCGGCCGCGCGCGGCGATGAGCCGGCGGCCGACCGCGGCGCCGCCGGATCAACGTCCGGCACCGCCGGATCAACGCCTATCGAAGCGAGCGGGTTCAGGGCACCCCCCTTGGATGAGCCGCCGACCGCCCCCCGGTCTGCGGCTTCATGTGCCTCCGCGCAGTCTGCGCGGCCCGGCGCCGCCAGGCAAGCCGGCTTGCGGCGGGTCACCCGGTGGATGACTCCGGACGCCCTGCGTTACCTGGGCCTCGCCGGCTCCCTCGGTATCGCGCTGGCCGGGCCGCGTCCGGTCGGGCTGGTCGGCGTCGCGGTACTGGCCGCGGCGTGGTACGGGCTGCGGCACGAGACGCGCTACGGCTGGCTGCTCGGTACCGCCGCGCTCTGGGCACTGCCGCTGCTGGTCACGCCACCGCTGTTCAGTGGTGACGCGATGGCCTACGCCTGCCAGGGCGACCTGCTGGTACACGGGCTGAACCCGTACCACCACGGGGTGGCCGACCTGCCCTGCCCGTGGCTGGACCGGGTACCGGAGCTGTGGCGGCACACGCCGGCGCCGTACGGGCCGCTGTGGGTGGCGATCACCGGCGCGGCGGCCGCGAGCGGCAACCTCTGGGTCGCGGTCGCCGTGCTACGCCTGGTCGCGCTGGCCGGCATCGCGCTCGCGGTCGGCTGCGCCCGACGGCTGGCCGGGCACGACACGACCGGCAACCCGGCCTGGCTCGCCGCGGCCGCCCCGCTGGTGCTCCTGCACGGGGTCTCCGGTGTGCACAACGACGCGCTGCTGGCCGGGCTCGTCGTCGGCGGGCTCGCCCTCGCCCGACGCGCGCGGTGGGGCGTGCTCGCCGGGGTGCTGCTGGGGCTGGCCGTCGCGGTCAAGGTCACCGCGCTGGTCGCGGTACCCTTCGCGGTTCTTCTGGTGGCCCGGAGGCGGGCCCGGGCGGGCATTGCGGCCGGGGCCACCGTGGGCATTGCGGCCGGTGCCACGGTGGCCTTCGCGGCGGTCACCGCCGCGACCGGCCTGGGCCTGGGCTGGCTGCCCGCGCTGTCGCACACCGCCGGCCTCACCCAGTGGACCTCGCCGCCCACCGGCGTCGGCATGGCCGTCGGCTACCTGCTGCGCTGGGCCGGGCGGCCGGACCTCGCGCCGGTCGCGGTCACCGTGGCCCGCGCCGCCGGGCTGCTGCTGCTCGCCGCGGTGCTGGCCGTGCTGTGGCTGCGCCGCCGGCCCGCCGGGTGGGCGCTGGCGGCGACCGCGCTGCTCGGCCCGGTGTTCTTTGCGTGGTACCTGCTGCCGGCGCTCGCCGCGCTCGCCGCCGCCCCGATGACCGCGCGGACCCGCGACCGGCTGGGTCTGGCCGTCGCGGCGCTTGCGCTGCTGGTCCTCCCCGACGGTACCGGCGTCGCCGCCCTCACCAAGCCGGTCGGCGCGTTCGTCGACCTGGTGGCCGTCATCGTGCTCGCGGTGGTACTGGCCCGTCGATACCGCGCCGCCCGAGCCAGACCCACACCGACAGCGCGGTGAGCACCAGTGCGAACCCGAAGGCGAGATCCTCGACGGGCGCGTGGGCGAGGCGCGGCCCGAGGATCGCGTGCCGGTCGTACCGGACGATCCCGCGCCCGGTCAGGATCCCGTTCGAGACGAGCTGGGCGGCCAGCACGATCGGGTACGTGGCCCAGAAGACCCGGCCGGCGACCAGCCGGGTACGCAGCACCAGCAGGTCCAGCACCAGCGCCCCGAGGACGCCGAGCGCGGCGGTGACGGTGTAGCTCACCGCCGCAGTACCTTGCGCACCGCCTCGTAGCCGAGGATCGCGCAGACCGGTACCACGACGAAGAACAGCGCCTCCTCCACCGGCAACCGGCCGGGCAGCAGGACCCCGACGGTCTGCCCGGCGTCGTAGCTCCAGTGGTGCGCCGCGATCGCGGCCACGTCCCAGGCGCCGAAGACGGCGACCACCGGTACCAGCGTGAGCAGCAGCCGTCGCCACCGGCGCAGTACCCCGACCCGCAGCACCGGCTCCAGCCACAGTGCACCGGCCAGGCAGCCGGCCAGGACCGCCAGGTAGGTCAGGTGCCGCACGGGCCGCTAGAAGCCGAGCGCCTGCGCGCGGCGCTTCACTTCGGTGGCCCGGGCACCGGACAGGGCAATCGCCGGGATACCGGGCAAAGAGTCATCAGCGGTGTAGAGCCACCGCAACGCCTCTTCGTCGTTGTACCCAGCGTCGTGCAGCAAGGTCAGGACGCCAGGGAGGTGCTTGCGGACGTTGGGCGTGGCGATCAACTCGACGGGTACCCGCAGCACACCGTCGCGGCGTACCGCGAGCAGGGCGTGGTCGCGGATCAGCTGGTGCACCCGGGTGATCGGCATGCCGAGCTGCTCGGCAACGTCCGGCATGGCCACCCACTCGGCCGGCTCGACGAGCTGGCCGGAGACGGCGACAGATTCGGTCACCCCACCAATTTGCCATGGGGCGGCGGGTGGGCACCACGCCATTGGCGGGAATGTCGCGGGCAGCGAACGAGGGGGACGAGGGTGAGGATCGTGCGGTGGATCGGCCGGGAACTGGCCGGGGCGTGGCGGTCGGTGCGCTACGACCTGACCCGCGGGCCGAACCCGGCGAAGCAGCCGACCGAGGTGCTGTACCCGGAGTACGACGCCTACGAACGGCAGCCGCGCCGCTGGTACGCCGCTGCCGGGCTGGGACTGGCCGTCGCCGCGGGGGTCGCCGCGACCTACGTCGCCGTGGCCGGTGGCATCGGTGCGGTGTTCACCCCGATCGTCAACGCGGTACCGGGACTGAGCGAGGCGGCTCCCGCCCGGCAGCCGGCGGCCGGTACGCCCCCGGTGGGCAGGCAGGTGTCCGGCCGGGTACCCGCGACGCACAGCGCCTCCCCCGCGGCCCGGCACGCGGCCGGCGCACCGGCACCCGACGCCGCCGCACCGGCTCCGGTCGTCCAGCCGACCTGCGTGTGCCCGGTACCGGTACCGACGCCGCAGACCCCGGGCCCGACGCCCAGCAACTCACCGTCCCCGACGCCGACACCGTCGGTGAGTCACTCTCCGTCTCCGGCGCCCTCGGGCAGCACCGCTACGCAGCCGTGACCGGCGGCGTGTGCTAACGCACCGCCCCGACGCCTACACTGCCTCCCGATGGACACCACTGTCGCCGACTCGTTGACCGGTGCGCTCATCGACGGGCGCTACCGGGTCAGCGGGCGGTTGGCCCGTGGCGGCATGGCGACGGTGTACGCCGCGACCGACGAGCGACTGGAGCGCACCGTCGCGGTCAAGGTCATCCATCCCGGGCGGCACCACGACCCGCATTTCGTCGAGCGGTTCACCGACGAGGCGAAGGCGATCGCCCGGCTGACCCATCCCAACGTGGTCGCCGTGTACGACCAGGGCACCCACGAGGGCGTGCCGTACCTGGTCATGGAGTACGTCCGCGGCCGCACGCTGCGCGAGCTGCTGGGCGACAACCGGCGGCTGCCGCCGACCGAGGCGCTGGCGATCCTGGAGCAGGTGCTCGCCGCGGTGGCCGCCGCACACCGGGCCGGCCTGATCCACCGCGACATCAAGCCGGAGAACGTCCTGGTCGCCGAGCCGCCCGGCGGCGGCAGCCTGGTCGACGCCGTGGTCAAGGTCGCCGACTTCGGCCTGGCCCGCGCGGTGGAGGCCAGCGCCGACGAGGCCGGTGCGCACCTGCTGGCCACCGTCGCATACGTGGCGCCCGAGCTGGTCACCGACGGGCACGCCGACCCGCGCACCGACGTGTACTCGGCCGGCATCGTGCTGTTCGAGATGCTCACCGGCCGGGTCCCCTACGACGGCGACAAGCCGGTCGAGGTCGCCTGGCGGCACGTCGACCACGACGTGCCGCCGCCGTCGAAGTTCGTCGCCGGGCTGCCCGCGGTGCTCGACGACCTGGTCGCCCGGGCCACCCGGCGCGACCCGGGCGGGCGGCCGACCGACGCCGGCGCGCTGCTGGCCGAGGTGCAGGCCGCGCGGGACGACATCACCGTGGGCACCGCGGCCACCCAGACGTTCGCCCAGCCGACGGTACCGGTGGCGAGCATCGACCCGCCGACCACCGCGCTGCCGGCCGCGCGCCCGTCGTGGGCCCGGCTACCGTCGCGCGCTGCGGCGGCGGTGCGCCCCAGCGCCCGCCCCGGTCGCCGGCGCGCGGTCCGCACCGGTGGCCTCGCCGGCTGGTACCGGCAACTGACCGCCACGAAGCGCGGCCGGCAGGCGGTGGCCGCGTCGATCGTCGTGCTCGCCCTGCTCGTCGCGGTGGGCGGCTGGTGGTTCGGGATCGGCCGGTACACGTCGGCACCCGCGCTGACCGGGCTGACCCGGGCGCAGGCCGCCTCGGCGGCCGCGGCCAAAGGTTTCCACCTCGCCTTCGACGCCGGCCGGTTCGAGGAGAAGATCCCCAGGGACACCGTCATCGGCCAGCGCCCCGCCGGCAACCAGCGGATCGTCAAGGGCGGCACGATCACGCTGACGCTGTCGCGCGGGCCGGAGCGGTACGCGGTGCCCGACGAGAACGGCCAGCCCTTCGACCAGGCGGTTGCCGACCTGACCAGGCTCAAGCTGGTACCCAGGCGCCAGGACGTCTACGACGACACCATGCCGGCCGGCAACGTGCTGGGCACCGATCCGGCGAAGGGCACCGTCCTGGCGCCCGGCACCGAGGTCACCATCAAGGTGAGCAAGGGCAAGGCGCCGATCTCGGTACCCAACGTGATCGGCACGGATCTCGCCACCGCCCAGCAGAAGCTGACCGACCTGGGGTTGCAGGTCGCGGTACAGCAGCAGCAGAGCGACAAGCCGGCCAACCAGGTGATCAGCCAGGATCCGCCGGAAGGCTCCGGCCTGCAGAAGGGCGACCGGATCATCCTGACGGTCAGCTCCGGACCGCCGCAGGTCGGCGTGCCGGACGTGTCCAACCAGGGGCTCGACTTCGACCAGGCGAGCCAGATCCTGGCCCAGGCCGGCCTGGTCGCGGTGAAGGTCTTCGAGTTCCCCGGCGGGCAGGTGCGGCAGCAGAACCCCGCCGCCGGTACCCAGGTGCCGAAGGGATCGCAGGTCCAGCTGTGGATCTACCCCTGATCGGTGCCCACTCCCCCACCACCGGCGGGCTGGCCACCGCACTGTCCTATGTGGACAGAGTGGGTGCCGGCGCGCTGCAGGTCTACGTGTCCAACTCGCGCGGCTGGGCGCTGCCGCCCGGCGACCCGGAGCAGGACCGCGCCTTCCGCGCCGGCATCGAGGAGCGGGACACCCCGGCGTACATCCACGCCTCGCTGCTGGTGAACCTCGGCTCGCCGACCCCGGCGACCGTCGAGCACTCCGTGGCGACGCTGCGGCACGCGCTGGCCCGCGGCCGCGCGACCGGCGCCGCGGGCGTGGTGTTCCACGCCGGCCAGGCGGTCGATCCCGGGCACTTCGACAACGCCCTGAAGCAGGTACGGGAGGCGCTGCTGCCGCTGCTCGACGAGACCGCCGCCGGCGGGCCGCAGCTGCTCGTCGAGCCGAGCGCGGGCGGCGGCCGGTGCCTGGCCGCCCGGATCGGGGACCTGGCGCCGTACCTCGACGCGGTGGAGCACCATCCGGCGCTGGGCGTGTGCTTCGACACCTGCCACATCTGGGCGGCCGGGCACGACCTGGCCACCCCGGGCGGGACGGCCGCGGCGCTGGACGAGCTCGTGGCGGTGGCCGGTGCGGGGCGGTTGCGGCTGGTGCACGCCAACGACTCCAAGGACGGCTGCGGGTCGCGCCGGGACCGGCACGAGAACGTCGCCGCCGGTACCCTCGGCCGGGCCCCGTTCGCCGAACTGCTCGCCCACCCCGCCGTCGCGGGGGTACCGGTGATCGTGGAGACGCCCAGCGAAGGCGCCGCCGGTACCGGTCACGCGCGCGACATCGCGACGCTGGCCACGCTAGCCTGCCGATCGTGAGTGCCGACCCCTACACCGACCGGACCGTCCTGACCACCGAGGCGTACGCCGACCCGACCCGGCTGACCGCCCGCTATTCGCTGTACCGCCACCGCACCCCGCCGGTCGACCTCGCCGCCATCGCGGCCGGGCTGCTGCCCGACGCGGCCGGGCCGGTGCTCGACATCGGCTGCGGGCCGGGCGGGTACACCGCCGCGCTGCGCAGACAATCGCCGCCTTCCTGGTCCGGCCCAAGTGCCGGCCCACGAGAGCGTCCACATCGGACGGTCATCGCCGCCGACCTGTCGTTCGGCATGGTGAGCGTGGCCGGGCGGCCCGGGTTCGTCGCCGACGTCACCGCGCTGCCGGTGGCCGACCGCTCGTGCGGCGCGGTACTGGCGATGCACATGCTGTACCACGCGACCGACCCCGAGGCCGGCGTACGGGAGTTGGCGCGCGTCGTCGCGCCGGGCGGCACGGTGCTCATCTCCACCAACGACGCCGACGACAAGGCCCGGCTGTACCAGTTGTGCGCCGACGCGACCGCCGAGGTACCCGATGCGCCGCCCTGGGACCGTGCCGTGAACCGCCGCTTCGGGCTGGCCGGTGCGCAGGAGGTCGCCGGCCGGTACTTCGCCAGCGTGGAGCGCATCGACCTGCCCGGCGAGGTGGTGCTCACCGAGCCCGGGCCGGCCGTCGCGTTCGCCGCCTCGACCCGGTCCTGGCAGCCGGGCGACCCGTTCAGCCGGGTACTCGACCGGGTCCGCGACCGGGTGGCCGCGGTGATCGCGGCGGAGGGCGCGTTCCGGTTCGGTACCCATCCGGGGATCCTGGTCTGCCGGTGAACCCGTCGAGCCCGCCGCAGGACGAGCCGCGCGGCCCGCGCCGGCCCGGTTGGGGCTGCCTCGCGGGCGCCATCGTGGCCGCGGTGGGGCTGGTGGTCCTCGTGGTACTCGCGACCCGGATCCTCGGCAGCGCCCTGGACGGCGTGCGGATCAGGTGAGCATGCCGGTCAGGTGAGCAGGCCGGTGAGCACCTCGATGGCCCGCTCGATGCCGGCGTCGTCGACGTCGAGGTGGGTCAGCAGCCGGCCGACCCGGGGACCGAGCACCGAGACGAGCACGCCGCGCTCCCGGGCGAGCGCGCCCAGCGTCGGCGCGTCGATCGCGCACTTGGTCAGGTCCAGCGGTACCACGTTGGTGCGTACCCGGGCCGCGTCCACGATGCCGCACGGTGCCAGCGCCTCGGCGAGGCGCCGGGCCCGCGCGTGGTCGTCGGCGAGCCGGGCCAGGTGGTGGGTCAGCGCGTAGTCGCCGGCCGCCGCCAGTACCCCGACCTGGCGCATCCCGCCACCGAGCCGCTTGCGCAGCAGCCGGGCGTGTTCGATGCGCTCGGCGCTTCCCATGACCAGCGAGCCGATCGGTGCGCCGAGGCCCTTGGACAGGCACACCGACACGGTGTCGAACAGCCGGCCGTAGGTCTGCAGCGGTACCCCGTCGGCGATGTGCGCGTGCCAGATCCGGGCGCCGTCGCAGTGCAGGAACAGCCCGGCCGCGTCGGCGACCCGGCGCAGTCCCTCCAATGTGGACAGTGGCAGCACCGCACCGCCGCCCCGGTTGTGGGTCTGCTCGACGGCGATCGCCCGGGTCGGTACCGCGTGGTACCCGGCCGGCCGCACCATCGCGGCGACCGCCTCCACGTCGATCTCGGCCGCGACCGCCGGCCAGGTGCGCGTGGAGATCCCGCCGAGCGCCGCGGCCGCGCCGATCTCGTACGTGACCACGTGCGCGTCGGCGTCGCAGAGCAGCTCCTCGCCGCGGGGTACCAGCAGCTGCAGGCCGATCTGGTTGGCCATCGAGCCGGTCGGGGTGAACAGCGCCGCCTCGTGCCCGAACATCGTGGCGACCCGTTCCTGCAACGCGTTGACGGTCGGGTCCTCGGCGTAGACGTCGTCGCCGACCTCGGCGGCCGCCATCGCCGCCCGCATTCCGTCGGTGGGCCGGGTGACGGTGTCGGAACGTAGATCGACCACACGCACCTCAGCCACGGAGCATCTCCGCGACGAGGAAAGCCAGTTCGAGCGACTGCTGGGTGTTCAGTCGCGGGTCGCACGCCGTCTCGTACCGGCTGGGCAGGTGCACGTCTTCGATGGCCTGCGCACCGCCGAGGCACTCCGTCACGTCCTCGCCGGTCAGCTCCACGTGCAGCCCGCCCGGGTGGGTGTCCAGCTCCCGGTGCACCTCGAAGTACCCGAGCACCTCGTCGACGATCCGGTCGAAGTGCCGCGTCTTGTACCCGTTGGACGACTCCTGCGTGTTGCCGTGCATCGGGTCGCACTGCCAGACCACCTTGTGCCCGGCGGCGGTGACCTTCTCCACGATCGGCGGCAGTACCTCGCGGACCCGCTGGTTGCCCATCCGGCTCACCAGGGTCAGCCGGCCGGGGATGTTGTCCGGGTTGAGCCGCTCGCACAGCTCCAGCGCGACCTCCGGGGTCGCCGACGGGCTGAGCTTGACGCCGATCGGGTTGACGATGCGCGAGGCGAAGTCGACGTGCGCGCCGTCGAGCTGGCGGGTCCGCTCGCCGACCCACAGGAAATGCCCGGACAGGCCGTAGGCGCGCCGGCCGTCGACGATCCGGGTCAGCGCCCGCTCGTACTCCAGCGCCAGCGCCTCGTGCGAGCAGTACAGCGTGACGGTGCGCAGCGCCTCGGCGTCGGTCATCCCGCAGGCGCGGATGAACGCCAGCGTGCGGTCGATCTCCCGGGCGATCGCCTCGTACCGCTCACCGGCCGGCGAGGACCGCACGAAGTCCTTGTTCCAGTCGTGCACCAGGTGCAGGTCGGCGAGGCCGCCGCCGAGGTACGCCCGGAGCATGTTCATCGCGGACGAAGCGTTGGCGAACGCCCGGATCATCCGCTGCGGATCGGCCACCCGCGCCTCGGGCGTCGGCTCCAGTGAGTTGATCATGTCGCCGCGGTAGCAGGGCAGGCCGAGCGCGTCGAGCGGGCTGGAGCGCGGCTTGGTGTACTGGCCGGCCACCCGCGCGACCTTGACCACCGGCAGCGACGCGCCGTAGGTCAGCACGACGGCCATCTGCAGCAGCGTGCGTGCGTTGGCGATCAGGTGCGTCTCGGTGTTGTCGACGAACGTCTCCGCGCAGTCGCCACCCTGCAGCAGGAAGGCCCGGCCCTCGCTGACCAGCGCCAGCCGGGACCGCAGCTCGTCGACCTCGTAGGGCGCGACGATCGACGGCACGGTGCTCAGCACACCGCACACCTGGGCGACCTCGGCCGGGTCCGGCCAGGGTGGCATCTGCGCACGCGGCAGGCCGCGCCAGTGATCGAGCCCGAGACCGTCCCCTTCGGGCGGGTCGCTGACCGGGCGCCCGATTTCCAGCCCGGGATTGCGGATCTGATGCCACTCCTGGCGCATGGCGCCTAGCGTACGGCGCCGCGCACCCCGGGTGCTCCCCGGCCGCACCCGGACCGCAACCCGCCCGCGCTGACATGGACACTCGGGATCACTGACGAGGGGTACTGCGATGCGCGGTCGAGGTTGGAAGGTCTACCTGGCTGTCCTGTTGCCGTCGACGGCCGCCTACTTTCTGACCCAGCCGGGTGGCTGGGGGCAGATCTGGCTACAGGTCGCGATCGGGTACACGGCGACGGCCGCCATCCTGATCGGCGCCCGGCGCAACGCGGCCGGTGAACGCGGCATCTGGTGGTGCTTCGCGGTCGGCGTGTTCGGCAACTGCACCGGCATCCTCGTCGAGGGGTACCTCAGCTGGCGCAACCCCGGCTTCGGCTTCCCGTCCTGGGCCGACCTGTTCTACCTCTCCCTGTACCCGGCGGTCGCGATCGGCCTCGCCCGGCTGATCCGCAAGCGGACCGCTCAACGCGACTGGGGCACCCTGGTCGACGCGACCACGGTCACCGCCGGCCTCGGCCTGCTCGCCTGGATCTTCATGATCCGCCCGGCCGCCGCGGACCCGTCGATCGGCCTGCTCGGGCACATGGCCAGCGTCTCGTACCCGGTGGGCGACGTGGTACTGGTCGCCATGACGGTACGGCTGCACCTCGGCGCCCGTACCCGTACCGCGTCGTTCTGGTTCGTCAGCGGCTCGCTGCTCGCCTTCCTCGCCGGCGACACCGCCTGGGCGGTGATCAACCAGCTGCAGTGGGAGCCGAACGACCTCGTGCAGGCCATTCTCAAGGTCGTCTTCCTCGGCGCGTACCTGCTGTTCGGCGCGGCCGCCCTGCACCCCTCCGCGCGGGACTTCGGCGGCAAGGAGCGGCCGCAGGCGCCGCGGCTGAGCAACGCGATGATCGTCCTGCTCACCGTGGCCTCGCTGATCGCCCCGGTGCTGCTGATCTTCCAGGTGGTACGGCACCAGATCACCGACGGGCTGGCCATCGCGGTCGGCAGCCTGACCCTGATCCTGCTCGTGGTCACCCGGATGGCGCAGCTGCTGCGGCAGTTGGAGCAGCAGAGCAGGTTGGTACGGGAGCTGTCGCACACCGACGAGCTGACCGGCCTGCCCAACCGCCGGGCGTGGACGGTCGAACTGCCCCGGGCCATCGAGCACGCGCGCCGGCATGGTGTGTCGCTATCCGTGGCGATGCTCGACCTCGACCACTTCAAGCAGTTCAACGACTCCTACGGCCACCCGGCCGGGGACCGGCTGCTCAAGGCCGCCGGCGCCGCCTGGCAGGAGCGGTTGCGCGGGGTGGACTACCTCGCCCGGTACGGCGGCGAGGAGTTCATCGTGCTGCTCCCGGACGCCGACTCCACCCGGGCGGGCGAGGTCGTCGACCGGCTGCGTGACGTCACCCCGCTCGGCCAGACCTTCTCGGCCGGCGTGGCGACCTGGGACGGCCGGGAGACCTCGGACGAGCTGGTGGCCCGCGCCGACACCGGCCTTTACCAGGCCAAGCAGTCCGGTCGCAACCGCACCCTGGCCGCAGAACCCACCTCCACCGCACTGACCTGACGCCCCGCCCCCGCGGCGCCCGGCCCCACCCGTCGATCTTGGACTTGTGGTGCCCGACTCGCGGAGTCACACGGCTTTTGTCCCCGACACAAGTCCAAGATCGGCGAGCAGGGGCGGGCGTCCGCTCGTTGGGCAGGGCGTGCAGATGCCCGACCTGTCGACCTACCGGTTGCACCGGGTGGTCGAGGACAGCCCGGTCTGGGGAG
>Ga0066710_100001382_pt1 | contig 18027 bp, 15 predicted proteins | sample GraSoiAngelo_159_FD_79666 | JGI IMG/M metagenome (GOLD analysis project Ga0066710, IMG submission 79666) | Grasslands soil microbial communities from the Angelo Coastal Reserve, California, USA - 14_1009_16_40cm | ecosystem: Environmental > Terrestrial > Soil > Grasslands | place: USA... | reverse complement strand
CTTGCCAGCGTGGTTCTGCCCGACAACATGCTTGAGTTTTTGCAGGGGGGAAAGAAGTCCCTATCCTATGCCGCTGAGACCCTTGAATCAGTCCAGGAAAAGTTGGAATCGGAAAAGATACTCCGCGGTGCCGGTGGTGAAACACTCATCTACTTGCCAGGCCAGGTTAGGTTATTGGCTCCATTACCCAACCCTCTCTCTTTACGTGATTTCTATGCCTTTGAAGATCACGTCAAGAGAGGATTTGAGAAGCGGGGCGAGCTTATGCCCCAGGAATGGTATGAAATACCGGTTTACTACAAAGGGGCGCACCATAACGTCATTGGCACGGATCAAGATGTCGTGTGGCCCGCGTTCACAAAAAGATTTGATTATGAGCTGGAACTAGCCATCGTGATCGGGAAACAAGGCCGAAACATCAAGGCCGAAAGGGCCGCCGAATACATCGCTGGCTTTACTGTCATGAACGACTTTAGCGCTAGGGACATTCAGCGCAAGGAAATGAAAGTCCGGCTCGGACCAGCCAAAGGCAAAGATTGGGCAACGGCCATCGGCCCTGTGTTGGTGACACTAGATGAGATCGGTGACCCCTATAATCTAAGGATGACAGCCTGCGTCAACGGTGAGCTTTGGTCAGAGGGGAGTTCTGGCAGCATCTACTGGAGGTTTGAGCAGATGATTGAGTTTCTTTCGCAGGACGACACAGTTTATCCTGGCGACCTCATCGGCTCCGGAACGGTTGGCGGCGGTTGCGGGCTTGAACTGGATCGCTGGGTACAACCTGGCGATCTTCTCGAACTGGAGATCGAAAAGATCGGCATTTTGCGTAATCGGGTCATCAAAGGCAACTAGACTTATTTTCGATTTCCGATTTGCTTCCTGAGGAGGAATTATGTATCCCCTTAAGAAAGGTAAGATTTCCGCTCAGGCACATGTCGGCCTGCCTGAGGGCACGTTTGAAGAAGAGCATGGCCGCCGCGGATTTTATGGCAAGTCAGCTCACTTGTATCACGTTCATCCGCCCACCGGGTGGATCCGATTTGAAGGAAAACTTAGACCACACTGTTTTGATTGCAACAAGCTGCAGCCCACCGATCAGCACGATTCCCAAGGATCACCCGTTGCCTTCCTTGGCAACAACGACGTCAAACTCTACGTTTCCCGCCGTTCAGAACCAATGCCCTTTTACTATCGCAATGCCGACGGAGACGAGCTGCTCTTTGTCCACCATGGGCAGGGTATCCTGGAGACCGACTTCGGTCCGTTGAGTTTTGAAAGGGGGGATTATATCAATTTGCCACGCGCCGTAACCTACCGGATCATCCCCCAAACAACGGATAACTTCTTTCTAATTATCCAATCCAAGACTGAATTCAATCAGCCCCAAAAGGGGCTCGTTGGGCAACATGCCTTGTACGATCCTGCAGTCATTACGACACCAGAGCCCAAACCTAACCTTGATGACCAACGCGAATGGGAAGTAAGAATAAAGGTGGACGACGAATTCTCTTCAGTGATATATCCATTCAACCCCATGGATGTGGTCGGTTGGAAAGGCGACCTGACAGTTTGGAAATTAAATATCCGAGACATTTGCCCCATCATGAGTCCCAGGGCCCATCTTCCACCGAGTGCACACACCACCTTTGTGACGGAAGGCGCCGTGGTTTGCACTTTCCTGCCGCGACCGCTTGAGCAAGATCCCAGGGCCCTGAAGGTTCCTTTTTTTCATCGTAATACGGACTATGATGAGTTTCTCTTCTATCACGATGGAAATTTCTTCAGCAAGGACAATATTTCAGCCGGCATGGCAACGCTCCATCCTCGCGGCATTCATCATGGTCCCCATCCCAAGGCTCTGGCGAATCAGGCAAGCAAGACCTTTACGGATGAACAGGCGGTTATGCTTGACGGTCTGAACCCATTGCACATCCTCCCCGCTGCTGAGGCGGTCGAATGGAAGGAATACTGGATGAGTTGGATGGAGAAGAAATGAAACGTCCAAACTAAAGACTGCGACCCAAACCACAAGGGACTGTTCACGATCAAGCGGGGAAGTGGACTTGACTCTATGATCATCAATCCCGAAGAGCATGATTACAGAAACATTTACAAGCTGATGGTCGGCTTGATCGTGCCTCGCCCCATCGCCTTTGTCTCCAGCATCAGCCCTGAGGGGATTCGAAATCTCGCCCCATTTAGTTTTTTTACCGGCATCAGCGCCAATCCTCCCGTAATCTGCTTTTGTCCCATGATCCGGCTGAGTGATGGCTCGAGGAAAGATACGCTAGAGAACATCGAAGCTACCAAGGAGTTTGTTGTCAACGTCGTGTCTGAGGAATTCGCCCAGAAGATGAATACGTGCTCGATCGAGTTCCCTCCGGAAGTGGATGAGTTTGAAAAGTCGCGGCTGACTCCAATTCCCAGCGCTCTCGTAAAACCGCCACGGCTTAAGGAATCGCGCATCAACATGGAATGTAAGCTGCTGCAAATTATCCATGTCAGTTCCAAGCAACTTGGAGGAAGTATCGTCCTCGGTGAAGTGCTGCGCTTCCACGTGGCTGATGACCTGTACGAAGACTACAAGATAGATCCCGACAAACTGAAGCCTATTGGTCGGATGGGTGGTTCCGCATACATACGAACGACAGACAGGTTCGATATGGCGAGACCCAAGACAGGTGAGATTAGAGATTAGAAATGGTACGCCCGGCAAGATTCGAACTTGCGGCCTCTTGCTCCGGAGGCAAGCGCTCTATCCAACTGAGCTACGGGCGCAATACAACCGTCGATTTTAAATCAGCACCGCCGATACATAAGGCGTCAGTTTAACAGAATTGCAAAGAATCCTCAATTTTTGAAAGGAATGAAAACCGTGAGAAAAATTTGGTTGACCGTTCTCTACATGGGTTCGACCACTATAGCTACAGCTTCACTGGCTCTGCAAGTAACGCATCCCAAGCTTCCGCAGCCCTTCCATTCGCCTTCTTCCAACAATCGTCCTCAAGTCATATCTCGTCCGGAGGGAGCTCAATTATCCTTGCCGAATGGCTTTAGCATCGATGTTTACGCAGAGGGATTTGAACGCCCGCGATTTATGGTTGAAGGGCCCAGCGGAGAAATTCTAGTCAGCGATAGCATGGAGGGAGGTGGGGTCTACGTTTTGTTGGATAAGAACCACGACTTTAAAGCCGATTCAAAGCAGAAGTTGATTGACGGCTTGGATCGGCCATACGGCTTGGCGTTCTGGAAAGACTATCTCTATATTGCCGAGACGACCTCGCTGAAACGATACAAGTACGATCCCAAAACAATGACCCTTGTTAGCAAAGGCGAAGAAATCGTTTCCTTGAAAGACTTCGGTAAAGGACACTGGACACGGACAGTCTTATTCAATCGAGAAGGCAAGAAGATGTATCTTACCGTCGGCTCCGGGTCTAATGTTGACCCAGGCGAAGATCCGCATCGTGCCGCTATCAATCGTTACCACCCAGATGGGACTGGGCATGAGATCTTTGCGTCCGGAGTTCGCAATGTGATCGGACTTCGTTGGTATCCCGGCACCGATGCGCTTTGGGCGGCGGTCCAGGAACGTGATGGTCTGGGAGACGACTTGGTCCCGGATTATTTCACGACGATTCGTCAGGGAGGATTCTATGGGTGGCCTTATGCTTATATCGGCTGCAACGAGGATCCCCGCAACAAGGGTCAGCGGCCCGATCTGGTAAAGAGGACGCTTGCGCCCGATGTCCTGCTAGGAGCGCATGTGGCCGTTTTGGACGCGCTCTTTTACACCGGGAAACAATTTCCTCAAACGTACCAAGGCGGAGCATTCCTGGCGTTTCACGGCTCTTGGAATCGATCCCGCCGCGTCGGTTACTCGGTTGCCTTTGTTCCCTTTAAAAATGGTCAACCGATCAGTGGTCCTCAGGAATTTCTCACGGGCTTTATGCTTGATCCTGATAAGCGCGAAGTCTGGGGACGTCCGGTCGGTTTGTTTCAATTGCCCGATGGATCTCTTTTGGTATCCGATGATGGCGGCAACAAAATCTGGCGGATATCTTACAAAGGATAATCTTGCAGATTTGCATGGCAGATAGCCACCAAAGGCACCCATGCTTCCTTCATGCTTAATTCTCGAGCTCAGTTCTCAGGTCAATTCTGGGCCAAGCAAGTTCGCCTTATAGCTCGAGTCACGGTCCTCTTAGGGCTATTCGCCGATTTCTCACGGCCTCTTCTTTCTGTTGATTCGCCGTATGAAAACCTGAGCTTTTCGCACCGCTTCCACCTTACTGAAACAAAGGCAACCTGTCAGGACTGTCACGCCAGTGTGTGGAAGAGCAGCTCTTCGCTAGACAACAACCTGCCCTCCGAGAAGAATTGTCTTCAATGTCACGACGGCGCCAAAGCCCGCAAGGAATGCACGCTTTGTCATACTGACCCCAAAACCGCACATTCCTTTCAAAGTCCTCCCAGGAATTTTCGATTCGATCACCAACTCCATGGAAACTTAGGCAATCTAGCGCCCATCATCGCCGCGGCCATTGATAGCGGCAAGTATTTGTCCCAGGCAGAGAAACTTCGGAAACGGCTCGACACCAGCAATCCTTGCGTGGCGTGCCATCGGGGATTAGATGAGACGAATTATTCTGGTCCAGCTAATTTGCCTCAGATGGCTGACTGCCTGGTATGTCATGCAGAATCGATCCACCCTTTAGTTGCGAGTTCTGTCATACGCAAGGCGCTCAAATTAAGCCTGTCAGCCATACGCCCGATTACATCGATTTACATACCAGCAGAAAAGCGCAGCTGGACAAACAATCCTGCAAAATCTGCCATGGCACGAATTTTCGCTGCATGGGCTGTCACTGATCTTAGTCCGGCTGGGAAGGGCCGTCAATGGGAAGCTAATCTAAGGAACTCTTGAATCTTGCCTCCAATATCAAGGGCACAGAGGATCTCTCGGATGACGGCTACAGAATCGATGCCTAAATCAAAAAGTCTTTTGGTGTTTTCGGTGGTTATCCCGCCAATGGCGACCAGAGGCTTGACGACTCTCCGGCGGATCGCCGCCAACTCGTTCCATTCCACAATCGGGTCGGGATTTTCCTTGCTGGCTGTTGCGTAGATAGGGCCGATGGCGATGTAATCGGCGCTGCCTTGCTGAGCTTCCAGGGCTTGGTCAAGACTATGGGTGGAACAGCCAATGATCGTATGGGGCCCTAATATTTTCCTCGCCTCCGCCACAGGCAAGTCCTCCTGTCCTAAATGCACACCGTGTGCCCCAGAAAGCCAGGCAATATCAGCCCGGTCATTTACAATGACGGTCATTCGATAGGGCCTGGAGAATTCTAAAAGTTCCTGAGTATCCCGGAAGAATTCTCTCGAAGACACGTTCTTCTCGCGAAGCTGAATCAGCTGCACTCCAGCGCGAGACAGTTCTTCGACCACAACTTTGATGGGGCGAGGACTGATCTGCGGATCAATGATGGGGTAAATGGGTGGAATCTTGAAATTCATGGATTTAAGGCAGATATCGCTCCATGAATTTTGTGCTAAATGTTCCCGCGACAAAATCAGGATCCCGGATAATTCTTTGGTGGAGCGGAATGGTGGTTTTGATTCCTTCAATTACAAACGTCTCCAGGGCTCGCTCCATTTTCTTGATCGCTTCCGATCTGGAATTGGCGTGGGTCACCACTTTGGCAATCAAGGAGTCATAGTATGGGGAAATGGTGCATTCTGAATGGGCGGCGGTTTCAACCCTTACGCCGAGGCCTCCGGGGACATTAAAAGACGTGATTTTCCCTGGAGAAGGGACCAAGGTATGCGGGTCTTCGGCATTGATACGACATTCAATACTGTGTCCACGGGGCATCAGATGGTCTTCGAAACGGAGCTTCGCACCCGAGGCAATCATGATCTGTAACTTCACTAAGTCCGTACCAGTGACCATCTCGGTGACCGGGTGTTCGACTTGAATGCGTGTATTCACCTCCATGAAGTAAAAATTCATGTTTTCATCCACCAGGAATTCCACTGTGCCTGCATTCGAGTATCCTATGTTTGTCAGAGCCTGTTCGACCAGGAGGCCCATTTTATGACGTCTATCCTCTGACATTATGACCGAAGGAGATTCCTCCAGCAATTTCTGGTGGCGCCGCTGGATGGTGCATTCTCTTTCACCAAAGTGAATGACCCTCCCGTAATTATCTCCCATGACTTGAAACTCGATGTGACGAGGCATTTCTATGTACTTTTCAATATAAACGTCGGGCACTCCAAAAGCCATCTGTGCTTCGTGTCGGGCTATTGGAAAAGAGGTTGCCAGGTCCTGGCGGGTCCGTATGATCCGCATCCCTCGTCCACCACCACCGGCACAAGCTTTGAGGATTACAGGATATCTAATAGCCTCCGCAACCTCCGTCGCTCGTTCTAAGGATTCAACAATTCCCTCGCTTCCCGGCAGCACCGGCAGCCCGGCCTTCGACATAGTTGCCAGCGCCCTAGCTTTGTCACCCATAAGACGAATGACAGGAGGAGAAGGGCCGATGAACTTGATGTGGCAGGCTTCACAAACTTCCGCGAAATAGGCATTCTCAGATAAAAAACCATAGCCGGGATGAATGGCGTCCACATTGGTAATTTCAGCCGCGCTAATCACACTTGGAATTTTCAGGTAGCTTTCGCTACTCTTGGCCGGGCCAACACAAACAGCTTCGTCAGCAAAACGCACATGCAGGGAATTTCGATCGGCTTCAGAGAAAATGGCCACCGTTTTAATACCTAATTCCTTGCAGGCATAAATCACGCGTAAGGCAATCTCACCCCGGTTAGCCACCAGAATTTTCTTGAACATCTCTCAAAAAGAATGTTGATGCGGGATCGTGTCGGAATACTGGAAGAACTCCCAGTTAGCCGGTTCATCAAGTCTTCTGGACAAGACGGATACCAAAGAGTGCCTGTCCAAACTCAACGGGCTCGCCGTTTTCCAAATAGATCTTGGCGATTTCGCCGCTCACTTCGGACTCAATTTCGTTCATTAATTTCATGGCCTCGATAATGCAGAGAACGCGCCCTGGCTCGACCAAGTCCCCCAGTTTTACGAAGGCTTCGGCATTGGAATTGGGAGCACGATAGAAGGTACCCACAATGGGGGACCTGACAACGTATAGCTCCTCTTCGTCTGGAGTCACAGTCGAACCAGGCTGAGAGGAGGTTGGGAGACCGACTCCGCCTATCGAGCTGGCTACCGGAACTGGGTGGCTTGCTGCTAGGCTGGAAGTAGAGACTGGGAGAGTCGACCCAATGGGAGCGGGGTGCCCTTCCTTTCTAATTCGCACCTTCACTCCAGCCCGTTCCACTTCCAATTCCGCGATCCCGTTTTGACGAACGGCTTCCATCAACTCCTTGATCTCTTTGATGTTCATGAGTCTTTCTATTTCTCCTATTTAATACTCAGGAAAACACGGCAACGCCTTGTCACTCATCGAGTCCTCGTCTGTGGCAGCGATAGCGCGTAAGTATAGCGAATACAGAACCCAAATTACAATTGCTTTTCTTCTAAATCTTCTAATTAGCCATGCTGAGCTATAGACGGTTACTCCATTTTGAAACGATCTTTCGTTTAGTTACTTTGAAGAAAACGGAAATGGGCGTTAGGTCAAGACAGACCACGGGCCTGACTTTCGCACGAATGTATGGACACCATCGGCTAACTCTTGCCTGCGGGCAACGCGAACCAGGAACACATGCGTGACATTGCGCCGTTGGTTGGTTCCTGAATTTGCTCATCGACGTGAGCGACAGTGGGAACCGACGTTTACCGCCGGACTGTGGTGGGCCCCTGAAGTGTCTCGGAACTCTCAGCCCACGCAGCATCCTTTAGAGCCGCCGAGCTGCTGCTGGCCAGCTTGCTGCCTGCCATGACCGATCGCTTGCTGAACCTAAGAGTTCCAGGTTTTTCGCAACATGCCGAGAGAAACGCCGTCGACCTAACCGGCTAAACAAAGGCCTTCCCCGAAGTACAGGCCCAGCAGCTTTTCTCCATGCTCAGTCTCCCGTGAGTCCAGCAGCCACAGGCGGTGGGCCTTCGGGCAAGGACCGGCACGTCTATAAAGTAACAATGCGGCTTTCAGTGGGGATTTTTGCGCTGGAAAGCAGTTACCCTAGCTATTTGAAATAGATTTAATCCGCTCTTACTGGCTCAATCGAATAATTTGATTGCGGACTGCCTCAAATGCGGAGTTGAGCTGAGCAGGGTCACCGGCAAAGTAATATTTGCCGCTTGGCTGGTTGGAGTTGAAGTTTGGAGATGCAGGGTCATTGGCCACCCGCATTAAGATAGACGATCCCGTCTCCGGGACTGAACCTGCATTTGAATTAAGCAGATCTCCCAGGCCCAGCGCGTAGATGCGAATGGGATAGGCACCCGTGTTGTCGCTGCGCACGGCATTGGCAATAATCTCGGTCAGATTTCTAGCTGCATTATTGGCATTTTGGACGTGATCGGTGTACCCCTGGGCTGTCTGACCTAGTAATACCCTCTGTCCGGCTAGAGAGGGATCGTAGAGGTTGAATGAAAAAGGGATGCCTGAAGAAACGTGGTTTGGATGGTAGCTCTGCAGCGGTAATTTAGGGATCTTAGGATTCGTAACTTGGGTATTAGTGTTCTGTCCTGAGGTGTAAGTAGAATCAGTCGGGGAAACCCACTGCAACCCCGGGCTGCTCACTGTGCCATAGATTTGATAGAGTCCCTGAACCTCCGGATTATTTTGGCCCTGTCCATTGATGTACGGGTAATCATTGGTATGGATAACCCCCTGGCGGTTCACAAACGCGGCCCCATTTTGCACGTCGAACTGCCCGGAAAAGGCGTTGGGGGCCCCGTCGGTAAAGAGCACAATAATTCGTAGGGCCGATTGACTGCTATTCGAAACACTTCTTAACTGATCCCATCCCTGGTAAAGACCTTCGGGTGTTCCCGTAAAACCCGTGGTGGTGGCGCCAGCTATATGGCTATTAATCGACGTCTTGTTAAATCCGCGTCCCGTCGTGTTAATCGGATCCATCAAAATGGTGTTGCCCGAAAACATGACAAGAGCGATGCGATCATTGTTGGCATCAAAGTAGCTTACAAATTGCTGAGCGGCACTCTTCACTTGGCTCCAGACAGTATTTAGAGACCCGGATTTATCGACCACAAAAGCCATGTCAACCAAACGCCGCGTCGCTTGACCTGAGCTGCTAACGGTCAATTGATTAAAGCCTGCGATTTTCATGAAGCTGGTTGGCAGGACGGCGGTAGAAGCCACCGTAATGATATTGGAACCATCTGATCCAACTGCAAAAGTTAGATTGGGTGGATTTTGAACCGAATTTACACCCAAGTAACCATTGGGGAAGTTGGTGTTGAAGATCTTATTGGCCTCGTCTTGAGCTGCCGATTGTCCTTGCCCGATCTTCCTGGCCGCAGCCAGAGCGGCTCCGTCAACGGCTTTGGAAAGATGAGCCTTGACAACATAACCTCGTCCCAGATCTATGGCCAATCCGGAAAATGCCAGCAAAGTGAACATCAAGGCCGCCACGAAATAAAGAGCGATTCCTTTTTCCTGGGCTGGCTTCATTTTTTCATTTCTCATCTTCTTCTTCCTTTGAATCGCGCGGCGTGTAAGGCTGATGTTGTTAATCTAAGTATTGCGCCAATTATTTTGACTTCCCCTCTTTGGATTGAATACGGGCAAGCTCTCTCAGGGCTTAGAAATACGCCGAGGCATACAGATTACTCGGCAGCGAGATCCCAAACTTATCGAAGGGAGTAATCAAATTATGATGGAGGTAAACTTCGGTGATGTACACCGATTGACCAGCCGTCAAGGTCAGTCCATTAGGCAAAGGGCCACTAATTCGAATGCTTGTGTCGTTATCAGCATCTTGGCAAGAATAGTTAGGGCTTCCAGTGTAAGAAGTCGATGGCGGCTCGCCCAGGACACTATTGGCGCTCAGGGTTCCCAATACGTGGCGTTGGGAAATAATCGGCTGGTTCAGGTTGGATCCACCGGTTCCGAGCTTGATTACGGACAAGATCAATCTTGCATTGGAATTAAATGTTAGTGGGGCAGAAGCCGCGCCCTGGAGTGCAGCTTCGGCTTCTGTGAATGTGCTTTGTCGAGAAATGAGATTGGACCCTTCTCGAGCCAGCTTCGTAATCGAGTGATCCTCATATAAAGCATATCCTATCTCGATTACTCCCAGAACTAGCAGTAGCATCAAGGGCAACACCATGGCAAATTCAGCTACACTTTGCCCATTTGCCTTCTGTCGAAGGGTTCGCGTTTTGTTCTTGAGTGGGTGGGGGCAAGCCATTTCACAGAGTATGATTTGATCAACTCGATCCTTCACATTTCACCTCATAGATTCAGGAAGTAGGGAAAGGTTCGTTTTTCATGGTAGAAGAAACGTTGAGGCTGATCTGCCCGTTGTTGAAGAATGGACGTAATAAGGGTGTCAACAATCGCCAGTTGTAACTGACGCTCACTTTAATGACGTCATTAGGCCCGCCGGTACCGGATGCACCCTTGGTCACATTGTAAAAAGTGAAGTCGCCATCGCTAATCGAAAGGGTAGGAGTGGCCTGGCGCATGGCCATTTTTATGGATTGATCTCGGGATAACTTTTGCCCGACATTGTTTGGATCGTTCATGGTCTGTCCTGTCACCGCATAGCGCGTCGCTTGGCTAACGCCATTTTCAAGGGTCAGATAGACATAAAATAGAGAACCGAAATCGATAATTGAGAACGTGAGCATCAAGAGCAGAGGAAGAATGAACGCGGTTTCCAACAGATTCGCACCTCTTTGTAACCTGCATCTCTCGACGCACACATTTTTGAACGACTTCCTGAAACTAGCGCTTCTCATTGGACGACCCCAAACCAGAAGGGGCAAGTGCGGGGCCAAACTCACAAGCTCGAAAAGTAACAATCCTGTAACAATTGATCGTGGATTCCCGTCTTATGTTGATCTTAGAGATAATCCCTTAAGCTTAGGGAAGAGGTTTAAAATGCCGAGTTTCGGGCAAGGAGTCTTTGTGGGGTGATGAAGTTATGACCTCTGCTGTTCAAATGGTCTACACCAGACTCTTGTTACTAGAATTACACGTTTGAATCTCCAAAAAAAGGTCAGGAAAACATAGACCCTATCCGGCAGTGCGTGAACTCCAGCCAGGTGCTTACGACCATCAAGCGGCATCTCCTGACGTCACTTACTTGAGAGTTCTCTATGCCAATGTGCAACCGCGACGATCACGCGCCGAGGGAAGTGAAGAGCTGGCTTTGTAAGGCTCTACCTAGAGGAGGTTCACGACTGGAACCCGACCCGGTTTCGAATCTAAACGGACACCACCACCGAAGGAATGTCGAATTGGACCAGGGCAAGAGGTTCATCAGGATTTCACGCCAATTGAAACTCTGGTGGTCTTCCTGATCTTGCTGTCTGGATTGTCTCTGTGCCTTCGCTGCTTGCTTTCCTATGCAGTGGTCACTGACATCAAAACTGACTCTAACCTCCGGCAACCTAGCGGTTCAAAAGATGGAACAGTTGTGAGCTCAGGGTTTCAGTAGGCTTGCAGATCAGACTCCAGCGGGAATATTGATTATTTTCACAATGTGACTTTCGACATTCGCTGGAATATTGTCTACCATCGAATCGCCTGCCAAAGATTGTGGTCGCGGCCCAAAGAACCAACGGGACCAAGAGGTATATGACCAGTGTGTTAGAGCCAGCCGTCCATTCGCCTACGCAGACTTGAGGGACGAAAAATCCTATGAAAACTCGTCGCGCTCTGGAGTCACTGAAGCTACCGTTTCAAGATCATTCCAAGGCGGTTGAGAAGGGATTCTCGCTGGCCGAGTTGATGGTTTGCCACTCCCTTCCGTTCTGTCGCTTTCGGGCATGGGAAGGCCGCTAGAATCTCGAACAAGATTTCGACGTTGTCCAGCAAAGCGCAAGGAAGGGATTCTGCCGGAAAGATTATCGTGCGAGACCTGTTTTACAAACCGTGATCACGCTGTTTCGTCGGGCCGCCACCGCAGAGAGAATCCCGACACACGAGGTAGATGTTCCTGAGTAATATGTTCCTGGCGGTCGTCGGTCAAGGTGGAGATACCCGAGCGCCCTGGTTAGTTAGGATTAGCCGACAAAAAATTTGAAGCAGAAGACCCTTTGGCTCCTCAAACGCCCAGACTGGGTGTGGAACAACCAAGATAACGCTCGGTTCCTTGATCTTTTGCGGGATCATTTCCCCGAAGATCCACTCTCAACACAAATTTCTGGCTAAATCACAAGCTCTCTAGCCAGAACATGTTTTGCCTTTTTGAGTTCAAAGCGAGCGCGCCCAAGGTTACCGTCCTTGTTGAGGAGTAATAATAAGAAGTACTCAGGTGTGATCATACGGATGGTGATGAGGCTTGAATCTGTGGAAACAATCAACTCTTCCAGGGGGCCCTGGCCTATTTCTTGAGCAGCGGTAGACGAGGCCTTAAGAAGCGAGGTGTATTCAGCCGCCATGGCCTCAATATTTGTATCCCCAGCAGGCAGACGTTTCTCAATCGAAATTCCGTCCATGCCCATGACAATAGCGCCCAAGGTGCCTTCCACTTTGTTCGTGATCGATTCTAGAAGCTGGTTAAACATATCTGTGGAAAGGAACGAACGTCACAGAATTTTTGGCGAAATAAAGAATATCAGCTCTTGGGTCTGTTTGTTCACTGAACGGTTCTTGAATAAGTTACCAATCAGAGGAAGACTCCCAAAACCGGGAACCTGCCGGACGTTCGTTTGTTCATTATCAATGAGGACGCCACCGATTACTACAGTTCCTCCATTATTTACCAGGACAGTGGTCTTGGTTAGCTGGGTGTTTATAGTAGGAACGTTTTGAACTTGACGCGAAAAGTCCGGCGTGGAATTCTCTACGTTGACATTCATTATGATGGTTCCCTCTTCGGTGATTTGTGGTGTCACTTTCAGGTTCAAGGAAAAATCAAAGAACTGGACTGAGACTGTATTGTTTATGGTGGTCTGAACCGGAATTTTAACGCCTTGCTGAACAAACCCCTCGATATTCTCTTGGGTAATTATCTTGGGCTTGGAAAGAAGCTTGGCTGTACCTCTCCTTTCAGCGGCGGTAATAATGGTATCGAGAAGGAAGTCGTGAGTAAACCCACTAAAGAACGTAAGTCCACTGGTTGCAGCTTGAGCCCCTAAATTTGTTATCAACGGCATAGCACCGGGCGCGCCACCGGATTGTTTTGGTTCGATCGTTACGCTAGGAGTGGGAGTTCTGGTAAACGGGTCTCCCGGAATTGCGCCGGCCAACTTGTTTTGGGCATTGTTATTATATATAGCTCCGATTTGGATACCTACATCTCGCAAGAAGTCGCGTGTGGCCGCAATGACTCTTGCTTCTATCTCTACCTGCTTGATCTTCTTATCTAATTGCTTGATGAGGGCGTCAATAGCAGAGAATTTCCCTGGAATATCAGAGATAATCATGGAATTGGTTCTTGGATCGACGATAATATCCCCCCGCGGAGAGAGGACTTTCTTTAGCACAATGCTCAAATCAGCAGCTTTGGCATAGTTCAGAACTCTAGTCTCAGTTTGTAACTCGGCTGCCAAAATACGAGCATCCGCTAGACGCTTTCTTTGTGCCTCTTCATCTTCCAGAGTTTTGTTGCTGGCGATTCGCAGGACATTGCCCTCCAATTGTTTACCCAATGAATTATTCTTCAAAACCACCTCTAACGCCTGATCCCACGGAACGTCTTTCAGAAAAATAGTCAATGAACCCTTGACGTCTGGATCCAGGACCACGTTCAATCCGCTGAAATCTCCGATCAAGCGGAAGAAATCTTTAAGATCTGCATCTTTCAATTCCAAAGATAAAGGTTCCCCAGAATACCGGGGTGATTGCGCGGTGTTCGCCTGGGTAATGATCTGGCTTGCATTCTGCCCCGCCACTGGAGTCCGAACGGGTGGGGCAGGAGGAGCTGTAGCAATCGCTGCAGGAGTCTGCTGTGCCACAGTGAGTTCCGGCTTTGACTCGATAGGCTTCCCGACTGTTACCTGCAACGGTAACGCCGCCTTCTGCGCAGCCGTTGGAACGGGTTCCAACTGATCGAGCTGAGTCACTGCAGGTGACATCGGTTTGACGACTGTGGGTGTCTGTTGCCTGACAACCAGCTCCGGCTTTACCTCTTCGGCTTGTGCAAGAGGCGGCATGGTGGGCTCGCCTAAAGGCTGTATCGGTTTGTGTTGTGTGGGAGGCACCGGTGGAGGAGTTGAGGACTGGGCCAACCAAAAGTCGTTGAAGCCCTGTGGAAGGGTCTGAACGCCCGTCTCCAGCGCCTCTGCCCTGGTCAAATCCAAAATGGTAGAAGGCACTGCTAGAGTATCTTTACGCAGGTTCATCTCTGCTTCTGGCGTATTGACGGTGAGTTGAGGTGAGAGCAAAGGTCCTTGGCCGATGGCAAATGTACCGGGCGCAGCCAACGGTTGAGGCGTTGCCATCCTATCCATTCCAGCCAGAACGTCTGGAGTGATCGGTTTTGCAGACAGTTCGGTAGGAGATAACTCAGGGAAGTCCAGCATGCTGGGAAGAGTGGTGGGCTTGATCTGGGCTTCATTCTTGGCCAGTTGCGTTTGATTGTTTTCCTTTGAAAAAAGGATGACTAATCCTGAGTCCGTTGAGGAAACCTTATAAGGAGCCTTGTGGGATAAATCGAAAACGCAACGCACCAACTTCCCTTGCTGAGAGTCTCCGTAGCCAAAGCGGATCCTTTGAATCAGGTTAGACCTTACCTTGACCGCTCTCCGCGAGATCTTAAAGTTGGAGTTATTAACATCGATCACCAACCGCGATGGCCCTTCCAGTTCAAAATGCTTAAACGAAGGTTTGGTCGTAGTGGTTTGCAACGTGAACTGAAGTTGCTGGGAGTCTTCCTCAATGGCGAGGTCGTTAATCAGAGTTTGACCTTTTAGGGCCTGTGGTTGTGCCGCTTGATCCTCTTTTGAGGATTTCTCAGCTATTGATTTGGCCAACTTGACTTTTTCTTTCACTGTCTTCGAGACTTCGGGGTTCGATTCCGCAGCTTCGACAACCGGTTTCGTTGCCGTGGAGTTTTCATCTGGCAATGCCACCGCACTGGATTGGTCTGCCCGACTTGAGTCTATGGAATTTAAGATGAGCTGCAGCTTTAAGCCTTCGCTGTGAAAGGAATATTGAATGGGTTGTGTCAAATTGATTTCAAATCGGAGCAGACATTTTTGCCCTTCTCCAATCTGAGTGATGGTCGCGAAATCAACCAGAGATGTCTTAAGATCAATGAAGTTTTTTTCTAGCTGGGATTGGGCTTCGGGAATATCCAGGATAAAAAGACGAGGATTAGGATAATAAGAAGTATAATCAAACTTGCGACTGCCGCGAATAACAATGACTGTTTGATCAGGAGCACTCTTGAAGGCCAGGTCTTGAATCAAGGCAGGGCCTGAGCCTGTCTCGACTAAAGTTTCGGGAAAGGCGGCTGGAACCCAGAGCACCAGCGTTAAAAACGTCAGCTTAGCGAATCGCAATAAGTTTTTACTTCTCATTATTTCCTTCTCCTCGCGTCGGATATAGCTTCTTGACAACTTGCCGGGAAACCTTCTTGCCTGAGCTATCCGTTAAGGTTTGGGTAAAGAGCACAGAGTCATTCCTAATTTCGATGACCTTGCCGTCATAGAGATCATCTTTGGTATGGATGAAGAAAGTTCTACCACGATATCCTTCGGCAATGGCCATGATGTTTCCTTTGGACTTGACAACGCCCACCAATTTGATTTCTGAAACCAACTGCCCCTTGATTCCAGGAGGCCTGACGACAGGGGTAGCAGCGGCCTGGATGGAATTCACTACATCCAGCGTACGGAAGGGATCCCTGCGTCCCTTGACTTCATACTTGTAATTGGCAACACCAGGATCTCCCGCATTCGCCGTGGGGGGTGCTGTAGTTGGCACACTGTTTGGAAGCGATTTTTCCTTTTTAGCGGCGGGTTGCGGCGCTTTGTAGGGGGATTGCTGGGCTGTTGCTGCTGAACCTATCAACAAAGGAATCGACAATAATTGGATAAGGATATGTTTCATTTCTTGGCAACCGCTTTCTGAGCTTTGGTATCAACGGCATCCTTTTCTTCGTTGTAAACAAAAGTAGTCGCCATGCAGGTAGCCGTTATAGAGTAATTGGAACTAGCTTTCTTGTTTTCAATGATCTTAAGATCGGCAACATTAACAATCCTGGAGAATTTGCTGAGCTTGTCAAAGAACATGGCCAGGCTGTGGTAGCTGCCATCCACCTCAAGATTAATGGGCCACTCTGAAAAGAAATCCTTCTCAGCTACGGGTAAGGGCTGAAATCGTTTGATGGTCAGATTCGAACTCAAGGCACTTTCCTGAATCTGGCGAAGCAACTGATCGGTCTGCTTGGCCTCAGGCAAGATGATCTTGAGTGTTGCAAGTTTGCTGAGAAGTTGCTTATTTTGAGTCAGGTATTCCTGGTGTTTTTGTTCCACCGCCTGGCCTTTTTGTATCTCAACCCTCAAGTCATCGAGCTGTTTTTGCTTGATAGCGATCTGTTCGCTCGGGCCGGAGATGAAAAAATACCAACCAAGCCCGACAATAACTATTCCAACGCTTGCAAAAATTCCCAGTTGTGTATACCAGGGAATATTATTGAAGACCTTCAAATTTAAGTCCATGATCTGGGATCCGTGACAGTCAAATTAGGATACTTCCTTGGAGTGCGGTACCATATTGCCTTCGAATGTGATTGAGAAGGAATATTTGGCCTCGACTTCCTGGATGTTTATTAGAGTTACGTTTTTAAATTTTCCCAGGTGCTCCAAGTTGGTAAGGAAGTCAGCAATAACGTCGGGCGAGCCCATGGCCATCCCGCTTAAAGTGATTACATTGTCTTTTTGAACGAAATCCTTCAGCCACAACCCATCTGTTCGTTGCACGCAGTCGCCTAAGATATCTAATATCTGAACTGGGCCTGACTGATTTTTCTTCAGTGACTCAATCACGCCGATCCGAGTTTCAAGGAGTTTGCGCCTTTTTTCAAAAATCTCGTTTTCCTTTAAAAGGCTCTCCTGCCGAATCTTTTCCTTACGAGCTAGCGCAATTTGACGTGACAGGTCTGCATCCTGTTGCGAGAGGATCTTCTCCCAAAAGTAGATAATACCAATGGATATGACGAGCACAGAGATCGCCATAACGGACTGTAGTGCTTGATTAGAAGCAGCTCGAACGCTTTTCGGTCGGGCAGCTTTGACTTTAACTTTACCCAGCAGATTGATTCGAATCATTAGTTATCAAAACTCCTTAAGGCTAGCCCCACCGCCACTGCCATGCTCGGAGAAATCTCTTCCAGATAACTTGATGCAATCCCTTTCCCCACAGATATGTTTTTGAAGGGGTTCAATAACTCAACCGGCATACTGAACCTATTCTGAAGGAGACCAAGGAAGCCGGTGACATTGGCGCACCCACCGCTGACGTAGATTCGTTGAATGTGCTCGCCAATCGAGGTGGCTCGAAAGAAGTCAAAGGTCTTCTGGATTTCCAGAAGAAGGACTTCTGCAACCGACTGCAACAGGGAGTTGATATTGGCTGTTTCTATCCCGGCAATCGATTTGCCCTTCTTGAGCTGTTCAGCCTCCTCGAAACTTAGATTTAATTCCTTCTGTAACACGTCAGTAAATTGATTTCCCCCTGCAGAGACATCGCGGGTAAACAAGGGAGTGCCGCCCTTGGTTACAACAATGTTCATAATGCTGGCGCCAATGTTGAGTAATGCCACCGTTGCGTTAGAAGCTGGACTGTAGCTGGTTTCGAAGGCATTTTGAATTGCAAAGGCATCAATATCGACCACGACAGGAGTCTTGCCCGCTTGAGTGATTACGTTGGTATGGTTCAAAATCTTATCTTTCTT
>Ga0066710_100001381_pt1 | contig 18031 bp, 18 predicted proteins | sample GraSoiAngelo_159_FD_79666 | JGI IMG/M metagenome (GOLD analysis project Ga0066710, IMG submission 79666) | Grasslands soil microbial communities from the Angelo Coastal Reserve, California, USA - 14_1009_16_40cm | ecosystem: Environmental > Terrestrial > Soil > Grasslands | place: USA... | reverse complement strand
TCTCTTTACTCGGCGTGCCGTCCGCCTCCTGCCGGGATAGGACGCCGATGTGTCGCATCTCCTCTCGGAGCATAGAAGATGCCAAATCGGCCAGGTCACGGCAGGACCTTGGACCTCCCGAGACCTCCCGCCGCTCATCGGTGCGCGTAGGTTTCGTAACCGTGGTTCCCGAGAGGCTTTGTCGGACGCCCCGAGCGCGCCGGTGTGTCACCGTCAGCAGAAGCCAAGGCCAGAGTCGCGCACCCGGCGTTTTCGTCCGAGTGTCCATCGGTTGACTTTCTGTCAAGAGAGGATCGCCCTCCCGGCACGGCACCGTCGTGGCAAAGCTCGTCGCCGACCGGGCCGGCGGCCCGCTACGGCATCAACGTCCGGGACATCTTGGGCGCGATCGAGGGGCGGCGACGATAGGGCGAATCAAGACCGAGGAGCCTGTCGGAGGAACCGGCTCCGAGCGCCGGCTTTGCCGGCGCAATGAGGTTCTGGGGGAGGTTCGGAGGGGGCCGCCGAGGCCCCCTTCGACGATCTAGCGCGTGAAGGTGACCCAGGAGGACTTGAACACGTCCTCGCCGCTCTCGCGCGTGACGGGATGCAGGCGACCGTCCTCCAGGCGGACCAGGCCGTGGAACGACCCTTTGCTGATGACGTGGGTCATCGTGAACTTCCAGCCGAGCGGTCCGGCCGTCACCTGCTCCTCGACCTCGGCGCAGTGGCTGATGTCGGCGACGTCACCCACCAGGTGCAGCACGCGCACGGGGCCCTCGGACGCCCGCAACCCGAGCACAACCTTGTAGGAGAGCCCCTCGCGGAAGGTCTCGACGGTCATCTCGCCCGGATGCAGGAGGTGCGGCACCGCGTCCGGCATCGTGGCGAGGAAGAAGTCGCGCGGCATCGGGTGGACGTAGTAGAAGTGCCAGCGCCGCGCCGCGATGAGCCAGATCTTGGTGTACTCCCCGAGCATCCCGGAGATGCACCGTCCCCCCTCGATGAACACGGGGCCGCTCTGGCCGAGCTCGGGCAGCCGCAGGCGTGGCGACGGAAACCACAGCTCGCGGAACTCCGCGAGGCTCTTCCAGTCCACGTTATTTCACCTCGGCCAGGACCTTGTCGAGCGCCCCCTTCACGCGCTCGAGGTCCTTCTCGTACTTCACCAGCATCGTCAGCGTCGACTCGACCACCTCCGGGTCGAGCTGCTCGGCGTTCAGGATCACGAGCGAGCGCGCCCAGTCGATCGACTCGGAGACCGACGGCGGCTTGCGCAGGTCCATCGCGCGGATCCGCTGGACGGCCGTGACGACGGCCGCCGCCAGCCGCTCGGAGACCTCGGGCACCTTGAGCCGGATGATCGCCAGCTCATCGGCGGGCGTGGGGAAGTCGATGAACAGGTGCAGGCAGCGCCGCTTCAGCCCGTCCGACAGCTCGCGGGCGTTGTTGGACGTCAGCACGACGAGCGGGATGTGCTTCGCGCTGATCGTCCCCAGCTCCGGCACCGAGACCTGGAAATCGGAGAGCACCTCGAGCAGGAACGCCTCGAATTCGGGCTCCGCCTTGTCGATTTCGTCGACGAGCAGCACGACCGGATCATCCGACTGGATCGCCTGTAGCAGCGGCCGGGGCGAGAGGAAGCGGTACGAGAAGAACGCGTCGTCCTGGCCCGCGATCCTCGCGACGGCGTCCGGCAGTGACGGGGCGTCATGGATCAGCTCGCCGATCCGCTCGCGCAGAAGCTGCGTGTAGAGGAGCTGCTTCGCGTATTTCCACTCGTAGAGCGCCTTGCCCTCGTCGAGGCCCTCGTAGCACTGCAGCCGGATGAGGCGGGCGCTGGTGACTTCCGCGAGTGTCTTCGCCAGCTCGGTCTTGCCGACGCCGGCCGGCCCCTCGACGAGCACCGGGCGTCCCATGCGCGTGGCGAGATACACGACTGTGGAGATTCGCCGGCTCGCGATGTACCGCGCATCGCGAAACCGCCGCCCGACGTCCTCGACCGATTTGAACATGTCGGCTCCCGGGCACTGAATTGGCGTTCATTGTAGCACGCGGGCATTCAGGTGCGTCCGGCCCGGGGCGGCGTGCCGCGAGTTGTAGAATGACTGCCCACTCCTGTACGCTCAGGCCTCGATCGACCGGCGCATCGCCGGAGCAACGCACAACGCAGAGCGTCCGGTCCCAAGGAGCCACCGCATGGAACGACCCGTGACCCGCACTGTCTTGTCACACGTGCTTCGAGCGCCGACTTCGCCGACGCAATGTCTCGGACGGAGGTTCGGAGGGGAGGCAGCGCTCCCCTCCGAGGGACCATGAATCGGCGCACTCGCTTGCGTCAGCTCGTGGCGGGGAAGCAGGGCCTCGTCGTGCCCGGCGCCTACGATGGCGTCTCGGCCCGGCTCGTCGAGCGCGCCGGCTTCCCGGCCGTTTACATGACCGGGTACGGCACCTCGGCGTCGAGACTCGGCCTGCCCGACATGGGCTTTGCCGGGCTCACCGACATGGTCGACCACGCGCGGAACCTGGCCGCCGCCGTCTCCATTCCGCTCATCGCCGACGCGGACACCGGCTACGGCAACGCGCTCACGGTACGCCGGACCGTGTCGATGTACGAGGCCGCGGGCGTCGCCGCGCTGCATCTCGAAGACCAGGTCGCGCCCAAGCGCTGCGGCCATCTCACGGGACAGCAGGTCGTCCCGCTCGCCGAGTTCGAGGGCAAGATCCGCGCGGCCGTCGAGGCCCGCACAGACCCGGATCTGCTCATCATCGCCCGCACCGACGCGATTTCGGCCGTCGGCTTCGACGAGGCGCTCCGCCGCGGCGAGGCCGCGGCGAAGGCGGGCGCCGACGTGCTCTTCATCGAAGCGCCGAAGACCGATACGCAGATCGAGCGCGTGGCGCGCGCGTTCGACACGCCGCTCCTCTTCAATTACGCCTCCGGCGGCCGCTCCCCGCTCCTGCCGTTCACGCGCCTCCGCGACCTCGGCTACGCAGTCATCCTGCTGCCGGTCGACGCGCTGTTCGTCGCGGCGAAGGCCATTCAGGCGTTTCTCCGCGACCTGCGCGCGGCGGACGATGTCCTCGGCTTCGCCGATCGCGCCATGTCCTTCAGCGATTTCAACGAGCTGATCGGCGTCACCGCCCAGCTCAGCCTCGCCGACCGCTACGCGCGGGACGCTTGACATCGGTTTCATATTTCGATAAGTTCGGAAATATGAAACCGATGGCGCGACCGATCCCCCGAGAGCGTCTGGCCGCGCGGCCCGGGCACGTCGAGGCCCTCCGCGCCCTCGCCCACCTCACGCGCCTGCAGGTCTTCTTCCTGCTGGTTCGAGGCGGGGGCGAGGTGTCGGCGGGAGAGCTCCAGGACCGGCTCGGGATCCCGGGGCCCACGCTGTCGCACCATCTGGAGATCCTGCGTCGCGCCGGGCTCATCGGGAGCCGCAAGGAAGAGCGGTTCGTCTACTACTCGGTGCGCCGCGAGATCGTGTCCGATCTCGTGCGGCTACTCACCGCCTGCTGCTGAAAGGAGCCACCCTCATGTCGCTGCCACGCGTGCACATCCACCTCACGGTCTCGGACCTGGCGAAGAGCCAGGCGTTCTACTCGAGGCTCTTCGGCGCTCCCGTGAAGGAGAAGCCGGGCTACGCGAAGTTCCTCCCCGAATTCGGCCCGGTGAACCTCGCCCTCACCGAGGGCCGGCCGGCGGCCGGGGGCGCCGTCAATCATCTCGGCGTGCAGGTCGAATCGCCCGAGGTCGTGCAGCGCGAGCTGGCGCGGGTGAAAGCGGCCGGGCTCTCGGTCCGCGAAGAGATGGGCGTGACCTGCTGCCACGCCAACCAGGACCAGTTCTGGGTGCAGGATCCCGACGGCGTCGAGTGGGAGGTCTATCACTTGAACTTCGACGTCGAGGGGCCCGCGTCCACCGCGTCGCCGTCGCTGGCGATTCTGGAGCGGCCATCCAACTGCTGCTCGGATTAATTAACGTCGGGGGGAGCGAGCGCCGCTCCCCCCGACGCCCCCCACCGGTCACCCGCGGCGGCGATTCCTTCACGCGCACTGAATCACCGTCGGGGGAGCGAGCGCCGCTCCCCCCGACGCTCCCCACCGGTCACCCGCGGCCTCGAGTCGGTCACGCGCTCTGAATCAACGTCGGGGCGAGCGAGCGCCGCTCCTCCCCAACACTCCCCACCGGCCACCTGTCGCGGCGATTCTTTCATGCGCTCTGAGTCGGGGCGTCCGCGGCTGATTCACGTGTGGTAGGCTGTGGGGCGCACGACAAAGGAGGCCGCGATGACACCCGAGAAGAGGGCGATCGCCGAGGCTGTGGACCGTCTCGGCGACGAGCTTGAAGCGCTGTCCCGCCGGATTCACGGCAACCCCGAGCTGGGCTACGAAGAGGTCAAGGCGTGCGGCTGGCTCACGGAGTTTCTCGCCCGGCGGGGCTTCAAGGTCGAGAAGGGCGTCGCCGGCGTCGACACCGCGTTCCGCGCGACGGTCGAGACCGGCGAGGGCCCCACGATCGCGATCCTGTGCGAGTACGACGCGCTCCCCGGCATCGGCCACGCGTGCGGGCACAACGTGATCGCGACCTCCGGCGCAGGCGCGGGAGCGGCGCTCGCCGCCGTGAAGGCGCTGCTGCCGAAGGGCCGTATCCACGTGATCGGCACCCCGGCCGAGGAGGGCGGCGGCGGCAAGATCAAGCTGATCAGGGGCGGCGTGTTCCAGGACATCGACTGCGCGATGATGGTCCACGGCTTCGACCGCACGATCCTCAACCCGAGCCTGCTCGGCATCGTGCGGGCCGGATTCGAGTTTCACGGCAAGGCGTCCCACGCCTCCGCCGCCCCGTGGGAGGGCGTGAACGCCCTCGACGCGTGCATCCAGACCTTCAACAACCTCGCCATGCTGCGCCAGCAGATGCGGCCCGACTGCCGCATCCACGGCATCATCACTCACGGCGGGGCCGCCGCGAATATCATCCCCGAGTACGCGGCCGCGATGTTCTACGTGCGCGCGCCGCGCCTCGACGCCATGTGGACGCTCTACAAGCGCGTGGTCGCGTGCGCCGAGAGCGCCGCCCGCGCGACCGGCGCCACCCTCAAGGTCACCCAGCACGACAACGTCTACGAACCGCTCAAGGAGAACCAGACGCTGCTCGATCTATTCGCCGCCAATATGATCGACGTGGGGCTGGCGGCTACCCAGCCGGACCCGAACGAAGCCGGATCGTCGGACATCGGCAACGTGAGCCAGGTGCTGCCGGCGATCCAGCCGATGGTGGCGATCGCGCCCGCGGGCATGGCCATTCACACGCGCGAGTTCGCCGATGCGGCCGTCAAGCCGATGGCGCACGCCGGGATGCTCGCCGCGGCCAAGACCATGGCGATGACGGCGTTCGATCTGCTCGCTAACCCGGCGCAGGTGAAGGCCGCGAAGGACGAGTTCGCCGGGGCACGGTAGCGACCCGACCGCCGGTCGGCGGCGGGCCCCGGCGCTTCGCCAGCGCGCCTCACGTCACTGCCACCTCTGCCGTTCGAGGTCGCTGATGGGACTCTATCAACGGCATATCCTGCCCAGGCTCATCGACCTGTCCATGCAGAATAGGGCCGTCAGGGCGGAGCGCGCGCGCTTCGTGCCGCTCGCGTCCGGAACCGTCCTCGAAGTCGGTCTCGGGTCGGGGTTGAATCTTCCCTTCTACTCCCCGGCGGTCGAGCGACTGTACGGCCTGGACCCGTCTCTCGAGCTTCAGACGATGGCACGCCGTCGGGCGCGGGACGCGCGCTTGCCGGTCGAGTTCATCGCGGGATCGGGCGAGCGCATCCCGATGGAGGACGAGACGGTGGATGCGGTGGTCACCACCTGGACGCTGTGCTCGATTCCCGATCCGGTGACGGCGCTCACGGAAATGAAGCGGGTCCTGAGTCCAGGCGGCCGGCTCATCTTCATCGAGCATGGGCGGTCGCCAGACGCCCGCGTCGTCTCGTGGCAGGACCGGCTGACCCCCGTGTGGCGACGGCTCGCGGGCGGCTGCCATCTGAATCGAAAGATCGACGCGCTGATTCTCGCGGCCGGCTTCCGCATCGCGGAGATCGAGACGGCGTACATGAAGGGGCCGAAGCCGCTCGTGTACCTCTACAAGGGCGTCGCGCAGCGGTCGAGTTGAGACGGCGGCACCCTCCGTTCACGTTCGCGACGGCGCCGTTCGTACCGGACGACGCTACTGAATGATCCGCGAGTGGTTCTCGGTGGACGACCCGCCATCCCACCAGCTGCCGTGGGGTGTGCTCTCTCGCGCCAGGCGGTCGAGGGGACCAGGAAACCATGGCAGATCGAGCAGGCCCTGGGCGAACGCGTGGGCTGCGATCTCGGACAGCGCGTGAACGCCTGACCGCCAGGTCCACGGCCCGAGCCGGGCCAGAGTGACGCGGGCAAGGTCCGACACCGGGCGGAGGGCCGTTGCGTCGAGGTGGTGAAACAGCTCGTGGGCCACGTAGATCTCGGGAACCGGCAGCGCGCAGGCTGCCGACTGGATGGCTCGCACGGATTCCATGAACACGCGGATGGTCGCCGGCCGCGGCGCGTACTCCGCGATCCTCACCATTGAGCCGAGCGCCGGCGCGTCGGTCGACCAGATCACGTCGACACCGGCCTGAGCGGCGATCCGGACGGGATCGGCTGTCTCGTGAGCCGCGCGGCAGCACCGCGCCGCGCGGATCCCCGCCGCGAGAGCCGCGCGAACGGCGGCTCGGCGGTCATCTGGCGAGATGCGGCGACCCGTTCGGTCGCCCGCGAGCAGCGCGAGCCCCCAGGCTTCCCCGGTGTCTTCATCCACGCGCGGGTCTTCGGGACGCATCGGCGCGCTCAGAGAGACCGCGGGACGCCGATCACGACGACCGCGTCGTCATCGAGAAGCCCGGCCAGCTCGCCAGCGGCAACCGCCTCCACCTGGGCATAGGTAGCGAGCCCCGAGAGATCCAGGAGGTGCTCCCCGAAGCCGAGGAAGATCTCGGGGAAGATCACGTTGTCCCCCGAGTAGTGAGTCGTCTCCTCCCAGACCTGACGGAGCAGACCGCGCGCGCCCGCCGCCGTCCCCTGCCGCGCCACGCCGCCGCCCTTCTGAAGCTTGACGAAGCCCGAACGATCCACGACCCGGATGGGCCGGCGGGTGCGCGTGAAGATCCCGAGCCATCGCTCGTGATGCGCGGACGTGAAGACGTACAAGCCGGCGGTGGTTGCGGTAATCTCCGGCGTCGTGTGACCCGGCCCGAGCGATGACGCGGCGACGGCTCGCGCGTCCGCCTCGGAGATCGTCTCGCGCAGGTCCCGTGCCCGGAGCTCGGTCGCGCCGAGAGCGGTGGCGCGGACGCGCTGCCTCGGCGCATCCACGTCGATGTAGACCTCCACCGTCTCGGGCTGGGCGCCGAGCTTCACCACGCTCGCCCGCGCCTCCTGCTTGATCGCCGCGAGGTCCTCCGGCTGCGGATTGGGGATGACGCGCTCGACCACATCCTGCACCATGGCGAGCGCGACGCCGATGGAGGAGATCACCTCGGCGTGACTGGCGATCCGGTACGGAAGACCGAGGAGCTTCGCGGTGAACGGGATCAGCGCGGTCGCGCCGCCCCCGCCGCCGACGAGGACCGCCTGACTCCGGTCGAGGCCGTACTCCCCGAGCAGCGTCTCGACCAGCGGGATCACCTTGCGCGCGGCCGTCGCGAGGACCCTCTCGGCGACGGCGTCGACCGAGACGCCCAGCCGGGCGACCAGCGGCGCGAACGCGCGCCGCGCGCTCTGCGCGTTTCCGTGGGAGTAATCGCCCGGCTTCGGCAGCGCGAGGACGTTCGCGGCGCACGTCGTGGTGAGCGCGAAGAGCTTCCCCGAGACGCGCACGGCCGCATAGTCGTCCGGGTCGCCCGGGCGCGGCCTGAGGAGGACTAGCTCCGGCTCCAGGATCTCGTCGGGCGCGGCGAAGGTCGAATACGGCAGGCCGGCGATGTGAGCGCTCCTCGGTCCGACGTCGACGACCTCGCGGCCGGCCAGACGGATCAGACTTCCACCCGCGACGCCCAGCACCCTGACGTCGAGCGAGTGGACGTTGGTCCGGTGTCCGCCCAGCTCGACATACTTGAGCGTCGGGCGGCCGTGGCGGATGACGCCGATGTTCGTACTGGTCCCGCCCACCTCGAAAAAGATGCCGTCCGAGACCCTGAGATGCATGAGCGCGCCGGCCACGCTGGCCGCAGGCCCCGAGAGCATCGTCAGGATCGGCCGCCGCCGCATCTCGGCCGCATCCATCACGCCGCCATCGCCGCGCATGATCATGAGCGGCGCCTTGATGCCGGCGGCCGCGATGCTGGCCTCCACCATCTCGGCGGTCTCCGTCATCTTGGGCAGGATGCTGGCGTTGATCACGGCGCTTCGGGTCCTGACCGTGAGCCCGTAGAGTTTGGAGATCTCGTGGCCGCCGGTGGCCGGCACGCCCATGTCCGCCGCGGCCTGTATCACACGACACTCACGCTCCGCCCCGTCGACGCCGAAGGCTTCGCTCGCGACGATGACCTGTGCGCCCTGGTCGAGGAGGCGCGTGATCGCCTCCCGGACGGTGTCCGGTGAAACGCGCTGCCGATCCAGGAATCCGTGAAAGGTCCGGAGGAGGCGCCCGGGACCCAGCTCGAGGGCCTTCACGGCGGTCGCGCGGCGGGCGAGAAAGCCTTCGAGCATGCCCGAGCCCATGCCGAGAATGCCGACGGGGGCGACGTCGCCTTCCAGGAGGGCGTTGGTCGCCTGGGTCGTGCTGTGCGCGAGAAACACGACAGCGCCCGGGTCGCTCCCGAACCCCTGGAGGGATCGCCGGAACACTTCGACGACCCCGCGGGCGACCCCTTCCGGCGCGTCGTGGGTCGTCAGGACCGCCGCCTTCCCCAGGATCTCGTGGGTCTCGTTATCCAGGACGACGGCCTTGGTGAACGTCCCGCCGACGTCGATGCCGATACGGATTTTCACCGGATCGTCACGAGCCTCCGAGCATCGCATACGCGATGAAGGCATTGATCGCGACCATGAGCCAGCCGAACGGCAACGCCGTCTTCAAGAAATCCTTGTGCGTCACCTTTGTGAACCCGAGCGTCCAGAGCGTCCAGGAGTTGGTGGGATCCTGGCTCCCCTGCAGGCAGAGCGGACCGCGCCAAACGGCGTAGAGGTACGGGACCGCGAGGAACTGCGCCTGCAGCATGATGGAGAGCAGCGCGGCGCCCGTGCCGACCACCGCGAACGGCCCTCGATAGATCGCGAGCGGTGCGAGAGCGGCGAAGAAGATCGCCGCCTGGAGCGGTGTCTTCGGCAGGATCGGCTGGAAGATCGGCTGGAGCGCCTGCTGGACATTCGGGAGCTGGCCGGCCACGATCAGCATGCCGCAGATGATCCAGAGCGCCGCGATGGTCGCGATGTCCGGGAAGGCGTCGTAGAAGGCCTTGTGGAACAGATCGACCGCGCCCCGGAGGCTCCGGCCCCGCCGTGTTGCGAGGAGCGCGAAGAGAGTGCCGAGCAGGAAGGCGGGAATCATCGGCCACCCGAGGAACGCCACCGCCGCCAGCGGGATCGCCGGCGCCAGGTACGCATACCGGGGCACGCGGGTCCAGGCAGCGGCGGGCTCCGCCGGGGCCGCGATTGCCGCGAAGCGCCGGGCGCCGCCGCGCGCGAGATGGTAGGCCGACATCGCCAGCGCCATTCCCAGATACACGGCGAAGCCGGTGACGAAGAAGCGTAGATGCACGCCTTCGTACTTGATGCCCGGGAAGAATTTCTGGAAGATGCCGAACTCGACGAGGTTCAGATAATTGCCGGCGCCGATCGCCATGGTGAAGGCAGGGGCCGCCACCCTCGGCGGGATCCCCATGGACATCATGATCGGCAGCGCGATCACGCCGACGCCGATCGCCGCGCCCACGCCGTAGAGCGACGTGAAGAGAAACGCCGTGACGAGCGAGACGACCCAGGCGACGATCAGCGGCCGATCTCCCGCCAGCTCGACCGCCGACCGGATCAAGCTCTCCGCGATTCCGGTCTGCACGAGGATCTGTCCGAACCAGGCGCCGAAGACGATGAGGATGACGGCGCTCGCGTACGCCGTCGCGCCGCCGTCGATGACCTTGCCCAGGACCTCCTTGAGCGAAGCCCCCGTGGCTGCCGCCCACACGATCGCCAGCAGCATGAGGACGATGATCGGGCTCTGCCCTCGCATGACGGCGATGACGCCGGCGAGGAAAAATACCAGGAGCAGGATTCCAAGGGCGAGCTGCATGCGCGTAGACCTCCGTGGAGGTGCGGCCCGGATCGGTATGGGCGACGATGCCGTCCCCGTGCTGCGCCAGGCTCCCGCGGAGTCTAGGCGCGAGGGGTTGGCGCTGTCAACGAACCTGGCGCGCCCCCCAATCCTTGCTTGACGGGGCGCGGCTTCGGGCGGATCCTCAGTCGGTCGAGCGACTTGCGGCGGCGCCATCGCGGATGCGACGGCGAGGAAACGGACCTGCGCACCGGGACGAGGCGCCGGAAAGGACCCACCGAAGATGAGCGGACGGCTGGACGATCGCACAGTGTTGATCACGGGAGCGGCGTCGGGAATCGGCGCAGCGTGCGCGCGCAGGCTCGCGGCCGAGGGCGCGCGGCTCCTGCTCGCGGATCTCGACGGCCCCGGAGCGGACAAGGTCGCCCGCGAGCTGGGCCAGTGGGCGGTTCAGGCCGACGTCACGCGCGCGACCGACATCGATCGCATGGTGAACGCGGCCTACGAGCGCTGGGGCCGGCTCGACGTGCTCTTCAACAACGCCGGCGTCGTGCAGGCCAAGCCGCTGCTCGACGTGACGGAAGACGACTGGGACCGGATCATGAGCGTCAACCTGCGCGCGGCGTTCTTCGTGCTCCAGGCCGCGGCCCGGCGCATGGCCAAGCAGGATCTGTTGCCCGCCTCCGAGTTGCGGGGGAAGCTGATCCACACGGCCTCGATCGCGTCGTACCGCGGCGGCCTGCCGCTCCTCGCGCCGTACTCGGCGTCGAAGGCGGGCCTGGTCAGCCTGAGTCGAACCGCGGCGCAGGTGCTCGCGCCCCACCGGATCACCTCCAACTGCATCTGCCCGGGCGTCGTCGACACTCCGATGTGGAAGCAGATCGATCGGGACTGGACCGCGCTGGAGGGCTGGGCGCCAGGCGAGGCCTGGAAGCGACGCGCGGCCGGCATTCCGCTCGGAAGGCCCGAGCGCGCCGAAGACCTCACGGGCCTGGTGGTCTTCCTGGCCAGCGCCGACTCGGATTACATGACGGGCCAGGCCGTCAACGTCGATGGCGGCCTCGTCATGGGCAACTAACCATGATCCCGGTCGGGGAACGCGAACGCGTTCGTCCGACCGAGATGGCGTCGGCGAGAAGGCTGGCGTTGAGTGGGATCACTCCCAAGAGGAGAGAGCCTCCTGCCGGTCTCCATGCACGACAATGTGGTTGGTCAAGCCCGTCATTTCCAAAACCGACCATACCTCGTCCTGGAGCGCGCACAGCCGCAGGTCACCGCCGGTAGCCCGCGCCTGCTTCATCGCCGCGACGAGCACGGCGAGCCCCGAACTGTCGATGAACGGGACAGCGCCGAGGTCGACGACCACCTTCGAGTGGCCTTTCTCGATGCAATCCGCGAGGATGAGGCCGGTGAGCCCGTGCTTGATGTGCTCGGCCGCGCTGAGGTCGAGGTCGCCCGTGAGGACGACCACCGTCACACCGCGCGTTTGGACGGTCTGCAGTTCCATTCCGGAATCATGGGTTCCAACGTGTTGCCGGGCGATCCGTGGCGCGCTACGGGCGGACCAGCCAAGACGCTCCGCTGCTTCTACGGGGCCCGTCCTCGGGTGCTCGGCCGTTATGTGCGGGAGCTTTGCCTACTGGCGCTGCCGCGGGTGATCGCGAGCAGGCCGCCGAAAGAGGCCGATCGGCGCCGCTGGCTCGGTCGCTCCTCCCTGCGACGTACCGCCCGCGTACGGCTCGGTCGTCGTTCCTTCGCCGCCCCGCGCCTGGACCCGGTGAGCGGCCCGCCGGGGTTTTCGGCATCCCGCCAGATGACGAGTGGGTCGGCGGCCCGCCGATCACGCCAGCGAGGTGGATGGCCTCGAGATCCGAGCGCAGTTCCTAGCGCACGCACGGCTCGAGCTAGCGGGCCAGGGCCGCGCCGCCGTCCCCATGACAGCAAGGAAATCGAGTCCGTTTACGAAGAGCTTGCTCAACGTGCCGTCTCAGCGGACTGCGTCGTGACCAGAAAGTGCGCCCGGCGGTTCTCGCCCCAGCACGTCTCGTTGCGCTCGTGGCACACGGGGCGTTCCTTGCCATAGCTGACGATCGTGATTCGACTCGCGGGCACGCCCTGCCCCAGCAGATAGTTCTTCGCCGCGTCGGCGCGGCGCTCGCCGAGAGCAAGGTTATACTCGGTTGTTCCGCGGGCGTCCGCGTGCCCCTCGATCAGGATGATGTACTTGGAGTTTGCCCTCATCCAGGCCGCGTTGTGGTCCAGAATCCCGGTGTCCTCTGGGCGCAGCTTATACCGGTCGAACTCGAAATGAACGTCCTCGAGCGTTTCCGGCTGGCGGAACTCTTCGGGAGGGGATTCGGTCCGCTCACTCGGCGATGCCGCCGGCGGCGCTGGCGCCTCGACCTGCGCGGCCCGGGGCTCGGGCCTGCTTTCGGGCGCCGGCGCTGGCGCCTCGACCTGCGTGCCCTGGGGCTCGGGCGCGCTTTCGGGCACCGGCGCTGGCGCCTCGGAGGCCGGCGGGACCATCGCCTCGACCCGCGCGGTCTGAGAACTAGTTCCGCTCCCAGTCGGCGCGGGCGCTGCGATTGTCGCGCTGACCGGCCGCCTGGCGCACCCTATGAAGAAGAAAACCACCATCAGAGCGAGTAAGCCCGTAACGCACACTCGCACCCGTTGTTGCCCCATCCCTTGTCCCTCCTCGTCTCGCAGGCCGCTCCCCAAGGCCCATCTGCGTCGTCCGCCTCGGTGAGGCCGATCGGCTCCGCGCCTGGTGCCCGCGCCCGATGGGAGTCTCACTGTTGATCCGGCTCCGTGGAAGGGGTTGCGGCGGTCGCCTTCGACGCACCCGGCGGTCCCGACATGAGATTGAGCGTGACTCGACGCTTCTTCGCCTGCGCCTCCGGCGTGTCGGGGCCGGCAACGATGCCAAGACCCACCCAGTGGATCCGTGCCAGCTCCACTCCCTTTTCCGCGAGGTAGGCGAGCACCCTCATCGCCCGTCGCTGGCTGAGCTGAAAGTTGTAGTTGCCCGTGCCGACCGAATCGGTGTAGCCCTCCAAGGCCACCATGAATCCGGGATGTTCCTTCAGCTGGCCCACCACGTCGTCAAGCGCGCTCTGCGCGGCGTCATCCAGATCCCACCGATCGAACGCGAACGTGCCCTCCGTACTCCCCACGAGCTCACCCAGGGCGTGCCATTGAGGGCTCTCGCGGCCGTCGGTCTGACCGACCTTGCCGAGGGCCTGCTTTGCCAGCGTCGACGCCTCTTCTGCCGCGATGGTCGCCGACTCGGCCATCGCGCGCATCTCGGCCATCTGGGACGCCAGGTCGGAGTCCGGAGTCTTTGCCTGGCTGCCGGCCACCGCGCCGGTGTCGGACCGCGCCATGTCGGTTGCGGCCCCCCAACGGACAGAGCGCGACAGAGTCAGGCGGACCGGCGCGCTCGTGCCGTGAACGTGGCCGACCATCTGCTCACCCTCCACTTGGAAGTGAGCCGTGAACAGCCCGCCCCCCAGCTCGTGCCTGACGGTAAGCTCCGAACCGGATGCCTTCAGCAAGACCGGAATACCGAGGCCCCCAGCATGACGAAGTACCACTGGGATTTCGTCAGACGCGTTGATGTCGTGCAGCACCAATGTCCCCGCGCCTCTCGAACCGTTCTGGGTGAGCTCCGCCACGACAGGCCCACTGCGTGCAATATCCCTCTCCAATGCGATCCAGCGGCCGTTCCAGCGACCCGAAACATTGATGGGAGGGTGAAGAGAGAATACGGACGCGATGGACGAGCAAGCGCCGGTGAGTGTGAGCGCTATGAGCCAGAGGCCGAATCGTCGCATGAAACTGTCCCTCCTCTTCGCGCAGTAATCGACCACTCCAGCCCGCCCCCGGTCAAACCAGCGGGTGAAAAGGGTAAGGATGCGCAGACCCGCCACAGGGGTGTCGTCGCTGCGCGGGGCATCGACCATCCAGAAGCGAGCCCAAGTTTTTGCTCGGCGAGTCATGTCAGGCCTGAAAGGAATGGCGTGAGCACCTATCGTGCCATCTGTTCATCGACGGAAGACATCGCCGCAATCTTCTTTACTTGGCAATCACGCCGGTCGGCACTCGTCGGCGGGAACGTCGAACGAGCGACATGACAGGTGTCAGAACCGAGGAGGTCACGTACTGCCGGGTCACCTGGGCCCGCGCAAGGCCCCGCCGGGATGGCGCCGCCGCGGCGCGCATCCTCGGCCGTTTCCACGGCTCCCACTACTACGACTGGGCGTACACGAACAGCCGCTTCGGCTTCTTCCAGCGCCCGGTGAACATCAAGCGGGAGGGAACGGTGGTGTCGAACCCCGTTGGAGTCAGTCTGGTCAGCAGGACAGACTGCGGGTCGGCGCGTCTGAGCTAAAAAACGACGACGGCGCGCGTCACTTCGCCGCGCTGCATCCCTTCGAATCCCGCGTTGATGTCGCCGAGCGCCAGCCGTTGCGTGATCAGCTCGTCGAGCCGGAGCTGCCCCGCGAGATAGGCCCGGGCGATCCGCGGGAAATCGACGCGGGGGCGCGCGCCGCCGTAGCTCGAGCGGACGATCCGCTTCTCGCCCATCAGCGAGCCGAACCGCAGCGACACCTTCGCATTGACCGACGTCTTGCCAAGGATGACCACCGTCGCGCCCGGACGCGCCGCCTCGAGCGCCTGCTGGAGGCTCGCTTCGTTGCCCGCGGCCTCGAAGGCGTAGTCCGCCCCGCGGCCGCCAGTGAGCGCACGGACGGCTGCCGTCACGTCCTCGCGGGCCGCGTGGATCGTCTGCGTCGCGCCGAAGCCCGGCGCCATGGCGAGATGGCGGTCGCTGATGTCGACGGCGATGATCGTGCGCGCGTTCGCGAAGCGCGCGCCCTGGAGGACGTTCAGGCCGACGGCGCCGCAGCCGACCACGACCACGCTCGAGCCGGGGCTGACCCGCGCGCAGCGCACGACCGCGCCGACCCCGGTCATCACGCCGCAGCCGATCAGGCAGGCCCGGTCGAACGGAAGTTCCCTGGGCACCGGGACGGCGCCGGCCTCGGGCACGACGCAGTACTCGGCGTGCGACGACACGACCGAGAAGTGATGGAGCTTCTCGCCGCTCACACGCAGACGCGACTGGCCGTCCGGCAGATGGCCGCTCGCGGCCGCGGCGACGACGGCCTCGCACAGAATCGGCTGACCCTGATCACAGTAGAAGCAGTGGCCGCAGTTCGGGCTCCACGAGCACACGACGTGATCGCCCGGCCTCACCAGCGTGACCTCGCCGCCGACTGCCTCCACCACTCCGGCGCCCTCGTGGCCGAGCACGATCGGGAGCGGCAGCTGGAGGGAGCCCAGCATCACCTCGAGATCGGTGTGACAGAGCCCGCTCGCGCCCAGCCTGATCAGGACGTCGCGCGGCTTGAGCGCGCCGATCTCGACCCGCTCGATGGTCAGCGGCTTGGCCACCTCGCGCAGGACCGCGGCGTTCATCTCCACCGGGCGGAGCCTCGTCAGCGCGCGGCGGGCGTCTTGGTCAGGGCCGCGAGCAGCCGACGGGCAGTCTCGGCCTGGTCGGCGATGGCCCGTTCGATGCTCTTGGTCGGCGGCCCGGTCAGCAGGTCGAAGTGGTGATACTCGTCGTGCCCGCGCGCGAGCACCGCCGGCTGCGGTGCTCCGATCTGTTTCGTCTGGGGAGTGATGAACCGGATGGCGAACCCGACGCGCTTGCCGCTGGACCGGTTCGGGTTCGAGCCGTGGATGATGTTGACGTGGTGCAGCGACATCTCGCCGGCCTTCAGGACCACGTCGGTCGCATCCTCGTCCTTGACCTCGACCTGGACCTCCTGGCCGCGGCTCAGCAGGTTGTCGGGAGCGTATGTCTCGGTGTGGGGGAAGATCCGATTCCTGTGCGAGCCCGCGAGCACCCGCATGCACCCGTTCTCGATCGTGCTGTCGGTGAGCGCGATCCATGCGGTCGTGACCTGCGTCGTGTCGAGCCCCCAGTACGTCCCATCCTGATGCCAGGAGATGTACGCCGCGTCGCGCGGCTGCTTGGGGAAGATCGACACGGTCCAGACCATGATGTCCGGCCCGAGGACATCCTCGACCGCGTCGAGGACCGCCGGGTACGTCGCGAGATCGTAGGCCCACCGGAAGTGCAAGTGCGTCTGCGAGAGCTGCTGCGCCGACGGCTTGCCGCCGAGGCGGGCTTCGAGGTCCATGTACCCGGCGCGGAACCTCGCCACCTCGTCCGCCGAGAGCGCGGGAACCGGAAACAGGATTCCGTCGCGCCGGTATCGCTCGACCTGCTCACGCGAAAGCGCCGTCGGCATAACTCCTCCCCTCCTTCGGGGTCGGGTCCGAACCTGTCAGCCAAGGATACACCGAGCGCGAATCTTCGTGCGAGCGCGACCCGCGCCCGCCGCGATACGCGGCCACGACCCCAACACCCGGATTGGCTCCGGTCGAGGTGGAGTCTAGTATCCCATCCCGCCGGGCGATACCAACCGCCAGGCTGCTCGTGCCGGGTTCCGGCAGGCCGCCTCCGGGGTCGTGCGCTACGCGAGCTTTGCAGGCACCCGAATCAGCCCGGTCACGAGAAAGGGAGGGTATCATGCGAATCACCAACCTGCTCAAGCGGAGCATCTTCTGCCTCGTTGTCCTCGCGCTCACCGGACTCGCGCTCACGCCGCCGGCGATCGCCGCCGAGGACGCCGGATTCCCGCCGCCCACCGGTGATCCAAGCGTCGTTCCGCCGGGCGCCAGGGTCGAGCGGCTCTGGGACGGCGGCTGCATCCTGACGGAGGGCGTCGCCGCCGGCCACGACGGGATGGTCTACTTCAGCGACATCACCTTCTCCAAGTTCTGCAAGGACCCCTCGGGCAAGTACATCCAGGCCGGCAACATCTGGCGGTACAACCCGCGGACCGGCGAGTTCAGCATCTACCGTTCGCCGAGTGGGATGTCCAACGGCATCAAGTTCGACCGCGAGGGCAACATGCTCGCAGCCCTGGGGGCCGACTACGGCGGGCGCATGCTGGTGAAGACCGACATGAAGTCCGGCCGGAGCTGGATCCTCACCGGGCTCTTCGACGGCAGACCCTACAACGCCCTCAACGATATCAGCATCGACGAGCGGGGCCGCACCTACTTCACCGACCCGCGCTACATCGGTCACGAGCCGATCGACCAGCCGGGCGTCGCCGCCTACCGCCTGGATCCCGACGGGTCGGTGCACCGCGTCGCCACCGACTGCGGCAAGTGTAACGGCATCCTCGTGTCTCCAGACCAGAGGCGGCTCTACATCGTCAGCAACGACAACGGGTGGTGGGAGTTCCAGAAGCTACAGGAAGGCGAGAAGACCCTCGGGGGCACTCATGCCCTGTTCGTCTACGATCTCGCCCCGGACGGCACGACCAGCAACCGCCGTTTCTTCAAGGACTACAGCAAGGACCGGACGCCAGCGTGCAGCGGGCCGGATGGGGTCGTGGCCGACGCGGAGGGCAACCTCTGGGTGGTCGAGCGCTGCGAGCATCGTCCGGGCGTCACGGTGTACGCGCCTGATGGCAGAGCGCTCGCGCACATCTCCACCGGTAAGGAGCTGCCGACCAACGTCGGCTTCGGCCGGGTCGCTGACGCAAACCTCCTCTACCTGACGTCGGGCAAGAGCCTCTATCGGATCAGAGTGGGAAAGAAGGGATATCAGCTCCCGTAGGCGAAGAGCGCCGATCGCAGACTGTCAACGCTGTAGGCGGAAGGGCGCTCTTGTCG
>Ga0066710_100001379_pt1 | contig 18035 bp, 22 predicted proteins | sample GraSoiAngelo_159_FD_79666 | JGI IMG/M metagenome (GOLD analysis project Ga0066710, IMG submission 79666) | Grasslands soil microbial communities from the Angelo Coastal Reserve, California, USA - 14_1009_16_40cm | ecosystem: Environmental > Terrestrial > Soil > Grasslands | place: USA... | reverse complement strand
TCCGGGCCCTGCGGAACCGTCTGCGCCCCCTGCCGCACGTTCGTCATCCCCGGGCGGAAGACTGTCAGCACCCGCTCGTCGAAGTCGAAGTTCAGGTACCAGGCCTCGAGATCCTCGGCGATGTGCGAGAGGTGCATGTGCGTCCCGTGCCGGAAGTAGCCGCCGCGCACGTCGACGTAGCCGAGCGTCTCGTGGTTCGCGATCAGCCGCGGCCCGAGCCCCGACTTCTGCGTCGACGTGAAGCCGAGGAAGAGCTCCGAGCCGTCCGGGATCAGGTCGGCGCCCGGGACGCCCGCGGCGACGGCCATCTGCTTCGGCAGCCCCTGCCCGCCCTCGAAGCCGCCGCCGGCGAACCCGCGCCGGATGCTCGTCGTCTTCAGGAAGCCGAGCCCATCGAAGAGGAGCTTTCGCGCGTCGTCGATGTGCGCGCGCGAGTCGCTCCGCAGGAAGATCGCGACGTCGTTCGACTCGAGGATCGTGTCGTGCGGATCGCTCGGAAAGCGCCGCGGCGGCAGGAGCGCGGAGGCATCCGCGCGCCGGTCGTGGGGCCGGTGGGCCTGCCACTGCGCCGGCACGTAGCGCTCGAAGTACGGCAGTCCCCACGCGACCGTGACGGCGAGGCCGGCAGGATTCGGCGCGAAGCGCCCGTCGAGCTCGCGCAGCGCGTCCTCGAGATCGCGCTGCGCGCGGCGGAGATCCGCGACGTCGAGCTTCGCCGTCACGACCTCGCTGTGCAGCGGCGGCACGATCACCTCGACGCCCTCGCTGTGCACGGTCCGCAGGTCGATCACGTGCTGCTCCGCCGCGAGACCTGCAGGCGGCGGGGCCGCAAGAGGACGCTTCGGCGCCTGGGTCAGGCGGTCGACGAGCTCGTAGAGGCCCGCGCCGCCGAGCGCGCCGGCCACCGCGCCGCCAAGGAACCCGCGCCGCGTGATCTGCATCAGCGGGCGGGCTGGACGAGCACGAGGCTCGCCAGCAGGCGGTCGAGATTCCTGACGACCTGCCTGTAGGTGTACGGCCTGATCACGTGCTCGCTGACGGTGTAGAGCGAGCCGTCGTGGCGCCACGCGTAGAGGACGTGCCACTGGTCTGCATCCTGGTTCACCGTGTACACCGTCGCTACGATCCCGCCCGCCTTGCGGGTCCCGCCCGCGTCGGCGAAGCACGGCGTCGTCCCGCGCCGCGTCTTCGTCCCATTGACGCTGATGATCGTCTTACAGCGCGGGATCGCCATCTGCCCGGGGTAGCCGCGGAAGTTGACGTGCACGTCGCCGGTGCCCTGGTCGCCGTGGTAGAGGAAGCTGACGAGGTAGCTCCGGTCCTTGTCGATCGAGTAGATGTCCTGCCATTCGCCGCCGATCCGCGCGTCGAGCGGGTTCGGCATCCAGGCCGGGCAGTACACGGGGGCGTTGACCTTGTTCGCGAGCTGCTGCCAGCCGGAGACCCACGCCTTGGGGCAGCGCTGCTCCTTCGCCCCGCCCGCCGGCGCGAGCGCGCCGAACGCCAGCGCGGCCGCCACCGCCACGATCGTCGCCCTCATGGGCGGAAGGGTAGCGCCCTAAACCACGGGTGGTGGCCCGCCGGCCAGGGCCGAGATGTCGCGAGCGGAGACGATCACCGCGTCGAAGCCAGCCTGCTCGAGGTGAGCGATCTCCTCTGCCGTCGTCAGCGGCAGGTCGGCGATCGCAAGCTTCCCGGCGGGGACGCTCGGCAGGAGGTCGAGCACGTGCTCGAGCGGACCGTCGTCGCCGTCGGCGTCGCGCGGCGAGAGCAGGAAGATCTCCGGGTCGGCGACGTCGAGTGCCTCCTCCAGCTCCTCCTCGTTCCGGACGTCGACGACGCAGTCGAGCCCGAGGTCGAGCGCCTGCCGGTGCAGCTCCTCCAGCCGCTCCTCGTCGAGCGACTCGTAGACGAGCAGGTACGCGTCGGCGACCTGGGACGCCTCCTCGAGTGAGACGTCCGCGCGCCAGAGGATCGGCAGGGCGGTCGCGTCCCGCACCGCCCGCGGGTCGCTCCGGACGACGAGCGCCTCCGCGCGCTGCGCCTCCGCCGCACGTGCTGCGTCTGCATCCTCCACGGCGGCGATCACCGAGATCCCGTCCCCCTCGGAGATCGCCTGACTGAATCGGCGGTGCGGCATGCCCCTGATCGGGAAGCCTACTGCCCGATCGGGTGCCAGACGGTCTTGAGCTCCAAAAAGCTCGCGATCTCCCACGGGCTCTGGACGTCGGCGCGGCCGTGGACGACACGCTTGACGTTCTCCGCGGCCAGCCGCTCGAGCTCCGGCGAGTCGCCGTCGGCGCCCGCGAGGTCGAGCGCGTTCACGTCCATGTGCGACGCGAGCACGGGCCCGAGCTCCCTGCGGTAGCCGGTGAGGATGTTGATCACGCCGCCCGGGACGTCCGAGGTCGCGACGGCCTCGGCGAGCTCGATCGCCGCGAGCGGGCGTGTCTCGGAGGCGACGGCGACCACCGAGTTGCCGCCGACGACGGGCGGGATCAGGCGGCTGACGAGGCCGAGGAGCGGCGGCTCCTCCGGCGCCAGCACCGCGACGACACCCGTCGGCTCCGGCACCGTGAAATTGAAGTACGGGCCGGCGACCGGGTTCGAGGAGCCGATCACCTGCGCGAGCTTGTCGGCCCAGCCCGCGTACCAGACGATCCGGTCGATCGCGCGCTCCACCTCCTCCCGGCCGGTCGAGAGCTCGGCGAACTCGCCCGCGCGGGCCTCGACCATCTCCGCGAGCCGGTACAGCACCTGGCCGCGGTTGTACGCGGTCGCGCCGGCCCACTTGGGCTGCGCGGCGCGCGCCGCCTTGACCGCGTCGCGCACGTCTTTCCGCGAGGCACGGGCGACGTTCTGTCCCTCCGCCTCGTACGTGCGCCCAGACTCGCTGCGCGGGAACTCGCCGCCGACGAACAGCTTGTATGTCTTCTTGACGGGGAGCCGTGTCACTCGTCGAACCTCAGGTACGGCTCGAGTCCGTGCAGCCCGCCCTCGCGGCCGAAGCCGGACTCCTTGTAGCCGCCGAACGGTGACGTCGGGTCGAAGCGGTTGAACGTGTTCGCCCACACGACGCCGGCGCGCAGCCGCTGGGCCATCCAGAGGATGCGCGATCCCTTCTCCGTCCACACGCCCGCCGAGAGGCCGTACGGCGTGTTGTTCGCCTTCTCGAGCGCCTCCTCGGGGGTGCGGAACGTCAGCACCGAGAGCACCGGCCCGAAGATCTCCTCCTGCGCGATCCGGTAACTCTGCGCGACCTCGGTGAAGACCGTCGGCACGAACCAGTAGCCCTTCTCGGGCAGGCGGCACGGCGGCTGGTAGATCTGCGCGCCCTCCTCCTCCCCGCTCGCGACGAGCTCGCGGATCTTCGCGAGCTGCTGCGCCGAGTTGATCGCGCCGACGTCCGTGTTCTTGTCGAGCGGGTCGCCGACGCGCAGCGTCTCGAGCCGCCGCCGCAGCTTCTCGACGAGCGGCTCGTAGATCGACTCCTGCACGAGGAGGCGCGAGCCGGCGCAGCACACATGGCCCTGGTTGAAGTAGATCCCGTTGACGATTCCCTCGACCGCCTGGTCGAGCGCCGCGTCGTCGAAGACGATGTTCGCCGCCTTGCCGCCGAGCTCGAGCGTCAGCCTCTTGCCGGAGCCGGCGAGCTGCCGCTGGATCGCCTTGCCGACTTCCGTCGAGCCGGTGAACGCGATCTTGTCGACGCCCGGGTGCTCGACGAGCGCCGCGCCCGTGCGGCCGTCGCCGGTGAGAAGGTTGACGACGCCCGCCGGCAGCTCCGCCTGGCGCAGCACGTCGGCGAAGAGCAGCGCCGTCAGCGGCGTCGTCTCGGCGGGCTTGAGCACGACCGTGTTGCCCGCGGCCAGGGCCGGCGCGATCTTCCACGCGAGCATCAGCAGCGGGAAGTTCCACGGGATGATCTGCCCCGCGACGCCGATCGGGTGCGGGCGGCGGTTCGGGAACGCGTACTCGAGCTTGTCCGCCCAGCCCGCGTAGTAGAAGAAGTGCGCGGCGGCGAGCGGCAGGTCGACGTCGCGCGACTCCTTGATCGGCTTGCCGCCGTTCAGGGACTCGAGCACGGCGAACTCGCGCGCGCGCTCCTGCAGGATGCGCGCGATGCGGAAGAGGTACTTCGCGCGCTCCGATGCGGCGAGTCCGCTCCAGCCGTTCTCGAACGCGGCGCGCGCGGCGGCAACCGCGCGGTCGACCTCCTCGGGCGTCGCCTGGCCGACCTCTGCGAGCGGCTCCTCGGTCGCCGGCGAGATCGTCGTGTACGTCTCCGCCGGCTCGAGCCAGTCGCCGCCGACGAAGTGCCCGTAGCGCTCCTGCAGGCGGACGATGTCGCGCGACTCGGGCGCCGGCGCGTACGCCCAGTCGGGGGGGACGGGAACGCCGATCTGCTTCTTGTCGAGTTCAGTCAAGCGTGAAGTAGTCCGGGGACTGGTAGGCGCCCGTCTTCTCCTTGCGGAGCTGCATCAGGATGTCGTTCAGCAGCGACGATGCGCCGATGCGGTAGAGCTCGGGCGTCAGCCAGTCGGGGCCGACGGTCTCGTTGACCAGGACGAGATGCTGGATCGCCTGCTTCGCTGCGCGGACGCCGCCGGCGGGCTTGAAGCCGACGAGGCGTCCCGTCTCCTCGTGCACGTCGCGGATCGCCTCGAGCATGCAGAGCGCGACGGGCAGCGTTGCGGCCGGGTTGACCTTGCCGGTCGACGTCTTGATGAAGTCGGCGCCGGCGGCCATCGCGAGCAGCGACGCGCGGCGCACGTTGTCGTACGTGCCGAGCTCGCCGGTCTCGAGGATCACCTTCAGGTGGGCGTCGCCGACGGCCTCCTTGACCTTGACGATCTCGTCGTAGACCTTGGCGTAGCGGCCGGAGAGGAATGCGCCGCGGTCGATCACCATGTCGATCTCGTCGGCGCCGGCCTCGACGGCGCGCCGCGCGTCGGCGATCTTGATGTCGGTCGGGTACTGGCCCGACGGGAAGCCGGTCGCGACCGAGGCGACGTGGATCCCGGTCCCGCGCAGCCGGTCGACGGCGACGGGGACGAGGTTCGGGTAGACGCAGACGGCCGCGACGGAGGGGACGTGCGCGTCGCTCGGGTCGGGCCGGATCGCCTTGGAGCACAGCGCGGCGACCTTGCCCGGGGTGTCGGCGCCCTCGAGCGTCGTCAGGTCGGTGCAGCGGATCGCGAGCTGGAGCGCCCAGACCTTCGCGTCCTTCTTGATCGAGCGCTTCGCGAGGCTCGCGGCGCGCTCCTCGAGCGCGACGGCGTCCACGGAGCCGATCCGCGGGAGGCGTGGCTCGAGCGGGAGCTCGAAGCCGCCGGGCAGTGCAGGCGCCTGCGCCATGCTTTGAGTCTAGCCCCGGCGGGTCAGCTCGACGGCGCGCCGTGCCTCCTCCTCGTACGGATTCGTCGCGTAGCCGCGGACAAGGTACGAGAGCGGCATCGCGAGCGGCTGGTGCTGCATCTGCCAGACGTGGCAGAGCTCGTGCGTCAGCAGGTCGTCGTCGTATGGGCCGAGCGGCCGGCGCAGCAGAATCGTCCCGTGCGCGGAGTAGCCGTCGAAGCGGCGGAACCACGGCAGCCGGAAGAGCCACGGCACGACGAGGACGCGGAGGTACCGCGTGCCGACCGGCCGCGGATAGAGGTCGAGCCGGTCGAGCCGCCGCCGCGCGCGGGCGACCGCTTCCCGCGTCTCCCGGTCCACGGCCGGACGCTAGCCTGCCGCGGTGAAGTCGCGCCTCCTTCGCCTGCTGCAGCAGCTCGGCCTGCTCGGCGGCGCGTACCGCACGTACGAGCGGCTGCAGGCGCTGAGCCCGCTCGGCCGGGAGGCGGCTGCGGACGACGGCCTACCCGTGCCGCCGGCGCGGCTGCGCGTGCGCGTCGCCGGAACGGCGGATCGCGACTGGTTCCTCGAAGGTGGACGCCGCGCCGAGGAGAGCATCCGCGCCGCGCTCGCCCGCCACGGTGCTGCCGTCGAGGAGCTCGGGGCGCTGCTCGACTTCGGCTGCGGCTGCGGCCGTGTCACTCGCCGCTGGCGCAGACTCGACGGCGTCCACGGCAGCGACATGAACGAGGAGGCGGTCGCCTGGTGCCGCGCCAACCTTCCGTTCGGCCGCTTCGAGACGAACGGGCTGGCGCCGCCGCTCGCGTTCGCCGGCGACTCGTTCGATCTCGTCTACGCGCTGTCGGTCTTCACACACCTGACCGTCGACCTCCAGCACGTGTGGCTGCGCGAGCTCCGCCGCGTCCTGCGTCCGGGCGGGCTGCTCCTGCTGACAACGCACGGCCGCGCGTACCTCGACGGTCTCTCGCCCGAGGAGCGCGAGATGTTCGACGGCGGCGAGGTCGTCGTCCGCTGGGAGGACGTCGCCGGCACGAACCTCTGCAGCGCCTACCACCCCGAATCGGCGCTCCGCGGCCCGCTCGGCGCGGGCTTCACGTTTCTCGAGCTCGTGCCCGAGGGAGCAACGGGCAATCCGCACCAGGATCTGTCCGTGCTCCGAAAGGACTGAGTTGAAGGAGTACCGCGTTGAGAGCTGGCTCCAGTTGCAGGACGTCCTGTTCGCGGACTCCTGGAACGAGGAGCTCGGCCTGTGGCGTTCGAACTTCGCCTACCGCGGCCATTCGGACGCGTCGGTCGACCTGAGCACGTCGCTCGTCCGCCTCGGCGGCGATCCGGGCGAGCTCGAGGGCCAGGTCATGCGCGCGTTCCGCAAGTACGCGGCCGCCGACGCCGTTGCGCACGACACCCCGTGGGACTGGCTCGCGCTCGGCCAGCATCACGGGCTCCCGACGCGCCTGCTGGACTGGACGTACTCGCCGTACGTCGCACTTCATTTCGTCACGCAAAGCTTCGAGCGGTACAACCGGGACGGCGCGGTCTGGTGCCTCGACTACGTGCGGGCGCACGAGCTCCTGCCGCAGCGGCTGCGCAAGCTGCTCGGCGACGAGGGGGCGAACGTCTTTACGACGGAGCTGCTGAGCGAGGCTGCGCCGAACACGCGCGACCTCGGCGGCCTGGGCGACGAGGACTTCATCCTGTTCGTCGAGCCGCCGTCGTTCGACGCGCGGATCGTCAACCAGTACGCGCTCTTCTCGCTCGTCTCGCGGCCCGATGGGAGCCTCGACGAGTGGATCGCGCAGCATCCGGACTGCGCGCGCCGGATCGTCGTACCGCTGGAGCTGAAATGGGAGGTGCGCGACAAGCTCGACCAGGCCAACTTGACCGAGCGGGTGCTCTTCCCCGGCCTCGACGGCCTCTCGCGCTGGCTCGCGCGCTACTACGCCCCGCGCCGGCGCGAGCGGTAGAGCGTCGGCCCGCGACCGCGCAATTTCGGCACGAATCCGGCACAGACACGTGCGCCTCTCACCGGTATCGTCGACCACGAGGGAGGTGGGTGAAACCCCACCCTCCTATATGGGTGGGGGTCGCGCGCGCGTGTACCTGTTAAGCGCGCTGCTACACGCCGAGTCGCTGGAGGATCGTGTCGTCTCGGCGCCAGTGCGGGCGCACCTTCACCTGCAGCTCGAGGAACACCGGATGGCCGAGCAGCGCCTCGATCTCGGGGCGCGCGCGCGTGCCGATCTGCTTGATCATCGAACCGCCCTTGCCGACGACGATCTGCTTCTGCGAGTCCGTCTCGACGAGCACGTTCGCACGCACGACCCTGTCCGCCAGCTCGTCGACCTCGACCGAGATCGCGTGCGGTAGCTCCTCACGCGTCAGCTCGAGCGCCTTCTCCCGCACGAGCTCCGCGATCTGCAGCTTGAGCGGCAGATTCGTCCGCTGCTCCTGCGGGAAGTACGGCGGCCCCTCGGGCAGCAGGCTGACCAGCTCCTGCTTCAGCTCGGGGATGCCGTCGCTGGTCTTGCCGCTCACGGGATGCAACGCGTGGAACGGCCCGAGCTTGGCCGCCGTGGCCATCTGCGTCGCGATGTGGCCGGGCTTCAGCCGGTCGACCTTGTTCAGCGCGATCACGACCGGAACGCCGAGCGAGAAGACCCGCGACGCGATGTACCGGTCGCCGGCGCCGATCCGCTCGCGCGCCGAGAGCGCGAACAGCACGCCCTCCACGTCCTCGAACGACGTGTCGACCGTCCGCTGCATTCGCTCCGTCAGCGCGTCGAGCGGCCGCTGGAACCCGGGGAGGTCGAGGAGCACGAGCTGGTAATCGTCTCCGTTCGCGATTCCGAAGATCTTGTGCCGCGTCGTCTGCGGCTTGTCGGAGACGATCGCGACCTTGCCCCCGGCGATCGCGTTCGTCAGCGTCGACTTGCCGACGTTCGGCCGCCCTGCGACGGCGACGAAGCCGGACTTCACAGTTCGTCCCAGGCCTCGGGCAGGAGCTCGCGCGGCGCGTACGTGACGATCTCCCCCTTCGGATTGCGGAACGTGACCCGGTCGACGCCGAACTCGAACAGCCATTGCCGGCAGCCGCCGCACGGCGAGGCCGTGATCCCGACCGCCTCGATGTCGCCGGGGCGGGCGCCTTCGACCACGGCCCGCGACAGCACCGACCGTTCCGCGCAGACGCCGAGCGGGTACGCCGCGTTCTCGACGTTGACGCCCTCGAACACGCGGCCGTCCCGCGCGAGCGCGACGGCGCCGACGAGATAGTTCGAGTACGGCGCGTAGGCCCGCTCCGAGACCTCGACCGCGCGCCGGTACAGCTCCTCGTCCGTCATGCGCCGCCGCCGTAGAGGAAGTGGCCGTGGCCGCTCTTGGCCAGCTCGAGCCGGAAGCCGAGCGGTGCCACGCGAGCCGCGAGAGCATCCGGCTCCCAGCGGCGCTTGACGATCGTGAACTCCCGGCCGTCAGCGACGCGCCGCCGCTCGAGCTCGCCGCCCAGCGGCTCACCGGTGTGCGCCACGTCGCCTGCGTAGCTGTCGACGAGGAAGACACGGCCATCCGGGCGGAGTGCGCGCCGAACGAGTCCCCAGAACGCATCGAAGCGCGCTTGCGGTACGTGCGAGAGCCAGAAGCCGAAGAAGCAGACGTCGAACTGCTCGGCGGGCTCCCAGTCGAACAGGTCGGCGACGACGTAGTCGACGGATCCGACGTCGACACGCCCGCGATTGACGGCGAGCGTCTCCGCGCTCGCGTCGACGGCAACGACTCGCCGCCCGCTCCGCGCGAGGTGCCGCGTCCAGAGTCCGGTGCCGGCCGCGAGCTCGAGCACGTCACCGCGCGGATCGAACTCGACGAGGCCCTCCTCCACCTCGCGGACGTCGGCCGCCCAGCGCGCATTGGCCTCCTCGCCGTTGTCGTAGCGGCCGCGTCGGAACCACCAGTCGTCGTACTCCGACGCTCGCGCCGCATAGTAGTCGCGCTGCTCCGCGAGGATGTCGCGAGTCACGCGAACACCTGGAAGACGACCAGCGTCACGAGCGCACCGAGCGCGCCTCCATAGAGGACCTCGAGCCCCGAATGCACACCGGACTCGACCCGCGTCTGCGCCACGAGCAGCGCCATCACGAACGTCACGATCGAGATGATGAACCTGTGTGTGTCGCCTACGAGGTACGTCACCGCGATCCACCCGGCAAACGCGAGCGCAGCGTGCCCGGACGGAATCCCGCCGCGCAGAGGCGTACCGCGCCCCGTCCACGCCTTCGTCCCGATCACGGCGAAAATCACCAGGACGAGCGCCACCAGCGTCACCTTCGCGGGCGCGTTCAGGATCTTGTCGAGCAGCCGCGTGCTCTTGTCGGCCGCCTTCCCGGCGAAGACGAGGTAGCCGATCGCGACCGCATTCACCGTGGCGATCAGCACAGCGCCGGCGGCGATGTCCTTCGCGAGCTTCGCGTTCGGGTCGAACGACGTCGTGGAGATGTCGATCGCGCCCTCGACCGCCGTATTGATCATCTCGGTGATGAGGACGAACGCGATCGCGAGCAGGAGTGCGATCAGCTCGATCTTCGAGATGTCGAGGTAGAGCGCGACGATCAGCACCAAGACCGCGACGAGGAAATGGATGCGGAGGTTCCGCTGCGTCCGGAGGACGTGGATGATCCCCTCGAACGCGTAGTTGAACGAGTCGAGCAGGCTCGGCGAGCGCCGGGGGCCCGTGCTCACAGATAGAGCGCCTCCCTCGCCTCCATCTCCGCTCCGTGGTCATAGCCGAGCACATGCAGGACCGCGTGCACGAGCGGTGCGCGCCACGCGTCGCCGACGACCTGCGGACAGACGACGACGTCGCCGAGCTGCCGCGGCAATCCCTCCGGCAGCTCCTCGCGCGCGTCGATCGGGAACGCGAGTGCGTCCGTCGCCTCGTCGATCCCGAGATGGTCGCGCTTCAGCCCACGGATCTCGTCCGCCGCGACGAAGCTCAGGCCGAGCTCGCCGTCGTCGACGCCCTCGCCCGCGAGCACACGACGCGCGAGCTCGACGGCCGCGCTCGCGTCGACGTCTTCCCCGCTCCGGTTGTCCACTTCTACCTCAACCACTTAGCGCTGCCGCTGCGTGCCGGTCTCCTCGGCGTGCAGCTTGTACGCCTCGACGATCCGCTGGACGAGCTTGTGTCGCACAACGTCCTCGTGCCCGAAGCGCACGAATGCGATGCCGTCGATCGAGCCGAGGATGTCCTGCACCTGGATCAGGCCCGAAGCCTGCTCGCGCGGCAGGTCGATCTGCGTGATGTCGCCCGTCACGACGACCTTCGAGCCGAACCCGAGCCGCGTCAGGAACATCTGCATCTGCTCGGGGCTCGTGTTCTGCGCCTCGTCGAGGATGATGAACGAGTCGTTGAGCGTGCGGCCGCGCATGAACGCGAGCGGCGCGACCTCGATCGTTCCGCGCTCGATGTACGCGTTCAGCTTCTCGGGATCCATCATGTCGTAGAGCGCGTCGAACAGCGGGCGCATGTACGGGTCGACCTTCGCGAGCACGTCGCCCGGCAGGAAGCCGAGCCGCTCGCCGGCCTCGACGGCCGGTCTCGTGAGGATGATCCGTCCGACCTGGCGCGAGTCGAGCGCGGCGACGGCGAGGGCGATCGCGAGGTAGGTCTTGCCCGTCCCTGCCGGGCCGATCGCGAAGGTGATCGTGCCGGCGCGGATCGCGTCGACGTAGCGTTTCTGCGTCACCGTCTTCGGCGTCACCTTCTTCCCGCGGTGGCTCCAGACGACGTCCTCGAAGATCGTGCGGATGTCCTCGGCCTGGTCGAGCGCGTTGACGACCGCATCGACAGTGCCGGCTCCGATCTCCTGGCCGCTCTCGACCAGGTCGACGAGCTCGTCGACGACGGCGCGGGCCTCGGCGACGCGCCGGTCGTCGCCCTCGATCGTCAGCTGGTTGCCGCGCAGCCGGATCGTGCAGTCGAGCCGGTCGCGCAGCGCGTCGAGAACGCCGTCGCCGACCCCTCCGAGCTCGGCGGCCACGTCGTTCGAGACGTCCAGGACTTCCTGCACGCGCTCAGTGTAGGGGCGCTGATGGGCCGACCGGCCCAGCAGTGCCTACCTGCGCGGGCCGAGCGCTCCGAGCACCGTGCCGAACAGCACATGCACGAACGTCTCCTGCGCGAAGACGCGCGGATTCCTCGCGAGCGGCGGCAACGTCCCGTCGCGGCGCCTTGGATGCACGCGGTCGACGACGAACATTCCCGGCCAGAGGAGCGTGTTCTCGACGACCGCCGCGACGATCCCGTCCACGACGCCCCGGCCGCCCAGCTTCACGAAGACGTAGCCGAAGCCGGCGCCGTTGGCGGTGTGCAGCGCGAGCCCGACCGGGCCCCCGCCGAGCAAGTCGACGTCGGAGTACGGCGTCCGGAACGCACGCCGAGCAAGCGGCTCCGCGGCCGCCCAGACCGCCGCAGCGGCAACGCCCGCGAGCGCGCCACGGCCTCGAGGATCCACGCGCGTTACGCCAGCTTCTCGCGGACGAGTTGCGAGACCATCGAGCCGTCGGCGCGGCCGGACACCTGCGGCATCACGTCCGCCATCACGCGGCCGAGGTCGCCCATGCTCGTCGCGCCGACCTCCGCGATCACGTTGTCGACGATCGCCTCGAGCTCGTCCTCCGACAGCGGCTCGGGCATGAACTCCTGCAGCACGGCGAGCTCCGCCTCCTCGGCGGCCGCCTGCTCCTCGCGGCCGCCGGCGCGGAACGCCTCGGCGGCCTCGATCCGCTTCTTGCGCTCGCGCTGCAGCACCTGGAGCGACTCGTCGTCCGAGAGTGGCCGCTGCAGCTCCTTCTCCGCACCCTGGAGGCTCGAGAGGATTAGCCGCAGCGCGTCACGGCGCTGCACGTCGCGGGCGCGCATCGCATCCTTGACCTCGTCTTCGATCCGCCCGATCAGGCTCACGCCATCCTCCCCGTCAACGCGCCGCTGAGGATATGCCAGTGGAGGTGGAAGACGGTCTGCCCTGCGCCTGGGCCGACGTTGACGACGACGCGATAGTCGTCCAACCCCTCGGCCTGCGCAACCTCTGCGATGAAGTCGAGCATCCGCTTGTCCTCGTCCGCCGGGAACTGCTCGATCTGGCGGAACGTGTCGACATGGCGCTCCGGGATGACGAGCAGGTGCGTTTGTGCCTGCGGGTTGATGTCCTGGACTGCGACGAAGCCCTCGGTGCGCGCGATGTAGTCGCCCTCGCGGACGAGCTGGCAGAAGAGGCAGTTGGGATCCGGCTCAGGCAGCGAGGATCCCCTCCTCGGAGACGGCGGCGCCGCGGACCCGGACGAGCTCGCCGATGGGCGCCGCCGGCGCGACGAGCCACGGCGAGTAGTCGTCGCCGTAGCCGCGGCCGGGACGGTCGACGAGCACGGTGTCGTCGGCGCCGAGCTTCGTCCGCCAGCGCGCGAGACAGGCCGCGTCGGACGCTGCGCGAAGCCGTGCGCCGCGCTCTTTCTTCACCTGCGGCGGCACCGCGTCCTGCTCCGCCGTGACGGTGCCGGGCCGCGGCGAATACGGGAAGACGTGGATCTTGGTCAGGCCGGCGCGCTCGACGACGCGGAGGGTGTGGTCGAACGCGCGCTCGTCCTCAGTCGGGAAGCCGACGATCACGTCGGCGGTCAGGTTGAACTCGTCGCGCAGCGGCTCGAGCCGGCGAAGATAGGTCGCGGCTGTGTAACGCCGCGCCATCGCCCTCAGGACGCCGTCGTCGCCCGACTGGAGCGGCACGTGGAGATGGCGCGAGACAGTCGGCGTCTCCCGCAGCGCGCTGACCAGCTTCTCGTCGACGTGGTTGATCTCGATCGAAGAGAGGCGAAGGCGGGCGAGGCCGGGAGTCGCGCCCGCTTCGCGAACGAGCCGCGGCAGGTCGTAGCCGGCGGCGCGGTCGCGGTAGCAGCCGAGGTTGATCCCGGTCAGGACGACCTCGCGGTGGCCCTGGCCGACCCGGCGGCGGATCTCGGCGAGCACGGCCTCGGCGACGCGGCTGCGCGAGCCGCCGCGGACGAGCGGGATCACGCAGAAGTTGCACGAGAAGCTGCAGCCGTCCTGCACCTTGACGAAGGCACGCACACGGTCGAGGCGAGCGTCGGCCTGAACGCAGCCGATCGCGCCGATGTCGCCAGCGACGAACGCCGGCGTTTCCTCGCTCCGCCGCGCGACGACGATCACGTTGTGAGGCAATCCGGCGAATGCGTCGGCGGCGAGATTCGCGCCGCAGCCGGTGACGTAGACGCGGCCGTGCGTCCGGGCGGCGCGGGCGGCCTCCTTGCGCGACTTCGCCACGGCCTCGTTCGTGACGCAGCAGGTGTTGACGACGGCGACGTCGGCGGGCCCGTCGTGCTCGAAGTGCCCGTCGTGCAGCAGGCGCTCCCGAACGTCGTGAGCGTCGGTGTGCGAGACCTTGCAGCCGAGGAAGCCGACGGAGAACGTTGCCATCGAAGGCGAGACTCTAAATGCGCTCGAACAGATCTGCGGCCCAGCCCTCCGCGCGGCGGCGCTCGACACGTCTGCGCCCGGGGAAGCGCGGCTCGTCGGACTGCAGATAGCCGGACGTGACGAACCGGGGCGCGTCGACCTTCGGCCCGAGGGCCTCGACCGCCTCGAGCGCGATGTTCGCGATCACGAGATCGGCCGGTGGCAGCGCCTCCGTCACCGCGTCGAGCCTCAAGACGTCGATCTCGACGCCGTTCGCCTCGGCGTTCGCCCGGGTCGCCTCGACGGCTGCCTGCTCGACGTCGACCGCCGTGACCGGGCCGAAGCCGAGCTTGGCCGCGGCGATCGAGAGGACGCCCGAGCCGCAGCCGACGTCGAGGACGCTGCCGGTCGGCAGGCCGTCCAGCAGCTCGAGACAGAGTCGGGTCGTGGGGTGCGAGCCGGTGCCGAACGCGCGGCCGGGGTCGACGACGACGGCAAGGACGCCGGCATCCGGCTCCTCCCAGGGCGGTCCGATCCAGAGGCGGCCGACCCGGACCGGCCGGTGGAAGCTCCGCCACGCGTCCTCCCAGCCCTCGGCGACCTCGGCGCCGCGCGCCGCGCCGAAGGCGTGCCACAGCCGCTCCTCGCCGGAGGCGTCCGTGTACGCGACTAGCTCGACTCCGTCGGCGTGCTCGATCTCCTCGAAGCCCTCCGGGAACAGCTCGATCATCCGAGCCCGTGCCTCCTCCGCGCGCGCCGACGGGGTCGTGATCGAGACGCGCCGAAGACCGCTCAGCGGAAGGCGCTCTTCAGCTTCTGGAAGAACCCCTCGTCCGCCGCGTAGGTTTCCTCGCCCGCCGTCCGCTCGAACTCCTCGAGCGCGCGCCGTTGCTCGTCGGTCAGGTTGCGCGGGACGAGCACGTTGACGAGCACCCGGTGGTCGCCACGCCCGAAGCCCTGCAGCACGGGCATTCCCTTCCCATGCAGCACGACGACCGTTCCGGGCTGCGTCCCCGCGTCGAGCGCGAGCTCGGTCTCGCCGTCGAGCGTCGCCAGCTGGATGGTCGTGCCGAGCGCAGCCTGCGTCATCGTCAGGTCGACAGTCGAGAAGATGTCGTCGCCCTCCCGGACGAAGCGCGGGTCGGGCCGAACGCGCACCTGGACGTAGACGTCGCCGGCGCGGCCGCCGGCACCCGCATGGCCGCGGCCCGTCAGGCGGATCCGCTGGCCGTCGTGGATCCCGGCCGGGATCTCGACGGCGAGCGTGCGCTGCTCGATGACGCTGCCCGCGCCCCGGCAGTCGCTGCACGGCTGCTCGATCCGCCGGCCGGTGCCGCCGCACTCGGGGCAGCCCTGGGTGCGGACGAACTCCCCGAAGAGGCTGCGCGAGATCTGCTGCAACCGTCCGGAGCCGCCGCACGTCGGGCACGTCGTGACCTCGCTGCCGGGTTCGGCGCCCGCGCCACCGCAGCGCGCGCACTCGACCGCCACGTCGTAGGGGACCTCGCGCGTCACGCCGCGGGCGGCCTCCACGAGCTCGATCTCGACCTCTGCGGCAACGTCGGCACCGCGGCCGCGGCCGCTACGCGCGCCTCCGAAGAGATCGTCGCCGAAGAACGCGGCGAACAGGTCGGAGAGGCTGCCGAAGTCGACGCTGCCGGGCGTGAAGCCGCCGCTCCGCAGGCCGGCGTGGCCGTAGCGGTCGTAGAGCTGGCGGGTCTCGGACTTCGAAAGCACCTCGTAGGCCTCGACGACCTCCCTGAAGCGCTCCTCCGCGTCCGGCGCGTCGGAGACGTCTGGATGGAGCTCGCGCGCGAGCGAGCGGAAGGCCTTCTTGATCTCGGACTCGCTCGCGTTCCGCGAGACCCCGAGAAGCTCGTAGTAGTCGCGCTCGGTCGTCGCCATCGTCCCCGGAGGGTAGCTAGGAGGTCAGTCTTCTTCGAAGACGGCCTCGACGAAGCGCGAGAGCTCGGCCGCCGCGGAGCGGACCGAGCGGATCGCCTTCTCGTAGTCCATGCGCACCGGGCCGATCAGGCTGACCGAGCCAAGCGAGCGATGGACGAGCCCGTAGGCGGCGCCCACGAGCGCGACGTTGTACAGGGCGAAGCTCTCGAGGTCGGCGCCCATCCGGACGAACGGGCGGCGCGAGTCGATGGAGCCGCCGAGCACCTCGAGCATCGCCGCCCGCTTCTCCAGCAGCTCGAGGAGGCGCCGGTACGAGGCGAGCTCCTCCCCGCGCACCTCCTCGAGCAGGTCGGCTGCGCCGCCGACGTAGAGCCGCTGCTCGGGCGCCAGCAGCTCGGTGAACGCGGGACGAAGCGTGTCGAGGAACGCTCGCTCCCGCGTTGAGAGGCCCGGATCCTCGAAGCGCCGCCGGAGCAGCGTCGTGCCGAGCTGGAGGCCGGCGACGGTCTCGTTCAGGTACTCCGCGGCCCAGCCGGCCAGCCCGGGGTCGACGTGCTCTTCGAAGTGTGCGAGCCGCTTCGTCACGCCGCCGGCGGACGTGATCACGACGACCATCACCAGCTGCGGCTGGAGCATCAGCACCTCGACGTGCTTGACCGTCGTCGCCTCGAGGGGCGGCGCGGAGACGAGGGCGAGCAGCCGGTTGACCTGCGAGAGCATCTCCGTCGTCGCCTGCAGCGCCGCCTCGATCTCGCTCTGCGCCGCGCTCAGGTCGAGCGGGAACTCGCCGTGCTCGGGCTCGACATGCTCGAGTAGGTCGTCGGCGAAGACGCGGTAGCCTGTCTCCGTCGGGATTCGTCCCGCGGAGGTGTGCGGATGCATCAGCAGGCCGCGCTCCTCGAGCGCCGCGAGCTCGTTGCGGACGGTCGACGACGAGACACGCATCGCGGACCGCTCGACCAGCGTCTTCGAGCCCACGGGCTCGCCCGTCGAGACGTACTCCTCGACGACGCGCCGCAGGATCTCGCGCTGCCTCGGCGTCAGTTCCACGACACGGCCCATTTGCAGGCAATTCTAGCCCGCATGCACGCGGGTGTTACGCGAGCAGCTCGGCAGTCACGCCGCCGCCCAGGAAGCGGCCGCGCTCGGTCAGCGCAAGCGTGCCGTCGTCGCCGCGTACTGCGAGACCGTGCCGCTCCATCCGGGCGAGACCGCCGGAGTCGAGGGCGCCGGCCAGCGCCGTGTCGATCGTCAGCGGCTCGTCCAGGCGCAGTCCGAGTATCACGCGCTCGCGCCTCCGCACCTCGTCGCCGAGCGGCTCGACCTCCCGTTCCGGCCGCTCGCCGCGGGCGAGCGCCGCAAGGTACCGGGCAAGCCGAGGCGTGTTCCGCCAGCGTCGGCTCTCGATTGTCGAGACCGCGCCCACGCCGATGCCCAGATAGTCACGGCTGAGCCAGTAGGCGAGGTTGTGCCGCGCACGCAGGTCGCGCCCGAGCGCGTCCCGCTCGGGAGTGTGGCAGAAGTTCGCCGTCTCGTACCACCGGTAGCCGGCCGTCGTCAGGCGACGGACGACGCGTTCGAAGTAGTCCTCCATCGCGTCGACCTGACGTTCCAGCTCCGCGCCGTGGGCATGCGTGAAACGCGTCCCCGGCTTCGCCTCGAGCTCGTAGCAGGACAGATGCTCCGGCCCGAGCGCGAGCGCGTCGCCGAGGTCGGCGTCGAGGTCGGCGGCGCTCTGGCCAGGGATCCCGTAGATGAGATCCAGCGAGATGTTGTCAGATTTGGCATCACGGAGAGTATGGAACGCGCGTCGGACGACATCCGGCGTGGCGCGGCGCTCGAGCGTCTCGAGCAGATGGGGACGGAAGCTCTGCGCACCGAGGGAAACGCGCGTCACACCGGCGCTGCGAAGCGCGTGCGCCAACTCGAGCGTCACCGTCTCCGGATTTGCCTCCACGGTCACCTCGACGGCACGCGGCAGCGCCGCGAGCAACCGGACGAGCTCGGGCAGCGAGGTCAGGGTCGGCGTCCCGCCGCCGAGAAAGACCGTCTCCAAATCCTCCGCGAGCAGCTCCCGCTCGAGCGCCAGCTCCCGGAGCAGCGCGTCCACCTGCGCGCCGTGCTGATCGCCCCGCCCGGTCACCGTCACGAAGTCGCAGTAGCCGCAGCGGTGTGCGCAGAACGGCAGGTGGAGGTAGAGGCGCCGCGCGCCGCTCACGACGCCCCCCGCCTCGGCCGGCGCACGAGCTCGCCGCCGCCGTTCGGGCACAGGTGATCGAGCTCGTGCGCGCACACGCCGCAGAATGTGCAC
>Ga0066710_100001378_pt1 | contig 18037 bp, 11 predicted proteins | sample GraSoiAngelo_159_FD_79666 | JGI IMG/M metagenome (GOLD analysis project Ga0066710, IMG submission 79666) | Grasslands soil microbial communities from the Angelo Coastal Reserve, California, USA - 14_1009_16_40cm | ecosystem: Environmental > Terrestrial > Soil > Grasslands | place: USA... | reverse complement strand
GTAAGTCCAAAGGCCTGGTTGTGCTGGCAACAACCGCCTCAGGTTTTGTCATTGCCCTGGACCTTCTTAGGATTTGGGACAATACTCTTCTGTCTAGAACAATTACAGGAGGGATTTTCGGATTGAGTTGTGGCCTTTTCGTTGCTTCGCTTTTAGGAATTTCGCCAAGGTTCCAATTAAGCCCTAATGAGCGTATTGGCAAGTAGAACTCCTACCTTAGCCTTGAATCTTTCACTCACGACCCTTTCCTTCCATCTCCTTTAAAGCGAATTCGACGCGGTCTCGGCCAGCGCTTTTGGCTTGATAGAGTGCTGCATCTGCCGCGCGAATGAGCCAGTCTGCGTCTGCCTCGGGGGCCTCACTGTTTGAAGCCACGCCCAGGCTGCAAGTGATCAAGAGCTTCTCTCCGGCCAAATCGACAGGCTGTCCTGCGATGGAGGTCATCAGCCTTTCGGCCACGGTGGCTGCGCCTGGAATGTTGCATCCCGGTAGGAGGATCAGGAACTCCTCTCCTCCATACCGACCAATGGCATCGTAGGGCCGAATTGAAGAACGCATTCTGTCGGCAACTTGTCGAAGCGCCGCATCACCGGCCAGGTGTCCATAAGAATCGTTGATCCTCTTGAAGTGGTCGAGGTCGGCCATCACTACAGCTACTGAATTTCGTTCGCGCTTGGCTCTGGCTATTTCTCGCCTCAAGGCTTCGAGAATTGCTCCACGGTTCCACAACCCAGTGAGCGGGTCCTGAGTCGCTTGCACTCTTAAGGCTTCCCGGGCATTTATGAGTTCAGTTTGTAAGTCAAGGATACGCATACCCGCGCGCAGTTTAGCCTTCAGTTCCGGTGCATCGAAGGGTTTGGTCAAGTAGTCATCCGCACCAGCTTCCAACCCTGTAATGAGGTCTTCTTTCTGGCTTTTAGACGTCAGCAGAAGGATGTAGACGTAGGGTTCCGCCGACTGCTTTCGGATCTCTTTGCAAACCAACAAGCCGTCCATTTTTGGCATCATCCAGTCCAGGATAGCCAACTGCGGTGCGTCTTGAGTTTGCAACCCCTCCCAAGCCTCCTGGCCATCACGACAAACGACAACTTCATATCCCCATTTGACCAGCGTGTTCTGGAGCAGGCGTCGCGACACCGTCTCGTCTTCTGCAATCAAGATCTTCAACTGTGCCTTCTTTTCCTTTTCGTTTAGGTAAATTAGTACTGTCTAAGCCAATTTCTCCCTACCTTCAAGCGGCAGGCAATCCCGAAGGCTCACCCGATGGACAAAGGAATGGTCTTTCAAGGATCTCCAGCAACTTCGGATGAAAATGACCATGGACCCCAGCCCTGCATGTCCATGAAGCCGGCTCTCGCCAGTTCAAAGCATGACACTGTTGGAACGGGACAAAACACTCAAGCTTTCGTTGGGCTGAGACCGGCCCGTCTTGGCTATTGCCTCGCGCGGTCATAATGTTTTCCAGAGAATCAAACGTCATCCTTAGCCTTCTTCCATAATAATTCGGTGAAAGTCGAGGCTGGCATTACACTAAATTCGTATCGACAATCCCGCTAACTCGCGCGGAATCTGGTAATAGCAGACCCCGGCCGGCAATTTCAGAAAATAGGGCCTCATCCTTGAGATGGCTTCAAGGTGGGCGGGCTCTCATGAGACCAAATTCTGCTTGCAAAGACCCGACTTACTAAGTCTCAATCTTCAAACCCCTTACGCAATTTCGACGGCTAAAAGAGAAAGCGGCTCTTAGACCGGCGGCGCCCCACCAGCCTTCGACTTCTCCAACAGGAGTGAAAGGCTTTCTTCAAGCGGTAGGGCGGTTTACTCAATATCTCGTCAACGTCGTCTTCGGCAGTCAAAACCTTCATGTTTTCTCCTCGTCAGGCTCCTTTCGTTTCTTTGTCATGGTTATTTCATTCCCAGTCCTGTTGTAAGTCACTTCATCCATAAAGGTCCGTATCAGTAATACGCCTCGGCCACTCACCTTGCTGATATTGGCTGGATCCGTTGAATCAGGCAGTGAGGCAACATCAAAGCCCGTACCTTCGTCTCGAACAACATACACCGCCTCAGAGGGTGATGTCCTGGCGTTGACATAGATTCGTCGATCCCGAAAGGGGAGCTGTCGGCGCCGCTGTTCTGCAAGTTCGAGATAGAGATTTTCCCCCATCTCACGCAACTCGGAACTTACCCCAAGGTTGCCGTGAAAAAGCGCATTTAATAAGGCCTCATGTAAAGCGATCCCCACCTGAACGCATCCGGCTTCATCGCACAATCTCATGCGGGTGATGCCTTCCTGCAGATAGGTAACAACCGGTTGAATCAGCGTTGGGTCGTTACTCAGGACGAAGCTGGCTTCCGTTTGGGTCAGGTATCCCCGTAGCCGCTGCTTACGTCGTTCCTTTCTTGCCAGCACCTGGACGTTTTGAAGTGTCTTCGCCAGGTCCCGTCTCAGAGTCTTCTTTGGTAGGTAACTCGCGGCCCCACTTTTAAGAGCGTTGATGACCATCCCTTCATCACCACCATCCGCGGCCATCAGCACGACGGGAAGAGCAGGGTACTCGTTTCTGACTTCCTCGAATAGCTCCAGCCCATTCATATTGGACCTCGGTAAAGCCATGAGGATGACGTCGGGGGCAAACTCTTGGATAACCCCCAATACCTCAGATCCCTGGCTTGCGTAAACGGCCGTGATTCCAGGGCTTCGTTTCAGGAGTTCTCCTTCAAGAAGCTGTTCCGCCGCAGAGTTATCTACGACAAGGACCTTGGTGATGATTCCTGAATCCCTCACTGTTTGTTGCTTTCCAGCTTCTCCAGACACGCGGGACAGATACTGCGGCTAAATTGGGCTTCCGAGTGTTCAATAATGTAACTTTCAATTTGCTGCCAGTAGTTCTGGTCGTCCCGGACTTTCTTGCAGTAGGAGCAAATAGGCAATAGACCCTGCAGTTGCTTGAGGCGCGACAGGGTAGCCTCGAGCTCTTTCGCGCGACCGCATAATTTCCCTTGTAACTCCACAATCCGTAGGCCTACCTGAACTCGAGCTCGCAATTCCTCAGGGCAGAAGGGCTTGGTTATATAATCGTCTGCTCCGGCTTGCAAACCGGCCACAACGTCTTCGCTGCGTCCTTTAGCGGTCAGCAGGATGATGTAGATCGACTGTAGATGGGGATCTTGACGCAGCTCTCGACATATCTGCACGCCATCCATCTTTGGCATCATCCAGTCCAGGATGGCCAATTTCGGAGCCTCCTCTCTCTGCAGAGCCTGGCAGGCTTCAACCCCGTCTGAAAATGCTAAAACGTCGTAACCCCATTTGACTAGAGAACACTCGAGCACTCGGCGCGAAACCAGGTCATCTTCAGCAATCAATATTCTCATCTCGCATCCTCATTCTCTTGTCGAGTGTCCTTACGAGTCTTTCGTTCAGTGGGATACAACTCTTCAAGCTGTGGCTTCACAATCTCCTCGTAACACTGCGGACAGACGCTATGGCTAAACTGGGCGCCTGAATGGGCGGTGACGTAATTTTCGATCTGCTGCCAGTAATTGCTATCGTCGCGGATTTTCTTGCAGTAGGAACATATGGGTAGGAGTCCCTGAAGGATTCTCACGCGCGACAGGGCATCCTCAAGTTCTCTCACCCGCTCAGCCAGACTGTCCTGCAACTCTGAAATGCGCAACCCGGCCTGCATCCGGGCGCGCAGTTCCTCCAGGTCAAAGGGCTTGGTTAGATAGTCATCAGCTCCTGCCTGCAGACCTGCGACAATGTCCTGGCTTCGTTCCTTGGCGGTTAGAAGTATGATATAAGCGGAATGGGCTGGAGGCGCTTGGCGTACTTTACCACACAGTTGCACACCGTCCATGCCCGGCATCATCCAGTCGAGGAGGACTAGCGGCGGCGGGTTTTCACCTCGAAGCACCTGCCATGCTTCAACTCCATCGGCGCAGACCACGACTTGGTGTCCCCACTTGCGCAGCGTGGCGTCCAGAATGTGACGTGAGACAGGATCGTCTTCTGCAATTAACACCCTCACCATGCGGACTCCCTTCCAAGGGAGGACAGTGCCGGCTTGAAATCTTCAGATTCTTCTTTTTCTCTGAATCGAACACCCTTCTTCAATATCCCTCCGGTCTTGGCCATTGAATGTTTCGGTTACTTAGAATGCCGCCCTTAGACATAATTACAAGGTTAGCCTGGATTGCATGAAAACTTACGACGTGATTTAGAAGTGAAAATAGACCCATCCGAAGTTGTAAATCACCCTCAAGAGACCACGAAGATTAGGAAGAAAAGATGTTTCGTCGCCTGGACCTTTTCCGTTGGCCGCTCTCGGTCCTTCTATTGAGAGAAACTCTGATCCCGTCTCTTTGGTGCACTGCGTGTCTTTGCGCTTAACTTCATCTGTCGGGATTAACGACCTAATTGTGCAGACAGGAAATCTGATCTGTGAGCCGTGTCTAAACTCGGGTGCTTCGACGCTGTAAGGGCAACAACAGCCGAGTTGCAATTAAGTCTCGATTGTGAGAGTGGGGAAGACTTGCTTGAACAGTCGGTCTTACCGACTGGGTCCGTTCAGGCTGAACGGTGTCGCTGGCACATCCTGTGGCAGACTCATCGATGGCAGGTCGGTAGGGCAAAACAGTTCTACGCGATTGCGTCCACGCTGCTTGGCCAGATAGAGTGCCGCGTCGGCTGCACGTAGCAGCCAGTCTTCGTCGGCCTCCTGGCCTTCTCTACTGGAAGCCACACCCAGGCTCCCAGCGACCTGGATGGTCCGCCCGGATAACGCTATGGCTTCTCCGCCAAGGCAATTGCGAAGTCTTTCGGCCAGCTTCAAAGTATCCGGGGCGGTGCATCCCGGTGCAACCACCAGGAACTCCTCTCCTCCATATCTACCAATTTCATCATAAGATCGCATTGAGACTCGCATTCTGCGGGCGATTTCTCGAAGCACCACGTCTCCAGCCAAGTGGCCATAAGTGTCATTAATGATCTTAAAGTGATCGACATCGACCATGATGACGCCCAATTGACTCCCTGAACGTCTGTTTCTGGCCAGTTCCCTGTTCAAAATATCCAGGATCGCCGCACGGTTCCACAAACCAGTCAGGAGATCGTGTGTGGCTTGGAAGCGCAAGGAATCCCGGGCAGAGATGAGTTCCGCCTGCAGGTCGAGAATGCGACTACCCGTGCGCAAGCGTACCTTCAGTTCGTGACTATCAAAAGGCTTAGTGAGGTAGTCGTCTGCGCCGGCCTCCAGACCCACTATGATGTCTTCCCTCTGACTCTTGGCTGTAAGCAACAAGATGTAGACGTAAGGCGCCTCTGACCTTTTTCTAATCTCCTGACAAAGCTGGACACCATCCATACCAGGCATCATCCAGTCAAGGACAACCAACTGCGGCGCGTCTTCACCTTGAAGCACTTGCCAAGCTTCCGATCCATCGGCACAGGCTACTACTTCGTATCCCCACTTGACCAGTGTGGATTCCAAAACTCGGCGTGAAACTATATCGTCCTCTGCAATCAAAACCTTCATAAGTCCGCTTCTTCTCCCAGTCTCATCACAGCAGGTTTCAGACGTCCCATGGCTTCCTCTAGCTCTGTACAGGCTTCTACGGCATGGTGGAGATCCTTCTCCCTCCCCATCTCTTCCAACCTTAAGGCTACGTCGTAGACAGCTTCCGCACAAAAGCTTCCCGCCGAACCTTTGAGCCGGTGGGCCGCATGCTCCAGCCTCACGCTATCGCCTCGCGCGATCGCCTCCCGTATCTCAGCCAACAACTTTGGACTGTCATCGAGGAAGAGAGCCACGATTTCCATCAGCAGCTTCGCATCCCCGTCGACTCTGTCCAGGACGGCAGCCTTGTCAAGAACCTCCCTCTCGGTTAGCGGAGGTGCAGAGGTCAGCAGGGGTTGGGCGAATTCGGGGTCCTCGACACCGAGGCATGGGACCGAGACCTCCGCATTCGTCTGCACAGATTGTGAAGCCCATAATTGAATGACTGCAAAAAGTTCCTTGGTCTGGATCGGCTTTGAGATATACGCATCCATGCCTGCTTCCAGGCACCGTTCCCGGTCTCCCTTCATGGCGTGCGCTGTCATGGCGATAATCGGGATGCGACCGGTTTCGGATTTCGTGTGAATCCTTTTTGGTTTCGAGGTCGGTGTATCGTCAGCTTCTGCATTCAATTCATCTTTAAGTCGAAACTCGCAACTCGAAGCTCGTGAATGAGCTTCTCGTTTGCGAATCTCCGCAGTTACCTCGAAACCATCCATCTCCGGCATCTGCACATCCATTAGTACGAGATCAAAACGTTGACTCTGCAGTACCTGCAATGCTTCTTGTCCGTTGCCGGCCACTACTACCGTGTGTCCCCACTTCTTCAACATCTGGACCGTCAACGTTTGGTTGACGACGTTGTCCTCGGCCAGCAAGACGCGAAGAGGGTTGACGATTTTCATTGGTCGATTGTTACATGAGAAAGCTACTTCTTGACTACCAGAATGCTTGCCGATCGCCTCCTGCTCCCGTTCGCCTTTCACCTTCGGCCTTTTGCCTTCTGCCGCCGAATCGGCGAGTAGCCATCGAGAATCGATAATCCTCTGGCCGACGACTTTTAGGATAGCATCCAATAGCTCGGACTGATGGATTGGCTTGATCAAATAGGCGGCAACCCCCAACTCCTGGCAACGCGCGATGTCCCTCGCTTGCCTAGAGGATGTCAGCATCATGATCGTGGCTCCAGCCAGTTCCGGTCTCCGTTGAATCTGGTCAGCCACGTCAAATCCGTCCATCTCGGGCATCTGGGCATCGAGCAGCACCAGGCTAAAGGGCTCTCCGGCTTCTCTGCCCCGTAGCATCGCAGCCAGCGCGACTTGACCGCCATCCACCACCGTAGGTTCCATGTGCCAGTGGCTAAGCATCTCTGCCAGAATGCGACGATTGGTCGCGTTATCATCGACCACCAGAACCGGCAGGTCGGCGACCTCCAGGAGTTCCACTGGGGCAGCTTGCGGTATTTGATTTTCTGCTAAGCCGAAAAGTGAAGTAAAGTGAAAGGTACTGCCGTTGCCGTATTCGCTCTTTACCCACAAGCATCCTCCCATCATTTGGACCAACTGAGAAGAGATCGCCAAACCCAGCCCGGTCCCACCGTACTTGCGCGTTGTGGAGCCGTCTGCCTGGGAAAATGCCTCGAAAATAATCCGTTGTTTTTCATCCGGAATGCCTATTCCCGTGTCCCTTACCAAAAAGTGCAGCAAGCATGTGTTGGAATTGTCAATAGGCGATCTCTTCACCTCCACCGCCACTTCGCCGTGCTCAGTGAACTTGATGGCGTTGCCCACCAGGTTTACGATCACCTGCCGCAAACGATCGGGATCACCCATCACTGCCTCTGGTACATCGGGTGCAACCTGGAGGCTCAACTCCAACCCTTGTTGGTGAGCCCGTAGAGCCAGCGCCTTCACACTCTGACCCAGATGGTCGCGCAGGTCGAACTCGGTAGACTCCAAGTCGAGTTTCCCGGCCTCGATCTTGGAAAAGTCGAGTATGTCATTGATCACGGTTAACAACGAATCGGCTGACGACTTGACCATGCCCAGATATTCCCGCTGCTCGGACGTCAGCTCTGTATCCATAGCCAGCTCTGTCATACCGATGATGCCGTTCATGGGTGTGCGAATCTCATGACTCATGTTGGCCAGGAACTCACTCTTGGCGCGGCTAGCAGCTTCGGCAGTCTCTTTGGCTTTCTGCAACTCTGCTCCGGACTTTTTACGCGAAGTAATGTCATTGGCGACGACAATCCTTGTGCGCCGTCCGCCAAATAGCAATTCGTGCGAGGAGATTTCTGCGTCAATTATAGTCCGGTCGTTTTTGCGATGCCTCCATTCCCTGGAATTTTCCACGTTTAACGGACTCATCGCGATGAAATCCGGGAGGAGGCCAAGCTCTTCGGGGGGGTGAATATCTTTGATAGTCATGGATAGAAATTCTTCTCGAGAGTATCCGTAGTGGCGAATCGCTACATCATTCACTGCAAGAAAAGCCAGGGTTTCCAGATCATAAACCCATGTTGGATATGGATTCCAGTCGAACAAGGTACGGTATCGTTGCTCGCTTTCCCGTAAGGTCTCCTCTGCCCGCTCGCGTTCGGTCACGTCCCAGGAAATACACTGGGTTCCTATCATCTCGCCCTTGGAGTCATAGATCGCTGTTCTTATCACTTGAATATATAGCTTCTCCCCGTTAGGCTTCTGATGCTCTTCAACAGTTTCCAGGATATCTCCGGTTTCCATCACCCATTGGTCATCCCGATCGTGCTTCTCTGCTAACTCTTCCGGAAATAAATCGGAGTTGGACTTGCCGATGATTTGATTGAGCGGTCTGCCCAGCGTCGCACAATACTTTTGATTCGCGAACGTGTGTCTGCCTTCTGTATCCTTGCGGAGGATATTTTGCGGCAGGCTTTCAACCAGGGAATGAAAAAAAGCCTCAGAGTCCTTATGCGCCTTTTCCAGAACGCTTTCACGTTGCAACCGCGTGTGGATGATCGCCGTCTGCTGGCGCACTTGCCGTTTCAACACCGTCACCCAACCCAGCCCTGCCAAGGTAATTACCCCCATGAGTCCCAAAGTCCATAGCGCATGCGTCAGGGTCCACCAGGAAGGGCGTCCGACGACGACAATGTCTTTGGCTGAGCGAAGCAGGATTCGAAACAATCGGGGTTTCCCGTTTTCGTCCAACTGAACTGAACAAACGCCTGTCAACTGAACTAAACTCCCATCACGTACCGAATCCAGCACACGCTTCGAATCTTCCATCTGGGCATTGAAAACCCATCTCCCAGCCTGCAAAACCAGAATTTGCTGGGCTGAACTGAGCACGCGGTCCAGCAATCTCGCCTCAATCCGCACCAGCTCAGCGTCGTAATTGCCTTTAAGCGCCTGCTCCGCCGTTACCGCAACGGGTGTAAGCATTTGTCTCACTCCAACTCGTCGGAAAATTGCATCCTGCAAAAACGGCGAATATTCGCCGGCTCCAGGAAATCCGACAACTTCTACCCGATCGCCGGTCTCGACCCAGGTCATTTGCTTTGTCTGAACGTACACACTATCGGTTTCATCCTTGATGAAAAGAGCCCGTCCCAGACGCTGAAGTGTCACGATTCCTTGAACTCTGACGCGGTGGCCGGAAGCCTCATCGAGTGCGAAACGCAAGAGGCTCCTGATAGAACGGACTGGGAGCGCAAACGCATCAACTGGGCCCGGCTCCTCCACCGACACTTGTTTCGAACTTGGAACGAACATTTGAAGGCCAATCAACTGGCCTTTTCGATTGAAAATACTTCCCAAAACTCCCTTCACGCGTACCCTGGAGTCCACTAACCGAATTATGTCAGAGCGTTGATAGTTTAAGAGGTGGGCCCTCAACCGTCGACCCCCGGCGGCAATTTCGAGCGTGAGGCGCTTGTCAGGTCCTTTGGACGAGCTGGGGTCCACCGGAACCGGCTCCTCCCAGGGTTGCCTTGCATAATCATTCGCAGGCTGCTCGATTGCTGAGCATACGATGCCCTGAACCTTTACCCACTGGCTATCTTCCTTTCCTGACGTTAGGTGATCGAGCTCGACCTGTCGCGCCACAGGCATTGGGGCTGAATCAAGAATTCGTACCCGGGGTTGTTTGATCTCGGGAGCATAGTCCGGTGCTGAGCTTCTTCCTTCAACCTCCACCAATTGGCCCGTTTGAAGCGGGAGTTTTTCCTCTGAGGAGTCAAAGCTCATTCCAGAGGAATTGACAAAAATCCCTGCTGTTGAATCCTGAATGAAAAATATCTCCGCCTCACGATCATAATAAGTCACGACGCCTCGCAGGCACACTGGATAGCCTAGTTCTGCTTTATCATGCTTGAGCTGCCTCACTTGGGCCACCTGCCTGAGAAGGGGGAGCTTCAGATATTGCGGGGTGGTTTGTCTGGCTTGCAACGAGAGAGCACCAAGGAAGAACGTTGCCAGTGCGGACAGGAGGAAAGATCGTTGGGGCCGCTGCGGTTTCGGCACGAGCCTTTGCGAATCGGCGATCATGGCATGCTCTTCCTCAATAAACCGAGTAGTTACTATTCCGGAACCATCGAGAACATCTCGCCACTTGCCCCCTTATACTTCAATTTCCAAGGGACTTCAGCACCAGTTTAAGGTTTTTCATGGCTTCTTCCAACTCTGCCCAGACGGCTTCAGCGCCTGTCAGGTTTTCATTGTGTCCCATCATTTCAAGCCTTGCTGCTTCTTCGCAGACAGGCGAGGTCCCAAAATTTGCTGCCGAACCCTTCAGCGTGTGGGCGGCATGTCGCAGCCTCTTGCTGTCTCCTCGAGCCAGCGACTCCCGAATTTCATTCATAAGTTGCAGTGAGTCGTCGAGGAAAATCGTCACCAGTTCCTCCAATAGTTCCTCGTCTCCATCAACGCGGGCCAAAATGGCGGCCCGGTCGAGCACAACTCCTGCCGTTCTCAAGCGGACTGCGGAAGGCAATTCCCAACCGCTTTCCGCCTGCTCGCCGACCGCTGGCACCAACCGTTCAATGACTTCAAAGAGAGTCTTGGCTTGGACCGGTTTGGAAACATAACCGTCCATCCCGGCCTTCAGGCAACGCTCTTTGTCCCCCTGCATCGCATTGGCTGTGAGGGCAATGATCGGGACGTGCCGGCCGTTGATTCGCTCTTTCTCGCGAATCGCCTGTGTGGCTTCAAACCCATCCATTTCTGGCATCTGGCAATCCATCAATATTGCTGCATAGGAAACCCGTGATACCGCTTCCAGGGCTTCGCGGCCATTGCTCACCGTATCGATCCGGTACCCAAGTTTCTGTAGCAACTTGAAGACCAGCTTCTGATTGACTGAATTGTCTTCCACCAAAAGAATTCTGCCGCGTGCCGCCTTCGCTTCAGCCAGGGAATGACGGGTGATCAAAGGGGGGGCCGAAGCATCCTCTTTCCCTCCATTTTCCTTGCAAACAGACCTGCCCATGACCGTGATCAGGCAATCTAAAAGTTGCAACTGCCTCACGGGCTTGGTCAGATAGGCTGCATAACCAGACTCCAGGGCCTGCTGGCCGTGTCCCTTTTCTCCAAAGGAAGTCAGTAGGATACGATGTAGCGACGCCATTGTCGGATCAGACTGTATGGCGCGACCCAATTCAAACCCATCCATCCCGGGCATTCGTAGGTCGACGATAACCAAGTCATAGGACAGGTCCTCTTCAACAGCAGTTTGCAGCATCTCCAAAGCCTTGGTCCCGTTCTCCGCGCAGTCGCTAACCATTCCCCAGTCGGCCGTCTGACGGCGCAGGATAGTGCGGCTGGTGGCATTATCATCCACGATCAACACCCGTAGTCCCTGGAGATCGACCCGGGGACCCGCCATGGTTTGGGGCTTTGGCAGTTGCTTTTCCAAACGGACCGTAAACCAGAAGGTGCTTCCCTTGCCCGGCTCGCTCTCTACACCGATCTCTCCGTCCATCATCTCCGCGAGTTGCTTTGAGATAGCTAGTCCGAGCCCCGTTCCACCATACTGGCGACTGGTTGAACTGTCGGCCTGAGCAAAGCCCTCGAAAATGATTGGTTGCTTCTCGAGCGGAATGCCGATCCCTGTGTCCCTGATCGTAAAGTGCAAGAGACAAGTCTTCGAGTTGTCGGTGGTCAATGGTTGATGGTCGATTGAAGATTGTGTTTCTTCAATATCTGATCTCATTTCCGCTATCGCAAGTCCTCCTACGCCTTTGCCAAGCCTTCCCCTTTCCGTCGCCAAATTGAGAATCGGGCGTCGGTCACCGGCAGCGCCTACCTCCACCACCACCTCACCCTGGTGGGTAAACTTGACTGCGTTGTTGACCACATTGGTGAGGATCTGGCGTAGACGGACCGGGTCCCCGCGCAGAGCCGTGGTAACCTCCGGCCGAATGTGACAGGCCAGTTCCAACCCTTTATTATTGGCTTTCTCAGCCAGCAGTTCGACGACTTCCTCAACGACATGGCACAGGTCGAAGTCAATTACTTCGAGGTCCATTTTCCCTGCCTCGATCTTGGAAAAGTCCAGGATGTCATTGATGATCTCCAGCAGGGTTTCTCCCGAGCTACACACGGTCTCGGCATAATCGCGCTGCTCGGCGTTCAAATCGGTGTCCAACAGCAGATGGGTCATGCCGATGATCCCGTTCATCGGGGTGCGAATTTCATGGCTCATGTTCGCCAGGAACTGGCTTTTGGCGATATTGGCCGATTCAGCCTGAATACGGGCCTTTTGTAATTCCTGCGTACGCTTCTGGACTGTTTCTTCGAGGGTACGATTATGATCGTTGATTCTTTGGTACAAAGCTGCGCTTTCCAAGGCATAGGCGCTGTTGAGCATAAGAATAGAAAGCAAGCTCTTAGAGGCCTCAGTCACGTGGCGTTCATCTATTGCCAGACCACCCACAAACATGCCGACAACTCGAGATCTCGTCGCCAGAACATGAAAAACCAGGGTATGCCCTAAGTACTTCGCCGGAACCAGCACCGGACGATATTGGGTCAAGGCCCAGGCAAAAGTCCCTTCGCCAATCTGGTAATCCACCTCTTTCTGTATGAACTCCTGGTCGCTTACAGGCTGGCAGGCAGTCAAAACGAAATCGAAGTCGGTGTTGTCAACGGTTAAGAATGCCATGGCTCGAAAGGCCATCAGGCGCTTAAGTTGGGAACAGGTGGCACTGAAAATCTTGGCGTAGTCCTGGTCATAGTTGATGCTACTCTGAAAATCGCCGAGCGATGTCACCATGTCCAAAGAGTCCAGGATCCATCGATTTACATCTTCCAGGTGCTTCATGCGGCCTTCGAGCGCAGACGGTTGAGCCGTGATTTCGGGACCTTCGGTCATTTTCTGGTATCCGGAACTATCATTGTGATTGCAGCCCTAAACTGTCGCTCGACCTGGCCCACAGTTTCTGACAAGTAACTCGGAGGAACCCCGATGCGGTCCCAGGCCTGGGCATCCAGTGGTGGGACGGATCGCTCTCCACTGTTCCCCAACCGCATGGCATGAGTGATGATGTCCGCGACATGGATGACGGCGGTCTCCACCGGGTAACGGTGCGCTCCTCGTGGGTTATGATGAGACGTAACCACTTCTTCCAAGCTGGCAGGCAGTTTCCAAAGCTGCAGCAAGGCACCACCCACCGCAGCGTGATCGAAACCAAATTCGTCGAGTTCAACTTTATAGAGAAGTTCACCGCTGCTGTGGCACCGAAGCAAGGCTGCCCGGGCTTGGTCAGCCATTTTTATATAAATGAGCAACCTCCCAATGTCGTGCAACATCCCTGCTGCAAAAAAGCGCTCGACGTTGGGTTCCCGTCGATAGGCCGCCAGAATTCTGGCTGTGATTCCGCAACCAATGCTGTGATGCCAGAAAGACTCCATATTAACTAAATCTTCAGACATCCCTGTGAACACTTTCATGACCGAAGTTGCCAAAGCCAGATCCCTTAGCTGTTGTGCGCCCACAATCGTGACGGCACGGGTGATGGTTTCGATCTTTGAGGGAAAGCTGTAAAGGGTGCTATTCACAATTTTCAGCAGCCGTGCGGTGAGGCCGGCATCCTCGCTAATAATTCCGCCGATATCCGCGATGGAGCTGCGCGGGTCATTGACCGCGTCATTGATGCGAGTGAATATCATCGGTAGAGAGGGAACCTCAACAGTTCCGTTCAATAGATGGCCGGGGTCGCGAATCATGAACCCTGGCCTCCTGACTCATACTGTGCCAGGCGCAAGGTGGTCAGACGCAGCAGTTCGATGACTGCAAGGTGTTGGCGGTCGGTATGGCGAAACAGTTCCTGGGCTTCCATTTCGGCTTGCTGAAGGACGGCAGGATCCAGCTGCGGGGTCACATCCTCTTGGGTGACTCCCTGGATATCTGCCTCAGTGATCCCCCATTTTTTGAAAATATCCAGATGCTTTTCAGTAATCTCTACGCCGGCGCAGAGCAGGACACGCCCGCTGCGTTCCTTCACTTCGCCAGCCAGGATCATCCCGGGTCGCAGGTCTTCAAGACTGATTTTTCCCATCGAGTCGTGACTTGGTTCCTTTTCATTTAGAGTCCCGGAGTCGGCTCCAGACAGAATGGCAGTTTTCTCGAGGCTGAAGTGCGCCCGGCGACTGAGGATCCTCCAAAAGAACTCCTGTCAACATTTCCCAGAGAGGTAAGTAGATCGGCTCATTGACATTACGGTCCCACCGTCAGAAAGCCAATCTGCACCTACACCATTTCGGCGTTGGAAGATTTAATCCTTAGAACATTGTGCTAATTTTGGAAAACTGTATAAACGTGGGAATCGACTTTGAGGGTCTTCAACAGGGAGGATATGAAAAAAGAGTTCAGCGAGGTTCTCAAATTGGGCCTCCTTGCCAAGGAGCCGGCGGGGTCCCTGAGCTATTGGCAGTCGCAATCCTCTTCGAAAGCATGGACAAGCTCCAAGCCTCGATGAAAAAACTGAGGCAAACCCTGGGGTTGACTCACAGAAGAACCTAAAGCTTGTGCCAGATCATCTGAGCTTCTTTCCTTCTACGTCAACCACGATCACTTCCCCGAGGTTCAATTCGCGAACACTCTTTTCGATTTGGTTCAGGTCGCCAACAACGACCACCACAACTCTTGAGGCATCGATGTATTTCGTCGCAGCCGCTTGCGCTTGTTCCAAAGTGACTTCTTCAATGGCGTTGGGGTATCGGGAAATTTCCTCCAACGGAAGATCGTAACAGAGCATTTCAGCAACTTGCTGTACCAGCCTTCCCAAAGTTTCAAAGCGCTGTGCAAAACCTCGAGTCAGATTAGCCTTGGCTGTATCCAGTTCCCCGGAAGTAATAGGCCTTCCAGCACAGATGTCGTTCAATTCCTTCTTGAATTCGGCTAGAGATTCGTTACTAAATTTGCTTTGAACCCCCATTCTGCCCGCCCAAAGCCCGATCTCACGGCCATAAGAAAATCCCACAAAGGCTCCGTAGGTATACCCTCTTTCTTCCCGCAGATTTAAGTTCAGGCGGCTCGTAAAAGCTCCGCCCAGGACCGCATTCATGAGTTCAATAGCATAGTATTCAGCAACCTTTCGTTTTGGCCCCAGCGAGCCCACGCGGATTTGTGATTGAGCTGCGTCTTGTCGGTCCACCAGGTAAACTTTAGTGCTGGCCGGAGGATCGACAACTGGAATGTCCACTTCCGGCACTTTGCCGGATTGCCAAGATCCTAATGCTTCTTGCGTAAGGCCAGTTGCCTCTTCGAGAGTTATATCACCCGCAAAGATAATTGCAGCATTATTGGGTCTCCAGAATGTTTGGTAAAATCCCTCCAGATCGGCCCGGGTCAGCGCTTTGACTGAAGACTCGTTTCCATCCATGTCCCGGCCAAACGGATGTTTCTCACCAAAAACAATGGACCGGAAGACCCTACTGGCAATCACCGGGGGATCGTGACGTTCTTGAAGGATGCTATCCAGGCGGCGCTTTCGCTGTCTTTCAAGCTCCTCTTCAGGGAAGGTAGGGTGCAAGACGAGGTCCGCCATCAATTGCAGCGCTGGTTTGAGGTTCTTTTCGAGTGTCGCTAACCTGACATTTGAGATCTCTAGCCCTGCTGAGGAGCAAAGCGAGGCTCCCAGACGATCCAATTCTGCCTGAATCTGCAAAGACGTCCGGGAAGTCGTTCCCTCGTCGAGCATTGCTGCAGTCATCGAGGCCACTCCCGGTTTGGTAAGAGGATCAGCCGTTGCGCCCGATTTCAAAGCAAAGCCTACGGCTACCTTGGGAAGCTCATGGCGCTCGCAGAGGATGACAGTCAACCCGTTAGGCAATTTCCTGGAGTAAAAAGCCGGGGGGCGAAATGTGCTCCTACTCCCTATATCCGGAACCTGACTGCGTTCTATGTCAGCCATCTTGGATCGCTGCGACTGCTCCGGTACAAAGGAAACGACCAAACGGTCCGCGGCCTTCAGATGTCGCCTGACGACCTCCCGGATGTCCGCGACAGAACATTTCTGATACCGTTCATAGTCTCTTTGGAAGTACTCGGGCGATCCCAAATAAATGTTGTATTGGTTTAATAGATCCGCTTTCCCGCCAAATCCCCCAATGCGTTCCAATCCGCTGACGAAGTCAAACTCTTGTTTGGCTTTTTCCCGCATCAACTCTTCTTCGGTGGGGCCGGTTAAGGCAAACCTTTCAATCTCTTCATCAATGACCCTTTCAATCTCGTCAAGACGCTGACTCGGACGAGCCGTGGCAACGACGCCAAAGGCTCCACTGATTTCCAATGAGTAGTTGAAAGCGGAGACATCAGAGGCAATCTGCCTGTCGTAAACAAGAGTCTTATACAGTCGAGAATTCTTTCCCTGGGAGAGGAGGCGGGAAGCCAAATCCAGTTCCGCGTCCCCGGAATAGAAGTAGGCAGGACTGGGCCAAATAAGGTAAAGACGTTCTTGAGGAACCCGATCTAAAACGCTGATCCTCTTCTCTCCGTCAAGCTTGGGAATCCACAGCCGGGGTCGTTCCAGCGGTGGGCCGGGGTCAAAAGGTGCGAAATATTTTTCCACAAGACGCTTGGCTTCCTCGGTTTCAAAATCTCCGGCAATGACCAGGCTGCAATTGTTAGGGGTGTAGTAAGTCTTGAAAAATTCCTTCACATCCTCCGTGGAAGCCGCATTCAAATCTTCCTGAGAGCCAATGACCAGCCAGGAATAAGGATGTCCCTTGGGAAAGAGATTTTCGAAAATCATTTGGAAGGCGCGTCCATAGGGAACATTCTCGTAACTTTGACGGCGCTCGTTTTTAACCACATCTCTTTGATTGTCCAATTTCTCCTGGGTCAAGACATCCGTCAGATAACCCATCCGGTCTGATTCGAGCCATAAGACATACTCCAAAGCCTCGCGCGGTACGGTTTCAAAGTAGTTGGTACGATCAAAACTGGTAGTGCCATTGACCCCTCCTTCACGCATATTGGCACCGGCCCTTTCCATGTAGGTTAAATAATGCTGCTTGGCGTTCTTAGAGCCCTCAAACATCATATGCTCAAAGAGATGGGCAAAGCCTGTTCGTCCCACCTTTTCATTCTTGGATCCGACGTGGTACCACAAGTTGACGTGTACGACTGGGAGTTTTCGGTCTAGGTGCAGAATGACGTGCAGGCCATTCGACAAACAATATTTTTCGAAAGGAATTTCCAACGCCCTTTGGTTCAAAGGTCCTCCGAATCTAAAAATAGAATGGCAGCGCCAAGATCCAGACGAGGCAAACCATGAAGATAAAAAGCCCAGACGAGGACCGCTGTTCTCGCTCGCTACGTCGTTTTTAAGTTTTCCCGGGTATCAACCCTCCTTTTAAATCCCTCTACAAAACCGCGCAGGATCGGAGAAATGTCACCACGCTCCCCTGCGCCGTAGGTCACACAGCAGACTCCCAACTCATTGGTGATCCGGGCGGAGGCGTCAGCGGCAAAGCCCACCGCAGGCTCATGACTAAAAGTGATCAGCCGGAATTTGCTGTAATCTTCCAGGGCTTGGTATAGATTCAGCACGAAATCACCCGGAAGACCAAAAACGCGGCCAACACCTTGTTCATAGAGTTGATCAAAGAGAAATTGATAGAGCTTCATATTCTTCGAGCTATCGGTTACGGCCCGACACAAACCATTGTAATACGAAAGCAAGCAGCACAAATCGCAACTTGGTGGAGGTTCCTGAAAATTGATTGGCGACTTTGACCTGTTCGAACGAATTCATCCAATGTGACGCGGCCAAAGAATCTCTTTATGGCGGAATGTACATGTCAGGATGTGAGCCTCACCATCACAGCTCTCACCATTTGAGCTTGCATGGTGCGTGCAACGCGTATACTAAGGGACTGTAAATAAATAAAGGTATCAACTTTAGAGGCATTGCATTATGCTTTACAAGCATGAACACCTTGTCGGAATTGAAACGGAAGTTTCGTGCTGCATGGCCTCATTTGGACGAG
>Ga0066710_100001377_pt1 | contig 18045 bp, 18 predicted proteins | sample GraSoiAngelo_159_FD_79666 | JGI IMG/M metagenome (GOLD analysis project Ga0066710, IMG submission 79666) | Grasslands soil microbial communities from the Angelo Coastal Reserve, California, USA - 14_1009_16_40cm | ecosystem: Environmental > Terrestrial > Soil > Grasslands | place: USA... | reverse complement strand
GGACATGTCGGAGCCGATCTGCGCGTAGTGCACCATCTCGGCGTAGCAGGCCGTGTAGTAGCGACACCAGTCGGGCTCGATGTCGGCGAGCAAGTCCGGCATCGCGCGCTTGACCTCCAGGATCGCCTCCGCGATACCGTTGGTCGGCACCATCGCCTTGAGCGGCGTCCGCGCGATGATCTCCTTGCCCTTGAACTCCTTCGCGAATTCCCTGGCCGTCTCCGTGTTGGGCTTGTAGGCGCTGGAGGAGCCGATGCTCTCGCGTCCGCTGCCGGAGAGCATGAGTGCGTCGTCGAGGAACGCGTAGCGATCCACGAGGGCGAGCACGGCCACGTACGTCGAGTAGTCCGGCGAGGGGGGCAGGAAGAACCGGCCCATCCGCCGGCGGGCGGTGTCGATCGCCCGCTTGCTGCAGATCGAGTTGAGCATGAGCGGCCCCAGCGAGCCCTGGCGCACCGAGAGGTCCACGCAGAGCGCCTTCAGCGCGGCGCGGCTGTCGTACATCGTCACCCCGCCGGTGGTCCGCGTGTATTGCAGGATGTTGCGCTGCTCCGGCACGTACCAGGACGGGTGCACGTAGGTCTGACGCCGCCAGCACACGACCTCCACACCGCGGCCGCGGATGACGGCGTCCACCGCGCTCAGCAGGCGGGGGCTGAACGCGTCGTCGTCGCAGAGGAACGTCACGTAGTCGCCGGTCGCGTGCGAGAGCGCGAACTCCCAGCTGTCCGGCATGGCCAGCGTCTCCGGCGTGCGCACGTAGCGCAGGCGCGGATCGCGGAAGCGCCGCGCCACCGCCGGCGTGTCGTCGTGCGAGTCGTTGTCGGAGACGACGATCTCGAGATCGGCCGTGGGCTGATCGAGCGCGCTCTGCAGCGCGTACTGCAGGAGCTGGCCGCGGTTGCGCGTGGGCATCACGATCGAGAAGCGCGGCATCAGCGGGCACCTGCCCCGGCCGCCGCCGCCCGCGAGCGCCAGCGCCGGGCCAGCACGGCCCGCGTCTCGCCCGCCATCACCTTCATGGCGCCCGCCCCGAACGCGGCGGTGGCGATCGCGTAGCCCGCCGCGCGCGCTCCGATGCCGGCGTCCGGCACGGCCAGGCGCCCGAGCGCGGCGATCACGCCGTAGGTGGCGAGCGCGAGCGCGGCGATCGTGAGGACGTGCGCGTACCAGCGGCGCGCCGGCGTCGCCAGGCACTCGGCGCATACACGCGGCACGCTGTAGGCGTACATGAACGCCTGGTAGGCGATCCAGGCCAGGCCGGCTCCGAGCAGGCCGAGCTTCCAGACGAGCAGCCCGGTGACGGGCAGCACGGCGACCAGCGCGAGCCCGTTGGCCTGCACGGCGATGCCGGGGCGGCCGACGGCGAGCGTGACGAAGTACGGGATCGTCAGGGTGGCGCTCATGTAGGAGCCGACACACAGCAGCACGACGGGCGCCGCCAGCATGGCCGCGATCTCGCGGTCGAAGAGCGCCGCCAGCAGCGGCCCCGCCGCGAACGCGATCGCCGCGAACAGCGGCACGGTGGCCAGGCACACGAGGTCGTGGATCTTCCGGTACTGCGCGAGCAGGCCGGCATGATCGCCGCGATGGAAGAGCGCCGACAGCGACGGCAGCGCGGCCTGTCCCACGGCGCCCGTGAGCACCGACACGCGCGTGACCACACTGGCCGCGAAGCCCCAGACGCCCAGCGTCCCCAGCGGGAGCAGACGGCTGACGATCACCTTGTCGGCGTGCATGTGGATCATGCCCAGGATCGAGACCGACGTCATCCCGGCCGAGAATCGGCGGTTGCGGGCGACGACGTCCGCGGAGTAGCCGGGCCGCAGCGCGCGCGGGCCGAGCGCCCGCGCCGTCAGCGTGAGATACGCGGCGAGGCCGAGCGCGTAGCAGACGGCGAACCAGTAGACCACCGCGAGGAGCCCGCGGCCGCTGGCCAGCAGGACGACGGTGCCGAGCTGCTGGAGCGCGCCGGTGGTGACGTCGATCGTGTTGCTGACCTCCATCCGCTGCAACCCGCCGAAGAGGCTGGCGTAGAGCGAGCGCGGCAGCGCGGTGAGCGCGCCGAGGCCGAGCACGCGCAGGGCATGCGTGGCGGTGGCGGCATCCAGCGTGGTGAGATTGACCCAGCCCGTCACGAGCAGCGGCGCCGCGGACCACAGGGCGACGGCCAGCACGGCCCAGGCCAGCCAGTAGAACGTGGCCGCCGTTCGCACGAGCGCCTCCACGTAGCGCGCGTCGTGCGGGCCGTGGGCCGAGACCTGGCGCACCGTCGTGGACGAGATGCCGAGGTCGAGCGCCGCGCAGAGCAGCGTGTTGAGCGTGAGGGTGAAGTAGATGATCCCCAGCGCGTCGTCGCCGAGACGGACGAAGACGAACTTGACGGCGACCAACCCGAGCACCAGCAGCAGCGACTGGCCGGCAAGGTTGGCGGCGATGTTCCGGGTGAGCCGCGAGGAGACCGGCAAGGCATCCCATCATAGCCCGGAGAGGCCGAAAATCATGCGCGCCTCCACCCGGCCCCGCGGTACGATCGTTATCACTGGCGGCGGGCGGTCTCTCGACGCGGAGCCCCGCGTTTTCAACGACTTGGACATCACCGATGGATGAGGTCGAGCGGTTCTCCGCGGAGGTCAGGGCCAACGTCGACCGCCTCATGGCCGATGCGGACATGCAGGCGCTCTCGCGCGCCTGGCTGGCCGAGGTCACCCGCCGCCGCTACACCTACAACTTCACCTGGCTCGGGCGGCCGGTCATCCAGATGCCGCAGGATCTCCTCGCCGTGCAGGAGCTCATCTGGCAGGTGCGTCCCGACCTCGTGGTGGAGACCGGCATCGCCCACGGCGGTTCGCTCGTCCACTCCGCCTCCGTGCTCGAGCTGCTCGGCGGCGATCGGCTCGTCGTCGGCGTGGATGTCGACATCCGCGCCCACAACCGCCGCGAGATCGAGAAGCATCCGCTCGCCCATCGCATCCGGCTGATCGAGGGCTCGTCGAGCGACGAGCGCACCGCGGCCGCGGTGCGCGACCACGCGCGCGGGCGGCAGGCCGTGCTCGTCGTGCTCGACTCCGATCACACGCACGCCCACGTGCTGCGCGAGCTACAGCTCTACTCGCCGCTCGTCACCCGCGGCAGCTATCTCGTGGTCTTCGACACGCTCATCGAGGATCTGCCCAACTCGCTCTTCGCCGGACGCGCGTGGGGCAAGGGCAACAATCCCAAGACCGCCGTGTGGGAGTTCCTGGCCACGAGCCCGCGCTTCGAGATCGACCCGCGCATCCCGGCCAAGCTGCTGCTCACGTGCGCGCCGGACGGGTTCCTGAGGTGCGTGAGTGACTGAGCACGCGCCCGTCCCGGTCTTCCAGCCGCACGTCGGCGTGGACACGATCAAGGCGGTCGTGGACGCGCTGCACGCCGGCTGGCTCGGCATGGGCGCCATCACGCAAGCGTTCGAGGAGGGGCTCGCGCGCTTCCTCGAGCTGCGCGATCGCCACGTGCTGGCCACCAACACCGGCACCTCCGCCCTCCACCTCGGCCTGCTCGCCGCCGGCGTCGGCGCCGGCGACGAGGTGATCACGCCGGCCTTCAACTTCGTGGCGGACCACCAGGCGATCGTGGCCACCGGCGCCACGCCGGTCCTGTGCGACGTGGACGACGCCACGCTCGGCCTCGATCCGGACAAGGCGGCCGCGCTCGTGGGACCGAAGACGAAGGCGGTGCTCCCGCTGCACTTCGGCGGGCGGCCCGGCCGACTCAAGGAGCTCTACGCGATGGCCGAGCGCCATCGCCTGCGGATCGTCGAGGACGCCACCCACGCCTTCGGCAGCCGCGCCGACGGCCGGATGCTGGGCAGCTTCGGCGACATCACGTGCTTCAGCTTCGATCCCGTCAAGGTCATCACGTCGATCGACGGCGGCGCCGTCGTGGTCGGCGACCGCGAGCCGCTCGAGCGGCTGCGCCACTGGCGCTTCCTCGGCATCGACCGCGAGACGCACGAGCGCTACAAGAACAGCCGCGCCTGGGAGTACGACGTCGTCGGGCAGGGCTTCCGCTATCACATGACCAACATCAACGCGGCCATCGGGCTCTCGCAGCTCGCGCGCGCCGACGAGTTCATCGCGGCGCGCCGCGCGTCGTGCCGGCTCTACAACGAGCGGCTGACCGGCCTCGACGGCGTGCGCCGCCCGGCCACGGACTTCACCGACGTGGCGCCCTTCATCTACACGGTGCGGGTGGAGGCCGACCAGCGCGAGGGACTGATCGAACACCTCAAGCGCCGCGGCATCGCCACCGGCATCCACTTCCTGCCCGCCCAGGACTTCTCGTTCCTCAAGGGCTGCCGGCGCGGCGACCTCTCGGTGACGGAGCGCGTGACCCGCGAGATCCTGACGCTACCGCTGCACACGCTGATGCCGGCCGCGGTGGTCGAGCGCGTGGCGGCGGCGATCCGGGAATACTTCGGAGCGCGCTGATGAGCGGTGCCGCGCTGATCGAGCGGCTCACCGCCGGCGGCGACTGGCAGGCCGCGCGGCCGCTCGGCGACCGCGCACTCGCCGCCTACGCCGAGCACGGCTGCCTGCTGCTGAAGGACTTCGCGTCGGCCGCCCTGCTGCAGGAGTTCCGGGACGAGGCGGCGACGCTGATCGGCCTCGTGCTGGACGAGCTCCGGCTCGACCGCGCCGCCTCGCGCGTCGATCGCTTCGATCGCGGCCTCGACCTGCTGCTGGAGGCCGACCGCCCGCGCGTGGGCCGCATCTACACGGCGGTGCGCAAGCTGCCCAGCGTCTACGGGCTCATCACGGCGCCGCGCGTGTGGGCGGTGATGCGCCAGCTCATGGCCACGCGGCTGCCGGGCATCTATCCCAACGGCACCGGCGTGCGCATGGACCATCCCGCCGAGGATACGTACCTCTCGCCGTGGCACCAGGAGTACCCGTACAACCTCACCAGCGACAACGCGGTCACGCTGTGGCTGCCGCTGGTGGACGTGGACGAGGCCAACGGCTGCCTGCGGCTGGCGCCGGGCACCCAGCGCCTCGGCGCGCTGCCGGTGCGCGTGCGCGACGCGCTCAACGAGCGCCGCAACGCCAACGAGACGCTGGAGATCGACGGCCTCGAGGCGATCCTCGCGCGGCACACGACGCTGCCCGTGCCGGCCGCCGCCGGCGACGCGCTCGTCTTCCACACCTTCCTGCTCCATCGCTCGCAGCCCAACCGCAGCCGCGCTACGCGCTGGACGCTGCAGGCGCGCTACTTCGACTTCCTGAACCCGACGGCGATCCGTCACGACTGGGTCGGCGGGATGAACGAGGGCGTGGATTTCCGGCGCTATCATCCGGAGCTGGTCGCCGGACCGGCCGACGGCTGAGCGCATGCTCGCAGCCTGCCGCGTCTGCGCGCGTCCCGAGCCGGAGCTGCTGCACGCGTCGACGCTCGAGCAGACGCTGACGTCGGAGTCGAAGCTTCGCCGCGGCCGGCTGCGCATCCACCTCTGCGCCAACTGCGCCCACGCGATGAGCGACGCCGGCGGCCTCGACGACGTGGCCGGCTACTACGGCGCCGAGTACGACTCACTGCTGGAATCCGCCGAGGCCGACGACCTCTACGACCTCGACGCGCAGGGCCAGCCGATCTATCGCTCGCAGATCCAGCTCGACACGCTGGTCCGGCTCGCCAACCTGCCGGCCAAGGGCCGCGTGCTCGACTTCGGCTGCGGCAAGGGCACCTTCCTGGCCCGCTTCCAGCAGCAGTACCCGGGCTGGGAGCTTGCGGGCTGCGACGTCTCCGAGCGCTACCGGCCCTTCGTGGAGCCCGTGACCGGGCCCGGCCGCTTCGGCGTGACGTCGCTGGACCGTGCGGAGGCGCCGGGCGCCGGGTTCGATCTGGTCACGATGTTCTTCGTCGCCGAGCACCTGGTCGAGCCGGCGGCCACCCTCGCACGGGTCGCTTCGTGGCTGGGGCCGTCGGGCCTCCTCTATCTCACCGTGCCCAACGTGATGACGAACACGATCGACGCGTTCCTGGCCGATCACCTCTCGCACTTCTCGGCCTTGAGCCTCGCCGCGCTCGTGCACCGCGCCGGCCTGCGCCCGCTCGTGCTCTCCGAGCACCACCAGCTCGGCCAGATCACGCTGCTGGCGACGGCCGATCCCGCGGTCACCAGGCGCCCGGCGACCCGGCTCGGCGGCGACCTGGTCGCCGGCTACGTCGAGGCGATTCGCGCGGGCGTCGCGCGCTGGGCCGAGTGCGGCGCGCGCGTCGACACCTTCTTGAAGGCACGCCCCCGCGGCCACGGCGCGCTCGCGGTCTACGGCGCCGGCGTGTTCGGCAGCTACCTGGCGCTGTCGGCCGGAGCGGCGCGCGAGTCCATCGCGTGCTTCCTGGACCAGGGCCCGTTCAAGATCGGCAAGCACCACCTCGGCCGGCCGATTCTTCATCCGCGCGAGATGCCGGCCGACGTCACCGACGTGCTGGTGGGGCTCAATCCCGGGCGCGCGCGCGACATCCTCGCCCAGGCGGGGCTGCTGGACTGTCCGCACCTGCGGTTCTTCTTCCCGTGACGGCGGCGGTCCGCCCGCGCGCGATGCGCGGCGAGCAGGTCCGCCTGCGCGCGTTCCGGCGCGAGGACCTGCCGCGCGTCATCGCCTGGCGCCGTGACGACGAGCTGCGCCGCGGCGCCCTCTGGAGCGACGCGCCCTTCGGCGCGCGCGAGGCCCAGCGCTGGCTGCGCGCGGTCTCCAACGGCGCCGACGCCTCCCGCGTGACGCTCGCCGTCGAGCGGCGCGCGGATGGCCGCCTGGTCGGGCTCACCAACCTCACGCGCATCGACCGGCGGGCCGGCACCGCCTACTTCGGGATCGTCATCGGCGAGAAGGACTGCTGGGGCCAGGGCATCGCCAGCGAGAGCCTGCGCCTCATGCTGCGGCGGGCGGCCGCGCTGCGCCTGCGCAAGGTGCTGCTCGAAGTCGCCGCCGACAACCCGCGCGCGATCGAGCTCTACCGCCGGGCCGGGTTCCAGACGGAAGGCGTGCTGCGCCGCCAGCTCGCGCGGCCGGAAGGCTTCGTGGACGTCATGGTGATGGCGTTCTTCTTCGCGTGATGGTCGTCGCCATCAACCAGCCGTGTTACCTGCCCTGGCGCGGCCACTTCGCGCTGATGAAGACCTCCGACGTGTTCGTGTTCTACGACGACGTGCAGTTCACCTCGAACACGAGCCGCAGCTTCTTCGCGCGCGTGCAGCTCAAGACGGCGGCCGGCCGCCGCTGGCTCACGGTGCCGGTGCGCAAGAGCGGCAAGTTCGGCCAGCGCATCGACGCGGTGGCGATCGCCGAGGACGGCCGCTGGCGCGCGCGCCACGCGGCGGCGATCCGCGAGGCCTTCCGCGGCGCGCCCTTCGCCGCGGCCGTGGAGCCGGCCCTGGAGGCGCTCAGCGGGCGGGCGTGGGAGCGGCTGGCCGAGCTGACGATCACCACCACGGGGCTCGTGGCCGGCCTGCTCGGCATCCGGCGCGAGACGCTGCGCTCCTCGGCGCTTGACATCGGCGGCGCCGGCTCCGAGCGCGTGCTGGCGATCTGTCGCGCGCTCGGGGCCACGCGCTACGTGAGCGGCCTCGGCGGGCTCGACTACCTGGACCACGAGGCCTTCGACGCCGCCGGCGTCGCCGTCGAGTACATGGACTACGACCTCTCGCCGTACCCGCAGCTGCACGGCGCCTTCGAGCCGTACGTGACCGCGCTCGACACGCTGGCCAACCTGGGCCCCGACGCCGGCGCGCACGTCAACGCGCGCACGGTGCCGTGGCGCGAGATGCTGGCGCGCCGCGCGGCCACCGCGGGCCGCGCGTGATGAAGGCTCTCGTCCTCGTCCCCGCGTACAACGAGTCGGCGCGCATCGCCCGGGTGCTGGCCGGCATCCGCGCCGCCGTGCCCCAGGCGGCCCTGCTGGTGGTGGACGACGGCTCCGCCGACGACACCGCCGCGGTGGCCCGCGCGGCCGGCGCGCGCGTCGTGCGGCTGCCGTTCAACCTGGGCGCGGGCGTGGCCGCCCAGACCGGCTACAAGCTGGCCGTGCGCGAGGGTTACGACTGCGTGGTCCAGCTCGACGCCGACGGCCAGCACGAGCCGGCCGACATTCCGGCGCTGCTCGGGGTGATCGCCCGGGGCGAGGCCGACGTCGCCATCGGCTCGCGCTTCCTCGGCGGCTCCACGGCCTATCGCGCGGGCGCGGTGCGCCGGCTCGGCATGGGGCTCTTCGGCCTGCTGGCCTGGCTGCTCACGGGCATCCGCTTCTCCGACGTCACCTCCGGCTTCCGCGCCTTCAGCGGCGACGTCGTCCGCTTCGTGGCGACCGAGTGGTACCCCACCGACTACGCCGACGCCGACGTGCTCATCACGCTGCGGCGGGCGGGCTTCCGGCTGCGCGACGTGCCCGTGCGGATGTACCCCCGCGCGGGCGGGCGCTCCATGCACGCGGGCCTGCGCCCGGTCTACTACGTCTTCAAGATGCTGCTGTCGGTCGCGCTGGCACCCGTCCGGCGCAACGGCGATCGAGCGGAAAGGATCGTGAGATGGCGGAGCTGACCCTGCACCAGACGGTGTTCGCGCTGATCACCTCGCTGGCCGCTTTCGTCTTCGTGCTGGACCTGGTGCGGCGGCGACGGCTGCGCGAGGAGTACTCGTGGCTGTGGCTGCTCACCGCGGGCGCCATGGTGCTGCTCGTCGTGTGGTACCGGCTGCTGATCCTCATCACGCAGCTCGTCGGCGCCGTCACCCCGCTGAACACGCTGCTGCTGTGCGCGGTGCTCTTCCTCTTCGCGATCGCCGTCCACTACTCGATGATCATTTCCCGGCTGACCGTCCAGGTGAAGACCCTGGCCCAGGAGCTCGCCCTCCTGTCGGCCCGCGTCGAACGGCAGGAATGACGACCGGCACGCCGATGCGGGCGATCCTCGTCGCCGCCGCGCTCGTGCTGCCGCCCGTCGCGATGGCTGGCAGCTCATCGGTGATCATCGCCGTGGGCTACAGCCCGAGCGTCCCGCCCGTGAAGCTGCAGCTCCGCGCGGACTACGTGGCGGTGCCCCTCACCCTCCAGGGGGACGCCAAGGATCCGCTCAAGCGGATCGATCAGATCGAGCAGTCGCTTCGCGCGATCTCGGAGGGCGTCAAGCCCCACGCCGACCTGGCGGTGCGGTTCGGCGTCGTCTCGCTCTCTCCGCGCGAGTCCTCGAAGTCGTTCAGCAGCTACGAGTCCTACGGCGGCGCGTCGGCCCAGCTGTACGTGCTCGGCGCGCTGCGTCCCGACACGACCGTGTTCGCGCTGACCAAGCGGATCCACCGCGCCGTCACCGGGGTGCCGCTGGCCGATGGAGCGAAGGTGGTCTTCGGCACGACCACGCTCGGCATGGACGATCCGGAGCGGTTCCGACCTCAGCTGCTCGGGCTGATCGCCAAGGCCGCGGCCGAGGCGCGCAAGTCGCTCGGCGCCACCGGCGCCATCGACATCGACGGCCTCGAGAGCCCGGTGGCCGTGATGCAGCTCAACGACAGCGACGTGGTCCTGTTCATTAACTACCGCGCCCGGATCCAGCTCAAGGCGAGCTGACTCAGGGCGCGCGCGCGGCGGCCAGCTCCTCGCGCACGCGCCAGGCGTCGTAGCTGCGCGGGGCCAGCCGTGCGAAGGCTTCCAGGTGGCGGCGGGCCTGCGGCTCGTCGCGGCGGGCGCGCGCGATCTGGGCCAGCGCCCAGTGGGCGCGCGCGTGGGCCGGATCGGCGGACAGCGCCGACTCCTCCGCACGCACGGCCTCGTCGAGGCGACCCTCGACCATCCGCACGTAGCCCAGCATGCTCAGCGCCGGAGCGCTGGCCGCATCGAGCTTCAGCGCCTCCGTCACCTGCGCGTCGGCCTCCGGCACGCGACCGGCCGCCAGCAGCCGCTGCGCCTCGCCCACGTGCTCGCGCACCCGCGTGCGGGTGGCCGCGGCCAGGAACGCCGGCCCGAGGTCGCGCGCGGCGGCCTCGTCGCCGAGCCGGCGATACGCGGCGATCAGCGCCGGATACACCGGCGCCAGGCCGGGATCGGCGCGCTGGGCGCGCACGAGATAGCGCACCGCCCCGCGATCATCGCGGGCCTCCGCGCGCAAGAGACCGGCGTTGAAGAGGACGGAGGCCGCCGGCTGCATGTCCAGCGCGCGCTCGTAGAACTCGGTCGCGCGCGCGAAATCTTTCGTGCGCCAGGCCGCCAGCGCGGCCGCCTGGTAGGCCTCGAAGCGGCGGGCGGGGTTGCGCACGCGGAGAAACGCCGCGATCGCCCGCTGGGGATCGTCGGTGGCGTGACCGGTGAGCAGCCAGGCGAGGGACGACCCCGTCTCGGCGACGTTGCGCTCCAGCTCCGCGCGGACGCCGGCGGCGCGCCCGGGATCCGCCAGCACGCGCGCGATCCCGGCGGCGCCGTTGGCGGGCTTCACGTGGCGATACTCGTCGCGCTCGACCACGGCGACGTGCGGCCCCCGGCGCCGCAGGTAGACGAGCGCCACGTCGTCCCAGTACACCAGCGCCCACTCGGGCGAGGCAAGCGCGGCGTCCGCATCGGGCCCGAGCACGTCCTCCACCGCGTCGCCGGAGTACGTCGGGTAGTCCATCACCGCCGCCTCGAAGCCGTACCGCGCGTGCAGCCGCGCGAGGTGCTGCGGGTAGACGCGCGCGAAGTGGATCTCCTCGAGCAGGCTCGGCGCGGCCTGGCCGCGGCCGTCGATGATCGGCACGCGCCGGGGGAAGTCGCGCCACGCGACGTACCCGCCAAAGTGGAACGCGTTGAACACGCGCCCCTCGATGCCGCGCGTGTCGAGGTAGCGGAGCGCGCGATCCGGCACCCATCGCTCGTCGATGCCGACGCCGGCGGCCTTGCGGTCGTCGGCCAGCGGGGCGACGCCGGCCAGCGCCAGCACGACGGCCGCCAGCGCCGCCACGGCGGCGGCGCCGGCGACACCGCCGACCACCGCGCGCTCGATTCGCGTCCGCGCGTGACCGGCCAGCACGACCAGCTGCCGCGCCACGATGGGCGCCGTCACGATCTCCAGCAAGTAGACGAAGCGCACGGCCGAGAGGCCGAGGCGCACGAAGGGCAGCGCGACCAGGGCGGCGATCACCGGCAGCCGCGAGGCCGTCGCGAGCAGGCTCAGCAGCAGCAGCGCCGTCATCACGAAGGGCCCCGGCCACACCTGCGGCTGCGGCGGCTGCAGCTCGAGGATCTCCTGCCGGTACCACGGGCGGTCGGCCAGGCGGAAGGGCAGCGTGAGCGGATCGAGCCCGTGGGGGTTGAGCGCGGAGGCGATCAGCACGCCCGCGAGCACGGCGGTGATCGTGGCCAGCTTCCGCCAGCTCGGGGCGACGACGTCGGCCGGGCGCCACCAGCGCGCGACGAGCGGTACTCCCGCGCGCAGGGCGACGCCGCCGCCGAGGACGGCGGCGAACGGCAGGACGCCCACGACGACGCTCGGGTGCATGTTGGTCCATAAGATCTGCACGAGCGGCAGCGCGAAGATCCAGCGGCGCCCGGCGGAAACGTACGCGTTGAGGGCGTAGATCGTGAAGGCCAGGAAGACCATCAGGACGATGTCGGGCCGCTCGACGAAGCGGTGACGGATCATCACCACGATCGCCGTGAGGAGCGCGGCGCGAATCAGCAAGCCGGCCGGCTGGACGGCGCCGGGCTCCTCCGGCGCGCGCGAGTCGAGCCACAGGATCCACACCGCCAGCGCCACGATGGCGGCCTTGAGGACGATGACGCCGGCGGCGCCGCCGGCGAGCCAGCCGGCGAACACGAGCACGTCGAAGAGCCACTCGGGGTTGTAATAGGGATGCTCGGGGCTCACGAACGTGAACGGCTCGTGGGCGGGGAACGCTCGGTGCTGGACGAGGTCACGGCCGAGCGCCAGGTGGGTGAACGCGTCGGGATCGTCGATGCGCGTGAGGGCGAGCACGAAGGCGGCGGTGATGGGCACCGCGGGGACGATCCAGCGAAGCCAGGGGCCCACGCGCCGAAGCGACGCCGCGACGAGGCTCGCCACCGAGGGACGATTCTAGCATCCGGCATCGACAACTCCGGCGAAGCCCGAGGGCGGCCGCCGCCGGATCACCGTGTAGACGCCGCCGAGCACGGCGCCATCGACGAGCATCGCCGCGAACCACGGGAGCGACGCCGGTCGCACGAGGTCCACCGCGGCCGGCGTGAGCGGGCCGACGGCGTGCAGGCCGGGGATGACGACCAGCCCCGACACGATCCACCAGAAGCCGCCGTAGAGCGCGCCCCAGACGACGCCGGAGCCTCCGCCGACCCGCTGTCGCGCCAGCAGCCAGCCAAAGGCCGCGCCGATGAGGGCCGCATAGACCAGGTACGCCAGCCACGCGAGCGGCACGCTCGCCGTGTGCACGGCGCCGGCCACCAGCCGCATCGCGGGCGCGCGGACACCATCCGGCGTCGTCATGCGCGCGAGCTGCAGCAACACCCCGGACACGATCCCGCCCGCCAATCCCGCCGTCGCACCGGTCTCGATACTCGTGTTCAATCACGCCACCTCCTGATCTCGTGGTACCGCCGGCGGATGAAAGCGGCGTGAGAGACGCATGAGAACGACCGGGGCGCGATTCTCATGTCCCTCTCATCCCGCTCTCATGCCAGCGAGGTAGCGTGAGGGCATGGGAGCCACGAAACGCGCGCACGATCTCTTCGGCTACCGGCTGGGCGCCCGCGACGGCAGTGCCGGCCACGTGCACGATCTGTACTTCGACGACCGTCGCTGGCTCGTCCGCTATCTCGTGGTCGACGTGCGGCACGGCCTCGCCAGCCGCCGTGTGCTGATCTCCCCCGTCTGCGTGCGTGGCGTGGACGCCGACGCCCGGCGCCTCGACGTCACGCTCCGCCGCGACCAGATCCGTTTCGGCCCCGACGTGGACAGCGACCGGCCCGTCTCGCGCCAGCACGAGATCGCCCTGCACGAGTACTACGGCATCCCCTTCTACTGGACACACGGCGACGACGCCACGCCGCGCGGCGGCGCCGATCCGCACCTGCGCAGCATGCGCGCCGTGAGCGGCTATACCGTGATCGGCGGCGACACGGCCGTCGGCCACGTCGCCGACTTCCTCGTCGACTGCGGCGCGTGGGCGGTCTCCGACGTGGTGGTCGCGCGGCGGCGCTGGATGGCCGGCCCGCGGCAGGCCGTGCCGGTCGGCGCGATCGCACGGGTGAGCTGGGTGGGCAAGGCCGTCTACCTCGACAGCCACGCGGCCGTGCGGACGGCCTGATCAGGCGGCGCAGCAGCGGGCCGCGCCGGGACCACGCCGGGCTCCACCACGACGAGCTGGCGCTTCCCTGACGCGCCGGCCGCTTCGGCCACCGTGTTGCGCAGGCGCTCGCTGGCCAGCTCCACCTCGTGGGCCGACAGCGCGTCGCGGAAATCCACGCGCAACACGATCAGCAGCGCCTCGGGGCCGAGGTGCATCGTGCGCAACCCCAGCACGCGCTCGACCGCGGGATCGGCCGCGGCCGCCGCGGTGATCCGCTCGAGGACGTCGCGCGGCGCCGACTCGCCGAGGAGAAGCGAGTGGTTCTCGAAGGCGAGGACCACGGCCACGCCGACGAGGACGAGCCCGATCGCGATCGAGGCCGCGCCGTCCCACATCACCCGGCCGGTCACCTCCGTGAGCGCGAGACCGCCCGCGGCCAGGAACAGCGAGACGAGCGCGGACGTGTCTTCGAGCACCACCGTGACCAGCGTGGGATCGCGGTTCTCGGCGACGAACTCGCGCAGCGAGCGATCGCCCTTGACCCGGCGCAGCGAGCGCACGGCGATCCCCAGCGAGATGGCCTCGAAGACGACGGCGGCGGCCAGCACGGCGAACGCCCAGCCCAGGGGCTGCCCCGCGCCGGGGCTCCGGAGCTTGTGGATGCCCTCCCAGATCGAGAAGGCGCCGCCGACGGTGAACAACATCATCGCCACCACGAAGGACCAGAAGTAAATGTCCTTGCCGTAGCCGAACGGGTGAACCTCGTCCGGGGGCCGCGCCGCCCGGCGCATGCCGATGAAGAGCAGCACCTGGTTGCCGGTGTCCGCGCAGGAGTGGAACGTCTCGGCCATCATGGCGGCGCTGCCGGTGACCGCCGCGCTGATGCCTTTGACGATTGCCAGGGCCAGGTTGCCGAGCAGGGCGGCGAGGACGGCGATACGGGATTCTTCCATGGGCCCTCGCGCTGCATCGGCTGTGCCGACAGCCGGTGCGTGGCACCGTCCTTGCGTCCCGAAGGCCTGACGTGTCGCCGATACCCAGCCTGCGCGAAATGCTGCTCTACCTGCGCAACAACGGTGCGCGCCGTTCCGCAGCGAAGTTCGTAGCCCGCTATCTCGCCGGCCGCCAGCGCTGGAACATGACGTGCGAGGATCTCACCCGCCACCTGGGCGCGCCCTTGCCCGCCGGCGGCTACGAGCTCCGCTTCGCACGCCCCGCCGACTTGGCGCTGATGGACGCCTTCGCGCGGCGCATGGCGCCCGAGATCCTGCGTGCGTGGTATGGGCCGGACTACTTCTTCTTCCTGGCCCTCAAGGATGGCCGGCCGGTCGCCTATCGGTGCCTGTCACGGCGGCTGCATCCGGGGGTCGCGGGCTTCGTGCGCCTGCGGCGGCACCAGCTCTTCATGGTGGACGAGTTCACGGTGCCCGCGCTCCGGCGGCGCGGCCTCTCGCGCCGCCTGGCCATCGCGATGACGCCCGCGCTCGTGGCGCGCGGCTACCGCGAAGTCCTCGGCGTCCACCGCCTGGACAACGACGACACGGTGGCCGCCGTCCGCGCCAAGGGGCTGGAGTGGCTCGGCGTCGTCGCGCGCTTCCGCCTGCCGTGGCGCGTGTGGTTCGCCTTCGATCCGTCGCCGCGGTAAACTCGGCGGCATGCCGGCGCGGCTCGGCGTGGACATCGGCGGCACGTTCACCGATCTCGTGGTCGTCGACGAGACCACCGGCGCCATCCGCGTCGGCAAGGTGCTGACGACCCCCAAGGATCCGGCCCACGGCGTCGAGCAGGGCATCCAGTCGCTCCTCGACGAGGCGCGCGTCGACCCGGGGCGCGTGCGCGCGGTCGTGCACGGCACCACGCTGGCCACGAACGCGCTCATCGAGCGCAAGGGTGCGCGCACCGCACTGCTCACCACCGAGGGCTTCCGCGACGCGCTCGAAATCGGCCGCGAGGGTCGTTACGACATGTACGACCTCTTCATCGACCCGCCGCCGCCGCTGGTGCCCCGCCACCTGCGCCGCGAGGTGCCCGAGCGCTTGCTGCCCGACGGCTCCGTGCTGCGGCCGCTCGACGAGGCGGCCGCGCGCCGCGTGATCGCCGGCCTGATCGAGGACGGCGCGGAGGCGGTGGCGATCTGCCTGCTCCACGCCTATCTCAATCCCGTGCACGAGCGGCGCCTGGCCGAGCTGGTGCGCGAGGCGGCGCCGCACGTCCTCGTCTCCTGCGCCTCCGACGTGGTGCCGGAGATCCGCGAGTACGAGCGGGCCTCCACGACGAGCGCCAACGTCTACGTGGCGCCGCTGATGGGCCGCTACCTCGAGGATCTCGAGCGCCGCCTGGCCGGTCTCGGCGTGCCGGGCCAGCTCTACGTCATGCAATCCTCCGGCGGCATCGCGCTGCCGCCGCTGGCGCGGCGTCTGCCGATCCGCCTGGTCGAGTCGGGACCCGCCGCCGGCGCGCTGGCCGCCGCGCAGGCCGCGCGCGAGCGGGGCGACGCGCGGCTGCTCTCGTTCGACATGGGCGGCACGACCGCCAAGGCGTGCGTGATCGACGACGGCGCGCCGCTGGTGGCGCGCGAGTTCGAGGTGGCGCGCGCCGATCGCTTCAAGAAGGGCTCGGGGCTGCCGATCCGCGTGCCGGTGATCGAGATGATCGAGATCGGCGCCGGCGGCGGCTCGCTGGCGCGCGTGGACCGCATGGGCCTGCTGAAGGTGGGCCCCGACAGCGCCGGCGCCGATCCCGGCCCGGCCTGCTACAACCTCGGCGGCCGCCAGCCGACCGTCACCGACGCGGACCTCCTGCTGGGCTACCTCGACGCCGAGTTCTTCCTGGGCGGCCGCATGCGCCTCGATCGCGCGGCGGCGGAGCGCGCGGTGACCGAGCACGTCGCGCGCCCGCTCGGCCTCGACGTGACGACGGCCGCCTGGGGCATCCATCGCGTCGTCAACGAGAACATGGCGGCCGCGGCGCGCATCCACGGCATCGAGCGCGGGCGCGACCTGCGCGCCTATCCGCTCTTCGCGTTCGGCGGCGCCGGGCCCGTGCACTGCTGGCAGGTCGCGCGCATTCTCAAGGTGCCGCGCATCCTGCTGCCGTTCGGCGCCGGCGCGATGTCGGCGTGGGGCCTGCTGGCCGCGCCGCTGGCCTTCGACTTCGTGCGCACGGTGCGCGCGCGGCTGGACGCCGCCGACTGGGACGCGCTCAACGGCCTCTTCGCCGAGATGGAGGACGAGGGCCGCGAGCTTCTGGCCCGCGCGGGCGTCGCGCGCGACAGCGTGCGCGTCGGCCGCATCGCCGAGATGCGCTACGTCGGCCAGGGGCACGAGGTGGAAGCCCGCATGCCGGCCGGCCGGCTGTCGGCAGCCAGCCTGCCGGCGATCACGACGGCCTTCGAGGAGGCGTACCGCGCCCTCTATCACCGGTTGCCGCAGGGCGTGCCCATCGAGGCGCTCAACTGGCGCGCCACCGTGTCCGCGCCGCCGCCCGTGCTCGCTTTCGGCGGCGGCGCGGCCGGCGGCAGCGCCGGCACGAGCGTGAAGACCCGTCGCCGCGCCTGGTTCGCGGAAGCGAACGGCTGGGTGGACACGCCCGTCTACGACCGCTACACGCTCGGCCCCGGCACCACCTTCGACGGCCCCGCCATCGTCGAGGAGCGCGAGTCCACCGCCATCATCGGCCCCGGAGCCCACTGCCGAGTCGACGACGGGCGCACCATCGTCGTGGAACTACCATGAACGCCCTGGCGGGTTCTCAGCCCGACCGTCGGGCGGCGGAGCCCTGCGCAGCCGTCCCGACCGCAAATACGAAAGACATGCCATGACCGAGGCCCATCGCGCGCGCATCGCCGTGATCGGGGACTTCAACCCGGCCAACAAGACGCACGGGTTCACCAACGCAGCGCTCGAGCACCTCGGGCTGGCAATCGAGTGGATCGCCACGGACGCCGTCGGCGCGCCGGAAGTGACGCTGGCCGCGTACGACGGCCTCTTCATCTCACCCGGCAGCCCCTACGTCAGCCTGGACGGCGCGCTGGAGGCGATCCGCTACGCGCGCGAGCGCGGCGTGCCGCTGGTGGGGACGTGAGGTGGCTTCCAGCACGCGATCGTCGAGTTCGCGCGCAACGTTCTCGGGGTCCGAGACGCCGATCACGAAGAGAGCAGCCCGGAGGCCGACCGGCTCGTGGTGACCGCGCTCGCCTGCTCGCTCGTCGGCCAGACGCATGCGGTGAGGATCGAACACGGCTCGCTCGCCGCGCGCCTCTACGGACGGGCCGACGCGCTGGAAGACTACTACTGCAACTACGGGCTCAACCCGGAGTACCGCGCGCGGCTCGAGCGGGCAGGCTTGCGGGTGAGCGGCGTGGGCGATGAGGGCGAGGTGCGCCTCGTCGAGCTGCCCGGCCATCCATTCTTCCTGGCGACGCTCTTCCTGCCGCAAGCGCGCTCGGCGCCGGGCGCGCCGCATCCGCTGCTGGCGGGCTGGGCGGCCGCCGCGCTCGCCGCGGCGTGCGCACGGACCGGCGCGCGGTGAGACCATGAGCCTGCTCGATCCGGTCACGCTGGAGATCTGCTGGAACCGCCTGATCGGCGTCGTCAACGAGCAGGCGGCGGCGCTGCAGCGGACGTCCTTCACGTCCATCGTGCGCGAGGCCGGCGATCTCTCCGCCGGGGTCTTCGACTCCCGCGGCTTCATGGTGGCGCAGGCCGTGACCGGCACGCCGGGCCACATCAACTCGATGGCGCTGGCCATGAAGCACTTCCTG
>Ga0066710_100001376_pt1 | contig 18047 bp, 15 predicted proteins | sample GraSoiAngelo_159_FD_79666 | JGI IMG/M metagenome (GOLD analysis project Ga0066710, IMG submission 79666) | Grasslands soil microbial communities from the Angelo Coastal Reserve, California, USA - 14_1009_16_40cm | ecosystem: Environmental > Terrestrial > Soil > Grasslands | place: USA... | reverse complement strand
GCGCTCCGAATGCGCGTCGACCGCCAACGCGTCGCGAGGACTGCGACGAACACGAGGAGCAGCCCTCGCCCACAGGCTCGACCGCCGCCACACACCAGGCACGAGTCGAATCCCGCGGAGCGGGACGGCAACGTGGACGAGCCAGTGGTCCGCTCGATGAACCGCATCGGGCGAAGTAGGCCCAACGTAATCCGTGACCATGCCCGCATCACACCGCATCCGCACCCGCACCCGCAGCGGGAGCACGTTCGGTCTGTCGGAGGCCAGGCAGAAGGCGTTCGGGATGACCCCGTGCTTGCGAGCGGTGTCCACCGTCGCAAGCTGTGATAGCTGCAGCGCCGCGCGGAATCCCCTGTCGAAACTCGCATCGCCCGGAGCGCACGAGACAGCACCGGGCTGCACCTCGACTTCGATGGGTATCCGGGGAGCATCCGCTGCACTCGGTCGTCCCCACACCATGACGGCAACGACGGCCACCTGGCCGATCGAACGTGCGACCCGTGTGAGGCTGAGTCTCGTCATGCCAAGTCATCCGCCGGGAGCGGCTCGCAACATCATCTTGCGATCTCCCGGCGCAACGCAACGCGCCTGGAGCATGCTCGGAGTCGCCCGCCGCCAGCAGGTGTGGAGTGCTCTGGAACCGCGGCGTGCGCGGCCCCGAGACGTCTAGCGCACTCCATGTTGTGGGGGCCTGATCGACGGCGAGGAGCCCGACTGGATCCCGCGCGGCCGAACTGCTGGAATACGCCGGCGTGTCGCCCGAGCTATGCCGTCGAATACCACTTCGCCGGCGGCGCGCCGACGTTGTACCACTTCGATAACCTGCTGCTCCATCTCATGAATGTCGCGCTCGCCGCGTACCTGTCGTGGCAGCTGCTTCCCCGGATCATTCCCACCTTGATCGCAGCCGCCCTGTTTGCCTTGCACCCGTTGCGGGTCGAATCGGTGGTGTGTGTCGCCAAGCGCAAGGATCTCCTCTACACCTGCTTCTTCTTGCTGTCCCTGGTCGCATACGTGCGCTACGCGAGAGGCAAGCGGCACCGCCGGGTGGACTATGCCGCGTCGCTGTTGTTTCAGTCCGGCGCGCAGGATGAGTTCTACCGGGCGGAACTACAGCAGCCGAACGCGAGCGGCCGCAGCTGGTAGCACGCGGCCGTCAGCCGCTGAGCGACTCCGGGAACCGCAGCCGGCGGTCACGCGAGTGGCGGCGGTCGCCGTTCGCCCGCCTCCGGTCCTGGTTCTCGCGGACCGGGAGCGTGAACGCGATCACCGAGCTCCATTCGCCCTCGCTGCGCGTGCGGATCTCGCCGCCGTGCTCGCGCACGATGCGCTCGACCATCGCGAGGCTGGGGCGCCCGGGCGTGGCGGGCGCGGCGAACGGGACGAACAGCTGATCGAGTGCCGCCCCGGGCTCGCGCGCCCCGTCGTGGGCGATCTCGATCACGACGTGCCCGCCGAGCTTCTTGCTCTCCACCTTGAGGCGGCCGCCGAGCGACACGGCGTCGAGTGCGTGCTGCAGCAGGTTGCCCACGGCCTCGCGCACGCGACCGCCGTCGAGCAAGAGCTGCGGGACTTCCGGCGACAGCTTCTTCAGGAGCCGGATGCGCCGCCGCACCAGCCGCTCACCCAGCTTCTGCAGCACCTGCTGGATCAGCTCGTTGGGCTGCACGCGCTCGAGGCTCGGGGCCTTTGGCTCGGCGGGCGGCTCGACCCCCTTGAGCATCGACTCCAGCCGCTCCGCCTCGCGCAGCACGATCTCGAAGTACTCGCGTCGCGGGTCCTGGTCGCCCGCCCCGGCGTGGGCGCGGCGCGCGAACGCCATGATCGACGCCACCGGATTGCGCAGCGCGCGCTCGCGCTCGAGCGCCGCCACCCCGAACTCCGCGAGCTGTTCGAACCGCTGCAGCCGCAGCCGCAGCTCGCGCTCGCGCTCCGCCGCGCGCTGGAGTTGGGCGCAGCGCTCGGCCTGGTCGAGCGCCAGCGCCAAGTTGTCGGCGAGCGCCATCAGGTAACGCCGCGCGGCGGCGTCGAACTTGCGCCGGTCGAGCGGCCGCCCGTCGCGCAACCCGTAGATGGCGAGCGCCCCGAACGCCCGCCCGTAGGCGACGAGCGGCAGCGTGGCGATGTGCGACAGCTCGTCGGCGCGCTCCGCGGGCAGCTCCGGCACGGCGCGCGGATCCTCGATCCACGCCGGCTTGAGCGTGGACCACGCCGCAACCGCGAGCGGCTGGAGCGCACGCGCGGTGCGCTCGCGCAGCTTCTCCGGCCCGTGCGTGACCTTGAGCTTGAGCGATTCGGGGCCGTGCGCGGTCCAGATCGCAGCCCCCGCCACGTCCGCCTCGCGGGCCACGGTCTCGGCCGCGAGGTGCAGCACCTCGGCCACGTTCAACGACGACACCGCCGCTCGCGACATCTCCGCCAGCGCCTCGATGCAGGCCTGCGCGCGGCGAGTCTCCTGGCGCCGCTCGAACGCGGTCAACACGTGATTCGCGATGGCGTGGAAGTCCTCGAGGCGCTGGCGGCGCTGGTCCTCGAGCCCGCCCCGTTCCCAGCCGCCCACGATCAACCCGTGCCGGCGCTCGGCGGACCGCAGCAGCAACGCGCCCTCGGCGGTGGTGGCGTCCGCCGGCGCGTGCACCGCGACCGGCTCCGCTTCCCAGGCGAGGTGCGCGAGCCCTTCCAGCGATTGCGTCGGCCATTTCACCTGGCGCGCGGGAACGGGCGCTGCGGAGCTGGGTGACAGGCCGGCACGCGCCACGGCCTCCGCGACCGGAGGGGCATCCGCGGCGGCCGCGGCCCCCGCCCATGCCACGAGCTCGTCGCGCAGCTCGTCGTACAGGAGCAGATGCGCCCGCTCGAAGTCGAGGCCGTCGCGATGCACGGCGTAGGCAAGCAGCATGCGCTCGAGCGATTCGATCCCCGCGACCGAATCGGCCAGCGACAGGAGCAGCGCGAGGCCCGGACACTCGCCGGCGAAGCGCACGGCGAGGCCCCGGTCGGAGGACATGCGGGCGTCGGGTTCCATCGTGGGTCGGGCGGACTCTCGAGTGGGGGAAAGAGTGTGTCGGCGCCGGCTTGGCGCCTGTTTGCAACTTGTAAGGAAACGGCAATCGCCGTGCCCGTTCCCGATCTGCTCCACGCCCTGGCGAGCGGTCCCTTCCCAGAAAGGGGCAATCGCTAACTGGCGTTTTGGCTTGACGCTAGCGCGGACGGCTCATACCGTCCCGCAAGCGCGGGGGAACGGCACGCTGCCGAGCGTTGCATGCAATGGGTGGGATGCGGCGGCCGATGCGCGAAATCCCCCGGCTCACGTCTTGCCCGCGTCTACTTGAGGCCCGCTCGAGGAGGCCCGTCACCATGCCGCTCGGATCCCTGGCGCTCGTGCTCCATTCCCACCTGCCGTGGGTGCTTCACCACGGGCGGTGGCCGCACGGCGTGGACTGGCTCAACGAGGCGGCCGCCGAGACCTACCTTCCACTGTGGCGCGTGCTGCACGAGCGCTCCGATCGAGGTTCGCTCGGCATCACGCTGGCCCTGAGCCCGGTCCTGTGCGAGCAACTCACCCACCCCGACTTCCAGCGCGAGTTCGTGAGCTATCTCGAGCAGAAGACGGCAGCGGCGGCCGAGGATCGTGCCTGGTTCGCGAGCACGGGGGAAGCCCAGCTGGCAGCGCTCGCGGAGCGCTGGGAGCGGTTCTACCGCGGGGCGCTCGAGGACTTCATGGGGCCGTTCGGTCCCAACCTCGTCGCCCGATTTCGGCGACTGGAGGAAAAGGGCGCGATCGAGATCATCACGTGCGGCGCGACCCATGGATACCTGCCGCTCTTGTCGAGCGACACCGCCGCGGCGGGGCAGGTGCGCACCGCGGTCGCCACACACCGACGGCACTTCGGGCGCGCGCCGCGGGGCATCTGGCTGCCGGAATGCGCCTACCGTCCCGCGGGCAGCTGGACCTCGCCCGTCCCCGGCAGCGCTCCGCCCGTCGCGCGCGCCGGGATCGAGGACGTGCTCGCCGCGCACGGGCTCCGGTACTTCTTCGTCGACCGCCATCTGCTCGCGGGCGGCGCACCGCTCGGCGTCTACGCCGACCGCTTCGACGTCCTCCGACACCTCGCCCGCGATCCCGCCGGCCGGGGCGGAGCGGCCGAGCACCTCCCCTACCGGCCGTATCGCGTGGGCGCCGCCGCGCAGGTCGCGTGCTTCGGTCGCGACGCGGTGACGGCAGTCCAGGTATGGAGCGGCCAGCACGGCTATCCCGGGGATGGCGCCTACCTCGACTTTCACAAGCAGCGCTTCCCCGGCGGTCACCGCTATTGGGCGGTGACGCATCCCCAGGCCGATCTCGCCGACAAGCGCCCTTACGACCCCGGCCTCGCCGCCGCGCGCGCTCCCGAGCATGCCCGGCATTTCGTGGGCCTGGTCGAGCAGGTGCTTCGCGACGCGGGCGCGCGCCAGCAGGCGACGCCGATCGTGTGCTCGATGTACGACACCGAACTGTTCGGGCACTGGTGGTTCGAAGGCCCGCTGTTTCTCGCTGCGGTGATCGATCGGGCCCGCGCCGCCGACTTCGAGCTCACGACGGCGGGTGCGCATCTCGACCGCCATCCGCCGGCGGAGGCGGTGGCGCTGCCGGAGGGCTCGTGGGGAGACGGCGGCCAGCATCAGGTGTGGCTCAACGAGCGCACCGAGTGGACGTGGCGGCCGGTGCACGCGGCGGAGCGCGACTACGAGCGTCTGGCGCGCGAAGCGAGCGCCGGCGCCGAGGATCCGCTGCTGGACCGGCTCATGCGGCAGGCCGGGCGCGAGCTGCTGCTGCTCGAGGCATCGGACTGGCAGTTCCTCATCACCACGTTCGCGGCACGCGACTATGCGGAGCTGCGCCTCGCCGAGCATGCCGACGCGGAGCGGCGGCTCGCGGCCCTGGCGGCACAGCGGCTCGCGGGCGGCGCGCTCACCGAGTCCGACGAGCGCTTCCTCGCCGAGTGCGAGAAACGCGACCCGCTGTTCCCGGACCTCGACTGGCGGGCATACGCGAACCCGCCCGCCCCCGTGGCGGCGGGCGGCGCCTGACCTGAGCTCCCTGGCTCCGGGTTTGCGGCTCCCTGAACCTCGACAAGGTAGGTCGCCGCGCCGAACGCCTAATCCGGCAGAATCGGGCGTCCGATAACACCGGGGACCCTCGGCGTTCCGTACGGGCGACCACCGCTCGCACTCCTTGAGGTTCGTCGCGAGCGCGATGCGATCGGGCGCACGCTCATGCCGAGGCTCACGAGCAGACCGAGGCCCGGCATGGAGGCCCGTTTGACGACCCCACGATCGGCGCCGGCGCGTGCAGCAGCCGGCCTCGCGTTCGCCCTCACCCTTCCCATCTACCTCGCCACCATGAACCGCTCGATCGGCTTCATGGATCGCGGGGAGCTGGCGGCGGTAGCCTCGACCTGGGGCATTCCCCACGCCACGGGCTATCCCACGCTCATGCTGCTCGCGGGTGCCGTCGTGCATCTCGCGCCGGTGCGTCCGGTGCTCGCGCTCAACGCGCTGGCCGCGGTGCTCGTCGCGCTGGGCGCCGCGATCTTGGTGGCGCTGTTCGATCGTGTGCTGGCCACGGCAACACCGGCGTTCGCGACACGCCCGCGCGCGGCACTCGCTCTCTTCACGGCCCTGACCGTGGCCCTCACCACGACGTGGTGGCAGCAAGCGAATGGCTTCGAGGTGTACCCGCTGCATTGCGTGTTCATGCCGCTCGTCGTGCTGCTCGGGCTCGTGTGGACGGACGCGGTCCGGGCGGAATCACAATCGGCGGCGCGGCCGTCGAGCTCCCACCGCAAGGGCTTCGCGTTTGCGCTCGTGACCGGCCTGTCGCTCACCAATCACATGACCACCGTGCTGCTTGCACCGGGTCTCGTCGCGCTCGCGCTCCTCCGCTTCGGACCGCGTTCGTTTGCAGCGCGCGTGCCGCGGCTCGCTCTACCCTTCCTGCTCGGGCTCCTGCCGTACGCATGGCTGCCGATCCGTTCCGCGATGCATCCGCGCTTCGACTGGGGTAGTCCCCACACGCTGCGCGCCTTCCTCCATCATGTGAGCGGCGCCGACTACCGCCGACTGATGTTCGCCGGTGCCGCGAGCTCGGCGGAGCAGGCTCGCTTCCTGACGTGGCGCGCCGCCTCGGACTTCGCGTGGCTGGGGCCTGCGGCGGCGGCGCTGGGCGCCCTGCTGCTCGCGCGGCGCGCCGCGAGCCTGGCCGTCCTCGCGGGGCTCGTCGCCGCGGCGGGCGCCGTGTTCGCCGTCAACTATCGCATCCCCGATCTCGACTCCTACCTGCTCACGACCGTGCTCGGCCTCGGGATCCTGGTCGCGGCGGGGCTGTTGCGCATCCTCGAGCGATTCGGGGCGCGGGCGGCGATCGCCTGCGGGATCGGCCTGGTGCTCGCGAACGGGGCGCTGCACTGGCGCGATTGCGACGAGAGCGGCAACCGCCTCCCCGAGGCATTCGTGCACGACCTGATCGGCCCCCTGCCTCCAAACGCGCTCCTCTTCACGGCGCTCTGGGGGCAGGGAGTTTCCCCGGCCTGGTACTTCCAGTCCATCGAGCACTTCCGGCCCGACGTGACGGTCGTGTGCCTGGACCTCACCCGCGTGAGCTGGTACCTGGACGCGCTCGAGCGGGAGCGGCCGGAGCTCGTGCGCCGCGCGGCGCCCGAGCTCGCGCGCTACCGGGGCATGCTGCGCGACGCCGAGCTGGGCCGCCCCTACAACGGGCGCACGATCGAGGCCGTGCGTCACGAGTTCCTGAACGCGCTCGCCACCGGGGCGATGCGGGACCGCGCGGTGCTCACGACCGCCGGGTTGCCGGAGCCAAAGCGCGGTGGAAGCCGCGTCCCCTACGGGCTCGCCTTGTGGCTCAGACCCGACACCGCCTACGTGCGCGAGCCGGCATGGCGCTACGCATTTCGACCTTGGAGTAGCCGGATCGATGGGGACGTGGCCGAGACGTGCCGGCTGTACGCGGAATCGCGAGTGGAGCGGGCGAAGTATGAGCAGGTCCACGGGCGCCCGGCCGCCGTGCTGCCGCTGCTCGCGGGCGCCGCGCGCTTCGATCCCTTGATCCGGCCGGAGCGGATCGGTCCGATGCCGCTCGAGGTGGATCGGACGGTGCTGGAGGCGGCGGCCTACTTTCGCGAGTTGCAGCGCACGCTCGAAGCCGCTTCGCAGCCACTCGCGGCCGGCAGCGACCGCTAGTGAGACACGCGTCGGCCGCGCCGCCTGGGAGCCCGGCCGGCAAGGCGTGACGCCGTATGCCGGACCCGACAGATCCGGCGCAACGTGACGGACGGGCCGCTGCCCGTTTGCGCCGTCAGCCGCTCGACTTCGAGAGCAACGTCTGCAACTCCTCCGGAGCGCGGGGGGCGGCGGCTAGGACTCGCGCCAGGTCCGCCGGCGGGCGCACCGGGCGACCGGCCGGGCCCATGAAGCAGTGCTCGGTGTAGCCGGCCGCGAGGATCGCCCCGTCGCGCGACACGCGGTACCCGAACCGGACCGAGGCGTGGCGCAGGGCCAGCACGCCGGTCTCGATCGCCACCGTGTCGTCGTAGCGCGCGGGCTCGCGGTAGCGGCACCACGCTTCCAGCACCGGCAGCGACACGCCGCGGTCCTCGACCGACCGGTAGCTCATGCCCAGTGAGCGCAGCATTTCGGCGCGGCCGATCTCGAACCAGCGCAGGTAATTCGCGTAATAGGCGACGCCCATCTGATCGGTGTCGCCGTAGCGAACCCGCAGCTCAAACCGATGCACGCCGCGCCTCCGCTCGATCCGCTTCCGGCGGCGGCGTCTTCCAGCGGCGATGCAGCCAGAACCACTGCTCGGGCTGCTGTCGGACCCAGCTTTCGAGCCGCGCCGCATGGAGCGCGGTCAGCCGCTCGGCTGCATCCGGCACCCCCGGATCGGCATGGACGGGCGGGTCGAGCTCGAGCACGTGGCGGCCGTCGGGGCAGCGCATGGCGTGGCCCATCACGATCGGCGCTCCGGCCTTGAGCGCGAGCCGGGCGGCACCGATCGGCGTGCTCGCCAGCCGTCCCAGGAACGGCACGAACACCCCGTGCCGGCGGGCGTCCTGGTCACCGAGCACGGCGACCCAGCGGTTCGCCCGCAGCGCGCCGTAGACGCGCCGCAAGCCGGCGCGCGTGGAAATCGTTTCCACGCCGGCCTCGGCCCGGTGCCGCTCGATCCAGGCGTCGGCCACCGGGTTCGACAGCGGGCGCGTCAAGAACGCCACCGGATGGCGGCGGCCGATCCACGCCCCGAGCAGCTCGACGTTTCCGAAGTGACCCGACAGGAGGATCGCCCCGCGTCCTTCCGCGCGCACGCGCTCCAGGTGCTCGAGCCCGTGCGCCTCGGCCACGACCGTGTCGCCCGGGGCCCGAACCAGCGCGCCGAGCCTCGCGTATTCCGCGAGGATGCGGCCCAGCTCGCGGTAGTGCCGCTCGAGGATCGCCTCGCGCTCCGCCGGCGCGAGCTCCGGGAACGCGTGCGCCAGGTTGTCGCGCGCCACGCGCACTCGCGCCCCGAGCACGCGCGCCACGTTGCCGCAGCCGGCGCCCACGACGAGCGAGAGCCGCCAGGGCAGCGCGCGAAACCCCACGCCCAGCGCCTCGATCAGCGCTCCTTCCAGCACGTGCGCCGCGCTCAAGACGGCGTCCGCTTCCAGCGCGGGCCGGGCTCCGCGGTGGCGAGCCCCGCCCACTCGAGCCGCACGAGTGCCGCGAGCACGTGCTCGACGGCGAGCCCGCTCCGCGCGGCCAGGGTGTCGATCGTCGCGGCGCTGCCCGACAGTGCCGCGAGCAGGCGCGCTTCCGGGCCCGCCGTGGCGCCGGCGTTCGGCCGCGCGGCCCCGAGGTCCGCGGCCGCGCGAGCCCGCGCGCGCCCGGGTTCGCGCCGCCGCGCGCCCTCGGGTCCGCTGCCAAGCGCCCGCAGCACGTCGCCCGCGTGCTCGCACACCGACGCCCCTGCGCGCAGCAGCGCGTGGCAGCCGCGCGCGGTGGGACGGCCCACGTCGCCCGGAACCGCGAGCAGCGGCCGGCCGAGATCGCGGGCCGCGGCCGCGGTCGAAAGCGCCCCGCTCACTTCCGCGGCTTCCACCACGACCGTGGCCGCGGCCAGCGCCGCGATCAGGCGATTCCGCTCCACGAATTGGCCCCGGAACCGGGGACCGCCCGACTCGATCTCGGTGAGCAGCGCGCCGCGGGCGGCGATGCGCCGAGCGAGCGCCGCATGATGCGCGGGTGTGATCGTATCGAGACCCGAGGGCAGCACCGCCACGGTCTCGCCGCCGCCATCGAGGGCACCGGCATGCGCCGCGGCATCGATGCCGCGCGCGAGCCCGCTCACCACCGGCACGCCAAGCTCCGCCAGGTCGCGGGCCAGCCGGCACGCGAACTCGAGACCGTAGGGTGTCGCGGCCCGCGAGCCCACGATAGCCACCGCGTCCGCGGCCGGGAGCGAGCCTCGCACGAACACGCGGCGCGGTGCGTCGGCCAGATCCTTCAGGCCGGCCGGGTAGGCCGGGTCCTCGAAGTCGAGCACCGCGACGCGAGGCTCGGTACCTTCCCCGGCGCCCTCAGCCGCGCCCCTCACCCGCATCCTCCGGATCGGTCTTGTCCCGCGGAGGTCCGGTGAGCACTTCCCACTCCACGCCTTCCTCGGTGGCGCGCACCGCGGAGCTGTCGTCGGACAGCGCATCGACGTCGGCGGCGCCCATCAGCTCCTCGCTGCGCGTGAGGCGGTCGATCCGGTCGGCGAGCGAGCGGTCGTGGGACGCGAACTCGTCCAACCGTGCCCGGCGCGAATCGGGCGGCAGCCGGTAGATGGCGTGGGCGATGCGCGCCGCCCCACCCTGGTGTCCGATCGCGATCAGCGCTTCGCGCGCGGCGTCGGCCACGGTGCGGTTGGCATCCTCCGTGAGCCGCAGCAGCCCGGGAACGGCCGGCCGGTATCCCATGCGCCCCAGCACCCGCGCCGCGCTCACGCGCGTGAACCACAGCCCCGCCTCCAGCAACGGCAGCAGCGCGGCCGCGCCGCGCTCACCCAGCTTGGGGAACGCTCGCTCCGCCAGATCGCGCAGGTACCACGACTCGTCGCACAGGCACTCCACCATCAGCGACAGCGCCTCGGTGTCGCTGCGGTTCGCCAGATCGCGCACATAGTCTCGCTTGGCGCTGAGCGCCCGCGTGTTCAGCGCGTCGACCGCCTTGGACTGTCCGTATTTTTCATCCGTCATGTTCGATCTCCGACGGCTCGGGCGTCAGGCGCGCCCACAGCGCTTCGAGCAACCCGTCGATCCCTTCGCCGGTGTGGGCGCTGATCAAGATCGCTTCCGGGGCTCCTGCGCGCGCGGACGCGCCAGCATGCTGTTCTGGCGGCAACAGGTCGGCCTTGGTCAGCACGGCCAGTCTGGGTTTTTGCACGAGCTCCCGATCGTGGAGCGCGAGCTCCCGCTCCACGACCGCGAGATCCGCGGCCGGCGATGCCGACGTGACGTCGGCGAGAAACAACAGCACCCGGCAGCGCTCCACGTGGCGAAGGAACTGGAGCCCGAGGCCCCGTCCGGCGTGCGCATCCTCGATCAGGCCCGGAACGTCGCACGCCACGAACTGCCGCTCCGCGTCGAGCACCACGATTCCCAGGTTGGGCTCGAGCGTGGTGAACGGGTAGGCCGCGATGCGCGGCCGCGCGCGCGACACGCGGGCCAGCAGCGTGGACTTGCCCGAGTTCGGGAGCCCCACGAATCCCACGTCGGCGATCAGCTTGAGCTCGAGCGCGAGCCGGCGCTCCTCGGCCGCCTCGCCGGGCTCCGCGCGCCTCGGCGCCTGGTTCGTGGCGGAAGCGAATCGCGCGTTACCGCGCCCGCCGCGCCCGCCCCTGGCCGCGAGGTAGCGATCCCCTTCGTGCACCAGGTCGATCAGGATCTCGCCGTGCTCGTCGTGCACCACGGTGCCGGGCGGAACGCGCACCACGAGATCCTCGCCGTCGCGTCCGGTGCGGTTGCTCCCCGAGCCCGCCCGGCCGCTTTCGGCACGGTATCGGGGCTGCTCCCGGCAGTCAAGAAGTGTGCGGATCCGCGCATCGACTTCGAGCCACACCGAGCCGCCGCGCCCTCCGTCGCCGCCGTCGGGACCACCCTTGGGGACGTACTTCTCGCGGCGGAAGCTCACGCATCCGCGCCCCCCGCTGCCCGCAACGACGTGAATGCGCGCGCGATCGACCAGCATTCACGCTTCCCGTTCCGGCGCCGCCTGTCCCAGGATGCCTCCCGACCTGAGCAGCGTCACCTCGTGCTCCCCCAGCGGATGGTTGAGCAGGAACTGCATGCCGCGCGTGAGGTCGCGCACCGTCACCGGCACGCCGGGCTCGACCGCTTCGAGCCCGCCCGGCATCTCGAGCTCATCGCCGGGTGCAAGCGAGCGATCCTCACGCTCGCGCGCGAGCAGCGGCAGGATGCCGGCGTGCACGAGCGCGGTCGCTGCGCCGTCGGCGTAGCCGCGGGCGATCACGGCGCGGATCCCGAGCCGCGCCAGCATCCACGCCACGAGATCGCGCCGCGGCCCGCACAGGAATCCACGCCCGGCGAGCAGCCATCCGGCGCCGGCCTGGCGCGCACGGGCGGCGAACTGCCCGTCGGCGGCGGCGAATGCGAGGTCCGCGAGCCGATCGGGCTCGAGCCGCGCGAGGCGCGGCCCCAGCGGCAGCACGCGCGTCGTGGTCACGTCGTCCCCCGCGCGCAGCACGACGACGCCGCGCCGTGGAGCCAGAGCGCGCGAACGCGGCGCCGGCGCCGCCGGCTCCAGAGCGGGGGCCACGACGCGGTCCCGCCCGATCACGTACTCGGCCGGCTCCAGCTCTCGCGGCCCGACCGCCGCCAGCTCGCGGGGGTCGGTGATCGCCCCGGTGAGCGCCGCCGCGGCACAGCTCTCGAGGCTCGCGCGCCAGGCATCCCGGTGAGCGCCCTCCGCTCCCGCATCCTCGACGGCGTAGTGCAGCACAGTGCCCTCGTGGCGCCATGCGGCCGCGGTCGTGCCGCCGGCGGTGATGACGTCCACGCCCGCCTCCGCGAGGTCCTGCAGCACGCCCCGCGCGCGCGCGGTCTCGAGCAGGCGCCGGCTCCCCGGCACGACGAGGCATGTGACCTGGCCGTCGACCTTGAACCCGCGCAGCCGTGCCGCCAGCGCCACCCAGTCGCCGTAGGTCGCCCGAGGTCCCACGATCACGCCGCTCACGCGGGTCCCGGCCGCGTGGCGCACGGCGCGGACCGTCTCCGGCTGCTCCGGGCGCTGCAGCAAGGGCTCCACGACCTCGAGCTCGAGCTCGAGTGCCCCCGCTTCCTCGACATCCGGCGGCGAGCGCTTCCAGTCGGCATCTCGGCCGTGGGCGCGAAGCCAGGCGTGAGTCGTCTCGTCGGACGGAAACACGACCGCCCGGCTCCCGAGCGCTCCGGCATCGGAGGCGATCGCGAACCGGTCGCGCATGGCAAGTCGCTCGATGCCCGGGCCGCGCATCTCGATCACACGCTCGCCGCGCGGCGGAGGGAGTCTCCGTCCCAGCTCGATCGCGATGTCGTGGCCGCTGATGCCGATACCGGGCCCGCCGACGAGCCGCACCGAGTGGAGCTCCGGCGGCGCCAGGGCGTGCCGCGCGCCGGCCAGCGCGGCCGCGGCCTCCAGCCGGCTCGCGGGCCAGGCCAGCATGCCGAGCGCTCCCGTGAGCGCGAGATCCGGCGCACAGCCCAGCGCGAGCCTCAGCGGAGCCGCGAAGCGCTCGGCGTACACGTGCCCGCCGCGGCCTAGACCGGGCAGGGCGACGTGCACGCCGCAGCGGAGCGCCGCGAGCTTCAGCGTCTCCACGTCGTCGCTGGGGAACTCGCCCGCGTGGGTACCGCGCGCGTCGAGCACGAGCAGCGCAACGCCGGCCGCCGCACGCATGCCGGTGGCCTCGAGCGCCCCCAGCGCGAACCCGCCCTCCTGCTGGTCGAGAACGACGTGCTCGGGGCGTACGAGCCACGGTACTGCGTGATCGCGCGCCTCGTCGCGGTGGGCGTCGATCAGGAGCTGGACGAGCGAGCGGCTCACGTGTCGCGCGAGCGCGGCGGCCGGGGGCGACGGGAAGCGCCTGCGCGCCCGGAGGCTCCCGCACCGCCGGCAGCGCTCGACCGCCTGGAGGCGCCGGATTCACCGGAGGCGCTGGATCCGCCAGGCCCGCCGGATTCGCCCGCGGCGCCAGAGCCGCCGGAGCCGCCCGCCGTGCCTCCGGCCGCGCCGCCCGCTGCGCCACCCGACGTGCCGCCGGGGGCGCCGCCGGACTTCTCCTGCTGCGCCCTCTCCTTGTACGACTTGCTGCGATAGTCGGTGATGTAGAAACCCGAGCCCTTGAACAGCAGGCCGGCGCCAGCCGACGGTACGCGACGCGCCCGGCCTTTGCACTTGGGGCACTTCTTGGGAGTCTCGTCGCTGATGCTATGAAACAGCTCGAAGCGATGGCCGCACTTGCGGCACTGGTAGTCGTAGGTCGGCATCTCCAGCTCCTCGGGGAATCGACGCGTCGAAGGTGAGGCAGTGCGGCGCGGTCAGGTGGGGCGCAGCGCGGCGCTCGCGGCCAGCGCGCAGGAGATCGTCGCCACGCCGACGATGTCCTCGGCGCTGCAGCCGCGCGACAGGTCATTGGCGGGGCGCGCGAGACCCATGAGGATGGGCCCGTAGGCTTCGGCGCCTCCCAGCCGCTGCACGAGCTTGTAGCCGATGTTGCCGGAATCCAGGTCGGGGAAGATCAGCACGTTCGCGTGACCGGCCACGACGCTGTCGGGGGCCTTGCGCCGGCCCACGCCGGGATCGAGCGCGGCGTCCGCCTGGAGCTCGCCGTCGAAGTGCAGCTCCGGCCGCGCCGCGCGCGCGAGCTTCACGGCCTGGCGCACCTTGTCGACGCGCGCGTGCTCCGCGCTCCCGCGCGTGGAAAACGAGAGGAACGCGGTGTGCGGCACCTCGCGCAGCAGTCGCGCGAAGTGATCCGCGGCGAGGCACCCGATCTCGGCGAGCTGCGCCGGGGTGGGATCCGGAACCACGGCGCAATCGGCGAACATCAGCACGAGCTCCGGCTGCGGCGGGCGCCCGAGCACCATGATGAAGAACGAGCTCAGCGTCTTCACCTCCGGCGCGAGGCCGACGAGCCACAGCGACGCCCGCAGGACGTCGCTGGTCGTGCGCGCCGCGCCCGCGACGAAGTTGTCGGCGAGCCCATCGCGCACGCGCGCCGCCGCCTGGAACAGGGGATCGCGCGCGAGGCGGTCGTGGTCGGCCGGGGTGAGCCGCTCGCCGCGCGATTCGGCCAGCGCGCGCGCGGTGCGATCGATCTCGTCGGGAGCCTCGGAGTCGGCCAGCGGGATTCCGGCGATCGACACGCCCGCCTTGCGCGCGTGGCTGCGCGTGGCCTCCGGAGGGCCGAGCAGCGTGACCTCGGCAATTCGCTCGCGCTCAAGTCGCTCCGCGGCGCGCAGCACGCGCTCGTCCGCGGTCTCGGGCAGCACCAGGCGCGGACGGTGTGCGCCGGCCACGCGCCGGATGCGATCGAGCACGACGCTCATCGGCGATGGGCCGCGCGGGCGCGAGGCCCGGCGGCGGCGGCCTTCGAACGTCCGGCGGGGCGCGGCGCCTGTGCCGGACGCGACGCCGGCGCGGGCCGCGGCGCCGGCGCGGGGCGCGACTCCGGTGCGGGGCGTGATCCCGGCGCGGGACGGGAGGTGCGGGTGGCTCCGCGAGCGGCGGCGAACTTCGCGCGCAGGCGATCCTCGACCCCACGCGGCACCAGGCCGTGCACCGAGCCGCCCAGGCGCGCCACTTCCTTCACCAGGGTCGAGTTGAGGTACGTGTACTGCTGGCTCGGCATCAGGTACGCGATCTCGAGCCCGCGCGACAGCCGCCGGTTCATGAGCGCCATCTGGAACTCGAACTCGAAGTCGCTGACGGCGCGCAGTCCGCGGATCATCACCTCGGCCCCCACCTCGCGGGCGCAGTCCACGACCAGGCCCGAGAAATCCACCACTTGGACGCGCCTGAGCGAGCGGGTCGCGCTGCGGATCAGATCGGCGCGCTCCTCGAGGCTGAACAGCGTGTCCTTGCCGGGATTGTGCGCCACGGCCACCACCACGCGCTCGAACAGCCGGACCGCGCGGCGGGTGAGATCGAGATGTCCGTTCGTGAAGGGATCGAAGGTGCCGGGAAACAGTGCGGTGCGCTCGTTCGTCATGGCCGACCTCCACTGGGTTCCGTCTCACATGTGTACGTCGTGATCGCCGTCTCGCCATAGCGCCGCCGGCGCGCGAGCTCGAGCCCCCCGGTGCGCTCGGGGACGAGGTCCTTCGCGTGATGCTCGACCACGACGCGCGCGCCTTGCTTGAGCGGGGCGGCCCCCAGCATGTCGAGAGTCGTCGCGGCCAGTGCTTGCCGGTAAGGCGGATCGAGAAGCATGATATCGGCGGCCTCGAGCGCCCGCCGGAGCGGCTTCATGCCGAGTCTCAGGTCAAGCGGCCAAACCGTTGCGCGATCGCGAAGTTCCAGCCGATCGAGATTCGCTTCGAGCGCCTTGAGCCCGGGGCCGCGGCGCTCCACGAAGTCGGCATGGGCGGCCCCGCGCGACAGCGCCTCGATCCCCAGCGCCCCGGACCCCGCGAACAGGTCCACGACCCTTAGCCCCGCGAGCGGCTCGAGCGCCATGAACAGCGCCTCACGCACCCGATCCGAGGTGGGCCGCGTGCCGCTTCCCCGCGGAGCGAAGAGCCTCCGCCCTCCGAGCACACCGGCGATCACGCGCAATTGAGCCTGACCAGATCCGCGAGTCTCACCCAGCGCGGAGCGGCGAGTCAAGCCCGCGCCAGTGCTTCTTCAGGTGGTCATCGTCATGGCCGATAACCACCTAATCACCCGGATGGTTCGGCGCGAGGTGCGGCGGACGAACCCATGTGGAGGCTTCTTCCCCAGATGTCGCGCTCATCGGCCGTCCAGGTCACCGAGCTCCTGCCGGAGCCGGACCTGCGAGCAGCCCCCTCGAGTCAACGGGTGGAGGGTTCGTGGATCTGGTGGATCGGCGGCTTGCTCTGCGCGTCCCTCCACGCGGTTTTGGTGTGGCTCGTGGTGACCCGTCACTTCGATCATCTTTTCAACGACGCGCGTCATCGCCTGGGCCCTGGCACAGACTTCGCAGCATACTACGACGCGGGTACCGCATGGCTCACGGGGAAGAGCGTCTTCGGGTCGGGAGTCGCATTCGGCTACCGCTATCACCCGTTCTTGGCGATGACCCTGGGTGCGGCGCTCGCGCGCTTGCCGTTCCAGTTCGCTTACGCCGTCTGGATTGGGCTGTTCGAGGTCCTTCTGCTGGCCGATGTTCTCGTGTTCCGTCGGCTCATGACTTCTACACGACGATTCCTCGCTCTCGCCGGTCTCCTGTTCGCGTTCTCCCCATACTACCTCGAGCTGTACATGGGCAATGCGTCGTTCATTGCGGCGAGCATCCTGCTCCTGGCCTGGTTCTCCGATCGCGCGGGGATGCGGACCCTGTTCGTCCTGCTCTTTGCGGTGAGCGTTCTCGTCAAGCCAATCGGTCTGGTCCTCGTCCCGCTCCTCGTCATGCGCCGGCGGTCGACCGACGCGGCGGCAATCCTGGGAATCGTCGCCATCCTGGCGGTGCCGTACTTCGTCTACCATCCCCACGACTGGCGCGCTCTGATCGATGTCAACATTCGCGGCCGCACCCCCGGATGGCTGGTGCACGCGGGCAATCAAGGGCTGCATGGCTTCTTCGGCACTCTGTTCACGCGGCTTAGTGGCATACCGACGTGGAAGCTCTCGTCTTACGAACAGCTGCCGCCCCTGTTCCGTTTCCTGCTGACGGCGCTCCCGGTCATCCTTGCCGCCGTCACACTGCGTGCCAGCTGGCTCACGCGCAGCCGGCCCGAGGTCGGGATCTTCCTCTGGTCGTCCGTGTACCTGCTCGGGTTTCACGACGTGTGGGAGCACAGTTACTCGATGCTGGTGCTGGGCCTCGGCATGCTTTGGACCACCGATTTCGTACCCAGACGGTTGCTCGTCGTCTGCAGCATCGGCCTTGCGCTGCCCACGGCGTTCGCGTTCTACGACCTGCGGTTGCCGCCCGGGCCCTACGACCCCGAGCACGGCTGGGGCACCGCTGTTTCGCTGATTCACCATGCCACGAAGCCAGCCTGGCTTCTGGCGCTTTACGTGGCGTGCGTGTGGCGGGCAGAGGGCTCCCGTTGGCGGGCGACAGCCGCGTGAGAGCCGCAGACACGAAACCAGACCTCGCTGCCCGGGCCGAGTCCAAGCCTGTATCTCACAGGACCTGGTGGATCTGCCTAGCCATCATCGGCGCGGGCGCGTTCGCGCTGCGGCTCCTCTACCTCAACCAATTGGCCGGACTGCCATTCTTCGATCAGCCGATCGGCGATAGCGCGGTCTACCTCAAGCGAGCGAGCGAGATCGCCTCGGGTGCGCTTCTGCCATCCCGCCCGCTTTTCTACGGAAGCATCCTGTACCCGTATTTTCTCGCTACGGTCCTGGAGTGCTTCCACGGAAATCTCTATTGGGTGTGCTTCTCGCAGATCATTGCCGGGGTCCTTCTGCTCGTGTTGTTGGCTGTGCTGGCGCGCAGGCTCTACGGTCCCGGAGCCGGTCTTGGCGCAGGTATTCTCGCCGCCCTCTACGGACCTTTCGCGTTCCTGGAGGCAGACATACTGGGAGTTGTCTGGGGGCTCGTGGCAATCGTTCTCGGTATGCTGGCGTGCGAAGCGTGGACACGAGACCTGACCCTGGGGGCTGCGTGGCGCGGGAGATGGTTGGGGCTCGCGGGGGCCGCATTCGGACTAGCGGCCGTCGAGCGACCAAACCTTGTCATTCTCGTTCTGCTCGTTGCTGCCTGGTGCGCCAGCCAAGCTCCACGCGGGAGAATGCGTTGCTCTCTCACGTTCCTAGCCGGGGCCGGGCTGCCCCTGGCG
>Ga0066710_100001375_pt1 | contig 18050 bp, 16 predicted proteins | sample GraSoiAngelo_159_FD_79666 | JGI IMG/M metagenome (GOLD analysis project Ga0066710, IMG submission 79666) | Grasslands soil microbial communities from the Angelo Coastal Reserve, California, USA - 14_1009_16_40cm | ecosystem: Environmental > Terrestrial > Soil > Grasslands | place: USA... | reverse complement strand
GACGTCGAGGAGGACCAGATCCGGCTTCTCCGCGCGCGCGAGCTCGAGCGCCTCGGTGCCGTTCTTGGCCTCGAGGATCGTCCAGCCCTGCGTGGACAGCGTGATGCGGACCATCTGGCGGATGGGCACCAGGTCGTCGGCGATGAGCAGCTTTGCCATGCGACGGATGGTAGCCGGGTCCTCTCGCACGCGACCCCCCTCCCGTGGGGAGTTAGGCGCCACGGACGAGCACTTTCCCCCCGCGTGGGGAGGTCGGGCCCTGGCGCGTCCACGAATCCAGCGTCACCAGGCCGAGTCGCGCAGCCTCCGCGACGGCCTCCAGACGGGAGTGCGCGCCGAGCTTGCGGAGGACCGCCTGAATGTGCGCACGAAGTGTGGCCGTCGAGATGCCGAGGGCCGCGGCGGCGGCGGCCGTGCTCGCGCCGCTCGCGAGCAGATGGAGGACCTCGAGCTCGCGCGGCGTGAGCGGTTCCGTCACGGTCGCGGGTTCGCTGCGCTCGGAGAGCAGCAGGCGCTGGAGCTCGCTCGACGAGAAGAGCACCTCGCCCGCGGCGGCGGCGCGCACCGCGCCGACGACATCGCTGAAGCCGCGCTCCTTCGTCAGATGCCCTGCGGCCCCGGACCGCGCGACATCCGCGAGGGTGAACGCGCTGGGATCGCCGGTAAGAACGACGATCGCGGCCTGCGGCAACGACGCGCGCACCGCGCGCGCGAGATCGGCGCCGGTGGCATCGGGCAGGTGGTAGTCCGCGAGGACCACATCGGGTCGCGCCTCGTCGAGCGCGGCGATCGCGCTCCGCACGTCATGGGCGACTGCCACGACGTCGATGTCGTCGGCGCCCCGCATCGCGACGCGGAGCAGCTCAGCGAAGAGCCGCTCGTCGTCGACGATCATCACGCGAATGGCGCCGCTCACGGCTCCACCTCGTGGTTACCGGTGGACCGCACCTGCGCCGCGAGCGCGGCGACGACAGCGGGATCCAGCTCGCCGCGACCGACCGCGCCCTGGAGGATGCGCACGGCCTCCGGCTCCGACACCGCGGCGCGGTCCGCACGATCGGCGAGAAGCGCCTCGAATCGATCGGCGACGCTGACGACGCGGACCTCGAGCGGGATCTTCTCCGCCGGAAGGTGATCCGGATATCCGCGTCCATCGAGACGCTCGTGGTGCCAGCGGATGATCGGCAGGATCGGCGCGAGCGGCGATACGCGGCGCAACAGATCCTCGCCGAGGAGTGGGTGTTGCTCGAGCGATTCGCGCTCGTGGGCGGTGAGCTCGCCGGCCTTGTGCACGATCGGCGGCGGCAGCTTCGCGTTGCCGATATCTCGAAGCAATGCGCCGAGCCGGATCGTCCCGACCGCCGCCGCATCCAGCCCGAGTAGCCCCGCGATCGAGACGGCGCGCGCGGCGACGCGCTCGCTGTGACCCATCATGAATCGGTCGTGCGCCTCGAGCGAGGTGGCGAGGGTGATCAGCGCGTCGGCCGCTGCGCCCATGTCGCGCACGAGTCGCATCTCGCGCACCAGGAGCTCCGCGTGACGCGCGAGATCGCCATCGAGCCGCGCGAACTCTGACGCCGGGGTCTCCGAGCCCTTGGCGATGACCAGAATGGCAGCGCCGTCGTCGGCGAAGTCCCGGTCCGACGTTCCGCTGTCGTCGACGAGGATGAGGTCGACGGCGACCGAGCCGTCCTGCACGATGTCGAACCTGTGTGCGAGGAGCTTCTCCGCCGCGGCGCGCCGCGCCCCGTCCTTGAGTGTGATGGCCGCCACGGGCCGAGCGCGCTCCGGACGCCGCGCCCCAGGCTCGAGGCGTGGCGGGCGCGCGTTCCGCGACTGCAGCAGCACGGCGTCGATCCGGGCCAAGAGCTCCGCCGCGTTCCAGGGCTTCGTGACGTAGTCGGCCGCGCCGCACGAGAGACCGCGCACCTTGTCCACGACCTCGCCGCGAGCCGAAAGGAAGATCACGGGGATGTGGGCGATCGCGCCGTCGCTCTTGATGCGCAGGCACACGTCATAGCCGTCGGTGTCCGGCAGCATCACGTCGAGCAGCACCAGGTCGGGGACGATCTGGCGAACGAGCGCGAGACCCTCGCCGCCATCGCGACCGACGGCGACCTTCATGCCGTTCGCCTGCAGGCGGCGCTGGAGGACGTCCGCGGATGCGGGATCGTCCTCGACGACCACGACGCTCGTCGGGATCGTCGACGAGCCCGGCGGCATCGTCACGGTGAGATCTTTCACTGCGCCACGCTCTTCTGCTCCTCGCCGAGCAGATGACGCAGCGCGACGACGAATTTCGACGGCCGCTCGTTCACCATGTGGTCGCGGATGTACGCGTAGAGCTCGTCCGCCCAGCGCGGAAGCTCTTGGAACCACTTCACTTCGATGATCACGCCGGGCTCGCGCGCGATGACCGGGCCGATCCGGCAGGGCAGCGAGCTTTCGTCGTTGGCCACCCAGGGCACGGCCAGATACATGAGGTTGTGGTCCGCGGTGATGCGCATGCTCGCGTCCGGCGCCGAGTACGCGATACGGTTGTACTGCGTGACCACGACGGGCCGGACACCACCCGCGATGCACCGCTCCGCGCGCTCGACGAGACCGTTCTGGTCGCGCGGCAGCTTCTGCTCGCCGCGGAGGTACCCGGGGAGTGACGTCGTCGGCACCTCGTAGCGTTCCTTGAACGACGTGCTCGCTGAGTCGTCCTTCATCTCGAGGTACACGGAGGCGCCGGCGAGGATCTCGTTCGGCCTCGTGCGGTGATACTCGCGGACTCGGAGCTGGAGCGCCTCACCGGCCTCGGCGGCTCGGAAGATGCGCCAGTCGTAGGTGTCGAGGTACGCCGTCGTCGACCACTGATACGGCCGGTCGTCACGGTCGAGCGGCAGGTACGTGCCGCTGGTGCGGAGCGCGAGTCGCGCGACGGCTTCGTTCACCAGGAAGCGGTGCTCGTACCGGCGTGCGCTGTCGCTCGTCGCGTCGAGGACGATGTTCTTCATGCTGGGACCGCCACATGATCCGCGGCCGCCGCGGGCAGCGTGAGGTCGATGGTCGCGCCGGGCTGCCCGGGATTCGCGACGCGGATCGTCCCACCATGAAGCGCGACCGCGAGCCGGCAGAACGCGAGACCGAGCCCCGTGCCGCCCCGACTCCGGCCGCTGCCACCCTGATAGAAACGGTCGAACACGTTGGGAGCGTCCTCGGTCGTGATGCCCGCTCCGGTGTCCGACACGCGGATGAGAACGAAGTCGGTGCCCTCGTCGGCCTTGCGCGCTTCGACTCGGACCTTGCCGCCCGAAGGCGTGTGCTTGACCGCGTTCGCGAGCAGATTCGTCAGCACGCGAACGATGAGACCGTCGTCGACGAAGACGGTGGCGTCGCCCACCTCGCTCGAGACGCTGATGTTCTTCGCGCGAGCCTCGGGCTTCACCTGCGAGATGCTTTTGCGCGCCAGCTCCTCGAGCCGGAACGCCTGCGGCACCGCCTCGAGCCGGCCCTCCTCGAGCTTGTACACGTCGAGGAGCGCGTTGACCATCCGCAGCATCTCGCTGACGTTCGATTCTGAAAGGCCGAGAAGCTCCGCGAACTCGGGCCGCGCGGGGTCGAGCTGGCCCATGCCGACGAGCTGCAGGAAGGCCACCACGCTGTTCGCGAGGTTGCGGATGTCGTGGCCGAGCATCCCGATGAGCTCCTGCCGCGACCGTTCGACCTTGATCAGCTCATGGTTGCTGGCGCGCAATTCGTCCTGCAGGCGCTTCGTGAAGAGCGCGCTTCGCACTCGCGCGGCAAGCTCAACGGGCTCGAACGGCTTCGCGACGTAATCGACGCCGCCGGCCTCGAACCCCGTCACCACATCGTCGGTCTGGTCCTTCGCAGTGACGAAGATCACCGGGATCGAATTGGTCTGCGCGTTCGCCTTGAGCCGCCGGCAGGTCTCCCAGCCGTCGATGCCCGGCATCATCACGTCGAGCAGAATGAGATCGGGGTGCTCGCGCTCCGCGGTGGCGAGCGCCTGCTCACCGCTCGACGCACGCAGCACCCCGCAGCCGAGCGCCGCGAGGCGGCGCGAGAGCAGATCGAGGTTCGCGGGCTCGTCGTCCACCGCAAGCACCGTCCCGAGCCGGTCGATCGGCCCGTGTGCCGCGTCATGGCGCCTGGTCCCCACGCTGAGCGGCGCTGCTTCAGGGAGGAAGCGCGCGAGCACAGCGCGCAGCTCGGCAGGCGCGTACGGCTTGGAGACGAAGTCGTCGCAGCCCGCATCGATCGCGCGCTGGCGGTCCTGCTGCATCGCCAGCGCCGACACCGCGATGATCGGGATCCGCGCCGCCCACGGCTCCGCGCGGAGCGTGCGCGTGACGGTCCAACCGTCGATGCGCGGGAGCAGCAGATCCACGAGGATCGCGTCCGGTCGCTCGGCGCGAGCGACGTCGAGGCCGCTCTGTCCGTCCGTCGCCACAAGTGCCTCGTGGCCGGCGGCGCGGATGATGCGCTGCGCGACGTCGAGGTTGTTCGCCTCGTCTTCGATGACGAGCACCCGTGCCGCGCTCACGACCGCACCGCCGCGCCGGTCAGGCCGCTCTCGGCGAGCGCCGTGGCGCGGACGCGCACCGGCAATGTGAACAGGAAGCTGCTGCCGACGCCGACCGTGCTGTCGACCCAGATGCGGCCGCCATGGAGCGCGATGAGACGCTTCGAGATCGCGAGACCGAGACCGGTGCCGCCGTAGCGTCGCGTTGTGGACGCGTCGACCTGGCGGAACTCATCGAAGATGTACGTCTGCGCCTCCGGTGGGATGCCGACGCCGGTGTCCACGACGCCGAGGGTGATCCAGCCGTCGACCACCGTCGCGCGGATGGTGACGCCACCGTGCTCGGTGAACTTGACCGCGTTGGCCACGAGGTTCACGAGCACCTGGCGGATGCGCGCGCGGTCCGCCCACGCGGTCGGCAGCGCGCTCGCGACGTCCGCGCGAAGGCTGAGCGCCTTCGAATCGGCGCTCGCCCGCATCAGCTCGATGACGTCCTCGATGACGAGCGGGACGTCGACCTCCTCGACGTTCAGCTCCATCTTGCCGGCCTCGATCTTCGCGAGGTCGAGCAGTCCGTTGATCAGGCTGAGGAGGTTGTCGGCGGCCTGCACCACGCGCTCGAGGTCGGCGGTCTGCTGCTCGGTGAGATCGCCATCGAGCCCGTCGAGCATCAGCTTCGTGTAGCCGATGATCGCGTTCATCGGAGTACGCAGCTCGTGGCTCACGGACGCGAGGAACTCGCTCTTGAGACGGTTCGCGCGCTCGAGCTGCAGGTTGTTGTCCTTCAGCTCGGTGACCAGATCGGCGTTCTCCTTGGCCACACTCACGAGACGGGCGATGGTGCGCAGCGCGCGCGCCTCGGTGTCGGTGATCTCGCGCGGCCTCTTGAAGTACGCGGAGAGCAGGCCGGCGGCGCGGCCGCGAGCGGACAGCGGGATGTGCGCGACATGCGGCAGCGGGCTCTGCGGCACGTTCAAGTGCTGGATCTGGTTCGGGTCGTACACCGGGTTCACCAACACCCGCGTCGCGAGCATGACGGCGGTGTCGGCGTCGACGCCGATAGTTGTCGGCGCGATGAGCCGGCCGCCGGAACCGAGCGGCGCGCCCGGCGCATCCTCACGGATCACGATCGACGCGCCGTCGGCGTGGAACAGCGCGACCATGCGCGACAACGACTCGGCGAAGATGCGTTCGCGGTCGGTGACGCCGACGACGGCGTCGGCCACCTCGTTCACAGTGCGCACCTCGGCGAGGTACTCCTGCTGGGCGCGCTCACGTTCGCTCAGTGACCTGGCCATCGTGTCGAACGCGCGCTCGAGTGTGCCGATCTCGTGTTGTGAGCGCCGGCGGATGCGCACCCCGAGATCGCCAGCTTCGATCTGCTGGGCGGCGGCCGCGAGATCTTCGAGCGGCCGCGTCATCGCCGTGGCCGAGCGGTACGCGAAGAACGTGACGAGCGCGATGAGGCTGGCAGCGAGGACGAACAGGATCACCAGCAGCGTCCGCTGCGAGGATGCGAGCGCATCGAGTGGCAGCAACACGGCCAGCACGCCAGGCTTTGCCACCTGCGAACGTACGACCTGGAAGATGCCGTAGTAGCTCTCGCCGTTGAGCGTGAGGTCCTGAACGAAGACATCGCCCGGGGCGCTGTCGACCTGCTCCACCGATGGAAAGACCGCGCTCTCGGGGATCGTTGTGGTCGATGCGCGGACCGTCCCGTTCCAGATCAGCGCGAGCTGCGCGTCGCTCTTGGTGTTGATCGTCTTCAGATACGAGTTGTCAAGGACCGAAGCCACCTCCATGTAACCGATCGGCTCCTGGTCCCTGCCCCGGATGACGTAGATGGCGCGGATGACGATGCCCTGCGGCTCGTCGGAGAGCGACCACGACTGCTGCGCCCGCGCTTGCACGAGCTGCACGAGGTCGGGCTTGAGGGTGTCGCCGGGCTTGAAGTCCTGTGCGCCGCCGATCAGCACCCCATCCAGATTCGCGACATCCATGAAGTCGACCAGGAGGCGCGATTTCTGCGGCAGGAGGAACGCGTCAAGCGCGTTGCGGTCGTTGGCTTCGGTGAGTTCGCGGATCGTGGGCAGGCCAGCCAGCAGCGAGGCTTGGCGCTGGAGCAGCGTCGATTGACCCTCGATGCCGTTCGCGGCGGCTTGCGCGACGATGCTGGCCTCGTCCTCGAACTGCTTCGCGACGAGATCGTTGGATTCGTAGAGGGCGACGGCCGCGAGCACCACGAGGGCACCCACGGCCACCGCCACCGTCCGACCGACGAGCGCGCGGAGGAGGCTCGGCGCGAAGAGCTGACTGAAGAATCGCACGAGAGCCGCCTAGAGGCCGGCCAGGATCTTCTGCCCTTCGGCACCCTTCACGAAGTCGATGAAAGCCTTGATCGTCGGCTTCACTTTTGCCGGCTCCGGGTGGTACACGAAGTACAGCGGACGCCGGATCGGATACGTGCCGTTCGCCAGGGTCTCCCGGGTCGCGGCGATGTTGTCGATCGTGAGCAGCCCCACGTCGACGGTGCTGAACGCCTTCGCGTTCATCGTCATCATCCCGATCGCGTCCTTGAATGAACCGATGGCCTTCAGGGTCTCGTCGATCTGGAACACCTCGACCGCGTCCTTCGCGTACCCGGGCTTGGTCGCGCCGAAGAAGTACGACTCGAAGGCCGACCGCGTCGAGGACTCGGGCTCGCGCAGCAGCACGCGGATCCTGCCGGGCGTGCCGCCGACATCCTTCCAGTCGGTGATCTGGCCGGTGAAGATCTTCGCGACCTGATCCTTGCTGAGCGCCTTGACCGCGTTCGTCGCGTTCACGCCGACGCCGGTGCCCGAGGCGCCGATGGCTACGGTCTCGACCGTGCCCTTTTCCGCGGCTCGCAGATCGCGACTGATGAAGCCGAGGTCGACCGTCCCGCTCACGGTCAGGGACACCCCGGCGTCCGACCCGACGTCGTCAAATCCCTGCCAGATCACCGTCGGGTGGACGGATGAGAATCCTGACGTCAGCGCCTTCACCGCGTCGAGCGCGCCGCCGCCGCCCTTGGTGACGTACGTCCCGGCCAGCGGATCGGCGGTCGGTTTCGTCGCGATCGGGCTGGCACCGCCGCAGCTCGCGGCGAACACCCCTGCCAGCGCCAGGAAGAGGCATTTGCGCAGAAGCGTCATGTTCCCTTGTCCTCCAGGCCGGCGCGCGCCGGTTTAAGCCAATTGCAGGAAGTGTGGCTCCGCTAACTGGCCTGTCTATCCCTCTAACGGGGAGTGGAGCCGCCGAAACGCCCTGATGAGGCCCTATACGTCAGTTGCTCTAGCCACTTGTCGGACGCGTTTGGCCGGAAGGCGGTGCAGCAGCCGCTCGGAGGAGGCCCTGATTTCCTCGACGGCCGCGTCGAAAGCCTGGGCATGGGCGGGTGCCGGAGCCCGGAAACCGCTGATCTTGCGGACGAACTGCAGCGCCGCCGCCCGGACCTCCTCGTCCGAGGCCGGCGCCGTGCCCCGAAGCGTCTTGATGCTGCGGCACATACACAGAAACGATACGACGGCGCGGGCCGGACCGGGCGCGTCGGTAGCATCCGCGGGTGCTCGTCTTGGACAAGCGTGAAGTCGAGTCGCTCCTGGATCCCGACGCGCTGCGTGCCGCCGTGGCGGCCGCGCTGTCCGACCTCTCCGCCGGACGCGCCTCGATGCCCACGCGTATCGCCGCGCTCGTCGCGGAGCGCGACGCGCTCCTCGCCGCCATGCCCGCCTATCTGCCGGCCGCGGGCGCGCTCACGACGAAGCTCGTCTCGCTCTTCCCGCGCAACACCGATCGGCCCACGCACCAGGCGGTGATCCTCGCCTTCGATCCGCTGACCGGGACGGTGGCCGCGCTCATGGACGGCGAGGCGATCACCGCGGCGCGCACCGGCGCCACTTCCGCGCTCGCGACCGATCTTCTCGCGCGCAAAGACGCCGCGACGCTCGCGGTGCTCGGCACCGGCGTGCAGGCGCGTGCTCACCTGCGCGCGTTGCCGCGCGTGCGACGGTTCCGCGAGATCGTCATCGGCGCGCGCGACGCGTCGAAGGCATCGGCACTCGCGCGCGAGATCGAATCGGAGACCGGCGCGTCGGTACGTGCGGCGTCGTTCTCAGACGCGGTGCGCGCGGCAGATGTCGTGTGCGCATGCACGCACAGCGCGGAGCCGGTCGTGCGCCGTGAGTGGCTGCGCCCGGGTACGCACGTGAACTCCGTCGGCTACAACACGGCGGGCCGCGAGGTCGACGGTGAGACCGTCGCTGCGTCGTTCGTCGTGGTGGAGTCGCGCGCCGCCGCGCTCGCTCCGCCGCCGGGCGGCTCGAACGATCTCCTGTGGCCGATCCGCGACGGGCTCATCGCCGCGACGCACGTGCGCGCCGAGCTCGGCGAGCTCGTGTCCGGCTCACGGACCGGGCGCGCCGACGCGACACAGCTCACTCTCTACAAGTCGGTCGGTGTCGCGGTCGAGGACGCCGCGGCCGCCGCGCTGGTCCTCCGGCTCGCGCGCGAGCGCGGCGTCGGAAGGACGATCGAGCTCTAAAGCCGCGGAGCCTTGCTTTGACGCGGAGCCAGCGGGCGCGTCGCTCGCTCGAAAACGCGCCCGCTGTCTCCTCACGGCTCCGCGACCTAGTACTCGCCACCGCTCCCTTTGCGCGGGCCCTCCAGCAATTGACCGACGCCGCGCTGCTCGCCACGCAGCGCGTCGAGCACGCGCAGCGCCTCGTCGATGGTGAGCCCGCGCCGGAAGTCGTCGAGCGCCGGGCGCAGCTCCGGCGATGGCTGCGCGTTCGGATCGGTCGAGTTCGACGGATCGCTCGTCGGCTCCTGGGGCTGTCCGGGGTTCTGACCGGGCTGCGGCGACGCGCCCGCGTTCGGCTGACCACTCGACCCCGGAGGGGGCGCGCCCGGATTCGGGCTGCCGGCCTGTCCCTGTCCAGGACCGGACTGCGGGCCCGGCTGCCCCGGCCGGCCCGAGAGGATGCGCTGGACGATCTCGAGGTTGAACTTCGCGTCGCGATCGGTCGGATCGATGCGCAGCGCTTCGCGGTACGCGTCGCGCGCGTCCTCGTACCGTCCCATGCGGAACAGGGTGTTCCCGCGGTCGTACTGCGCGATCGCACGGAGACCGAGGTCCTTTCCCACGATCGCCTTGCCGTATTCGGCGAGGGCGCGGGGGTATTCCCCCATCTTGTGGAGCGCGTTCGCCGCGTTGACGGCGAGCTCGGGCGAATCCGGATGGTCCTGCTGCAGCTCTCGGTAGGCCGCGAGCGCCCCGGTGTAGTCGCCGGCCGCGAACAGGCCGTTCGCGGTCTCATTCGAAAGCGCCGCGTCGCCGCAGGCCACCGCCCACAGCGCGGCCGAGCCGATCGCGATCCCGAGGACTCGCCACCGGGGGGCTCTGCCGCCCGAGGGCCCCCCGCGAAAAGATGCGCCACGCGGCGTGGGCATCGCGCGCCGCTCCGTGATCAGCCATTCGAGAAGCAGGAGCGCGAGGCCGACACCGATGAAGGGCGCGGAGCGCTCGTCGGGGACCGCGCCGGCGTCGTCGAGCGGCTCGATCGCCTCCATCGTGCGCAGCTCGCGGGCAAGATCCCCGATCACTCCGTCGTTGCCGACGTAGTGGAAATAGCTGCCACCGCCCTTGTCAGCGACCGACCGAAGCGTCTCCTCGACGAGGTGGGTCACGATCGGCACGCCGCCGGCGTCGCGCAGGTACCCGGTGAACTTCCCGTCGTTCGCGTCGTATGTCGGGATCTGGCCCCCGCCGGTCGTGCCGATGCCGACCGCGTAGACGCGCGCACCTTTCAGCTCGTCGGCCTCGGGCACGTCGCTGTTGGTGATCTCGCCGTCCGACACGAGCACGATCGCGCGTTGCCGCAGCGGGTCGAGATCGGCCGGGAACGCGCCGAGCGACGCCTCCAGGCCCGAGCGAAGCGACGATCCCTGCTGAAGCTTCACACCGCGACCCGAGTTGTCGAGGACCTCGCCGAGGATGCGCGGATCGGTCGTCGGCGGATACCGCACCGTGCCCTGACCAGCGAAGAGCACCAGCGCGACGCGGCTGCCGACCATCTGCCGTCCGAGGTCCTCCGCGAAGTGACGCGCCGCACGCAGCCGGTCGGGTTCGACGTCGCGCGCGGCCATGCTCTGCGACACATCGACGGCGAGCACGATGTCGACGCCGAGCCGGCGTGCGGCGCGCGCGCGCAGGTCGACGTACGGACCGGCGAGCGCGATGAGGATGCTCGCGAGTGCGACGAGGACCAGCGCCGACTTCAACAACCAGCGAGCGCCGCTGCGAGACACGAGCGGCGTCGCACCACCGAACGAACGCAGCGCGCGGATCCGTGCGCGGTACGCGAGCGCGACGAGCGCCGCGATGAGCGGCACCGCCAGGAGAAGCACCAACAGCTCCGGCCGCGCGAAGCCAAGCGCCGAAAGGTTCACGGCGTCCTCCGGAAGACCGTGAGCGCCAGGAGGAACTGCAGCGCGAGGAGCCCGGCCCCGGCCGCGGCGAACGGCAGGGACGCGTCTTCGGTCGAGATGAATGCGCGCGTGCCGACGCGCGCCTTCTCGAGGGTCTCGATCTCGCGGTACACATCGCGCAGAGCCGTCTCGTCGGAGGCGCGGAAGTAAAGGCCGCCGGTCGTCTCGCTCATGCGCTTCATGAGCGCCTCATCGACCTCGGCGCGCGACCGCGCCGCCACGGCGCCGATCGTATAGAGGCGCACGCCGAGCAGCTTCGCGATCTGCGCCGCGTCGGTCGGCTGCACGTCGCCGGCGTTGTTCTGCCCGTCGGTGAGAAGGATCGCGACCTTGCCGCGCGCGGTCGACTCGCGTAGCAGGTTGAGCCCCGTGGCGAGACCGGTGCCGATGGCCGTCCCGTCGCGCAGCGGACGGCCGGCCGCGACCGGCTGCACGAGACGCTGCGCGGCCGCGTAGTCGAGCGTGAGCGGGCTGAGCACCATCGACTCGGCGCTGAAGATGACGACCCCGACGCGATCGTTCTTCAGACCATCCAGGAAGTCGTCGACGACGCGCTTGACGACGTCGATCCGCGGCTGGCCGCCGAGGTCGGGCGTGGTCATCGACGACGACGTGTCGATGACGATGACGATGTCGATCCCCTCAGCCGGAACGTCGAACGCGGCCTGCACGACCGATGGAGCCGCGAGCGCCACGATGAGCGCGGTCGCGGCCACGACACGCAGGGGCAGCAGCGCCCAGCGCAGGCGCACCCGCCAGCTGCCGCGCGCGCGCGGCACGAGCCCGAGCGACGAGAACAGCACGCCGCCGCCGCGACCGCGCTCGCGACGCAGCTCCAGCGCCGTGGCGACGACGACGAATGCGAGCAGCGCGAGGGCCCAGGGCGCCTCGAACCGGATCTCCATTCCGAAGATGCGCGCGCTCATTGCGGCCGGAGGGCGGCGATCTCGTATTCCTCGGCGGTGGCCGCGCGCCGCACCACCTCGAGCGCAGCGCGCACCGCGTTCTGCGCGTGCGCGGGATACGGGATCGCGTGCCGGAAGCGGACCTCGTCGCCCTCGCGGAGGATCTCGTAGATCGCGGTCGCCTGCGCTCGGTCGACGCCGGCACGCTCCAGCGCGGCGCGAAGCTCGCGAGTGGTGCGACCGGGATCGATGCCGAAGCGTTGGACCGCGTACTGGCGCAGGCTCGCGGTGAGTAGCGCGTAATGCTCGGCCGTCTTCCCCTTTTCCGGAAGACGCTGCTCGGCGAGCGCGTCGAGCTCGCGCAGTGCGCGCTGCACCGGGGTGAGTCGCTCGGCCGCGGGAACGCGTTCGCGCCGACGCAGCAGCATCCAGAAGATCACGCCGGCCAGCGCGGTGAACGCGGCCACGGCCAGAACGCCGAGCGCGATACGCTCGAGCTTCGCGGCCAGTGCCTCGGGCAGGTCGAGCTGCGGCTTCAGCGGCTTCACATCCGTCGTGTCCTCGCCATCCCTGATGACCGACGCGACGTGAAGGACGAGCGGGGTGGTCGTCGCGACGCCGGTCACGCCATTCGGCCCGGCGTACGGGATCGAGATCGGCGGCACGCTGAGGTCGCCGACGACCCACGCGGTGACCCGATAGCGGAACGTCCAGCGTGTGATGCCGGCGGGGCGCGTCGAGCGGCCGGACGGGAGGACCTCGAGCACCTCGAGGTCGCCGATGGTGTGCGCGATCGTCGGGTCGCTCACCTGGTACCCCGCCTCCGCGTCGGCGTACACGGTCAGGAACGCGTTGTCCCCGACGGTGATCGTCGTCCGGTCGAGAGTGGCGGCGGCATTCACCGGATCCGCGGCTGCGGCGGCGCTCGCCGTGGCGAGCGACGAGGCGAGAGCCAGCGCTACGACGAGCCGCACTAGCTTCGTCGCGTCCGCGCGTTGAACAGCGCCATGAGCGCGGGAACGAAAGGACGATCGGTGTACAGGTCGACGCTGTCGATCTTCATGCGCGCGAGAGCCTGCCGGCGCTCGGTGCGTCGACGACGAGCGGTGCTGGCGTACTCCTCGCGCAGCCGTCCATCCGCCGTGTCGACGTACGCGATGCGGCCCGTCTCAGCATCCTCGAGCGCGACGACACCGACGTTCGGAAGCTCGAGCTCGCGCGGGTCGTTGAGGACGAGCGCGACGACGTCGTGCTTGCGGCCGAGCATGCGCACCGCAGGATCGTCGACCAGGCCGACGTCCAGGAAGTCGGATATCAGGAACACCACGCTGCGTTTCTTCGTGATGTTGGTGAGGAAGCGGGCCGCGTCCGTCATCTCGGTGCGCACGCGGCGCGGTGGCGCGAACAGCAGCTCGCGGATCACCCGCAGAAGATGTTCGCGTCCTCGGCGAGAGGGCATCCATTCCTGGAGTCCCTCGGCGAAACGGAGGAGCCCGACGCGGTCGTGGCTGCGCATCGCGGCCATCGCCAGCAGCGCGGCGACCTCCGCGGCGAGATCGCGCTTGCTCTGATCGACCGACCCGAACCACGACGACGCGGAGACGTCGACCGCCAGCAGGATGTTGAGCTCGCGGTCCTCGCGAAACTTCTTGATGAACGGCGTGCCCATTCGCGCTGTGACGTTCCAGTCGATGCTGCGGATGTCGTCGCCCGGCTCGTATTCGCGCACCTCTTCGAACTCGAGCCCCGACCCACGGAAGACGCTCCGATACGTGCCGAGCAGCGCTTCGTCGGCGAGGATGCGCGCCTTGATCTCCACCTGACGGATGCGCCGGAGCACGTTCGCGGGAAGGGCTTGATCGCCCTGGACGGGGTCGTGAGCGCGCGTCGTCGCGATCACGGTCAGGGAAGCGGGACCTTGTCCAGCACCTTCGCGATGACGGACTCGGGCGTGATCTCCTCCGCCTCGGCCTGGTAGGTCACGATGAGACGGTGGCGCATCACGTCCGGCGCGACGGCCTTCACGTCGTCGGGCAGGACGTAGTCGCGCCCCTCGAGGAACGCGTTCGCGCGCGCGGCGAGCGAGATGAAGATCGACGCTCGCGGTGACACGCCGTATGCGATCATCGGTCGCAGATCGTTCAGGCCGAACTGCTCGGGCTCTCGCGTCGCGAACACGATGCGCACGACGTAGTCCTTGAGCGAGTCTTCCATATGGATCTGCTTTACCGCGGCGCGCGCGTCGAGCACCGCCTTCGGCGAGGCGACGCGGCGGACCTGCGGGATCTCGCCGATCGTCTGGCGGTCCATGATCTCGCGCTCTTCCAGCTGCGACGGATAGCCGATGACGACCTTCATCATGAACCGATCCACCTGCGCCTCCGGCAAGCGATACGTTCCTTCGTGCTCGATCGGATTCTGCGTGGCGAGCACCATGAACAGCTCACCGAGCGGATGCGTGGTCCCGCCGATGCTGACCTGTTTCTCCTGCATGGCCTCGAGGAGCGCGCTCTGCACCTTGGGTGGCGCCCGGTTGACCTCGTCGGCGAGGAGGATGTCGGTGAAGATCGGACCGAGGCGCGGCCGAAATGTTTGGTCGGCCGGGTTGTAGATCATCGTGCCGTTGAGATCCGCCGGTAGCAGATCGGGCGTGAACTGGACGCGCTTGAAGCTGGCCTCGATCGTGTCGGAGAGCGTCTTCACCGCGAGCGTCTTCGCAAGGCCGGGCACGCCTTCGATGAGCAGATGACCGTTGCAGAGGAGTCCGAGCAGCAGCCGGTTCACGAGGTAATCCTGGCCGACGATCACCTTGCGGATCTCGTGCAGGACCGGCGCGATGAAGTCACCGCGCCGCAGGACCGCGTCGTTCGAGGTCGGCGGCCGGTACGTCTTCATCGCTCGCACAGCGTACTGGCTGGGTGTGTCGCCGGTTCGGTTTTCACCAAAACCGGTGCGTTAGCTCTTCAGCTCCGCGAGCACTTCCTGCGCATGGCCATCCGGCTTCACGCCGTACCACGCCTTCTTCACCTTGCCGCGCTCGTCCACCAGGAACGTCGATCGGATCACGCCCTCGCCGCGGCCGGGCCGCTCGCCCCATGCCCCGTATGCGTCGTGGGCCCTTCGGTCGGGATCGCTGAGCAGCGGGAACTTGAGCTTGAACTTCTCCTGGAACGCGCGGTGCGACGCGGCATCGTCGCGCGAAACACCGATCACGGGAATCCCGAGCGTCTGGAACGCCGTCAGGTTGTCGTTGAATTGGCAGGCCTCGACGGTGCAGCCCGGTGTGTCGTCCTTCGGGTAGAAGTACACGACATATTTCTTCCCGCGCATCGCGTCGGTCGAGACGAGCTTCCCGTTCTCATCGGTCAGCGCGAACGCTGGCGCCGCGTCGCCCGAATGCAGCTCCATGGATCTTCTCCCCTCGCGTGCCTGACTCTGAGTCTATGAGGCGGCGGCGATGCGCGGCACGACGTCGACGCGAGGGTCGCGAGCGAGGACGGAGCGGCGTTCCTCGAGCGAGCGTCTGCGCCCAGCCGGCCCGAGCGGCGCACGCGCGGTGAAGGGCGGGCCGGCGTAGCCAGCAGCGAGCGAGAGGAGCGGCACGACGTCGACACGAAGGTCGCGAGCGAGGACGGAGCGGCGTTCCTCGAGCGAGCGTCTGCGCCCAGCCGGCCCGAGCGGCGCACGCGCGGTGAAGGGCGGGCCGGCGTAGCCAGCAGCGAGCGAGAGGAGCGGCGCGACGTCGAGCTCGCGACCTTCGCTCAGCGAACTAGTGGGTCGGCAGCTCCGCGTGCCGTCCGATGAAGGGAAGTGACTCTCCGAGGACGAGGAACACCGGGACGATGCGGCTCTGGAGCAGCTCGGGCCGGACGGTCTGCTCGTAGAACGCGAGTGTCGCGTCGAACTTCGCGAGCTGATCCGCGGCGACCGGTGAGCTTGTGGCCGCTGTCGCCATCGCCTTCAGCACCGCCGGGTCCGCGAACAGCCCCAGCGACGGATTCGCGGCGGCGAGCGCCTGAACCGCTGCGATGTCCTGCACGTCGATGCTCGCTTTGCCATGGAGTGGCGAGAGCCAACCATCGAGCGCGAGCGTGCCGAGCACCGCGACGTACACGGCCACCGCGGCCGTCGCCGTGCCGAGTGGGATGCCGACGATCCGATCGAGCCGCCGCAGCACCGCGACCTTGTAGACCAGTCCCACCAGCACGGCACCGACGCGTCCCAGGATCGTGCCGCCGAGGAAGAGCGCGACCGCGCCGATTCCGAGGCCGGCGGTGCCGCTCGGAACAATCCCATTCAGCGGGCCCGCGTAGAGCGCGGCGATCGAGAGCAGCGCTCCGCCGAGCGCGATGAGCGGAAGAACGAAGCCTTTGCGCCAACCGGCGATCGCCCCGAAGACGAGAGCGCCGACGATCACGAGATCTGCCATCCGCCGCGAGTCTACGTGTCAAGATGCGAGCGGATGTCTCGGATCGGGATCGCGCTCGGAGCCGTGCACGACCGCCCCTTCGCGGAGGTCGTGGCATTCGCCCGCACCGCCGAAGCGTGCCGTTACGAAGCGTTGCTCGTGCCCGAGGCCTGGGGCCGCGACGCGTTCGTAACGCTCGGCGCGCTCGCACGGGTGACCGAGCGCATCGGCCTCGGCACCGGGATCGTCAACATCTACAGCCGCACACCCGCGCTGCTCGCGATGGCCGCGCTCACGCTCGACGAGATCTCGGGCGGGCGGGCGGTGCTCGGCCTCGGTACCTCAGGACAGCGCGTCGTCGAGGGCTGGCACGGCGTGCCGATGGCCCGGCCGCTGCGCCGGCTGCGCGAGACGACCGAGGCGGTGCGCGCGATCGTGAGTGGATCGCGCCGCGGCTACACCGGTGAGACGCTGCGCATCGCGCCCGGCTTCGCCGTGGCGCTCGCTCGGCCACGCGGCGGCATCCCCATCTATCACGCGAGCCTCACGCCGCGCGGGATACGACAGTGCGCGGAGGTAGCCGACGGATGGCTGCCCTACTTCGCGAGTCCGGAGACACTTCAGGCGGACCTCGCGGTGATCGAGGAGACGCTGCGCGGCGCGGGCCGGGAACGCGCGTCGTTCACGGTCGCGCCGTTCCTCCCGGTCATCGTCAGCGATGACGACGCGACCGCGCGCGCCGTGCTGAGGCGCCATCTCGCCTTCTACGTCGGTGGCATGGGCCGCTTCTATCGCGAGACCGTCGCGCGCCACGGATTCGGCGACGCCGCCTCCGAGATCGTGCGTCTCTGGGAGGCGCGCCAGCGTGACGCGGCCGCCGACGCGGTCACGGACGAGCTGCTCGACGCGTTCGCGATCGTCGGCGACGCGCGCCACTGCCGCGCGCGAATGGACGACTACCGCGCGGCCGGCGCGGACCTACCGATCCTGGCGCTGCCCGGCGACATCGCGCTCGCCGATGCGGAGCGGACGGTGCGCGCGCTCGGCGCTCCGGAGCGCTAGCGCCAGGCCGCGACGATCGCGGCCATGATCATCTGGCCGAGGAGTCCATGCCCGGCGTCGATGGCGAAAAGGCTCCACGGCCGCTTCGTGATCACGGTGTTCGCGGCGAAGGCCGCACTGAAGAATCCGACACCGACGAGCGCGCCGAGGACCAGGCCGTCGGAGAGCGTTGACGCACCAAGCGAACGCGCGAGGACCGCGAGCGTCCAGGCGTTGATGAATGCCGCGACGATCGAGACGACGAACTCTGGGCCGGGCCGCAGCGGCTCGTTCGGTCGGCCGATGAGCGCCATCCAGCGCGCGCCGAACACCCCAGGTAGGAAGAAGACGAAGCCGAACACCATCACCGCGATCGTCGCCACGACGACAGCGAGGTAGTTGACGCTCAGATCCAAAGACACGCTTCCCTCCCGTGTCGCCGGTATGCGACGGGCGGGATGCTATGCCTGTCCGCGAAAGCTAGGAGCCGCTCAGCGACTTCTTCGAGAGTGTTTCGTCGAGCAGCGCAGCCACGCGTTGCCGCGCGAGCTGCTCCGCCTCGTCCCACCACTGCACCAGGCGCTGCTCCTGCTCGCGTTGGCGCTCGCCGAGCTGGAACTCGAATTCCTTGAGCTGACCCAACAGACGGTCGCTG
>Ga0066710_100001374_pt1 | contig 18065 bp, 16 predicted proteins | sample GraSoiAngelo_159_FD_79666 | JGI IMG/M metagenome (GOLD analysis project Ga0066710, IMG submission 79666) | Grasslands soil microbial communities from the Angelo Coastal Reserve, California, USA - 14_1009_16_40cm | ecosystem: Environmental > Terrestrial > Soil > Grasslands | place: USA... | reverse complement strand
AGCGCGCCCCGCGCCCCCAGCGTGATGATGACGACGCGCGGACCGCGTCTGAGGAGGATGCGGCCCGCCGCCGCCGCCTCTTCCACGGTCGTGACCGGTTGCCCCGTGAGGCTCTCGGTCTCGGTCTCGTTGGGGACGCAGAAATCGCAGAGCCTGAGCAACTCGTCCGGCAGCGCAGCGGCCGGGGCCGGGTTCAGGATCGTCCTCGCTTTAGCGGCCTTGGCGATGCGGAAGGCTTCCAGGGTGGTCTCCACCGGGATCTCCAGCTGGCAGATGAGGACGTCGGCAGCCTCGACGGCGGGCGTGCTCCGGCGCACGTCGGCCGGCGAGAGCCCCATGTTGGCCCCGGGGACAATCACGACAAAGTTCTGCGCGTTGTCGTCCACGAAAATCGGCGCGACCCCCGAGGCGCGTTCGTTATCGAAGAGCACATACGTGGTCTCCACACCCTGCTGGCGGTAGTTGCCGAGCGAGCCTTCGCCGAACACATCTCGCCCCAGCTTGGTCACCATGGTCACCTGCGCACGCAGTTTGGCCGCCATGACCGCCTGGTTCGCGCCTTTCCCGCCGTAGCCCATGTGGAAGGAATGGCCAACGATCGTTTCGCCCAGGCGGGGTAGGTGGGGGACCCTGGAGATCAGGTCCATGTTTGAGGATCCCACCACGCAGATTTTCGGCGGTGTGTGAGGCACTCGTGACCTCCGCGACTGCGGCCAATGTCCCGGGCCGGCCCTGCCGGGGGCCGGTACCGAGGCATCTTCCTGCCGCCGGGCCGAATCTCCTCGGCGGCGTACGGTAGTATTTGAATAGATGAGTGCATTGCACGGTGATGATCTGCACTTTGCGACCGTGGTCGATCTTGGTCGAGCCTTGCGAGCGAAGAAGATCACCGCGGTGGAATTGACGCGCCTCTTCCTCAATCGACTGGCGGCCGGGGGCCCTCGGTACAATGCGTTGGCCGAACTGACTCCTGAGCTGGCCGCGCGCCAGGCGCAGCGGGCCGACCTTATGCTCCGCCGCGGCCACGCCGCCTCTCCGCTGGTAGGCATTCCTTACGGTGCCAAGGACCTGCTCGCCACAAAAGGGATTCCCACCCGATGGGGCGCGCCGCCCTTCCGCGAGCAAGTCTTCGACTACGATGCGGCAGTGATCACTCGCCTGGGTGCTGCGGGGGCGGTGCTCATCGGAAAACTGGCGATGGTGGAACTGGCCGGGGGAGGTGGCTACCATTACGCATCCGCCTCGCTGCACGGCCCGGGGCTGAACCCCTGGAACGTGCATCACTGGTCGGGTGGTTCATCGTCGGGTTCAGCCAGCGCCGTGGCGGCCGGGCTGGCGCCGTTTGCCCTGGGTTCCGAGACGTGGGGGAGTATCATGACCCCCGTCAGCTATTGCGGGATCACAGGACTGCGGCCGACCTCGGGGCGGGTCAGCCGCGCCGGCGCGATGGAACTCGCCTGGAGCATGGACAAGATCGGACCACTGGCGCACAGCGCGGAGGATTGCGGCTGGGTCTTGCAGTCTATCGCCGGTCATGATCCGAACGATGCTGCTACGACCCGCCACAAATTCGTGTTTCAGCGCCGCGTACGGCGACACGGTTTCCGGCTTGGGGTGCTCCCACTCGACTACGGGACTGCGCCGGGCGGAGCGGAGACAGAGGAGGTTTTCGAGGAGGCGCTGCGCGTGTTGCGGGGGGCCGGCATGAACGTCGCCGCCGCGGGATGGCCGGACTACCCGTACACTGATATCGCCCGTAAGGTATTGGGCGGCGAGGTCGCGGCGGTCCATGAGAGTTTATCAGAAGCAAACGGTTGGATGAGCTGGTCGACACGGGCCAAAAGGAGGCCTGAGAGGTTACCTGACGCTGACGGCCGCGGACTACGCCCGTGCGGCAGAGCAGCGCATTAACGCCGCGAGGGCGATACTCGAGATGTTCGGTCGGTTCGACGCGCTGCTTATGCCCACGCTGATAGGAGAAGCCGTGACGCTGGACACGAACCTCAGCACGCGCTTCGGAGGTTCGCGTGGAGCGAGCGTGCTGGGCCCGCTGGCCGGTGTCCCATGCCTGTCGGTACCCATGGGTTTCGGGCCGCATGGGTTGCCCCTCGGCCTGTCCATCACCGGAGATCTATCCTGCGAGAATACGATTCTGCAGATTGGCATGACGTACCAGAGAGAGACGGACTGGCACCGCCGAAGACCGCCCCCGTAAGAGCCCGCTTCCGTAGCCTCTGCGGTTGGTCTAGGATGCTCGAGCCTGGGTAGGTCTAGGGATAGGAATCTGAACGTACAAAAGTGTCGGCTCGCACGGGTCGAATGACAGGAGGCCCCCATGTCCTTAGGCCAGCCGATGTCTCGTTTCGAGCTGCGCAACTGCCCGAAGTGCGGAGCGCAGCAGCAAAGCCCAGGCTCAACGATCTGTGAGCAGTGCGGCACAGACATGCGTGTGGCATCCATGCAGTTCCCCTCACAGCGTTCTGTGCCACACCTCAAGGTGCATTTCCGAACCCCGACCCATCTCCTAAAGCGGACCATCACGGCGCTGGTGGCGCTGGCGGTTGTCGTTGTTGGTTTGAGCTTCGTCCCTGCGGTGAGTGCGCGCGTCCCGGCGATGAAGAAAGTTGCAGCGACCGCCCAACTGGAACTGCGGCGCGCCGAGGCATTTGTCAGCAGGTACCTGCCGCGTTTGAAGATTGGGACTCAGACCCAGCGACGCCCCTCGCCGCCGGCTGCGACCTCACCGAAATCCGCGCCGGCCAAGCGGCCGGCTGCGCCGCCACAGAAATCCGCACCGGCCCGGACCGCAGCTATACAATCTGTGACGGTCAGGTCCACACCAATCGGAGTGACAGTACAAGTCAACGCACGCGCAGTGGGGAAGACCCCGCTGACCCTCAAGCTCGCGCCGGGAACCTACAAGGTGACATTCAGCCGGTCGGGCTACGTGACGGTCACGCGTACGATCACTGTGAAGGCCGGACAGGCCGCCTCGCTAAATGTGGCCCTTGCGAAAGCGCGTTCGGGAACGCCATCGGCCCCGGCACAGGCGCCGCCGCCTCAACCTCAGCCGGGTAATAGCGGGAAGTAAAGGTCTCAACACGACCAGCCCATGCTCATTCCAATCTTGATTCCTAGGAAGGCGCGATAGAAATCTCGGTTCTCCTCGGAAGGCGCGATAGAAATCCCGGTTCTCCTCGAAGGCCTCGGTCTTGACGTTCGGCACGACTCGCCTGAATAGCCGCGTCCACGCCCTCCTATGCGCCGTGTCCGCCAGGCGTCGGCTCGGGGCTGGCCTCGCCCCGATTGGGTCGATTCCTCGGTCCGGAAGGAGGTACCCGGTGCCCGGAAATCGGGCGAAACTGGTACCTGGTACGTTAATGCGAGATTGCACCCTGGAGTGGCCCGGCTGGTGGATGAATATGCGTCTGAATGTCGGTATAAATGAGGTAGGGGTATCTGGGCCGAAGACAGACAGACGTCGCTGACCAGCAGTACAAGGACGGGGGGAGACCGCAGATGATCATCAAGGCGCTTCCAGCGGTAAGGGAATTCATCCAGCCGGGCGCCGCTGTCCTCGCGAGCGGAGCATTTGACCCTCTCCACTACGGCCACATCCGATACATCCGGGCGGCTGCGGAGCATGCCAGAACGTCCAATCTCCCCCTGGTAGTCGCCGTGGCCCCGGACGAATACGTCAAACGAAGACACCCGCTGCTTCAGCCGCTGGAGGGGCGGATGGAAATGCTGGACGCGCTGCAGGGGGTGGACTTCGTGGTCCCTCAGGCGAGTGAAAGTCTCACAAAGGCGATCAAAGAGATCTGCCCTGTCTATTTGATCAAAGGCACGGACTGGAAGGCGCACGGCCTGCCGGAAGACGAGGTGAAGGCCATTAAGGAGGTTGGAGCAACCATCTCGTGGGTGGATGTGAGCCCCATCAGCAGCAGCGAGTTGCTGCACGCGGCCTTTTGGCGGTTCGCCGACGAGTGGGTCGGCCGGACGTAGGAACAGGGCGGCCGTGACCCTGTGAGTCTCCCGCTCAAAACCCGAGAACTCTCCGTGCTCCCTGGGTGACCGAGGAGGGCTGGGTCCCTCTAACTACCGATCGGTCCGTCTCAGGATCCAGAGGCCCGTGTTCATATCACTGCCGTAGACGAGGCCGGTCTCGGGATCGACCACCACGCCCCAGATCTGGGTTGTGTTGGTGAGCACGTTGCGCTGGCTGGGTTTGATCGGTTGCTTGCCGGCTGGCGGGACGAAGTTCGCTACTTCGACTGGTGCCGTCGGGTTACTCGCATCGACGACACGAACACCATCTGTGTACCACGAAATGTAGACGTCGGTCCCCACCACCAGAGGATTGTGAATCACGTAATCCCCAGCCCCTGGGTCAGACAGGCCGAGTGAATGCGGAGTCTTAAACGCGCCGATCTGGACAAGGTTGCGCGGATTAGACGCATCAATGATGCGCAAGTATCCCCAGCCGGGTACGATACCTGGCCCAGTCTTGCAAAAATCCTCGTCCGCCGCAAAGAGAAGCTTTCGAACGTCGTCATAGCTCGTCGAATGCGCATCCCCGTCTTCGTTTACCGCATAGACAAATTGATCGAGGAGGCGGGGGTTGCGCGGATTCGAGATGTCGAGCGAGATGAAGCCGCCGTCGAAGTACGACACGAAGAGGAGTTTGCCGTCCTCGGATGGATCGACGCCGTGCCCGAAAGTAGATGGGAAGCAACCTTGGCCGATGCGATCCGGGTCGAGACCGAGGTCCTTGCGGACCCCAAACGTGGAAACGAGCACGGGCTGCCGGGGATCTGTGACATCAACGATCCAAACCTCCCCCCTGCCTTGGCGGTCTCGCAACGTCACACCATCAGACTCGTGCCGCTCGGCAAACGGCAGGCTCGCAAAGACGTAGGTTCTCGTGCCCTGACCGCCGATCTCAAGTTCATGGAAGCCGCGTGTACAGCACCCGGTGTCAAAGTGGGAGAGCCGAACCGGATCGCCAGGGTTGGTGACATCCCACAGGTCAAGCCCTCGGTGACCGTCGGCGGACGGGGAGGTGCGGAAGGCAGCGCAATACTGGACGCCTACGGCGGCGATGTCATGACCGGCGAGAGGGCCCGAATTCGCGGTGTAAACTGCGACGTCTTCGACTGACGCGCCCTCATTCCGGAGATCGGCGACCTGGGCCGGATTCGCGGGATTCCGGACATCGATGACAGCGATGCCGCCATCGCTGGGACAGAACGCAGGATGCGACGGATCAAAGAAGCCCCAGCGGCCCACATAGGCAAATCCTTTGTGCGCAAACACATCGGCGTTGAAGCCTCGGTCCTCGAGACTCGCCTGGCCGACGGCGACCATGTTCAAGGCCGAACCACTCTTGGTCCCACCGTTATACGTCGTCTGGGCCTCTTTGAGGCGCTGCTGCTCGCTGGGCAACAAGTCGTCGTCGGGGGAAGCCGCCATTGTCACGGCTGTCAGTGCGACCGCCGCAAAGGCGAGCATCCCGGTACCCAGTACCGCCCGCATAGCCCCACGTCCGGATCGCTTCGGCCGGTTAGTCCAATCTCTCATCATCCCCACGCTCCCGGAAGGTCGGTCTGCTTTTGCTTCAGCCAATTCGCGCGGACGGCTCAAGGGCCGCCCACTCAAGATTAAGGTAGGGGTGCAATTAGCTGGTTGGCTTCCATCCCCTTGGGATTCCTGCTATTGAGCGTGGCGCTATCCAGCATTCTCCAGCGGTAACTCGGGAGGACCGCACCCCTACGACACATCCCGCTTCGCGATCTAGGCACCTTGTTTACGTGCGCGCTAGGTGGCTCAAGATATTGAGGACGAGCCCGTTGGGGTCGACCACGAAGAAACGCCTCACGCCCCAGGGTTCGTCGGTGAGCGGATAGGCGATCTTGAGCCCGCGGGCGACCGCCGTGGCGTGGACAGCGTCGACGTCAGCAACCTCGATCGAGATGTTTGGATGGATCCCCGATTGGTCGCTCCGCAGAATGCTGATTTGGGCTGTCTGGTTGGTTGGAGAAACGAACGTAATGATCCAACCCAAATCCATACCGACATTGAAGCCTAGGAAGTCGCCGTAGAAGCTTCGACTCTCTTCGAACTTGTCGCTCTTAACGTTCGGCACGACTCGCCTAATTGGCATATCGATATCCTCTTATACGTGCTCGCCGGCGGTGGCTCGGGGCTCCCTTCGCTCCGCGGCTCCTGATTCTAACGCAGGCCTCCCGCTCCCTACCTGCGTCTGTCCGTAGCCGCCCTCGAGTTCACGGCCTGCGACCAGGATGCCGCCGCTGAACCACTCACTCCGTTCGGGTTCAGGGCGCGAGTGACCCTAATGTTGCTGTCTCCAGCCATGTACCGGAGCGAAGCTACTGGTGCGTGGCGACTGCGCAGCCACGCTCGAGGGGAACCCGCTCCGCCGCCGGAGTAGTACCAGTCGGAACCCGCGGACAGGACAAAGACAGCAGCATGGGAAAGCCTGAGTTGGATGCGACCCCGGACCGGCGCCATCCTTCTTCTTATACTGGGGGTCCCTGCATTCGGCTACGGGGGACCGCATGTCCGATGTGTCAATCCACCTGTACCTCGACAACTCTCTTCAGCGCTGGTCACGCGTGTCGTCGACGGGGACACGATCGATGTTGTCCCTAACCGAAACCGCGTTAGCGTCCGGTTGATCGGGATCGACGCACCAGAAGTACACTGGGGCTCCAGACTGGATCGACAAGCGCAGAGCATCGGCGTCTCCAGCCGTGTCATGCAGAACCTTGGTCACCAGTCGTCCGAGTTTGCGAGACGCTACCTGGACGGGAGGGAAATTCGTCTAGAACTGGATGTTCAGCACCGAGATTCCTTCGGCAGGTTGCTGGCCTATGTATGGCTGAGGGACAGCAGACTTTTCAACATGATCATACTTCGAGAGGGGTACGCTCAGGTCTATACGTTTCCACCAAACGTGAAGTATGTTGATCTCTTCCTGGCCTGCGAACGAGAGGCCCGGGAGAAAGGACGCGGCCTTTGGCGTAGATGAACCCATTGGGCCGTGTTTGCGGTTGCCGGCGATGCCATAAGACCTACCGGCTGAATCCGAACTTTCCGTTCGAGTTCTTCCACTCAACACGGGGCGGGATGGGCTCTATGGTGTCCCAGTGCTCGGCAATTTTCCCGGTCTGAATTCGGTAGAAATCGTAGAATGATGAGGGGCGATCTCCGAAACTGCCCTCGGCGACAACGAGCACGAAATTGCCTTCCCCAAGCACTTTGTGCACTCGATCGTACTTCAGTGCCAAGCCCTGCTTGGCCAAGGCCTGCAGCCCGGCGAACAGGCCGGTCAGGTTGTCGGCAACCAGCGGGCTGTGCTGGATGTAGTTGTTGCCGTCGAAGTAGCTCGCAAATTTATCCCTTCGGCCATGAAGAAGGTCCTCCATGTAGGTTTGCATCAGAGCCTTGTTGGCCTCGGTCTTGTCGAGCTCGGACGCTGCCGTCGGGCCATCGATCATCGTGTGGCCGCTTGGACTCGGCTTGGCGGCGGTTTCCTGCAGGTTGTCCCAATGTTCGACGACCTTTCCATCTTCAAAGCGGAAGATATCGAAACCCACCTTCGGGCCGAAGAAGTTGTAGTCGGTATGGGCAAATACGAAGTTGCCGTCCTGAAAGACACGCACCGTATTGACCTTGGCTGACCCCTTTGGAAGGACTTGGAAGAGGGTGCGAAGACCGGCTAAGCAGTCGCCTGCGGCCAGGTTGTGTTGAACGTACTTGTTGGGATTGATGTAGGCGATCGGCTTGCTGTCACCCGTCTCGAAGCTCTTGAGAAGTTCGACGACTTGCTGCTTGTAGTTGGCCATGTTCCCCTCTGATCGCTCGCGCGAGAATTCGAGTTTTGTCTTTCATCTTCTCCTTTCGCTCGCTGCCCCCTACAGCAAAATACGCAGGGGGGAGTACCTCCGCCGGTAACCCCTTCGAGGCCGGGGGTTCACGCTCCACAATTCTTCTCATATGAAAATCGGGCGGGATACTGCGCCCACCCGCTTTTCACATGGGGTGACCGACGGGACTCGAACCCGCGACCTCCTGGGCCACAGCCAGGCGCTCTAACCAAGCTGAGCTACGGCCACCACGATCAAATGGATTCTAGCACACGCCATCGGGTCTAGGCCGCCCGAGTCGGGGCAAGTTTAAGATGGGAGCACTAGCGCCCCGAAATTTTGGCTCCCACAATCGAATACGGACCTCCGGGGACAGCGGCACTGGAGACTGGCAATGTACGGACGGCAGCGGCTGAATGATCTCCCGCTGCTTACCTGTCCGAAGTGCGGGGCGCCCCAGGAAAGCCCGGGCTCCACAGTCTGCGAGCTCTGTGGCGCGAATCTCCCGCACCCTCGCGTCAAGAAACCGCTATCGCCTCATCCGGTCCTGCGACTAAAGCACGTCCTCCGCGGACCCGTTCGGCTGCTCACACGAGGCATCGCAGCCGTGCAACTATTGGTTTTCCTCGTCTTTCGGGGTGTGATCCTTCTGCTGCTGCTGACATCTCTCGTCATAGGCTCGAGCTTTGTCCCTGAAGTGAACGCGCTTCTTCCGGCGACGAAAGAAATTGCCGCACCAGCCAGACAGTGGCTGAAGCGCGTCGAGGATTGGGCTGGCAAGCTGCTGGCGAGTTGGGAGGCGGAGCTTCAACCGCAGCGCCCCACGGCTCAATCAGCCGCCAGCCTGCAGAACCTTGCGCCGGCCCATTTCGAAGCAACCCAGGCGGTGATGATTAGCTCCGTGCCCCGTGGAGCGACAGTTCGCCTAAACGCGCGCGAGATGGGGAAGACCCCGATGACGCTCAAGCTCGCCCCCGGGACCTATAGGGTGACAATCAGCCGGACGGGCTACGCAACTGTCAGCCGCACGATCACCGTGGAGCGCGGAAAAGCCGCCTCGCTCGGTGTGAGCCTCGCTCGCAAGGGCCCACCTCCCGTACAACCTGTACCTCCTTCCAGACAGTCTCGGGACACAAAGAAGTATAACCACAAACTGGATGGCGAGCCGTAAGCAGTCCTCTTGGTAGCGAGCGGCGTGAGAGGCCACGACTCGGTTGATGGCATGAACGCGTAGCCTCGGCCATCGCTGCGGCCGGCAACGCAGACTCCAGTCCAGCCACGCGGGCGTGGGTTGTCGACAGCACCCCGCCCGTCCTCTCGGTGACGGCCAGTCCCCGGATCCTCTGGCCGCCTGACCATCGGATGGTCGAGGTCGTTCTTTCCGTGGCAGCAAGTGACAACCTTGGAGCAGTTCGGGTTGTCCTTGTATCAGCGACCAGCAGCGAGCCAGACAACGGCGTGGGCGACGGCGACACGACGAACGACATCCAGAGCGCGGAGGTCGGCACACTCGACACACGGGTTCTCCTGCGAGCCGAGCGTTCGGGCGTAGGACCAGGCCGGGTATATACCCTGACATACCAGGCGACGGATTTGGCGGGGAACACCACAACAGCGAGCGTTACCATCGTTGTCCCACACGACAGGCCATAGAGAAAGAAATGACCATTGGGGGGCTGGCTGCGGCCGGCCCCCTGAGCACTCCCCAGGCAAGACAACGGGTCGCAGCGCCGTGACAGCGCCGTTACCTGCCGGGCGCATCGTCCATTTGTGGGGAAGTTTGCACGGGAGGTGACAGCATGAAACTCACGGGCTGGCTCGCGGTCATTGTTGTGGTCGGCGTGGCTGCCTTCGGCGGGCGGATGGTGTCGGCGCAGGGATACGGCGGCGGATCCGACTACGACAGGGCGGGGGGTGCGGGGACAGTTGATGCCCTGAAAACTGCGCGGACCCACGCCACCAATGCCGCCCGATCCGAGACGCTGCGCGATTCACTATGGCATCTGGGCCACGTGGTGAACTGCCTGGAAGGCAAGGGTGGCAAGAACTACGATGCCAACAACCTCAACCCATGTCAGGGGCAGGGCGGGGGGATTCTCCCAGATCTGCAGGCGGCGGCGCGGAGCTATCAGATGGGAGCCTCAACTGCGCTTGACCTGTCGCGGAAAGCGGAGCAGATGGCGATGGACACGTTGAAGTTGACCGATCTTGCTGAGGTGAAATCCGGCGCCGCGAAGGCCGCCGACATGTTAGGCGATGCCCTGAAAGCTCTCGGGAAATAGCATTAGCTTTCTTGCGCCGGGGGCCGGCTCCTGAGCCGACCCTCAGTGCATCCCGGGGGTTGACATCCGCCCGCGCCTTTGCTAACGTCCTGGACAAGCCCAAAATTGCATGAGGAAGTGCGCCTAGGGTTCCACGGCTCCCACGAGGGCCGGTTGGTCCGAGCGGCGCAGGCGGTCCTGGCGACCGCTACACCGTCGGGATAAAAGCCTGAGGGGTAGGTTCCTCGAGAATCTATCGCTCAGGCTTTTTCCATCTATCGCAACGCGAAGGCAACGCGGGGAAGCAGTAGGCAGCCGCCTGGCTTAAAGAGAGCCGGGAGAAGTGGGAGCCGGTAGCGGACGGCCGCCGAACTCGTCCCCAAGCCGCGGTGCCGACTGAGGTAGGCGCCGCCGGTTCGCCACCGTTACCAGGTTAGAGAGCCCTCCAGCAGAAGTTGAAAAGTTGGAGAGTTGGAAAGTTGGATCCAACTCTTCAACTTTCGGACTCTTCAACTCCGTTGGGGGGAACTAAGGTGGTACCGCGGGAGCATCCGCCCTTAGGGGGACCCGCGGTGTGTTTTTTTGTCGGCCTTATTCGTGAGGTGAGGGGTCATGGCACGTCAGATGACTGCAGCGAAACCGTCTCCACCCGCCGAGCGGCCTCGCCAGATGAACGGCGCGCAGACGCTCGTGGAAGCGCTGCGCCGTGAGGGCGTGGAGATGCTCTTCGGTCACCCGGGCGGCGCGTCGCTACCAATATATGATGCGCTGTACGATGCGCAGGACATCCGCCACATCCTGGTCCGGCACGAGCAGGTTGCGGCCCATGCCGCCGTCGGGTATGCTCGCGCGTCCGGCCGCGTCGGAGTATGCACCGCCACCTCTGGCCCGGGCGCCACGAACCTCATCACCGGGATCACCGACGCCATGATGGATTCCGCTCCGATCGTCGCCATTACCGGGCAGGTGCCGCGGCCGGTCATCGGCAACGACGCCTTCCAGGAGGCCGACGTCACCGGCATTACAATGCCGATCACAAAATACAACACCCTGGTCATGCGCGCCATGGACATTCCCAAAGCCGTGCGCATGGCGTTCTATCTGGCCAAGACCGGGCGGCCTGGTCCGGTGCTGGTGGACATCCCGCGTGACGTGTCCCAGGAACTCTGCGAGCCGGATTTCGATGAGGATCCTGCACTGCCGGGATACCGGCCGGTGGTCGACGGCAACCCAGGTCAGATCGCCGAAGCGGCCGACGCCTTGGCCGCTGCCGAGCGCCCGATCGTCTATGCCGGTGGGGGCATCATCAGCAGCGGCGCGACGCCTGAGCTCACGGCCCTGGCCGACCGGACCGGCATCCCCGTCGTGCTCACATTGATGGGCAAAGGGGCTATGGACGAGACCCACCCGCGCTGTCTGGGCATGTTCGGCATGCACGGCAGCGCCTTTGCCAACTGGGCCATCAACCGCGCCGACGTCATTCTGGCCGTAGGCGTGCGTTTCGATGACCGCGTCACCGGCCGCCTGAAGGACTTCGCCCCCCACGCCCGTTTCATCCACATCGACATCGACCCGGCCGAGATCGGGAAGAACAAGCCGGCGCATATCCCGATCGTGGGCGACGCCAAGCGAGTGCTGGCCGCGCTCGTCCCGCTGGTGCGGCCGCCGAAGATTGAGGCATGGTGGAAGCAGATTGAGGAGTGGCGGGAGCGTTATCCGTTCCGCTACCGGCAGCGCGATGGCCGCATCAGCCATCAGTACGTCTGCGATCTGCTCAACCGTCTGACTGGTGGGCGGGCCATCGTCGTCACCGACGTCGGCCAGCACCAGATGTGGATGGCCCAGTGGTACAAGTGCCGCGAGCCGCGCACCTTCATCTCCTCCGGTGGACTGGGCGCCATGGGCTTCGGCTTTCCGGCCGCTTTGGGCGCCAAGTTCGCACGGCCGGACAAGCAGGTCATTGCGCTCGTCGGTGACGGCGGGTTCCAGATGACCCTGCAGGACCTCATCACCGCAGTGGAGCATGGGTTAAGCCTGCCGATTTTCATCCTGAACAATGGGGCGCTGGGGATGGTGCGGCAGTGGCAGACGTTCTTCTACCGCGGCCGTTTCTCGTCGTCCATTCTGCGCAACCCTAACTTCGCCAAGATCGGAGAGGCCTACGGCGCGCGCGGAATCCGCGTGGACCAGCCCGAAGAGGTGGAACGCGCGCTCCGCACTGCGCTGGAGACGGAAGGCGTGCCGTGTGTCGTGGATATCCTATGCGATCCGGAGGAAAACTGCCTGCCGATGATCCCGTCCGGGCAGTCGGTGGCGGAGATGATTCTGGATGACTGACCCGCAACACGCGGCCACCATCTCGGTGCTGGTGCAGAATGCGCCGGGCGTGCTGGTGCGCGTGGCGGGGTTGATCCGCAGGCGGGGCGTGAATATCCACAGCCTGTCCGTCGGCCCGACGGAAGATCCGAGCATCTCCCGGATGACGATCGTGGTGGACACGGCGCCGGAGCGCACCGAGCAGTTCGCCAAGCAGCTGCGCAAAGTCGTCGAAGTGCTCCGGGCGACGTCGATCGACAGCACGCCGGCAGTGGACCGTGAACTGGCGCTGATCAAGGTCAATGTCACGCCGGGGACGCGGCTCGAGATTATGGAGATCGCCAACGTCTTCCGGGCGAGTGTGGTGGACCTCACCGACAAGACGATGACACTGGAGGTCACCGGCCGGGGCGAGAAAGTCGACGCCTTTGTCACCCTGCTGGCCAAGTATGGGATCCGGGAGATGGCCCGCACCGGCCAGGTGACACTCGTGCGGGGAGCGCAGAATACGTGACAGACTGTGACGGGGGTGCGGTGATGGCCATGATCTTCTATGACAAGGATGCGTCACTGGAGCCGCTGCGCGGGAAGACCGTGGCCGTCATCGGCTACGGCAGCCAGGGCCACGCGCACGCCCAGAACCTTCGGGACAGCGGCGTGAGCGTGGTCGTCGGCCTATACCGCGGCAGCGCGTCCTGGGCGAAGGCGGAGGCCGACGGCTTTCGCGTCGCCACCGTGGGCGAGGCCGCGCAGCAGGCCGATCTGGTGGTCATGCTCGCCCCGGACCACGTGCAGCGACAGATCTATGAAAATGAGATCGGCCCGACGCTGCGGCCCGGGAACACGCTCCTCTTCGCGCACGGATTCAACATTCACTTCGGACAGATCGTGCCGGCCCCGACCGTGGACGTGGTGATGATCGCGCCGAAGGCGCCGGGGCACCGCATGCGGGAGTTGTTCGTGGAGGGCGTGGGGGTGCCTGGGCTGCTGTCCGTGCACCAGGATGTCACGGGGCACGCCAAACAGACGGCGCTCGCCTATGCCCGCGCCGTCGGCTGCACGAAAGCCGGCGTCATCGAGACTACGTTCAAGGAAGAGACGGAGACCGACCTCTTTGGCGAGCAGACTGTGCTGTGCGGCGGGATTTCCAGTTTGATCAAGACGGGGTTCGATATCCTCGTGGAGGCAGGCTACCAGCCGGAGATCGCCTACTTCGAGTGCCTTCACGAGATGAAGCTGATCGTGGACCTGATGTACGAAGGCGGTCTGTCCTACATGCGCTATTCCGTGTCTGATACCGCGGAGTACGGCGACTACAGCCGCGGCCACCGGGTGATCAGCGACCGTGTGCGCGCGGAGATGAAACGGATTCTCCACGAGGTGCAGGACGGCACATTCGCCCGCGAGTGGGTGAGCGAGAATCAGGCTGGCCGTCCGAACTTCAAGGAGCAGCGCCGGCAGGAACAGGCGCATCCCATTGAGGAGGTCGGCCGGCGGTTGCGGGCGATGATGCCCTGGCTGTCCCGCAAAGGGACAAAGCAGCCGGTCGGAGCGTCCTGAGGGATCTCATGGCCGACAGGGTCTTCATCTTCGATACGACGCTGCGCGATGGTGAGCAGTCGCCCGGCTTCTCCATGTGGCCGGAAGAGAAGCTGGAGATGGCGCGGCAGCTCGCGCGGCTTGGGGTCGATGTCATCGAGGCCGGATTCCCGATCTCCTCGCCCGGAGAGTTCGAGGGGGTGCGGCGGATCGCGGCCGGCGTGCGCGGACCCATCATCTGCGGGCTGGCCCGGGCGAATCCGAAAGACGTCGAAGCGGCGGCCGAGGCGGTGCGTCCCGCCGAGCGTGCGCGGGTGCACACGTTTATCGCCACGTCGCCCATCCACATGGCCCGCAAGCTGCGGATGTCCCCCGACGAAGTCCTGCAGACCGCGCAGCAGGCGGTTGCGTATGCCCGCAGGCTTGCGCCTGAAGTCGAGTTCAGCGCGGAGGACGCCACCCGGTCGGACATCGACTTTCTCTGCCGGGTATTCGAGGCGGCGATTCAGGCCGGGGCCACGATCATCAACATCCCGGATACCGTGGGCTACGCGGTGCCGGAGGAGTTCGGCGCGCTGGTGCGGTCGCTCCTGGAGCGCGTCCCGGGGATGGACCGCATCACCGTCAGCGTCCACTGCCACAACGACCTGGGTCTGGCCACCGCGAACACGCTGGCGGGGGTGCGGGCCGGCGCCCGGCAGGTGGAAGGGACGGTCAACGGCATTGGGGAGCGCGCGGGCAATGTCGCGCTGGAAGAAGTGATCATGGCGCTGGGGACCCGGCGCGACTCGATAGGTCTGACCACCGGCGTTGACACCACGCAGATCTACCCGACGAGCCGGTTGTTGTGCGCCTTTACCGGGATCGACGTTCAGCCCAACAAAGCCATCGTTGGAGCGAACGCCTTCGCCCACGAGGCGGGCATCCACCAGCACGGTGTGCTCGTGGACCGGCGGACCTACGAGATCATGACGCCCGCGTCGATTGGCCTTCCCACCAACCGTCTGGTGCTGGGCAAGCATTCCGGCCGGCATGCGTTCGAGAAAGTGCTGCAGGATGCCGGCATCCGGCTGGGGGCCGATGAGCTGGAACGCGCCTTTGCCCGCTTCAAGGAGGTCTGCGACCGCAAGAAAACCGTGCTGCAGGAAGAGGTCATCGCGCTGGTCGAGGAGCAGTTCGCCCTCTTCCCGCGCACCTGGGAACTGGGGCGGTTCTCCGTGACGACCGGGACAGGTCGCCGGCCCATTGCCACGGTGCGGGTGACCAAGGGGGAGACGGAGGAGGAACGGACGGCGTCAGGCGATGGACCCGTCAACGCCCTGTTCGATGCGATTGCGTCGGGCGTGGGTGTGCGGCCGGAGCTGGTGGATTACTCGGTCCGCGCTGCGGCCGGCGGCGCCGATGCGGTCGGCGAGGCGGTGGTGAAGCTGCGATGGGAAGGCGACCTCTCAGTTGGACGCGCCAGCAGCACGGATGTCCTGGAGGCCAGCGCCCGCGCGTATCTGTCAGCGGTCAACAAGATCCTGGCGCGCCAGCCGGGGGGCCAGTCCGCTGTCATTGCGGGTGAGGAGGAGGTCGCCACGGCCCCTGCGGGGCCTCGCGATGACTCCGTCACTTCGTCGCGGAGCCTGCCCCGAGCTGCGCCGAGGGGTTCCTCGCAATGATAGGATGGGAGGCACCCTCGCGATGGGAATGACGATGACCGAGAAGATTCTCGCCTTCCATGCCGGCCGGCCCGAGGTACGCCCCGGCGACCTCATCGACTGCACGGTCGACTTCTTGTTCGCCAACGACATCACAGCGCCGCTGGCGATCAAGGAGTTCGAGAAGATGGGTGTCGGGCAGGTGTTCGATCCCGACCGGCTCGCGTTCGTCTTCGATCACTACGTCCCCAACAAGGACATCGCCTCGGCGCAGCAGTGCAAGATCACCCGCGACTTCGTCGCCGCGCATCATCTGCCCCATTTCTACGATGTCGGTCGTTCGGGAATCGCCCACGTCCTGCTCGCGGAACTGGGCTACGTCGTTCCCGGGGACGTGTTCGTCGGCGCGGACTCCCACACGTGCAACCACGGCGCGCTCGGGGCGTTCTCGACGGGCGTAGGATCGTCAGATCTCGCCGCGGCGATGGCGCTGGGCCGCCTGTGGCTGCGCATCCCCGAGTCGATGAAGTTTGTCTTTCACGGCCGGCTGCGCCCCTGGGTGACGGGGAAGGACCTGATCCTCACCGTCATCGGCGAGATCGGCGTGGACGGCGCCCGGTACGGAGCGATGGAGTTTGCCGGCGACGCGCTGACACACCTGACGAAGGACGAGCGGTTCTCGATCACGAACATGGCCGTCGAGGCCGGGGCCAAGAACGGCATCATGGAACCTGATGACCTGGTGCTGGAGTGGATACGACCCCGCGCCCGCCGGCCCCTCACCGTGTACCGCAGCGACCCCGACGCCAGGTATCTGGACGTGCGCGAGTACGAGGTGTCCTCGCTCGAGCCCGTGGTGTCGGCGCCGGCATCTCCCGGCAATGTGGTGCCGGTGCGGGAGGCTGCCGGTGTCCGGGTGGACCAGTGTTTCATCGGCACCTGCACCAATGGGCGCATCGAAGACATGCGTTTGGCGGCAAAGGTTCTGGCCGGACGCACGGTGCATCCGCACACCCGGCTGCTGGTGATCCCGGCGACCCCGGCCGTCTACCGCCAGGCCATGGACGAGGGGTTGGTGAAGATCTTCCTCGATGCGGGCGCGGCCATCAGCACATCCACCTGCGGGCCGTGCATCGGCGGACACATGGGCGTCCTGGCTGATGGGGAAGTGTGCGTCTCGACCAGCAGCCGCAACTTCGTGGGCCGGATGGGACACCGCGGCAGCAAAGTGTATCTCAGTAACGCCGCTGTGGCGGCCGCCGCGGCGGTAGCGGGGAAGCTCGTGCATCCGGAGGAGGTCGTCCGGGACACGGTGCCGGCGTAACACGGCCATGGGGATTCGAGGACACGCACGGAAGGTGGGCCATCACATCGACACCGACGTCATCATCCCAGCCCGGTACCTGGTGACGACCGACCCGGCGGAGCTGGCCAAATATGTCTTCGAAGATCTCGATCCGTCCCTCCGGCAGCGGATCGCTGTGGGGGACGTGCTCGTGGCCGGGGAGAATTTCGGGCAGGGGAGTTCTCGCGAGCACGCGCCCATCGCCATCAAAGGGGTGGGCATCTCGTGCATCGTCGCGGTGTCCTTCGCCCGCATCTTCTATCGCAACGCGTTCAACGTCGGCCTGCCGGTCATGGAGTGCCGGGACGTCCACGCCCGCGCGTCGGACGGCGACGAGCTGGACGTCGATCTGGCCACCGGCGCGATTCGCAACGTGACGCGGGGCGAGACCTACGAAGGTACGCCGGTCCCGGAGTTCATGCAGCGATTGCTGGCGGCCGGCGGGATTGTCGGATATGTGCGCGCCGAACTGGCGGGACGGCAGTAGGGAGTAGGGGGGTCGAGGAGGATGGAGTCCGGAGGTCGCGAGCGTCTGGAATCCTTGTTCAAGGTGCTGGTGGAGACACTCGGAGAACAGCGCCGGCCCGCGGGACTCGCCGGCCCCGCGGGGCAAGATGCTCAGGACGCCGATTGGGTAATCGAGCGCATTCAGGACTCATTCGATAGCCGTGCCCGGTGAGGCCCGGATTGCGCTTCTCCCCGGGGATGGGATCGGCCCTGAGGTCATCCACGAGGCCGTCAAGGTCCTCCAGGCAGTAGCACGCCGGTTTGTTCTGGAACTAGGGTTCACGGAGTTGCCCATCGGGGGCGTGGCCACCGACGCCACAGGGACGCCGCTTCCCGACGTTACCTTGCAGTCATGCCTGCGGGCCGATGCGGTCTTGCTGGGCGCGGTGGGCGGCCCAAAGTGGGACCATCTGCCTGGTCCGGCGCGGCCGGAGGCCGGCCTGCTGCAGTTACGCCGTGAACTCGGTGTCTTCGCCAATCTGCGCCCGGTGCGTCTCTTCCCGTCGGTCAGCGGTGTGTCGCCGTTGCGGCCGGAGGTCGCGGCGGGGACGGATCTGCTGATTGT
>Ga0066710_100001373_pt1 | contig 18071 bp, 15 predicted proteins | sample GraSoiAngelo_159_FD_79666 | JGI IMG/M metagenome (GOLD analysis project Ga0066710, IMG submission 79666) | Grasslands soil microbial communities from the Angelo Coastal Reserve, California, USA - 14_1009_16_40cm | ecosystem: Environmental > Terrestrial > Soil > Grasslands | place: USA... | reverse complement strand
CATCCCACTGCGCGAGCGCATCGACGCCGCAGTGCTCGCGCACGAGCTCGACCATGGTGCGTGCCGCGTACGGCGGATGCAGATCGATCGTCTCTCCGCCGAAGAGACGAATCAGCGGGTCGTCGCCGGCACCGGTTGCACCATCGTCGCCATCGAGTGACGGCGGGCCCACGGCCATGGCCGCATCGACGATCAGCGTCTCGGTGAGCCTGCGCATGTCGTGATAGTTGGCATACGCCTGGTACACCTCGAGCATGGTGAACTCGGGGTTGTGCCGCGGCGAGAGCCCCTCGTTGCGGAAGACGCGGCCCAGCTCGTAGACGCGTGAGTAGCCACCCACGAGCAGGCGCTTCAGGTGGAGCTCTATGGCGATGCGCAGGTAGACGTCGGTGTGCAGCGCGTTCCAGTGCGTCACGAACGGCACCGCAGCGCCGCCACCGGCGACGAGCTGCAGGATCGGCGTCTCGACCTCCAGGAAGCCGCGAGTGTCGAGCGTCGAGCGCAGTGCAGCGATCAGCGCGGTGCGCCGTTCGAAATGCCGGCGCTGGGATTCGCTGCTGAGCAGGTCCAGGTAGCGCTTGCGGTAGCGCGTCTCCTGGTCCTGCAGACCGTGGAACTTCTCGGGCGGCGGCTGCAGCGCCTTGACCAGCAGCGTCAGCGAGTCGGCCAGCACGCTGGGTTCACCGCGACGGGTGCGCGTCAGCGGTCCGCGCACTCCGACAATGTCGCCGAGGTCGAGCAGCCGGACGATCTCGTACGCGGACTCGCCCAGGCGGTCGGCCTTGAACCACATCTGCAGCCGGCCGCTCTCATCCTCGACGTGCGCGAAGCATGTGCCGCCCTGCAGACGCAGCTGCATGAGGCGGCCCGCCACAGCCACCTCGGGACCGAGCTCGGCCTCACCGTCAGCCGCTGGGTGCTCGGACTCGAATGCGGCCAGCATCCCGCGCGCACCCGCCATGGTCGCCGTCGGCGTGAAGTCGACGCCGTAGGCGGGCACACCGCGCTCGGCCAGCAGATCGACCTTGCGCCGCCGCTCCGCGAAGAGATCCTCGGCCGGCATGCGCGGTATCTTCGCCGCCCGAGCGCCGGCCGTGCGGTTGAGCGGGGTGCGGCTAGCCGATCTTGACGATCTTCAGCTTGCGCGTGCCGCCGGGGCTCTGGACTTCCACCTGGTCGCCGACCTTGTGGCCGAGCAGCGCCTTGCCGACCGGCGACTCCATCGAGATCCGCCCTTCGGCGACGTCGACCTCGGCAGGCCCGACGATGGTGAACGACTGCTTGCCGAACTCGTCCTTGACCTCGACCGCCGACCCCACCCCGACGGTGCCGTTCCCGGCCCCCTCCTCGATGATCACCGCATTGCGGAGCATGTTCTCGAGCACGAGGATGCGGCCCTCGAGCATGCCCTGGTCGTTCTTGGCGTCGTCGTACTCGGCGTTCTCGGAGATGTCGCCGAAATCCTTCGCGTATTTGATGCGCTCGGCTATCTCAGAGCGCCCAGTAGTACGCAGCTCGGCAAGCTCGCGCTCGAGCTTGGCGAGGCCGTCTCTCGTTAGGAGGACTGGCTTGTCCATTGCGTTGGGGTATACCTCTCGGCGGGCAGAATCGGGCGACCTGACAGGACCCGCTGTTGGGATAGCGGAGTATAGGTGAGCTACCCCTGACGGGACCGTTACGAAACGTCCCGTTATCGTTGACCACATCTGATATCCTGCCTATAATCTAGATCGCCAGACCCGGTTCGGGTCTGTTTTCGTGCCCCCCCTCTCGGGGCGTCTCTGGTCTCCAGGGGCGCCCTTTTTCATGCCAAATTGCCGGCCTTCCTCTAGTCAATCTTGTAGTAATTCCCGTCGGCGGAGGCGGGTTCATCCCGCCGTAGCCGGCACCGCTTCCGCGCCCGAAAATCGCGGTGGCCGGGTGCGGATTTTCGGGCGAACTACCCGTCGCCGCTGGTGAACACCGGGCGAAACCATCCTTGCGGACCGAGCCCTGCGGCGCGCGCTTCGTCGAGCAGCGATTCGATGTGACTGAAGGTCTCAAGCGACTGCACTTGCGCCCGCAGCCGGGCGGCGCCGTTGCAGCCCTTGATGGTCCAGGCCACGTATTTGCGGCCGATGCGCGTGGCGCGCGCCTCGCCGTGATACGCGCAGAGCATTCGCAGGTGACGGCGCGCCAGTTCGATCCTCGCGCCGAAGTCGAGGTCGGGGAGCAGCTCACCGGCGGCCAGATGCCAGGCGGCCTGGCGGATGAACCAGAAGTTGCCGAGCATGCCGCGGGCGACCACGACGCCGTCGACGATGCCGGCGCGGATGCGCGCGGCGATCAGGCGCACGTCGTCGACATCGCCGCTGCCGATCACGGGAATGTCGACCGACTCCTTGACCCGCGCAATCTCCGCCCAGTCGGCGTACCCCTCGTACTTCTGGCAGCGCGTGCGGCCGTGCACCGTCACGGCCGCCACGCCCGCATCCTGCAGTGCGCGGGCCAGTTCGGCCGCGTTGGTCGAGGCCCGGTCCCAGCCGAGGCGCATCTTCGCGGTGACCGGCACCCCCACCGCGGCCACCATCGCTCCCAGGACCCCAGCCGTGGCGTGGACGTCGCGCGCCAGCGCGGCGCCGCTGCCCCGGCTCACCACCTTGGCAACCGGACAGCCGAGGTTGACGTCCACGACGGCGGCGCCGCGCGCGACACAGACCTGCGCCGCCTCAGCCATGAGGCTCGCATCGCAGCCCACCAGCTGGGCGGCGACCGGCTCGGTGCCGGCCGGGAAGTCGAGCAACTTGAACGCGGCTTCGTTGCTGCGCACCACCGCCTCGGCGGCCACCATCTCCGTGGACACCAGCCCAGCGCCCATCTCACGCGCCAGGGAGCGGCATGGGGCGTCGGTGATGCCGACCATCGGCGCCACCAGCACAGGCGAGGACAGGTGCAGCGCGCCGATGCGCAGCGGCCGCAGGCCGCTGGCGGCGGCCACGCTCGCCACCGTCACGCGTTCTGCCCGTGGATGAGGCGGAGGCCGAGCAGCGTGAGGCGCTCGTCGACGATGGTGATCGAGGGCATGAGCGTCGCCAGGTCCGGAGCGAGGCCTCCCGTGGCGATCACCTTGGCGTCCTCGCCCAGCTCGGCGCGGAAGCGCGTCACCAAGCCCTCGACCAGCCCGACGTACCCGAAGACGATGCCCGACTGCATGCTGGTGATCATGCTGCGCCCGATCGCCGCCGGCGGCGCGACCAGCTCCACCCTGACCAGCCGGGCGGCGTGGCGCACGAGCGCGTCGTGGCTGATCTGGATCCCGGGGGCGATGGCGCCGCCCAGGTAGTCGCCGTCGCTGTTGATGGCGTCGAAGGTGGTCGCGGTGCCGAAATCGACCAGCACCGCCGGCCCGCCGTAGCGGTGAGCGGCGGCCAGCGCGTTGGCGATCCGGTCGGCGCCAACCTGGCGGGGGTCGTCGTACTGGATGCGGATCCCGGTCCGGGTGCCCGGGCCTACCACCAGCGGGGTCTGCCCGAAGTAGGTGCGCGAGAGGCTCTCGATGGAGCGCGCCAGGGTGGGCACCACGTTGCTGACCACCACCGCGGTGACCGACCTCGGCGCGACGTCCTGGCGCTCGAGCAGCTCGACGATGGTCAGGCCGAGCTCGTCTCCGGTGACCCGGTCGTCGGTGTGGATGCGGAAGTCGCAGGCCAGCCGCTCACCGTCGAAGACGCCCCCGACGATGTTGGTGTTGCCCACGTCGATGGCGAGGAGCATGGAGGTAGTCTTGCCGGTCGGATGGCGGGTGTGCACATCGTCTGCGACAGCACCGCCGACCTGGATGGCGAGTACCGGGCGGCGCATGCCGTTCGGGTGGTCCCGCTCAAGGTCATCTTCGGCTCCGACGTGCTCGCCGACGGGGTCGACATCGACCCGCCGGCGTTCTACCAGCGGATGCGCACCTCAGCGGTGCATCCACGCACCTCGCAGCCCACCCCGGCCGAGTTCGAGGCCGTTTTCCGCGAGCTGGGCGCCGACAGTGCACCGATCGTGTGCACCACCATCTCCGCCGACCTCAGCGGCACCTACGCCTCGGCCGCCCAGGCGAGATCGGCGCTGCCGGAGCAGGACATACGGGTCATCGACTCCCGCAGCGCGGCGATCGGTCACCAGGCGATGGTGCGCGCCGCGGTGAGCGTGGCGGAGGCCGGGGGCAGCGCCGACGAGGTCGAGGTGGCGATGGCTCGGGTCGCAGCGACGACGCGCGTGCTGTTCACTGTCGAGACCCTCGAGTACCTGCGCCGCGGGGGCCGCATCGGCGGCGCCCGAGCGCTGCTTGGTTCGATGCTCGACATCAAGCCGATCCTCGAGCTGCGTGAGGGCGTCATCGAGCCGTTGGAGCGGGTGCGAACGTACCCGCGCGCCGTGGCGACATTGGCGGACCACGCGATCGAGGCGGCCGGCGGCTGGGGCGACGCGGTGGTGTTCATCGCCCACGCGGACAAGACGGAGGTGGCCGCAGGCCTTGCCGAGAGCCTGACGCCGCAGCTCCGAAGCACGCCCATCGTCTCCGACGTGGGGCCCGTCATCGGCTGTCACTCCGGCCCAGGCGCGATCGGCATCGCCTTCCATCAGCCGCTCACGTAGGCTTCCCGCGACGCGTCCAACGGCGCAATCGCCACCGCCTCCTTTGACTTTGGTGGGCTGACCAACTAACATTCTGGTTGGCTAATCGACCAAGAGGAGGTAGTTCCTGTGATGGAACCGACCGAACCGCATCTGTACGAGCCGGAGGACCAGGCGGCTGCCCACGGGCACTCCGATGAGATCCTCGCCCCGATCATCGCCGCCCCGCTGTTCGAAGGCATCGCACAGACCGAGGCCGCCGAAATCCTCGAGACCTTCGACGAGCAGAGCTTCAACCGCGGCCATCGCATCACGCTCGAGGGGCTGCTCGGCTCCGACTTCTACGTAATCGCCGACGGCAGTGCCCGGGTGACCGTGGACGGCTGGAAGGTCGCCGCGCTGGGACCCGGTGACTTCTTCGGCGAGCTGGCGGTGCTCGGCGATGCTCCGCGGGTCGCCACCGTCGCCGCAGAGACGCCGTTGCGCTGCCTGGTGCTCCCCAACGGGCAGCTCGAGGAGCTGCTGGTGGCGCATCCCAAGCTCGGCGTCAACCTGCTGCGCACCGTCGCCGGCAGGTTCCGCGACCTCACCCGCAAACCGAAGGTGCTCGAGGGCGGGCTGGCCGCCACGTGAGTGGACTACGATTGCCGGCGCATGCAATCGTTCAAACTGACGCCATGATCGGGGAGGTCGACGCCGGAGCCACGCTCCAGTCACTCCCCCTGGAGGGGGACGATCCCAGTCGCCGGGGGCAGATCGTGCGGGCCGCAGCCGCCGTCCTGGGCCGGCAGGGCTACGGCGAGACCTCGCTGAAGGACGTCGCCCGCGAGGCCGGCGTCGCGCCCGGGCTGCTGCACTACTACTTCGAATCCAAGCAGGAGCTGCTGCTCGAGGTCGTCGTGGCCATGGAGCGCGAGATGATCCGCGACTGGCAGGCGGCCGTGGAGCAGATCGACGACCCGCTCGAGCGCATCGTCGCCGCGCTCGATCACGCCGCCGCGCGCTGCGCCGAGCAACCGGAGTTCTTCCGCCTGCTCTTCGACCTCTACAACATCGGCCTCAACAGCCCGGCACTTCGGGCTCGCTGCGCCCAGATGTGGTCGCACTTCATCGACGAGATCGAAGCCGAGGTGCGCCGCGTGCTTGGCCGGCTGCCCGCCTACGCCGTCGTGCCCCCGCGCGACCTCGCCGGCGCTGTGGCCGGGGCGATCGACGGCATCGCGCTCTCGGGCCTGGTGATGCAGCGGTCGCCCACCGAGCTGTACCACGCGCTCAAGGTCCTGCTGCTCTCGCTGGTGGTGACCGCGTACGTCACCGCGGGCCAGGAGCCGCCCGTGGCGCGGCTGCGCGAGCTGGTCGGGCGCTCGGCCTGAGTCCAGGCCGGCGCGGCCGGTTGCAACAGAGTCATCGGACGTTGTCGGTAGCCAGCCAGGGCTGCATGGCGCCCGGCGACAAATCCGCCACAAGGTGGCCTGCGGTACCGACCAGCCTTCACGGAGCGACTCTCTGGCGTCATCGACGCGTTTGGCGCGCGGTCATATAACCGTCGCAGCCTCCTGAGGGGGGGCAGCGGCGCGGTGAACGCCCGCGAACGATCGCCGGAGGCAGCGCATGACATCGCACGTCGGCACCGGGTGGGACGCATCGTGAGCCGCAGCACGACGGGTGACCGCGGGCTTCGTCGCTGGGGCGCGCTTGCCCTGATCACCCTCGGCGCGGCGGTGGTCGCGCCCGGCGCGGCTCCGGCGCACGCCTTCGCCGGTCCGCTCACGTCGGTGATCGTGCGCGGCGCAGGCCCCGAGTGCGCCCCCGCTGTCGCGGCTGACGTTGCTGCCACCGGCGGCCACACCACCCGCAACATCGCCATCCTCGCCGGTGGGGCGGCCGAGGTCCCCGGCGGCGCGCTCAGCGCGCTGGGCTCCGCACCGTGCGTGGCCGAGGTGACCCCAGACTCGCCGGTCCAGCTCGCCTCGATCGGCGGCTACGACCCGACCACCGACGTCGGTTCGCTGTACAGCACCGAGCAGATCCTCGGCGCGCAGGCCGCCTGGCAGGGCGGCGCCACCGGCCAGGGCGTCGGGGTGGCCCTCATCGACACCGGCGTCGCGCCGGTCGCCGGCCTCAACGGCGCCGGCCAGGTCACCAACGGGCCCGACCTCTCCTTCGACTCGCAGGTGCCGCAGCTCACCTACAACGACGAGTTCGGCCACGGCACGCACATGGCCGGCATCATCGGCGGCAACGACGTCTACGGCAGCGGCGCGCATTACGCCGGTGACACCAACCACTTCGTCGGCGTCGCCCCGGACGCGCACATCCTCAACATCAAGGTCTTCGACGAGAACGGTCTCGCGGACGTGTCGCAGGTGATCGCGGGCATCGACTGGGCGGTGGCGCATCGCAACGACCCGGGACTCAACATCCGCGTCATCAACCTCTCCTTCGGCACCAACAGCAGCCAGGCGTACACGCTCGATCCGCTCGCGTTCTCCGCCGAGGTGGCCTGGCGCAGCGGCATCGTCGTGGTCGCAGCGGTGGGCAACAACGGCCCCACCTCGGGCGGCGTCAGCGATCCGGCGTATGACCCCTACGTGCTGGCCGTGGGCGCCGCGGACACGACCAACACGTTGAGCACCGCCGACGACAGCGTCGCGCACTTCTCGAGTGTCGGCAACCGCGTGCGCAACCCGGACCTGGTGGCGCCAGGCGTGCACATCGGCAGCCTGCGCGATCCCGGCTCCTTCATCGACCTCAACTACGGCGCCGGCGCGACGGTGGCGGATCGATTCTTCCGCGGCAGTGGCAGCTCGATGGCCACCGCGGTGGTCTCGGGCGCGGCCGCCGTGTATTTCTCGGCGCACCCCACCGCAACGCCGGATCAGGTGAAGTACGCGTTCACCAGCACGCTCAGGCCGCTCCTGGGTCAGCCCGCGAGCGCGCAGGGCGGCGGTGAGCTCAACCTCGCGGCAGCGCTGAACGCGAGCACGCCGCTCTACCTTGCGCAGCAGTCGTTCGCCGTCGCCACCGGCACCGGCTCGCTCGACGCATCGCGAGGCGGCGTCCACATCACCTCCAACGGCGTGGCGCTCAGCGGTGAGCGCGACATCTTCGGCAACGCGTGGAACGCCGGCGCGATCGCGCAGGCCACGCTGAACGGCGTCGCCTGGGTGGGAGGCACCTTCAACGGCGCCGGCTGGTCGGGCGCCGGGTGGTCCGGAGCCGGCTGGTCGGGTGCCGCATGGTCTGGTGCCGGGTGGTCCGGGGCGGGCTGGTCCGGCGCCGGGTGGTCCGGAAGCGCATGGTCCGGTGCGGGCTGGTCCGGGGCCGGCTGGTCCGGCGCGGGCTGGTCGGGCGCCGGGTGGTCCGGGGCCGGCTGGTCCGGGGCGGGCTGGTCTGGTGCCGGGTGGTCCGGGGCCGGCTGGTCCGGCGCCGGTTGGTCGGGAGCGGGATGGTCATGACAGGTAAACGGTGCCGCCTGCGGACAGCGCGGACCCGCTGAGCGTCGAGGAGCCCCAGATTCCCGCTGGGGCTCCTTCGCGCACACGCGGGACTGCCATGCGGGTGTGGGCCTACAACGGCGTGCTCGCCGTCGCGGGCGCGACCGTCTTCGCGCTCGTCGTGCACCGGCTCCCCGGCACCCCGGGCCCGGTGCGCATACCGCTGCCGGCGCTGATCGCAGCTTTCTGCGTCACGGAGTCCTGGCGGGTGTACGTGCACTTTCGCAGCAACGCGCAGTCCTTCTCGCTCAGCGAGATCGCCCTGGTGGCCGGGCTGTTCTTTGCGACTCCCGACCAGCTCGTCGCCGCCCGGCTGGCCGGCGCCGCCATCGGTCTGACGCTGATCCGCCGGCACAGTCCGATCAAGCTGGCGTTCAACCTCGCCGCTTTCGTCATCGAGGCAGAGGTGCTCACCCTGCTCTTCAGCCTCCTGCCCAGCCGCGACATCGCCTCGCCGCTGGTGTGGGTGCAGGCATTGCTCATCACCAGTGTCGGCTCGCTCCTCGGGTTCGTCTTGAGCGCCATCGCGATCACGCTGGCCGAGGGCGGGCTCGCCCGCAAGCACTGGGCGCAACCGGCTGCCATCGTGCTCGTCGGCGGGCTGGCCAACGCCAGCCTCGGGCTCGCCGTGGTATCGACCGTCTCGCGCAGCCCGGTGGAGCTGCTGCTGCTGATCACCCCCATCGCCGCGCTGGTCGCGGCCTACGCGCTGTACACCCGTGAGCACCGCAAGCACACGCAGCTCCAGTACCTGTACCAGTCGAGCGACCTGCTGCAGCGCACCACCGGCGACAGCACGGCGATCCCCGAGCTGCTGGTGCAGCTCTGCCGCGTCTTCCGCGCTGAGGTCGCCGCGGTGACGCTGCTCCCCGCCGCCGGCGACGCCGACGGCGACACGATCACCACCATCAGCGTGCGCCGCGGCGTGTGCGACGAGCAGCAGAAGGCGCTGAGCAGCGACATCCTGGACCACTTCACGCCGCTGCTCGACGAGCACCACCGCGGCATGATCGCCGTGCCCGCGCGCAGCGACACGGCGCTGCGCGGCTGGCTGCACCGTGAAGGCCTGAAGGACGCCATGGCCACGCCGCTGCAGAGCGACGGCGCGCTGCTCGGATCGCTGCTGGTGGGCAACCGTCTCAGCGACGTGAGCTCGTTCGACCGCGATGACCTCGCGCTCTTCGACGCTTTCGCGGCGCAGACCAGCGTCGCCGTGCAGAACACCCGCCTCGACCATCGCCTCAAGCAGCAGGCATTTCACGACCCCATCACCGACCTCGCCAACCGCGCGCTATTCATCGACCGCCTGCAGCATTCGCTGAAACGGCGCGAAGGCAGAGGCGACGCGCTGGCCGTGATCTTCCTGGACCTCGACGATTTCAAGATGGTCAACGACAGCCTCGGACATGCGGCGGGCGACGAGCTGCTGCGCCGCGTCGCCGACCGCCTGCACCTGGTGCTCCGGCCGTCGGACACGGCGGCGCGGTTCGGCGGCGACGAGTTCGCCATCCTGCTCGAGGACACCGCGGAAGCATTCGATGTCATCCGCGTGGCCGAGCGCCTCGTCTCGGTGCTCAAGCCGCGCTTCGTGATCGCGGGTCGCGAGGTCACCGCCCGGGCATCCGTCGGCGTGGCCGTGACGTCGGCGCGCAATGTCAGCGCCGAGGAGCTGGTGCGCCGCGCCGATGTCGCCATGTACCGCGCCAAGATGAAGGGCAAGGGCAGCTTCGAGGTGTTCGAGCCGAGCATGCAGGAGGTTGCCGCGCGCCGGCTCGAGGTGCGTACTGATCTGGAGCGGGCCATCGAGCGCAGCGAGCTCAGCCTGCTCTATCAGCCGGTGGTGGACATCGCCACCAGCCGGCCGGTCGGCGTCGAGGCGCTGGTGCGCTGGAACCATCCGCGCTGGGGCACGGTCTACCCAAGCGAGTTCATCGCGGTCGCTGAGGAGACGGGACTGATCAGCGAGCTCGGCCTGCACATCCTGCGCGAGGCGTGCCGGCAGTGCTCGCAATGGCAGAACGACCTCACCGATCAGCCGTCGTTCTCGGTCAGCGTCAACGTGTCGCCTCGCCAGCTGCGCGAATCGCGATTCGTCAGCGACGTGTGGCACGTGCTCACGGAGACAGGTCTGCATCCGTCGCACCTCATCCTCGAGATCACCGAGAGCTTCATGCTGGACAGCCCGGAGAGCGCCGGGGAGCGGCTTCGCGAGCTGAAAGCCCTCGGCGTGCGCATCTCCCTCGACGATTTCGGCACCGGGTATTCGTCGCTGGCCACCCTGCAAGACCTCCCCCTCGACATCCTCAAGATCGACAAGGCGTTCGTCGATCACGTCGCTGACGATCCTCGCCGCACGGCCTTCGCGCAGGCGATCATCCGTCTGGGCCGGACGCTGGGTCTGTCCCTGATCGCCGAAGGCGTGGAGACAGCGGCGCAGAGCCGGCGCCTGATGAGCCTCGGCTGCCCCAACGCACAGGGCTACTTCTACTCGAAGCCCGTCGCCGCCTCCACCATCGGACGCATGCTGCGCGCGTCGCACACCATGCGCGAGATGGGTGGCATGTGGACCAGCGACAGCGACGAGCACGTGGAACTGCCCGCCACGGTGGTGATGCTGAGGAACGCTTCCTAAGGAGGTAGGAGCGCCACAGTGGCGCCGATCGGGCCGGTCTCCTCGCCGGGGTCTCTGCCCCAGTATCGCGAGAACCGTCCGTCGAAGCCCAGGACGCGTCCATCGTGGCTGACAGTCGGCGTCTCGTTCCAGTGCGGCGTGTGGCCGTGCACGACACGCCACACATCGAAGTGGCGCAGATACCGTTCGAGACGCTGCGCGTCGCTGAACCCGTAGCGGCCGATGGTGTAGCGCAGCGCCGTGAGCACGCCACCGGGCGTGGCGAGCCAGCCGCGCACGGTGTCGTTCACGGCGTCGACCGACGCACCGATCTCCGCGTAGCGGTCGTCGTCGGTGTGCTGCGCCAGCGTGCCGTCATCGAGCCGGAGCAGGAACGGCAGCGAACGCAGCCACGCCTCCAGGTCGCGGTCCTCGTCGACGGCGCGCAGGTCGGCCCAGTCGCCGCGCCGGTTGAGCCAGAGGTCCTCGATGGTGTATCCGTCGCGCGAGCGCCAGTTGACACTCTCGTCGACACCGCGCGTTCGCTCCAGCACGACGAGCAGGAAGAGATCGTGGTTACCCAGCACCGTGCGCGAGTTGCGTCGCGCCCGCGCCAGTCGTGCGGCAGCCGCGCCACCGCCGGCGCCCGGCGCGCCGCCCTGAAAGAAGTCGCCCAGGAATATGGTGTCGACCTCGTCCTCGGGGAACGGCTGCAACGCCTCCAGCAAGCGTTCGACGTCACCCTGCACATCCCCGACGATGAGCACCGGCCTGGATGTCGCTGCCATGCGCTCAGGATATCGTCCGGTTGCGTTTCACCAGGTTGGCAGCGCGTGCGAGCTGGCGCGTTACCGAGCGCGGTCCCGGCCCGCCCGGCATGTCGCGGCGTGCCAGCGCCTGCTGGACGTCGAACAGGGCGACGACATCCGCGTCGACACGGTCCGAACGCTTCCTCCATTCCGCGAGGCTGAGGTCGCGGAGCGTGCGGCCTTCGGGCATCGTGTCGGCCACGGCGCGGCCGACGATCGCGTGTGCCTGGCGGAACGGCACCCCGCGGCGCACCAGGTACTCGGCGACGTCGGTTGCCATCAGCGCCGGGTCGGACGCTGCGGCACGCATGGCCGCCGTGTTGAAGGCGACCACGCGCATCAATTCGGCGAGGGCGCGCACGGTCGCGAGCGCCGTGTCGACCGCGTCGAACAGCGGCGCCTTGTCCTCCTGCAGGTCGCGGTTGTAGGTGAGCGGCAGCCCCTTGAGCATGGTGAGCAGCGCGACCAGGTCGCCGATCACGCGCGCGCTGCGGCCCCGGGCCAGCTCGGCGACGTCGGGGTTCTTCTTCTGCGGCATCAGCGATGAGCCGGTTGCATGCGTCTCGGGGAGAACGGCGAAGCCGAACTCGCTCGACGACCACAGCACCAGCTCGTCGCTGAGCCGGGAGAGATGCACCATCAGCAGCGCGCACGCTGCGGTGATCTCCACGGCGAAGTCACGGTCGGCAACGGCGTCCATGCTGTTGGCGCTGAGCGCGCCGAAGCCGAGCTCCGCGCGCACACCCTCGCGATCCAGCGGCAGCGTCGACCCTGCCAGCGCGCCGCTGCCCAGCGGCATGACGTCGCAGCGTGCACGCGCGTCAGCCAGGCGCTCGACGTCGCGCTGCAGCATCTCGACGTGAGCGAGCAGATGGTGCGCGAGGCTCACCACCTGGGCGCGCTGCAGGTGCGTGTACCCGGGCATGGGGTCGCTGCGGTGCTCGCGGGCTCGCCCGATGAGCGTCTCCTGGAGGTCGGCGAGCGCGAGCACGAGCTCGCGGCACGCGTCCTTCGCCCAGCGGCGGAGGTCGGTGGCGACCTGGTCGTTGCGGCTGCGCCCGGTCTGCAGCTTGGCGGCGGCCGGACCGGCAACCTCGTGCAGGCGACGTTCGATGGCGCTGTGCACGTCCTCGTCGGCCGGATCGAAGGCGAACGCTCCCCGACGAAACTCATCGCGCAGCGCGCGCAGGCCGGCCGCGATGCTGCGCTGCTCGGCGGCGCTGAGCACCCCGATGGAATGCAGCATCCGCGCGTGCGCGGCCGAGCCCGCCAAGTCCTCCTCCCAGAGACGGCGGTCGACGGCAACGCTCGAGGTGTACTCCTCCACCAGCGCAGACGTCTTGGCCCGCAGGCGTCCGTGCCAGAGCTTCGCCGGCGGCTCAGGCATCGTCGCGTCGCAGCGAGCGCCGCTCGACGCGCAGCGGTGCAAGGTCCTCGAGAGCGCCCTGCACCTGCGTCTGGGTGCGCAGCGGCAGGCCAAAGAGCTCGATGAACCCGCGCGCCGCGCCGTGGTCGAAGGTGTCGGCGTTGCGGTCATAGGTGGCCAGATCATTCCGGTACAGGGAGCGGGCGGCGCGCCGTCCCACCACCCGGGCCGCCCCGCCGCCGAGGCGCACCCGTACCTCCCCGGTCACGTGCTCCTGGGTGGCGTGCACGAAGGCGTCCAGCGCAGTGCGCAGCGCCGAGAACCAGAGGCCGTCGTACACGAGACGGGCCCACTCGTCGGCGACGCGCTGCTTGAACTGCATGACGTCGCGGGTGAGCGCCAACGTCTCCAGCGCCTGGTGCGCGGCGTGCAACGTCGTGGCCGCTGGTGCCTCGTACACCTCGCGGGACTTGATGCCCACAAGACGGTTCTCGACGTGATCGATGCGGCCCACGCCGTGCCGACCCGCCACGCCGTTGAGCTGGGCGACCAGCCGGTCTGCAGGCATGCGCTCGCCGTCCAGCGCCACGGGCACGCCGCGCTCGAACGCGATCTCGGTGACCGTCTCCGCAGCACCGTCCGGCGCTGGCGCGGTCCACTCGAAGACGTCCGCGGGCGGCTCCGCCCAGGGATCCTCGAGCATGCCGGACTCGACGCTGCGACCCCAGACGTTGGCGTCGATCGAATACGGCGACTCCCTGGTCACCGGCACCTCGATGCCGTGCGCCGCCGCGTACTCGAGTTCCTGCGGCCTGCCCATGTCCCAGTCCCGCACCGGCGCGACCACGCGCAGTTCCGGCGCCAGCGCCGCGGTGGCCACGTCGAACCGCACCTGGTCGTTGCCCTTGCCCGTGCAACCGTGGGCGATCGCGCCCGCCCCCTCCTCGCGCGCCACGTCGACGAGCAGCTTGGCTATGAGCGGCCGCGCCAGCGCCGTCGCGAGCGGGTACACGCGCTCGTACAGCGCGCCGGCGGCGAGCGTCGGAAAGCAGAACTCCTCGATGAACACGAGCCGGGCGTCGGCGACGTGCGCGCTGCTCGCGCCCGTGTGCAGCGCGCGGCGCGCCACCGCATCGATGTCGCGGGTCTCACCGAGGTCAACGGTGAGCGTGACGACGTCGAAGCCGAGCTCCTCGATGAGCCAGCGGATCGCCACGGAGGTGTCCAGGCCGCCGCTGTACGCGAGAACGCAGCGCGGCCGTTCACTCACGGGTGTCAGGCCTTCCCGCTCATGGCCTTCAGGCGCAGCAGCACCCGCTGCGCTGCGGGCCGGGAGCGAGCGACGATAAGCACCGTGTCATCGCCGGCGATGGTGCCGGCGATCTCCTCGAAGCGCATGCCGTCGATGGCGCCGGCGAGCAGCGACGCCGTGCCCGGCGCCGCGCGCACCACGCCAAGGAGGTCGACGAACTCGATTGCCAGCACGTGCTCGCGCAGCGCGTTGCTCAGCCTCCGGTACGCGGAGTCGGCGTCGAGCTCCAGCGCCGGCGCTGCGTACCGCGGTCCGGAGTCGTCGTGCACGCGCACCAGGCCGAGCTCGCGAATGTCGCGGCTGATGGTCGCCTGGGTCACGTCGAAGGCGCGCCGGTGCAGCTCGGCCACCAGGTCCTCCTGGGTGCGGATCTCGCGCGTGCGCACCAGTTCGAGGATGGCGCGCTGCCGGTCCGGCTTGGCCGCCGGCATCGGGCTGCGGGCGGCGGTCGCGCTCATGCGCCGGCCTGCGCAGCCACGTCGTCGAACGCGGCAGCCAGTCGCTGCACGGCTTCGTCCACCTCCCCGCGGTTGATGGTCAGCGGAGGCACCAAGCGCAGCGTGCGCGCCCCGACGGCATTCACGATGAGCCCGCGCTGCAGCGCGGCCAGCCCCACCCGAGGCGCGACGTCGGCGCTGAGCGCGACGCCGAGCATGAGCCCGCGTCCGCGCACTGTCTCCACAGGCGCGCCTCGCGATCGCAGTGCGCTGATGGACTCTGCCAGGTAGTCACCCATCGACACCGCGTTGTCGATGAGGCCGTCGGCGGCGATGGTGCGCATGACCGCGCAGGCCACGGCGCACGCCAGCGGGCTACCGCCGAAGGTCGCGCCGTGGTCACCGGGCTCGAACACGTCGGCGCGAGGTGCGGCCAGCACCGCGCCGATGGGAACACCGCCACCGAGCCCCTTGGCGATGGTCATGATGTCCGGCGCGATGGCGTCGTGCTGGTGCGCCCACCAGCGCCCGGTACGGCCCATGCCGGTCTGCACCTCGTCGACGATCAGCAGCACATCGCGCTCGTCGCAGATACGGCGCAGCTCGCGCAGCATGCCGGCGTCGAGCGGATGCACACCGCTCTCTCCTTCGACCGGTTCCAGCATGACCGCGCACGTCGCCGCGTCGATGGCCGCGCGCATCGCGTCCAGGTCGTTGTAGGGCACGTGCACGAAGCCGGACGGCAGCGGCTCGAACGGCGCGCGGTAGCGAGCATTGGACGTCGCCGCCAGCGCGCCCAGGGTCCGGCCGTGGAAGGAGCCCTGCGTGCACACGATCACATGCGCGCCGTCGCGGTGCCGCTTGCCCCACTTGCGCGCCAGCTTGATCGCGGCTTCGTTTGCCTCGGCGCCGCTGTTGCAGAAGAAGACGCGGGAGGGAAACGCCGAGTCGACCAGCAGCTCGGCGAGCTCGAGCTGCGGGGAGGTGTAGTACAGGTTGCTGGTGTGGATCAGGGCCGCGGCCTGCGCGCTCAACGCACTCTGCACGGCGGGATGGCAGTGGCCCAGCACGTTGACGGCGATGCCCGCGACGAGGTCGATGAGCTCGCGCCCCTCGGCGTCGGTCACCCAGGCACCGTGCCCGCTGGCGATCGCGAGCGGCTGACGCGTGTACGTGTTCATGAGACGCGCACGCGCCCGGGCCTCGAGATCGGTGTGCGCCGCCGCCTGGGGCGCGGCCGGCGTGGTCACGACCCGCCGTCCACGCTGAACATCGTGCCCACGCCACGCTCGGTGAGCAGTTCCAGCAGCAGGGAGTGGGCGACGCGCCCGTCGATGATGTGCGCAGCGCAACCGCCGTCGACGGCGCGCAGCGCGGCGGTCACCTTGGGGATCATTCCCTCGTTGATCACACCCGTGTCGATCAGCCGGCGCGCGCGTGAGGCGTCGAGCTCGGTGATCAGCGCGCCGTCGCCGTCGCGCACGCCCTCGACGTCGGTGAGCAGGATCAGCTTGCTGGCGTGCAGCGCGATGGCCAGCTCTGCCGCCACCGTGTCGGCGTTGACGTTGTACGCCTGACCGTCGAATCCCATCCCGATGGAGGCGATCACCGGGATGCGCCCCTGCTGCAGGATGGCGGCGATCGGCTCGCTGTTCACCTGGTCGACCTCACCGACGAAGCCGAGCTCCTCGCCGGATTCCGCGCCCCGCGGACGCACGAGCAGCGTCGGGCCGTCCTCACCGGACATGCCGATGGCGCCCGCACCGAGCCGGTGGATCCGCGCCACGAGGTCGGGCCCGACCTTGCCGGTGAGGACCATCTTGGCGATCTCCATGGTCGGCGCGTCGGTGACGCGCAGACCGTTCACGAAACGCGGCTCGATGCCGACGCGCTCCTGCCAGGCACTGATCTCCTGACCGCCGCCATGCACGATCACCGGCCGCAGGCCGACGAAGCGCAGGAGCACGATGTCCTGCAGGATCGAGTCGACGTCCCCGCCGGCCGCGTTCGCGCCACCCAGCTTGATCACCATGGTGTGACCGCTGAAGCGCTTGATGTACGGCAGCGCTTCGATCAGCACCTCCGCCCGTTGGATGCGTTCGTCCATCGTCTGGTCAGGCATCAGCGTGTTCCTCACGTCGTGTAGTCCGCGTTGATGTGCACGTAGTCGGGACTGAGGTCGCAGCCCCACGCGTAACCGGAGCCCTGGCCGGCGCCGAGCTGCACGTCGATGTCCACTCGCGGGCGCCGCAGCGCGGCGCGGACGAGGTCGAGGTCGACCCTGACCGGCGCGCCGCCCTCGAAGACGAGCACGCCGCCGATGGTCACGCGGCAGCGGTCGAGCGTGAAGGTCGCGCCACTGCGCCCCAGCGCAGCCACGACACGCCCCCAGTTCGGATCGCCGCCGTGGATGGCGGTCTTGACCAGCGGGCTGAGCGCGACCGTCCGCGCCGCTAGCCGCGCCTGCGTCACGTCAGCCGCTCCGTCGACGCTCACGCGGAAGTGCTTGGTGGCCCCCTCGGCGTCGGCCACGAGCTGCTCGGCGAGCGAATCGCAGACGTCGCTGAGGGCAGCCTCGAACGCGCTGGCCGCCGGGGTATCCGCGGTCAGCGGCGAACCACCGGCAGCGCCGTTGGCCAGCGCGATCACGGTGTCGTTCGGCGACGTGTCGCCATCCACCGTCACGCAGTTGAAGGTGTGGTCGGCGACGCGAGCCAGCGCGGCCTGCAGCAAACCGTTGCCCACAGGCGCGTCGGTGGTGACGAATGCGAGGAGTGTCGCCATGTCCGGATGCAGCATGCCTGCCCCCTTGGCGACGCCACCCACGGTGTAGGTGATTCCGGCGGCGGCGAAGCTCGCCTCGGCGAGCTTCGGGCGCGTGTCCGTGGTCATGATCGCGCGAGCCGCGAGGTCGCCGCCCGCGTCGGACAGCGCCGCCGCCGCGCTGCGGATGCCGGTCGTCGCGCGTTGCATCGGCAACGGCCGGCCGATGACCCCCGTGCTGCAGACCAGGACGTCACTGGGGTCGACGTCGAGCGCCTCGGCTGCAGTGGCGCACATCACCAGCGCGTCGCGCAGGCCCTGCGCACCCGTGCACGCGTTGGCGTTGCCCGAGTTCACCACCACGCCCGACACCGGCGTGCCGCGGCGTAGGGTCAGCTGCGAGATGACCACCGGCGCCGCCTTGACGCTGTTGCGCGTGAACACGCCGGCAGCCGCGGCGGGGACGTCGGAGCGGATGACGGCGACGTCCAGCCGCTGCGTGTCGCCGTCGTCTCTGATGTGCGCCGCCGCGGCGCCCGCGCGAAAGCCCATCGGGGCGCAGACGCCGGCGCGCAGCCCGTGCAGCGGCGCCGTGCTCACGGCCATTGCGAGGTCTGCGCGAGCGCTGCCGTCTCGTCGAAACCGAATCGAACGTTCATCGCCTGCACGCCCTG